>Ga0316626_10001237_pt1 | contig 11196 bp, 7 predicted proteins | sample OWC_Aug_T1_C1_D5_FD_207656 | JGI IMG/M metagenome (GOLD analysis project Ga0316626, IMG submission 207656) | Wetland soil microbial communities from Old Woman Creek delta, Ohio, United States - OWC_Aug_T1_C1_D5_A | ecosystem: Environmental > Terrestrial > Soil > Wetlands | place: USA: Ohio...
ACCGGACGAGGTATCCGTAGTCGCCGATCGCCTGGCGGAAGATGGAGTTCATCTCCTCGTGGTGCGCGATGAGAGGCCCGAAGTTCTGCAGTATCTCCTCGTGGGAGTGCGCGTACCGCTTGCTCCATTTCCTGCCGATGTACCCGCAGTGGTACGGACGGGACCAGGAGGCGGCGAACTCGTTGCGCGCCACCACGCGCGCCCACTCCCGGTAGATGTCGATGTCGTTTGCGTAGTTGAACATGTCGGTGGTCAGGCCCCCCGGCGGCCGCATGTTCACCTCGAGGGCGGTGATACCGCCGTCCCGGTCGTCGCGGAAGAACTCGAAGTGGAAGAACCGCTCCCGCACGTCGAAGGCCCGCGCGGTTCGCCGCCCGGCCTCCTCCAGGTCCGCCGGGATCTCCCGGAGGGAGTAGTAGAAGACGTGGTTGTCCTCGTTCACCGTCTCCATGATCCCCTGGCTGTAGGCGTGGGCGGTGTGGAAGACGAGGTTCCCGTCCCGGTCGGCCAGCCCGTCGAAGGAGAAGATCCGCCCGTGGATGAACTCTTCCATGATGTAGTCGATCGGCGGCTTCTCCCCGAAGAAGCGGATGAGATCCCCGTCGTTTCCGATCCGGTAGGTCGCCATCGCCCCCACGCCCACGTCGGGCTTGGCGACCACCGGATAGCCCGTCTCCGCGATCAGCCGGCGGGCCTCCGGAAGCGTGCGGACCACGGCGCCGCGCGCCACGCGCACCCCCGCGGACCGGTAGACCTCCTTCATCGCGGACTTCCGCTTCACGTTCGCGATCCGGTCCTCCCGGATGCCGAACAGGTTGAAGTCCGTCCGCAGCCGCGCCTCCGTCTCCAGCCAGTACTCGTTGTGCGAGTCGATCCGGTCGAGCTTCCCGTGGAGGTGGGTGAAATGCCCGAGCGCCCGCACCAGCTGGTCGTACCGGTGCATGTCGTCCACCCGGTAATACTCCGTCAGCGCCGCGCGCAGCTCGGGGCGCAGGGCGTCATACTGCGTGTCCGCCAGCCCCAGAACGTTGACACCCTCCTCGCGGAGTCCGACGCAGAACCGGTAATAGTTCGGGGGGAAGTGGGGGGAGAGATACACGAAGTTCATGCGTTCCCTTTCCGTTCCGCGCCGGGCTTGGGGTATCCGGTCGAAGATAGTCCCCCATGCCCGGACGCGTCAAGCGGGAGGAGGGGCTCTCCCCGGGGTGCGCGGTCTGGTATCGTATTGGGTACGGTTCCGGTCGACCCGGACGGGGCGAACCCGGCAAGGCCCCTCACCCTTGACACCGGTCGGCCGGCATTGGTAGATTGTTTGTTAGCACTCTCCTTCCGGGAGTGCTAAATATTGGAAGGGGAAGATGAAATGGGCCCCGGGCTGGACGAACGCGGAACCCAGGTATTCCGGCACATCGTGGAGGACTACATCGCCACGGCGGAGCCGGTCGGGTCGAGAACCATCTCCAAGAAGATGGGACAGGCCCTCTCCCCGGCCACCATCCGCAACATCATGGCGGACCTCGAGGAGATGGGGTTCCTCGCGCAGCCCCACACCTCCGCGGGGCGCGTACCCACGGAGGCGGGATTCCGGTACTACATCGACCACCTCCTGGCGCGGCGGTCGCCGGGTCCCGGGGAGGTCGACCAGTTGAGCCGGGCGGCGGAGGAGGGGAGCACGCCGGCGGACGAGGTAGTGCGCCAGGTGAGCCGCCTCCTCTCGAACCTGGCCCGGCAGGCGAGCGTGGTGGTCTTCTCCCGGCCCGACCAGCAGGTGCTGCGTTCCCTGAGCCTCATGCGCGCCTCGGTGGACCGGATTCTCCTGGTCGCCGTGATGCAGGGCGGCTGGATCCAGCACCGGCTGATCGAGGGGGAACCGGACCTCACCGCCGACGACCTCGAGAAGATCAACGCCTTCCTCAACGGGCTGGCGGAGGGGCTGACGCTGACGCAGCTGCGCGCCCGGATCCTCCACGAGCTCCGGCAGGAGAAGGCCCGGTACGACCGGCTGATGCGCCGGGCCCTCACGGTGGGCGCCCGCGCGCTGGCGGACAACGCCCCCGGCGAGGTGTTCGTGGAGGGGCGCGCCAACATCCTCGAACAGCCCGAGTTCCTGGAGGACGTGCAGCGCCTCAAGCGCATCCTGCGGGCGTTCGAGGAGAAGAGCGTGATCTTCCGCCTTCTCGACCGCGCGATCGACAGCCAGGCGATCCAGGTGTCCATCGGGCCCGAGAACACGGTGGAGGAGCTCCGGGACATCTCGGTGGTCGCCGCCGGGTACCGGCAGGGGCCTTCGACGGTCGGCAGCATCGGCCTGATCGGGCCCGTGCGGATGGACTACTCCCGGGTGATCCCGCTGGTCGAGTACACGGCGAGCCTCCTCAGCACCATGTTCGGGCACCGGTAGGCCGGCCGGATCGAATCCCCCACAACGGAGCCAGGAGAGAAAGCGGATGGAAGACAGGGAGAAGGAGCTGTCGCCGGAGGAGGCGACGCCGGGGGTCGAGGGCGAACCGGCGGCGGAAGGCGCACGGCAGGACGAAGCGGGGGAGCTGAAGAGCCGGCTGGCGTACCTCGCGGCCGAGTTCGACAACTTCCGGAAACGCGCCGCCCGGGAGCGGGAGGCGCAGGCAGCCTACGGCAACGAGCAGCTGCTGCGCGCCGTCCTGCCGTTCCTCGACAACCTCGAGAGGGCCATGGACCAGACGGGGGCGGACGCCTCGGCGATTCTGTCGGGCGTCCGGATGACGTACGACCAGTTCCTCGTCGAGCTGCGGAAGTTCGGGCTCGAGCAGATGTCCGCGGAAGGGCGGGAGTTCGACCCCGCGCTCCACGAGGCGATCGCGTCCGCCCCGTGGAAAGGATTGCCCGAGGGGACGGTGCTGTCCGAGGCGCGCAAGGGATACCTGCTGAACGGGCGCCTGCTCCGGCCCGCCCAGGTGACGGTGGTCGCGGCGTCCCCGGACGACGGGGCGGGGGAACCGCCCGCCGGCGCGGAAAACTAAAAAATCCGTGGAAAAGCGCGACTACTACGAGGTCCTCGGGGTCTCCCGGGACGCCTCCCCCGACGACATCAAGAAGGCATACCGGCAGCTGGCGCTGCAGTTCCACCCCGACCGCAACCCCGGGGACAAGGGGGCGGAGGAGCGGTTCAAGGAGGCCAACGAGGCGTACTCCGTCCTCTCCGATGCGGAACGGCGGGCGCAGTACGACCGGTTCGGGCACGCGGGGCCCGCGGGGCAGGGGTTCGGCGGCTTCGGGGACTTCTCGGGCTTCGGCGTCGAGGACATCATCAACGATTTCTTCGGGGGGTTCTTCGGCGGGGGCGGCGGGGGCCGCACGACCCGCGGCCCCGATCTGCGCTACAACCTGGTGGTCGATTTCGAGGAGGCGGTCTTCGGGGCGGAAAAGGAGATCGTGGTTCCCCGGATCGGGACGTGCGGGGAGTGCTCGGGGACGGGGGCGCGGAAGGGGACCCGGCCGGAGCGGTGCAGCGCCTGCAACGGGCGCGGGCAGGTCACGGTCCAGCAGGGGTTCTTCTCCATCCGCCGCACCTGCGGGAGGTGCGGCGGGTCCGGGCAGGTCGTCAAGGATCCTTGCGGGGGGTGCTCCGGCACGGGCCGCATCCGGGAGAGCCGGTCGCTCAAGGTGAAGATTCCCCCCGGCGTGGACGGCGGCACGCGGCTGAAGCTCCGGGGGGAGGGGGAGGCGGCGCCGGCTGGAGGACCCGCCGGGGACCTCTACGTGGTCATCGCGGTGCGGGAGCACCCTTTCTTCGTACGGAACGGGGCGGACCTGTTCTGCGAGGTCCCGATCACTTTCCCGCAGGCCGCGCTGGGAGCCACGATCGAGGTGCCGACCCTCTCCGGGAAGAAGACCCTCACGATCCCCCCGGGCACGCCGTCCGGCCACGATTTCAAGATGCGGGGAGAGGGGGTCGCCCAGTTGAATTCCTCCCGCCGCGGGGACCTCGTCATCCGCATGCTGATCGAGGTTCCGAAGAAGCTCTCCCGACGGCAGCGCGAGCTTCTCGCCGAGTACCAGCTGCTGTCGGAGGAGTCCCCCGGCCCCATCTCCCGCAGCTTCTTCGAAAAGGTCCGGGAGATCTTCGGTTGAGGTCCCGCCGCGCGGCCGCATTCGCCGCACTCCTGCTCGCGGCGTCGTGGCTTCCCCCTCCCGCCTTCGCCGCTTCCGCGGAGGCCCCGCAGCCGCTGTTCACCGGTGCCGACGCGATCCCCGTGCCCCGCCCGGGATCGAAGGACCTCCGGACGGTCCCGATCGGACCCTTTCTCCAGGCCGAGGCGGATTTCGCCGCGGGGCGGAAGGAAGAGGCGCTCAACCGTTTCCTCGACCTCGCCTATACCGCGCCGGACGAGGAGCGCAAGGGATTCGTATGGATGCGGGTCGGGGAGATCCTGCTGTCGCGGGGGGAACTCGACAAGGCGCTGGAGGCGGCGGACAAGGCGGTCCTCCTCTCCCGCGCGAGGTACCTCTCCCTCTCCGCGGTGGACCTGAAGCTGCGGATCTACCAGCGGATGCGCTGGATGAACGAGGCGCGCCAGATGGCGGGGTACCTCCTCGACCAGCGGTACGTCGACGCGGATGCCCCCGCACTCCTCGCCCTGATGGCGCGGGCGGACGCGGAGGCGGGAAAGGTGGGGAGCGCCCTCGCGCTGTACCGCCGCGCCATCGCGGCAGCGACCCCGCAGGATGCGGCCAGACTGTCCGCCGGGCGGGATGCCCTCATCGACGGGACGTCGGACCTCTCCGCCCTCCGGGAGGCGGGCGAAGCGGAGGCGGAACCGGACGTACGTTCCCAACTCTTCCTCGCGATGGGGAAGGTCGCGACGCGCAAGGGGTTTCTCGGCATGGCGTCGTACGCCTTCGACCGGGCGGCGAGGACGGGCGGGAAGGGAGCACGGGAGGCGGCCGAGAGCCTGTTCCGCTCCGAGAAAATCGCAGGCCCGCGCCCCAAGATCGTCGGGATCGTCCCGCTTTCGGGGAAGCTGTCGGACATCGGTTTCTCCGTGCTCTCCGGGGCGGAGGTGGCCCTGGCCGCGTACCATCGCCGCGCGGCGGATGCCGGCGTGCCGGTGATCCAATGGGTGGACACGGCGGGCCAGCCCGAGAGGGCGCGGCAGGAGTTTTCCGCGGCGGCGGAGGACCGCATGGTGATCGGCGTGCTGGGTCCCGTGACGGGGGACGAGGGGCGGTCCGTCGGGGCGGCGTTCACCGGCAAGTCCCCCCCCACGCTGTACCTCGGGCAAAAAGCGATCCTGGAGAAACCGTTCCTGTACGGCTTCGGGCTCTCTCCGGCGCAGGAGGCGGCCGCCGTGCTGTCGCACCTCTCCCGCGAGGGTGTCACCGACCTGCTGCTGTTCCACCCCGAGAACGGGTACGGCAAGGGGTTCGCGGACGCCGTCGCCGCCGCGGCGAAGGAGAACAGCGTCCGCGTGTCGAGGACCGTGTCCTACCCGCCCGACGCGAAGGATTTCACCGACGTCATCCGGAAGGCGGTCGGGGGAGCCACCTTCCAGCAACAGTCCCGGTCGAAGGAAAAAGGGAAGGCGATGAAGCTCCGGCACAGCGGGATCGTCATCGCCGACCGGTGGGACCGCGTCTTCCTCCTGGCGTCCCAGCTGCGCTACTACAACGTCTACCTTCCGCTTGCGGGGTTCTCCGGCTGGAACGACCCGGAACTGCTGCGCAAGGCGGGTCCCGCCGTCGCCGGCGCGGTCTTCTCGGCGGACTACTCCGACGCGATACCCGGATCGGAGGGAGACCGGCTCCGCAAGGAGTTCCAGGAGGCGATGCGCTTCGCTCCCACCCGTTTCGAGGCGATGGGGTACGACGGCGCCCTCCTCCTCGCCGAGGCGTTCGCCCTGGGCGACGGGGCCGGCCGTCCCCCGGCGGAGGCGATGCGGGAGCGGATCGCGCGGCTGAAGAACTTTTCCGGGGCCACGGGGGCGTTCCAGTTCACACCGTCCGGGGGCGTGCGCCGCAAGGTGCCGCTTCTCAAGGTAGAGCTGGGGAACTTCGTCCCGGTCCCAGAGTAGGGAGGGGCGGGATGCCCGGCGATCTCGCCCGGAAGGTCGGGCTGGCCTTGTCCCCCGGCGGCCCCCTCTCCCGCGCGATGAAGGGGTACGAGCCGCGTCCCGGCCAGCTCCGCATGGCGCTTGCGTGGGCCGACGCTCTCGAGTCCTCCCGCGTCCTGGTGTCCGAGGCGGCCACCGGGATCGGGAAGACGCTGGCGTACCTCGTCCCGTCGATCCTCTCGGGGCGCAAGACGGTCGTTTCCACCGGGACCCGCACCCTGCAGCAGCAGCTCGTCGAGAACGACATTCCCCTGGTGCGGGACGCCATCCAGTACCCGTTCTCGTGCGCCGTGCTGAAGGGCCGGGCCAACTACCTGTGCCTTCGCCGGTGGCGCAGGTTCCGCGAGGAGCCGATGTTCGAGTTCGCTCGCGAGGCGGCCTACTTCGACGCGATGCAGGCGTTCGCCGGGGCCACCCGCACCGGCGACGTGTCGGAAGCGTCCGGCGTGCCGGAGGAAGCCCGGGTCTGGGGAGAGGTCAACGCACGGAGCGAGATGTGCGACCCTTCCGGCTGCGGGGAGACGGACCGTTGCCACCTGCTGGAGGCGCGGCGGCGCGCGGCGGAGGCGGACGTCGTAGTGGTGAACCACCACCTGTTCTTCGCCGATCTGGCCCTCCGGCTGCGGCTCGGGTCGGCCCGGCCCGGGGACGACGAGGGGCGGTGGCGGCACGGCGAGGTGCTCCCGCAGGCGGATGCCGTGGTGTTCGACGAGGCGCACGGGATCGAGGAGACGGCCTCCCTCTTCTTCGGGGTGAGCGTTTCCCTGGGTCGCGCCCGGGAGCTCGCACGGGACGTGAAACGATCCGCCGGGAGGGCGGGTGGCGGGTGGACCGGCCTGCTCCCCCTCGCCGAGCGGTTCCGCCTTGCGGCCGAGTCCGCCTTCGACGCGGCGGGGGAGGGGGACAGCCGTTTCCCACTGCCGGAACCCGGGTACGGGAGCCGATTCGGGGAGAAGGCGGCCGCGCTAAACCGCGCGGCGGAGGAGCTCGCCTTTTCCTTGTCGGACGGCGTTCCCGGCCCGGCGGACTCCGGAATCGACCGCGACGCCCTGTTGCGGAGGGTGCGCTCCTTCCGGGAGGACCTCGACGCCGTTCTTTCCGCGGACTCCTCCACGGCGGTGGCGTGGGCGGAGCGGCGAGGCGGATCGGTCTCCCTCCACCGGACTCCCGTGGAGGTTTCCCCCCTCCTTTCCGGCTCCCTGTGGGAAGACCCCGTCCCCTCCCTCCTTACTTCCGCCACCCTCTCGGTTTCCGGGGACCTGGGCTACTTCCGCGACCGGGTGGGGCTTGCGCGGGTTGATGCCCGGGAACTCATCGTGGATAATGAATTCGACTTCGGGAGACGGGCGCTGTTCTACGTGCCGAGGGGGCTTCCGGAACCGTCGGACCCCGCGTTTCCCGCCGCCGCCGCCCGCGAGACCCGGGAGATCCTCGAATGTTCCGGCGGCGGGGCGCTGGTCCTCTGCACCAGCTACCGCACCCTGTCGGCCCTGACGGAGGCGCTGCGGGGGGCGCTGCCGTACACCATCTACGTCCAGGGGGACGCCCCGAGGGGCCAGCTGCTGCGGGAGTTCCGGGAGGGGGAGGACACGGTCCTGATCGGGACGGGAACCTTCTGGGAGGGTGTGGACGTGCCGGGCGAATCGCTGCGGTGCGTCGTGATCGACAAGCTCCCCTTCGCCTCCCCGTCGGACCCCGTGACGTCCGCACGGATCCGGGCGTTGCGCGAGCGGGGGGAGGACCCCTTCGACGCGTATCAGCTGCCGGAGGCCGTGCTGGCGCTGCGGCAGGGGGTGGGAAGGCTGCTGCGGCGCGGGGACGACTACGGAGTGGTGGCGCTGCTCGACCTCCGGGTAGCGACCCGGGGGTACGGAGGGATGTTCCGGGCGAACCTACCCCCGATGAAGTGGACGCGCGCACGGGACGACGTTGCGGCGTTCTTCCGGCGCTTCCGCGGAGGACGCGAGGAAGGCATCGAAGGAGGCGAGACATGATCCGCAAGGCGGTGTTCCCCGCGGCGGGGTTCGGGACGCGGTTCCTGCCCGCCACCAAGGCCTCCCCCAAGGAGATGCTCCCGCTGGTGGACAAGCCCCTCATCCAGCACGGCGTCGAGGAGGCGAAGGCTGCCGGCATACGGGACATGATCATCGTCACGGGACGCGGGAAGAACGTCATCGAGGACCATTTCGACGTCTCCTTCGAACTGGAGGCGACGCTGCGGAAGAAGGGCGACGGCCTCCTCCTCGCCCTTGTGCAGCACGTCACCGACGGGGCGGACTTCTTCTACGTCCGGCAGAACCTCCCGCTGGGCCTGGGGCATGCGGTCCTGCGGGCCATGGCCATGGTGGGACAGGAGCCGTTCGCGGTCATCCTGTCCGACGACGTGATCGACGCCGAGGTGCCGGTGCTGAAGCAGATGATCGCGGCGTACGAGAAGCACAGCGCGGGGGCGGTCCTCGCGATCCAGAAGGTGCCGCGGGAGGCGGTCTCCCGCTACGGGATCATCCGGGGGAAGCGGATCGCGGACCGGGTGTACCGGGTCGAGGACATGGTGGAGAAGCCGAAACCGGAGGCGGCGCCCTCGGACCTGGCGATCATCGGCCGCTACATCCTCCCGCCGTCGATCTTCCCGGCCCTCCTGGCGACGAAGCCCGGGGCGGGCGGGGAGATCCAGCTGACGGACGCCATCCGCGCCCTGATCGGCACGGAACGCGTCCTCGGGTACGAGTTCGAGGGCGTCCGGTACGACGCCGGGACCAAGCTCGGGTTCCAGATGGCGAACGTGGCCTTCTCCCTGAAGGACCCGGACATCGGGCCGGGGCTGCTCGCCTTCCTCCGCAAGGAGAAATCCCCGTGAGCCGCCGGCACGGACGCTCCCATGCGGGGAGCGCGGAGGGGCCGGGCGCTCCCGGGCAACGGTCTCCCGGCCGCGTAACGCTGCTCGATCTCTCGGACGAAACCGGCTTCAAGCCGCTCTCCGACGTGACGGAGGCGGACGACTCGGTCCGGATCCGGCTGGAACTGCCGGGCGTCCCCACCGCCTCGGTGCAGGTCCGGGTGCGGGGAGACTGCGTCGAGGTGTCGGGGGAGAAGCTCCCGGACTTTCCCCAGGGGGAGGCCAGCTACCTTTGCCTCGAGCGGATCTTCGGGAGGTTCCGGCGGGTCTTCGAGGTGGTGGGGGCGGTGAACCTCTCGCAGGTTTCGGCGCGGCTGCGGGACGGCATCCTCGAGGTGTCCATTCCCAAGGTGCGGGAGCGGCGGGGCCGGGAACGCAGCATCCCCGTGACGGAAGGTTGAGGCGGCTGTGAGCGACGAGGAAGGAAAGCGGAAAGGCGGCGGCATGGAGGAAGAGGCGAAAAGGAAGAGCCCGGGCGTCGACCGCGGGGAAGAGGTACCGGAGGAAGTCCCCCCGACGGGGGAGATCCCCGCCGTGGAGGAGAAAGAGGGCGGACCCGAGATCCCGCAGGTCCTCCCCCTGCTGCCGGTGCGCGATATCGTCATCTTCCCGTACATGACGCTGCCGCTCTTCGTGGGGCGGGAAGGGTCCATCGCCGCGGTCGACGAGGCGCTGGGGAAGGACCGGCACATCTTCCTCGCGGCCCAGAAGGACCCCACGGTGGAGGATCCCCAGCCGGAGGACCTCTACCGGACCGGCACCGTGGCGATGATCATGCGGATGCTGAAGCTGCCCGACGGGCGGCTGAAGATCCTCATCCAGGGCGTGATGAAGGGGAAGATCGTCGAGTTCATCGACGCACGCCCCGCGGTCCGGGTGCGGATCGACCGGATCGTCGAGACGCCGATGAAGGAGGGGACCCTCGAGGTGGAGGCGCTGATGCGCGCCTCCCGGGAGAAGATCGAGAAGATCCTCTCCCTCAAGAACATGCCGGTCGAGATCCTGATGGTCACGGAGAACATCAACAACCCCGGGGTCCTCGCGGACCTCGTGGCGTCCAACCTTCGGCTGAAGATCGAGGAGGCGCAGGGGGTGCTCGAGGAGGAGGATCCCGTCGCGCGCCTGACCCTGGTGAACAACCTCCTCTCGCGGGAGCTGCAGCTGGCCGAGATGCAGGCCCGGATCCAGAACCAGGCCAAGGAGGAGATGTCCAAGAGCCAGCGGGAATATTTCCTCCGGGAGCAGATGAAGGCCATCAAGCAGGAGCTGGGGGACATCGACGGGAAGTCCGAGGAGATCGACGACCTGCGGGAGAAGGTCAAGGGCGCCGGGATGCCCGAGGAGGTGGAGAAGGAGGCGGATAAGCAGCTCCGCCGCCTCGAAGGGATGCACCCCGACTCCGCGGAATCGTCCGTGGTGCGCACCTACCTGGACTGGATGGTGGAACTCCCCTGGAAGAAGGAGACGAAGGACAACATCCACATCGCCAAGGCCCGGAAGATCCTGGACGAGGACCACCACGACCTCGAGAAGGTCAAGGAGCGGATCCTCGAGTACCTATCCGTCCGCAAGCTGAAGGACCGGATGAAGGGGCCGATCCTGTGCTTCGTGGGCCCCCCCGGTGTCGGGAAGACGTCCCTGGGGAAGTCGATCGCCCGCGCGATGGGGAGGAAGTTCATCCGCATGTCCCTGGGCGGCATCCGGGACGAGGCGGAGATCCGCGGCCACCGGCGGACCTACGTCGGGGCGCTGCCCGGGCGGATCATCCAGGGGATGAAGCAGGCGGGGACGCGCAACCCCGTCTTCATGCTGGACGAGATCGACAAGGTGGGCGCCGACTTCCGGGGCGACCCGTCCGCCGCGCTGCTGGAGGTGCTCGACCCCGAGCAGAACTTCGCCTTCAGCGACAACTACCTGAACGTCGCGTTCGACCTGTCGAAGGTCCTGTTCATCGCGACGGCGAACGTGATCGACCCGGTTCCCCCCGCGCTGAAGGACCGGATGGAGATCATCCACCTGTCGGGGTACACCGACGTCGACAAGCTGGCGATCGCGAGGAGGTTCCTCCTGCCGCGGCAGCAGGAGGAGAACGGGATCCGGAAGGGCCAGTTGGCGATGGGGGACAAGGCGATCCTCGCCATCGTGCACCAGTACACGCGGGAGGCGGGGCTGCGGAACCTCGAGCGGGAGATCGGGCAGATCTGCCGGAAG
>Ga0316626_10001240_pt1 | contig 11188 bp, 8 predicted proteins | sample OWC_Aug_T1_C1_D5_FD_207656 | JGI IMG/M metagenome (GOLD analysis project Ga0316626, IMG submission 207656) | Wetland soil microbial communities from Old Woman Creek delta, Ohio, United States - OWC_Aug_T1_C1_D5_A | ecosystem: Environmental > Terrestrial > Soil > Wetlands | place: USA: Ohio...
AATGGCCTTCGAACGCGCGACACTGTACGGCCTGCTCGTCTACCAGCAACGCCGCGTGCACTACGGGCCGCTCGATCCGGGTCATGCGCGCGAGATCTTCATCCGCGAAGCGCTCGTTGCGGGCGACTACGAGACCCGCGCGCCGTTTTTCGCGCACAACCAGCGGCTGCTGCGCGACATCCGTGAACTCGAGCATCGCTCACGCCGGCTCGATGTGCTGGTCGATGACGAGTTGATATTCGCGTTCTACGACCGCGTCATTCCGGCGGACATCACCACCGGCGCTGCCTTCGAGCACTGGCGCATCGCTGCCGAGCGCGAACAGCCCAGGCTGCTGTTTCTCGTGCGCGATGAGTTGATGCGACACGAGGCGGCCGGTGTGACGACTGATCTCTTTCCGAAGCAGCTGGCGCTGCGCGGCAAGGCCGGGCCCGAAGCAACGTTCGCGCTTTCCTATCACTTCGAGCCGGGCAGTGCGCGCGACGGCGTCACGCTGACCGTTCCGCTGGCAGCGCTGAACCAGATCGATGGCGTGCGCACCGAATGGCTGGTACCGGGCATGCTGAAGGAAAAGGCGCACCTGCTGCTGAAGTCCCTGCCGCAGAAGCTGCGCCGCCACTGCGTTCCGCTGCCCGAATACGCGGCGGCGTTCGCCGCGCGGCAGGGCCATCGCACCGACGAGCCGCTGCTGGACGTGCTGATCGCCGATGTGCGCGAGCATGCCGGCACGGTCTGCCAGCGCGCCGACTTCAAGCTGGAGACGCTGCCGGCGCACCTGGCGATGAACTTCAAGGTGATCGACGAGCACGGCCGGCAGCTCGGCATGGGGCGCAACCTCGCGCAACTGCGCGCCGAGCTGGGGGCGGAGATCCAGTCGAGCTTTCGCACAGCCGCCCGCGCCGACCTTGCCGTGGCGCAAAGCCTGCAAGCCGACCTTCGCGACTGGGACTTCGGCGAGCTGCCCGAGCTGATGCAGCTCGAGCGCCGCGGGGCCGACGGTCGCTCGGTGACCCTGGTGGGATTCCCGGCGCTGGTCGACAAGCAGGACCATTGCGAGATCGAGGTCTTCGACGATGCCGACGAGGCCCGCATGCAGCACCGCGCCGGGCTGCGGCGGCTGTTCCGCCTGCAGCTGCGCGAACAGCTGAAGTTCCTGGAGAAGAGCCTGGCGAGCCTGCAGACGACGCAGATGCAGGCCGGAACGGTGCCGGCGCTCGCGGCGGCGTTCACCAGCTTCGAGGTGATGCGCGAACAGGTGCTGGTTGCGGCGATCGATCGCACCTGCCTCGTCGACCCCTGTCCCATCGATCGTGCGAGCTTCGTCGCTCGCAAGGACGAGGCGCGCGCCAAGCTGAGCCTGATCGCGCAGGAGATTGCGCGGTTGCTGGCCACGATCGTGGCCGAAGCGGCGGCCTTGCCAAGGAAGATGAATGCGGCGCGGGGCTTCGCTGCGGCCATCGCCGACATCGAGCAGCAACTGCAACATCTCTTCCCGCGCAACTTCGTCGTCGACGTGCCGGCGGGGCAACTTGCGCACTACCCGCGCTACCTGAAGGCGATCGCGCTGCGGCTCGACAAGATCAAGAACGATCCGGCACGCGATGCGCAGCGCCTGCAGGAGGTGGCCGCCCTGCAGGTGCCGTGGCTGCGCGAAGTGGCGGCCCGGAAGGGGGTGCCCGACCCGCGGCTCGAGGAATTTCGCTGGCTGCTGGAGGAACTGCGCGTCAGTTTGTTCGCGCAGGAGCTGCGCACGCCGATGCCGGTCAGTTCCAAGCGCCTGCAGAAGGCGTGGGACGCGCTGCGGCGCTGAGTACGAGTTGCGGCGGTGCTGGGCAGTCAGCTCCGGCCGGGGGTGTTAGCGTGCCGCGGAACTGGGCGGCAATGGACTCAAGTCGTCGAGCGCGGCGTCGAGCCGCCGTGCGGGCCGCGCCGCGGCGCGGGTTCGTCCTTCGGACCCTGTTCAATGTCAAAGGCAAACTCGCGGATCAGCTGGCCGTCGATGTAGACGCGCATCTTGTGCGCGCCGAGCGGGTCGCCCGGGGCGTAGCGCCATTCGTTGGCGATGAAGCCGAGCCGCGTCGGGATGATGCGTTCGGTGACCGCGGTCTTGCGGTCCGGTGAGATCGTGTAGATGCCCATCGCCTCGCCCGGGCCCCAGGTGGGGGGCGGCTCGGGCAGTTCGAATTCCTCGCGCCAGATCACCGTCGGCTTTTCCGTCTTGAAGATGATGTACCAGCCGTAGGGCGCCGCGATGACAGCGGGAAACTTGGCCGTCTCGTACAGGACGCGGCGCCCCGTCGGGTCGGCACCGAAAACGCCAAACTGTGCAGACACGACTTCAAGGGGCGCCGATTTGCCGGGCGCGGCCTGGGCGACCGGCGCGGGTGCCGGGGTCGCCGCGGGCGTGGCTGTGGGTGGTTCGGGGGTCGCACAGCCGGAGGCCAGCACGGCGGCCAGCGCGGCAATCGAGGCAACAGTGGAACGGAAGTGCATGGACATCGGCGACCTCCCGGGTGCAGCAGCAACAACGCTCGATGGCCGATTTAAGCACAGTTGCCGGGCGCCCGGGCTCTCTCGCTCGGCACCTTTTGCATGGCACTCTTGCGGATCACCCCTCACTCGCGGCGGTACGCCGGTCAACCATTACGTGTCCTGCGCAGTTCAGACCTTTAGCTGGGCGTTTCACCGACATCGCTCCATTAGAATTCCGTCGGCTAGGGAGCGCGTTCACGGCACGAGGGGCAGGGGTATGGCAATCGTCAGGAAAGTGGCAGTCGGCATGGCTGCGTGGTGCTTTACCGCCGCCGCGAGTGCCGGCGTTGTCGTGGTGCTCAACTCCGGCGATGCGACGATCAGCCTGATCGACCAGGAAACGCGCAAGGAACTGCGGCGTTTCGAAGTCGGCAAGGAGCCCCATCACCTGATGGCCACGCCCGACGGCAAGACGCTGATCGTGGCCAATGCAGCCGGCAATGACCTGATGTTCCTCGACCCAAAGACGGGCGAAATCCAGCGTCGGGTCCGCGACATTCCGGATCCGTACCAGATCGGCTTCTCGCCGGATCGAAAATGGTTCCTCGTCGCCGGCAACCGCCTGAACCGCATCGACGTCTATGCCGTCAAGGGTGAGGAACTGAAGCTCGCGCGCTCTGTTTCCGCGCCGCAGACACCGAGTCACATCGCATTTTCGGCAGACAGCCAGATCGCATTCGTGACGATCCAGGACAGCAACGAGCTGGTCGCGGTCCGGCTCTCGGATCAGTCGGTACTGTGGAAGTTGAAGGTGGGTGCCATGCCTGCCGGCGTGTGGACGACACCGGACGACAGGCATCTGCTGGTCGGCATGACCGGCGCGGATCACGTGGAAGTGATCGATTGGCGGTCGCAGAAGCTTGTCAAGCGCATCGCGACCGGCAAGGGTGCACACAACTTCCGGCCGCTCGGTGACGGCCGGCATCTGTTCGTCTCGAACCGGGTCGATAACACGATCAGCGTCATCGACCAGGTCACGCTGGAGCGCCTGTACGACATCCCGGTGCCCGGCGGGCCCGACTGCATGGAGGTCTCCGCAGACGGGAAGTTCCTGTGGGTCACGCAGCGCTGGATCAAGCGGGTTTCCGTGGTCGACCTGGCGCAGCGCAAGGTGGTCGACAAGATCGCCGTCGGCCGTTCGCCGCACGGCATCTTCTTCGCCAACTCGGCTGCATGGAAGTGAGGCGGTCGGCCCAGCGCGCGTGGCGCTGCACGCTGCTGCGATGCGTTGCAGTGGCAGTCGCTCTGTCCGTGCCAGCGCTGAACGTCACTGCCGAGCAGTGCACCGGCGTCGTCTACCTGACACTGGATACCGGCAGCATGCGCCACGCGGAGGAGATCGCCACCGTCCTGCAGAAGCACGACGTGCGGGCGACGTTCTTCCTCGCGAACGAGAAGACGCCGCGCGGCGACTTCTCGCTCGATGCCTCCTGGGCCGGGTACTGGAAGGCGCGGGCTGCGGAGGGCCATGCCTTTGGCAGCCACACCTGGCGCCACGGGCGCATCAGCGAATCGTCCGGCGGCATCGGCTATCGGCCGCAGTTCGGCGACGACGCAGGTCGGGCAGCGGTTCTGAGCGACGCGCAGTTCTGCGCCGAGCTGAACCGCGTTGACACGACGTTCCGGCGGTACACCAGCCAGCCGCTCGACGCGGTCTGGCGTGCACCGGGTGGCCACGCGACCGCGCGCGCCCGCGCTGCGGCCCGGGCCTGTGGCTACGCGCACGTGCGCTGGGCGGAGGCGGGCTTCCTGGGTGACGAACTGCCCTCGGACAAGTATCCGAATCGCGTGCTGCTTGAGCGCGCATTGCGCGACATACGTGATGGCGACGTGCTGATGGCTCATCTCGGCATCTGGTCGCGTCAGGACCCGTTCGCGCCGATGCTGGACCCCTTGATCGCCGGGCTGAAGCAAAGGGGCCTGTGCTTCAGGACGTTGCGTGAGCACCCGGACTACCGCCAGGCCGATCCGCCGGCCGTCATTGCCAGCGCCGCAGCGCGCACGGCTTCCGTCGCACGATGATCGGGATCGTCACCAACGCATTCACCGCCGCACAGGCGTGGCTCTTCGAGACCTGCGTGCAGCCGTTGCTTTATACGTTCGGCTGGATGCGCTTCCAGGAGACGGCGTACCAGGCGACCGAGTGGTTCCTTCTCGGGCTGGCGCAGATCCTCGTGCTCTACCTCGTGCTGCGGCCGCTCGAGGCGCTCTTTCCTGCCGAACGCTGGGCCGACCGCCGTGGCACGCGCGTCGACGTGATCTACACGCTGCTGCAACGGCTCGGGCTGGTGCCGCTGGTGCTGTTCCTGCTGCTGACCCCGGTATTCGATGAGCTCGCGGCAATGACGCGCGCGGCTGGCTTCACGCCGTTCAATCTCGACGCCGTCTGGCCCGGCGTGACCGATGTCCCGCTGCTGACCTTCCTCATCTACCTGGTGGTATTCGACTTCGTGGACTACTGGCTGCACCGCGGGCAGCATCGCTTCGCATGGTGGTGGGCGCTGCACGCGGTACACCACTCGCAGCGGCAGATGAGCTTCTGGAGTGACGACCGCAACCACCTGCTCGACGATCTCATCATGGATGCCAGCAAGGCGGTTGTCGCGCTGGCGATCGGCGTCGAGCCGGCGCAGTTCGTGCTGCTGATTGTGGCAACCCGCATGCTGCAGAGCCTGCAGCACGCGAACCTGCGCACGTCGCTCGGGCCCTTCGGCATGGCGATCGTCAGTCCGCTGTTTCATCGCCGTCACCACGCCATGGGTCTGGGGCACGATGGGCCGTATCGCGGCTGCAACTTCGCCGTGCTGTTCCCGGTGTGGGATGTGCTCTTCGGTACGGCGGATTTCCGCCGCGAGGTCATGCCGACCGGCATCAGTGATCAGCTGCCGCCACCACAGGGGGCGTCTCGTGACTACGGTCGCGGCTTCTGGGCGCAGCAGTGGCTGGCGCTGGTGCGCCTCGTGTCGCGCCGCCCGGCGGCCGCGGCGGTCAGCGCATGAGCGCACCGCGCTTCGGCCTGGTCATCGTCGGCGACGAGATCCTGTCCGGCAAGCGCGAGGACAAGCATCTTGCGCGTGTCATCGAACTGCTGAAGACGCGAGGCCTGCGGCTCGAGTGGGCGCACTACGCCGGCGACGATCGCGCGGCGCTGGTCGCCCTGTATCGGCGTACGTTGGCTGGCGGCGATGTGGTGTTCAGTTGCGGCGGCATCGGCTCGACCCCGGATGATCACACGCGCCAGGCCACGGCAGAGGCGTTGGGTGTTCCCCTGGAACTGCATCCGGAAGCGCGCGTCCTGATTACCGAGCGCTGCGTCGCGATGGCGCGCGAGGGCCGCGGCAGCGCGGACATGAGCACGCCCGAAAATCGCCAGCGGCTGACGATGGGCGAGTTCCCGCGCGGAGCCGCAATCATCCCGAATCCCTTCAACCGCATCCCCGGCTTCTCGATCCGCGGACACTGGTTCGTGCCCGGCTTTCCGGTGATGGCGTGGCCGATGCTCGAATGGGTGCTCGATACCCACTATCGGTCGGCGTTCGGCAGCAGCGTCGTCGCTGAGCTGTCGCTGATCGTGTTCGAGACTCCCGAATCAGCGCTGGTGCCGCTGATGCAGCAGATCGAAGCGCAGTTTGCTTCCGTCAAGGCCTTCAGCCTGCCCTCGGTTGGCGACGGCCGGGACGGCCGCGTGGCGCGACGCCACATCGAACTGGGGGTCAAGGGCCCCGGCGAGCAGATCGAAGCCGCGTTTCGCGCGATGCGCGAGGGTGTCGTGGCACTGGGCGCCGAGATCGACGCTGGCGCGGTCGACTCACGCAGGTCAGGAAGCCGCTAGGCGAGCACCCGCAGTTCGGCGGTGTCGATGCCGACCTGCACGGGGGCGCCGCGGGGATACAGAGGCGTGGAAGACAGGTGCGGCACGTCGGCCGTCAACGTCGATTCGCCGACCCGCACTTCGTAACGGGTGAACTCGCCGAGGAACTCGCTCTCCTGCACCAGGCCATCGAACCACAACCGACGCGCGTCGCGCTGCGCCGCGATCGTCAGGGCGTGGGGGCGGATTGACAGCGCGGTGCCGTCGGCGTGCTGCGCCAGCGGAATATCGCCGAGGCCGGTCGCGACGAACACCTTGCGCGCCGGGTCCGCGCGGCCGGGGAGCAGGTTGGTGCTTCCCACGAATTCGGCGACGAAGCGATTCACCGGCGTGTCGAACAGGTCGCGGGGCGTGCCGACCTGCTGCAACACGCCGGCTTCGAGCACGGCCATGCGATCGGCGGTCGTCATGGCTTCTTCCTGGTCATGGGTGACGAAGATCGTCGTGATGCCGAGCGTGCGCTGCAGCCGCTTCAGCTCGAGCCGCATCTGTTCGCGCAGCTTCTTGTCGAGGTTCGACAGCGGCTCGTCGAGCAGCAGCACCTGCGGCTCGATGACGATCGTGCGCGCGAGCGCCACGCGCTGCTGCTGGCCACCCGACAACTGGTTCGGACGGCGCTTGGCGTAGTCCGACAGCCCGACCAGCGCGAGCGCGTCACCCACGCGACGGCGAATCTCGTCACGCGGCACGCGCCGCTCGACCAGGCCGAAGGCGACGTTGTCGTAGACGGTCAGGTGCGGCCACAACGCGTAACTTTGGAACACCATGCCGATGTTGCGTGCGTTCGGCGGCACGCCCGTGATGTCGCGGCCGTCGACCAGCAACCGGCCGCGGTTGTGCTGGTTGAAGCCGGCAATCAGCCGCAGCAGCGTCGACTTGCCGGAGCCCGACGGGCCGAGCAACGCGAAAAACTCGCCTGGCTGGATCGCGAGCGTGATGTCCTTCAGCACCTGGTTGGTGCCATAGGCCAGCCCGATGCCGATGCATTCGACAGCGACGGCTTTCATCGTTTCGGCTCCAGGGTTCGATTGGCCCGCTCGACGAGCAGGTGGGACAGGTAGGTGCCGACCGCCACTGTCAGCACCAGCAGCACGCCCAGCGCGGCACCGGGTCCGCGCCCGGCGACTGACTGCATGTAGAGGTAGATGCCATAGCTCATCGGCGCCTGCGACTCCTTCACCACCAGCAGGATCGTCGCCGACAGCTCGACCGCCGCGGTGATGAAGCTGGAGACGAAGCCGGCGAGGATTCCGCCCGCCATCAGCGGAATGACGATGCGACGCACCGTGCGCCATTGGCTTGCACCGAGCATCTCCGCCGCTTCTTCGAGACTCACGTTGATCTGCTGCAGCGCTGCCATGCACGATCGCAAGGCGTACGGCAGGCGACGCACGGCGTAAGCCAGCATGATCAGCACCCAGACCTGCGTCACCTGCACGCCGCCGATCTCGACACCCTGGAAGGTGCGAAGGTAGCCGATCGCCAGCACGATACCGGGTACGGCGATGGCCGCGCTCGCCGCGAAGTCGAGCCACTGGCGCCCGGGAATGCGCGTACGCAGGATCAGGTAGGCGATCGCCGTGCCGACGACGACGTCGATCAGCGCGGCGAGGCCGCAGTAAACGAGCGTGTTGCGGATCATGCCGCTCGAATCCTCGAACACGGTGGCGTAGTTGCTCAGGGTCCAGGCATCGGGCAGCACCGAGTAGCTCCAGACCTTCGCAAACGACAGCACCAGCAGGCCCAGGTGCGGGCTCAGCACAACCAGCAGCACGAGGATGATCGACGCGTACGCGAGCGCCGATTCCCAGGGCTTCAGGCGCCGCCGGGCGATGCCGGCACCGCCTTTCTGCAGCGTCGAGTAGTCCTTGCCCTTCATCACGCGCACCGACAGCCACAGCGCGAGGATCGAGAAGGCGATCATGATCACGCTGATCACATAGCCCAGCGGGTCTTCGAGACCGACCTGCGTGATGCGCAGGTAGGCCTGCGGCGCCAGCAGGTTGGTCTGGCCGAGTACCAGCGGCGTGCCGAGATCGTCGAACACCTTGACGAACACCAGTGCCGCTCCGGCAAGGTAGCCAGGCATGGCGAGCGGAAACACGACCCGCCGGAACAGGCGCCAGCCGCGCGCGCCGAGGTTAAGCGCCGCTTCCTCCATCGCCCCGTCGATCGCCCGCAGCGAGACGATCAGGTTCATCAGGATGAACGGAAAGTAGTGCAGGCTCTCGACGAAGATGACCCCGGTGAGCCCCTGCATGATCGGGATCGAGAAACCGAAGTGATCTTCGAGCAGCAGATTGACCGAGCCTGAGCGCCCGAACACCAGCTGCATCGCCACCGCGCCGACGAAGGGCGGCATGATCAGCGGCAGCACGCCGAGCGTCTGGATCAGCGTCGCGCCGCGAAACTCGAAGCGCACCGTCAGGTACGCCAGTGGCACGGCGATGAACGAAGCGACGATGACGCTGACGGTGGCGACGTAGAGCGAGTTGAAGAACGACTCGCGCATCAGCCCGGTCGAGAAGAACGTCGCGAAGTGGCCGAGCGTGAAGCTGCCATCGCCGTCGCGGAATGCGGTGATGAAGACAGTGCCGACCGGGACGATCAGCAGCAACAGAAGGAACGCGGCGATCGCCGCCAGCACCAGCAGCGATCGCCAGGAGGCGCCGAAGCGGCGTTGCAGCCGCTCGGCCACGGTGTTGCGCGGTGCCGCCTCGGCACCGAGCGTAGCCGCCATCAGGAACGGGCCGGGGCTATTTGATCAGACTGGCGGCCTGTTGCGCGAGCTCGACGGCCTTGCCGTAGTTCTCGCGTGCCTTGCGATTCCAGCTCTCCTCGAGGCCGGTGATCTGCTTCGAGACCGCGACTTCCTTCTTGTTCGACGCGAAGAGCTTCAGGAAGTCCGGCTGCGCAGCGAGCGACGCTCCGACGATCGGCGTGAACGCCAGGTCGCGCGCCTGACGGATGAGGTCGGTGGCCTGCGCGTTCGGCTTGCCGCTCGCCGCGAGCTTGGCTTCGGCCGCCTGGATCGCCTTCGTCGCCGCTTGCAGTTCCTTCAGCCTGAAGGTGATCGTCTGGTCGAACAGGGAATGCACCAGCGAGTAGCGATCCTCCGACAGGTCGGCGTTGAAGTTCACCTTGGCGCGCTTGACGATGGCCTGCGGGTCCGGATAGCCGGCGGGAATCTTCGAGCCGAGCGCGGCATAAGGCAGCACCGGCAGGCGCGAGATCGCCGGTTGCAGCAGCAGTTCCTGTCCGGCCTGGCTGAGCGCGAACTGCACGAATTTCTTCGCTTCCACGGTGTTCTTGCCGCCAGCGACCAGCGCGATGTTCGCGGGCACGATCGACGTCACGGCCGGGTAGACAAACTCGACCGGAAAACCCGAGTTCTTGCCGGCGAGGCCGAAGAAGTCAATGACCGGACCTGCGCCGAACTGGCCGTTGTTGATGCCGTCGGGCACGCCGAAGCTGCGTTCGGTGACCTGGGCGCTGTTGCCGGCCATCTGCAGGATCTGGCCCCAGCCCTTGTCCCAGCCTTCACCCTGCAGGATCGTCTCGACCGTCAGGTGCATCGTGCCGGAGCGCGACGGCGCGGTCATCGCGACGTGGCCGTGCCATTGCGGCGCCAGCAGGTCGGTCCACTCCTTCGGCGCGGCGAGCTTGTTCGCCTTCAGGTAGCGGGTGTTGTACATGATCCCGTAGCCGGCCAGCGCCTGGCCCTTGTAGTAGCCCTGCGGATCGTTGATGGGATAGTTGCCGATCTTGGCCGGAATCGCCTTGTTGTCGACGTCGGGGGCGGCCACCAGCAGCTTGTCGCGCTTGAGTACCTCGAACGCATCCGGTGCCGAGGCCCAGAACACATCCGGCCGCTGCCCGGCAGCGGTCTCACGCACGAAGGCGATACCGGACACCGTGCTCTTGTTCAGGATCTCGACGGTGATCCCGGGATTGGCCTTCTCGAACGCCGCCTTGTACGCCGCCGTCAGCTCCTTCGGGAATGACGTGATGACGGTCACGGTGCCGGCGAGCGCGGCGCTCGAGGCGAAGGCGAGTGCCAGGCCGAACAGCGGAATTGCGGGGAAGGTACGGCGGACCATCATGTCTCCTTGGATGCAGCCGGAAGATATTGTGACAACGCGGAATTCTGGCAGAGCTAGCGCTGCCGGGCCAATGCAGCAAAACCCCGGAGGCTTTCCGTTGCGCTGCGGCAAAAGTGGCTAGAATCTGCGGACAACAGAGGAAACGCCTGCGACGACAGGCGTACGCGCTTCAATCGCGGGGAGAACACGAGGACACCATGGCAACACCAGTACGCCTGATCAAGAAGTATCCGAATAGACGCCTGTACGACACCCAGACCAGCACCTACATCACGCTGGCGGACGTCAAGCAGCTCGTGCTCGACCACGAGAACTTCCAGGTCCTTGACGCGAAGAGCGGTGACGACCTGACGCGGCCGATCCTGCTGCAGATCATCCTCGAGGAGGAGGCCGGCGGCGTTCCGATGTTCAGCGCGCAGATGCTGTCGCAGGTGATCCGCTTCTACGGTAACGCCATGCAGGGCATGATGGGTTCGTACCTGGAGAAGAACATCCAGGCGTTCATCGACATCCAGGGCAAGCTGTCGGAACAAAGCAAGGCCTTCTACGAGACGAACAAGATCGGGCCTGAGATGTGGACACAGTTCGTCAACATGCAGTCGCCGATGATCCAGTCGATGATGTCGAGCTACATCGAGCAGTCGAAGAACCTGTTCGTGCAGATGCAGGAGAACATGCAGAA
>Ga0316626_10001242_pt1 | contig 11179 bp, 11 predicted proteins | sample OWC_Aug_T1_C1_D5_FD_207656 | JGI IMG/M metagenome (GOLD analysis project Ga0316626, IMG submission 207656) | Wetland soil microbial communities from Old Woman Creek delta, Ohio, United States - OWC_Aug_T1_C1_D5_A | ecosystem: Environmental > Terrestrial > Soil > Wetlands | place: USA: Ohio...
AGTGGGGTTGGCGATCTTGTAGCCGTTGAGGTGCAGGATCGGCAGGACGGCTCCGTCGTGGACGGGATTCAGGAATTTGTTCGAGTGCCAACTGGCTGCGAGCGGGCCGGTCTCCGCTTCGCCATCACCCACCACGCAGGCGACCAATAGGTCGGGATTGTCGAATGCGGCGCCGTACGCGTGCGCCAGGGCATAGCCGAGCTCGCCGCCTTCGTTGATGGAACCGGGCGTTTCCGCGGCCACGTGACTGGGGATGCCGCCGGGAAATGAAAACTGAGTGAACAGCCGCTTCATGCCCGCTTCGTCTTGGGAGATGTTCGGGTACAGCTCGCTGTACGTCCCCTCCAGGTACGTGTTGGCCACGAGACCCGGACCGCCATGCCCGGGGCCCGTCACATAAATCATCTTCAGGTCGTACTTGTTGATGAGCCGGTTGAGATGAACATAGATGAAGTTCAAGCCCGGCGTCGTGCCCCAGTGACCGAGGAGCCGCGGCTTCACGTGCTCCAGCCTTAACGACTTCTTCAGCAGCGGGTTATCGTACAGGTAGATCTGGCCGACCGACAGATAGTTCGCGGCGCGCCAGTAGGCGTTCATCTTGCGTAGCAAGTCGGAGGACAAGGGTTTCTTCATGAGGCTGCTCCTCTGCGTTCATGGCTTCTGTTGTGGCTCGCGCAGAATGCGACAAACGGCCTTAGCGATCATCAGTTCTTCGTCCGTCCGGATCACGCGGACGGTGGCCGGACTGGCTGCGGTCGAGATCACCGGGGCGTTGGCGGCGTTCCGGGTCTCGTCCAATTCGACGCCGAGAAAGCCCAACCCGCGGCACACACGCGCCCGCACGTCCGCGGCGTTCTCGCCGATGCCGCCGGCAAACACCAACGTCTCCAGTCCGCCCAGCACGGCGGCGAACGCCCCAACCCATTTGCGAGTGTGGTAGCAGAACAGTTCTACCGCCTCGGCCGCACGGACATCGTTCCCTTGACGCTCGATCAGATCGCGCATGTCGGAGCTGGTTTCAGAAACGCCGAGCAGGCCACATTCATGATTGATGAGGTTGTTGAACTGTTCGGGGCTCAGATGCTCGCTGCGCATCAAGTACGACGCCACGCCGGGATCCAGGTCACCCGGTCGGGTACCCATCGGTAATCCGGCAGCCGGCGTGAACCCCATGCTGGTATCAACACTGCGGCCGGCGTGGACGGCAGCCACGCTCGCTCCGTTCCCGAGGTGCGCCAGGATCACGCGCCCGTGCGCCGCGTGCGCACCTGCGGCGCGCGCGAGTTCTTCCATGAGATAGGCATAGGACAGGCCGTGGAAGCCGTAGCGCTGGATGCCCATCGCGTCGAAGCGCCGCGGGATCGGTAGGAGCCGAGCTACGCGAGGCATGGTGCGGTGAAAGGCCGTATCGAAGCAGGCCACCTGCGGCAGTCTCGGATGACGCTCGCGGAACGTCTCGATCAATACAATCTCACCAGGCAGATGATCGGGGTCGTACGGCCTGATGCGATACAGTGCATCCAGCACTTCCGGTGTGACACGCTCGGGCTCAATATATTTCATGCCGTGGACCACTCGGTGTCCGACGGCTCTGACCGAAGCGAAATCAATCTGCTCTTCGAGCCAATCGATCAGGAAAGTTGCTGCCGACCGGTGATCGGAGGCGTTGATGTCGCGACTGCCCTGCTGATTCCGAGTGGGATCGTTGAAGGTCAGATTCGTCCCGCCGAAGCCGATGCGGTCTACCTTTCCATACAGGTTCCGCTGCGGCGGTTCGTCTGTGCGGTACAGCGCGAACTTGATGCTCGACGAGCCGCCGTTTACCGTCAAGACGTATGCGCGAGTCGGGTTCACAGATGCTTAGCGCTTCCTCTGGATCTGCCTCGCGGCGGCCGCGGGATCATCTTTGTCACGGATGCGGTGGATATTCTCCTCCCGCACCGGTCCCATCTCAGATTCTCCTCAGCATGAGCGCATCAGCAGGTCGGGCAGTGCCAGCCGCCAACGTCCCCTGTCAGGCGCTGGGCCTCCGCCGGACCCCACGTGCCGGGCTCGTACTCGTGCACCGGGGTTACCCCGCCGAGAATAGGTTGGACGATGTCCCACGCCGCTTCGACGCCGTCTTGCCGCGCGAAGAGAGTCCCGTCGCCGGTCATCGCATCGCCGAGCAGCCGCTCATAGGCGTCCATATCGTCCCCTCCGGGCTGGTGGACCACCTTGAGCTCCGTCGGCTCGGAGGTCATCTGCTCGCCGGGCCGTTTGACGCGGGCGCCGATGGCGATCGTCACGTCGGGGCTCAGCCGGAAGCGCACGTAGTTGGTCTCGTCCGGGCACAGCTTGCTCAAAGGGGGCCGCTTGAGCGTGACTTGCACCTCCGTAGTGGTGGTGGCGAGACACTTGCCCGCCCGGATTAAGAAGGGCACGCCGTCCCAGCGCCACGAGTCGATGTGGAGCCTCACGGCCGCGAAGGTCTCGACCGTCGAGTCCCGCGCAACGCCGTCCACATTGCGGTAGCCGCGGAACTGTCCGCGGACGAGGTCGTCGGGGCTGAGCGGACGGATCGTTCGTAAAACCTTCACCCGCTCGTCCCGGATCGATTCGCGGTACGTGGTTACGGGCGGCTCCATGGCGAGAAACCCAACCACCTGGAGCATGTGGTTCTGGACCACATCGCGGATTGCGCCCACTTCTTCATAGAAGCGCCCGCGCCCCCCGACACCGAAGCTCTCCGCCATCGTGATCTGCACGCTCTCGACGTAGTGACGGTTCCAGATCGGCTCGAGGAAGGTGTTCGCGAAGCGGAAGAGGAGGATGTTCTGTACTGGTTCCTTCCCGAGGAAGTGGTCAATGCGGAACACGCGACTCTCGTCGAACGCCTCGTGAATGGTCACGTTCAGCGCTTGCGCAGAAGCGAGGTCGCGGCCGAAGGGCTTCTCGACAACAAGGCGCGCCTGGCGCGCGCAGCCCGATCTGCCAAGCCCCTGGATCACCGTCGGAAACAAGCTTGGCGGGATGGCGAGGTAGTGTAGAGGGCGTGTCGAGCCGCCGAGTTCTCGGCAGAGCCGCTCGTAGGTGACGGGGGCCTTGTAATCGCTGTCGATGTAGTGCAACTCCTTCTCCAGCTGCGCAAAGGCCACTGCCTCCACCCCGCCGCCGTGCGTCGCGATGCTATCGCGGGCGCGCTCGCGCAGCTGCCCGACAGTCCACCCCGACCTCGCGACACCGATGACCGGCACGTCGAGGCGGCCACGCCGGGCCATGGCGTAAAGGGCCGGGAAGATCTTCTCGTAGGCGAGGTCGCCGGTGATCCCGAAGAAGACGAGGGCGTCGGAGCGGGGTTCGCTCATTTCCGGGGTTCCTTCTCGAGGTGGCCGCCGAACTCGCTCCGCATGGCGGAGAGCAACCGGTTCTGGAAGTCGGCCTCGCCGCGCGAGCTGAAGCGCTCGAAGAGCGCGGCGGCGAGGACGTGCGCAGGCACAGCCTCGTCGATGGCCGCGCCGAGCGTCCAGCGCCCCTCGCCCGAGTCCGACACTCGCCCGGTGAAACGCTCGAGCATCGGATCGGCGGCCAGCGCAGCGGCGGTCAGGTCGAGAAGCCAGGAAGCGATCACGCTGCCGCGACGCCAGACTTCGGCAATGTCCGCCAGATTGAAGTCGTACTGGTAGTGGTCGGGGTTCCGGAGCGGGGTCGTCTCGGCGTCCGCACTCTGCGCGCGCTTGCCCACGTTGGCATGTCGCAGGGTGTTGATGCCTTCCGCGTACGCGGCCATCAGGCCGTACTCGATTCCGTTGTGGACCATCTTCACGAAGTGTCCCGCGCCGCTCGGGCCACAATGGAGGTATCCCTGCTCGGCCGTGCCGCTTCGCTTCTTGCGGCCGGGGGTCGGCGACGCGGAGCCGGGGCCCGGAGCTAGGGTCGCGAAGAGTGGAGCGAGGCGACGCACGACGTCGGCCTCGCCGCCGATCATCAGGCAGTAGCCGCGATCGAGGCCCCACACGCCGCCACTGGTGCCGCAGTCGATGTAGTGCAGCCCGCGGGGCGCGAGCCGCTTCGCACGGTCGACGTCGTCGCGGTAGTACGAGTTGCCGCCGTCGACGATGGCATCGCCCGCCTCTAGATGCCCGACGAGGCTCTCGAGCGTCGCATCGACGAGGGCCGCCGGCACCATCAGCCACACGACGCGTGGCTTCCTCAGGCGCCCAACGAAGTCGTCAAGCGACGGCGCGCCTATCGCGCCCTCACCAACGAGGCCACGTATGGCTTCAGCCGAGACGTCGTGGACCACGCATTCGTGCCCACCCCGCATGAGGCGGCGCACCATGTTTGCGCCCATGCGTCCCAGACCGATCATCCCCACTTGCATTACTGCCTCCTGCGGCTGCCCGATGATCGCTTCCGGTTCATCCCGCCCCTCTGCGCGCTCGTGCCAGCGCCTGCCGCGCGGCGTGCACGACGCGGTCCGGAGTGAATCCGAACTTCGTTTGGAGCTCCTTCAGCGGCGCTGACGCGCCGAACGTGTGCATTCCGATGCTGTGCCCGGTCGGCCCGACGTACCGTGCCCAGCCGAAGGTCGAGGCTTGCTCGACCGAGACGCGTGCCGTCACCTCGGGTGGGATGACCTGATCGCGATACTCTCGACTCTGCTGCTCGAACAGCTCCCATGACGGCATGCTCACCACGCGAGCGTCAATCCCTTCTTCGCCGAGCTGTTCGTACGCGGCGACACACAGCGCCACCTCGCTGCCTGTGGCGAGCAGGAGGACCTCCGGAGGGCCGCGGCGCGCATCGGCCAGCACGTAGGCACCGCGCGCCAAGCCGGAAGCGGCAGCGTACTTGGTGCGGTCGAGCGTCGGCAACGCTTGGCGGCTCAGTACGAGTGCTGCCGGCGTGTGCTGCAGCTGCATGATCACGCGCCACGCTTCCACTACCTCGTTCGCATCGCCCGGCCGCAGCGTGATCAAGCCGTGAACGCCTCGCAGCGAAGCCAGCTGCTCGATCGGTTGATGCGTCGGCCCGTCTTCACCAAGACCGATCGAGTCGTGCGTGAACACCCAGATCACGGGGATCTCCATCAGTGCACTGAGCCGTATGGCCGGGCGGCAGTAGTCGCTGAAGATGAGAAACGTGGACCCGTACGGCCGCACCTTGGACAGCGACAGTCCGTTGAGAATCGCCCCCATCGCGTGCTCGCGGATGCCAAAGTGGAAGTTGAGCCCGCCTCGGTTCTCGGCGGTGAAGTCGCCGGCCCCTTCGAACGTGAGACGCGTCTTGGTCGATGGGGCCAGGTCCGCAGAACCCCCAATGAGCCACGGAACGTTCCGGGCGAGTACATTGAGAACCGTGCCGGAGCTGTCGCGGCTGGCGACGCCCTTCGCGTCGGACGGGAACCCCGGCAGATCCTTATCCCAGCCAGCGGGCAGCCGGCGGTGCTGCATGCGATACAGATGATCGGCCAGCTCTGGATAGGTGCGGCGGTAATCGTCGAACATTGTCATCCACTGATTGCGCAACACGCGCCCACGCTGGCAGACGCCGTGCTGGAAGTGCTCGCGCACGTCTTCGGGCACCAGAAACGTGGCGGTTTCCGGCCAACCGTAGCACTGCTTGGTGAGGCGGATCTCGTCGGCTCCCAACGGCTCCCCGTGTGCGGCGCTGGTATCCTGCTTGTTGGGCGACCCATAGGCGATGTGGCTGTCGACAATGATCAGCGTAGGCCGATCTGAAGTTTTCTTGAAGGTGTGCAATGCGCGGTCAACCATCTCGACATCGTTGGCATCACCAACGCGCGTCACGTTCCAGCCGTACCCGATGAAGCGCGTGGCGACGTCCTCGCTGAATGCCCACTCGGTATGGCCTTCGATGGTGATGTGATTGTTGTCGTAGATCCAACACAGGTTGGCCAGCTCGAGGTGGCCGGCGACCGACGCGGCCTCGCTGGAGACGCCCTCCATCATGTCGCCGTCGCTGCACAGCGCGTAGACGTCGTAGCCGAACAGCTCGAAGTCTGGGCGATTGAAGTGTGCAGCCATCCAGTGGGCCGCGATAGCCATGCCAACACTGGTCGCCACGCCTTGTCCGAGCGGGCCGGTGGTCGTCTCGACGCCCGATGTCCAACGGTATTCCGGGTGTCCGGGGCACTTACTATCGAGCTGACGGAACCGCTTGATGTCGTCGAGGGCGACCGCCAGCTCGCCGAGGCGCTCGTACTGGGCGTTCACCGCCTTCACGCCGCATAGGTGCAGCATCGCGTACAGCAGCATCGACGCGTGGCCCATCGAGAGCACAAAGCGGTCGCGATTCGGCCAGATCGGGTCTTCCGGGTCGAAACGCAGGAAGCGTTGCCAGAGACAGTACACCACCGGCGCCATCGCCATAGGCGTACCGGGATGGCCCGAGCCCGCCGCTTGGACGGCGTCCATAGCGAGCGTGCGGATGGTGTTGATGCAGCCTCGCTGGAGAGTCTTCTCTTCGGTCATGCCGCGCCTTTAGCCTTTCCTGCCTCCGTAAGTCGCGTTGCCTTCAGGCGCGGTCGGGGCAACCCGGCCGACGAGCAGCGCTTGTCGCTTCTTCTCGACGGCGCTCAGCAACTGGTCGAAGGCTTCAGAGAACTTCTGCACGCCGTCGGCCAGCAATGCATCGGTCACCATCTTCATCGATATACCCCGTAGTCTTCCAATGTTCGAGCGACGCGATTTCGCCGCGATCTCGAGGCGTTGCGTAGCCGCGTCCAGACGTTCCGGCCTCCGATTCTGGTACCCCTCCGGCGTCCGAGGGTTCCTTGCGGAGGATTCGGCCCACGGTCCACCCTTTTCCTCATGGACTCCCCATCTGCTGCCCTACAGTTTCTCTTGCTGACCTCCGCCGGGTGGGTCCCCTGTGGCTCACCGTGAAAGGGCGGGCCTGACGCACCGCTGGACGCGCCCGCTGAAGGCGCATGCGAAATGACGTGCGAGGTCGATCGAGTTTCGGAACGGTACGGGCACGGGGGGCAGGACCTGTTTTCAGGCTGGCGGCGGGCGGGCCGGTTCGGCTTCAGGGACCTCGGTGCTGAGCCCGAGGTGGTTGAGGATCTTCCTCACGACAGCGGGATCCTGGATGGTTGCTAGTAGACGCATCCGCTGGTGGCATTTCGGACAATCAAGAACTTCGAGGGCGAAGGCTCTACGCATCAAATCTGACCAAGCCCAGTAGCGTTTCTTCTCTTTGGCAGAGGCTCCATCGGTTGGAGCGTCAGTCGGGCGTGGCTCCCCATTATTCCGTCAGCCCTGTAAATCAAGTACTTGCGGCGGTGCTGACTCTCCGGCGCGGAAAACCCCGAGGTAAGCCTCGCCAGCGGGCTGGGGGTTGCGATCACCGCCCGTTGGGGCCACTCTCCCCGCACTATGTGGCATCCCTTCATCTTTCTCCTGACACTTCTGGTTCGTCTGCTCCGAGCTACATGCAAGTCGAAAGACGAGCTGATCCTCGAGAACCTTGCCCTCCGGCAACAGGTCTCCGCGTTGGAGCTGGGGAAGCACAAACCTAAGCTGCATGATGCCGACCGAGCGTTCTGGATCGCACCGCGTAGAACATGGTCCAACTGGACCAGGCGGCTGCGGATCGTGAAGCCAGAGACAGTAGTGGACTGGCAACGGCGGCGGTTTCGCCGGCACTGGACGAGGATCTCACAGCAGGGCAGACGTGCCGGTCGTCCGAGGGTCGAGGCCGAGATCCGTGATCTCATCCGTCAGATGGTCCGAGAGAACCATTGGGGTGCCCCTCGGATCCTGAGCGAACTCCAGAAGCTGGGATTCACGGTATCTGAGACTACCGTTTCCCGTTACGTCCGACGCTTCCGGGAGCACAAACCTGACCCCGATCTCCTCAAGCGGTGGATCGCATTCTTTCGCAACCACAAGCAGGCGATTGCCGGCATGGACTTCTTCACGGTCCCGACGGCCACCCTGAACGTCCTCTATGGATTCTTCGTGATCCATCACGACCGGCGGCGTATCCTGCACTTCAACACGACCTACAACCCGACTGCGCAGTGGGTGATGCAGCAGCTCCGGGAGGCTTTCCCCTTCGGTTCTGCACCCTGACATCTCATCTTCGATAGGGACTCGATCTTCTGCCGAGCTGTTGTGGAGTTCGTTAAGGCATTGGGCGTGAAACCAAGGCGCATAGCTTACCGGAGTCCTTGGCAGAATCCGGTAGCCGAACGGTGGATCGGAAATCTACGCCGAGAGTTGCTCGATCACTTTGTAGTTCTGAGCCAGCATCATCTTGTTCAACTCGTCAAAGCGTATATTCGTTATTATCACGAAGATCGTTGTCACTTAGGACTTGACAGGGATACGCCGGAAGGGAGACCCGTGACGCCGAAGCCGTCACCTGATGCGAAGGTGGTGGCGCTGCCACGGGTCGGCGGGCTCCATCACCGCTACGTGTGGCGCGAGGCTGCGTGACGCGACGGCGACACTCCACGACCGACCCCGCCCGCGACAGCGAGCCACGACCGCAGACCTTCGTCGACTGGTTGGTCTGGCTCGCCCTGTGGCCAGTGGTGACGGTCGCCTGGCTTGTCACCGTACCCTTCGTCCTTCTCTACGTCGCCATCGGATTCACTGTGGAGCTTCTCTTCGGGATCAGGCTGCGGTGCAGCGACGACTCCGATGGACCTGAACCGCCCGGATGAGGTTTTGAGGAGGGACAAGTCACAAGTCCGCCGGTGATTTCCGCAAGCCTCTACTGCGCAGCCACAACGAGGCGCCGCGAACGTCCGCCTACGTGCAACGTGATGACGTAGTGCTCTGCTCAGACGATCAGCGAGCCTTCATGGGCCGGGAGAGGCCGTTGCCGCCCTGCCACACGCACGGCATGCCGGTTGCCTCGCCCCAGGGGCAGGGGTCGACGCAGTCGCGCGTGCCATCTCCGTCCTGGTCGAGGAGCGGGCACGGATCGAAGCACCTGTTAGCTGCATCCTCCGGGCAGGGATCCTGGCAGTCGGCAACCCCATCATTGTCCCCATCCTGTGCCGGCGCCGGATCCCACGGGCAGGGATCCTCGCAGTCAGTCACACCGTCGCCGTCGGAGTCCATGCGGCACGGATCGATGCAGGCATCGGTTGCATCCTCGGGACACGGATCGAGGCAGTCAAGAATCCCGTCTCCGTCCCCGTCGCGGTTCTCCGCATCGCACGGACAAAGATCCTCGCAATCACCGATGCCGTCCCCGTCCGAGTCGAAGGTGCAGGGATCCGTGCAAACGCCGCCCGGGCCCGGCACAACCGAGACCGCATCCCTGCGCTGCTGGAAATTGAGTTGGCCCTCGAGCTGCACGACCTTGGCGCGTAACTGAGCGACCTCGGCACGCAGCCGCGGGCGGCGGGTCTTCGCTTCTCCACTCCACCTGCCTACTACGATCGCACCCACGATAATCCCCAAGACCAAGAAGAGTACGCGCCGATCACGCATTGTCGTTCCTCCTTGTCGCTGAACCGCTTCGCCCTCGCGCCCCGCCAAGCTTGCACACCTATGGGGGTCCCGGTGCCCTCGCGTACGCCAACACTAGAAAACCACCTCCTGGCCCCTCTCATCGGCGGACCAAGATTGTTGCCCGAGGCACACAGAGTTGTAAAGGGCGGCACCCGCCGCTGGGCGGCTACGGTAAAGGTGACGAAACAGCCAAAGCTGGAGAGATCCCGAGGCTCAGTAAGCTCTTAGCCGTGTCGCTTCGAACGTGGATTGTGGGCTGGCATTGATGAAGAATCCATTTGGCCCGTTGAGCCAGGGTTGGGGCCACCAATTCTCCCGATCGGCGAGACTGCGGAGGGTGACGCTGCGCCGATAGCTGCCCCTAAGCACGTCCGGAGTGATCCGATGGTTCACATCCTTGGCGATGAGAAGTGAACCTGGGCGCAGGCTTCGGTCCCAGCTGGTCCGGGTCACGGAGGCGTCACCGGGGCACAGGCGGAGTGAGTGCCGGGCAACAATCACTGTCATCGAGGTCGTCACGCTCCTGACAGTGATGGGGTCGAACGACGACAAGGACCCAGCAGGAACGGGTCGAGCGCAATCCCCAGGCGGCGTGTTCCTGCTGGTCCGCGCACCGGTCGCGAGGAACTGGCGCCATGAGGTATTGTGAAGATCACAATTGCGACGAAAATGTCCAGAACGCTCGACTACGCAGCTCGGCCGCGCCGCGCATCAGCTGCCTTGGCTCCCGCCAGACTTCCTACACCCTCGATGCCTACTTCGCCTGGAAATTAATCAGGATTTCCCTTCGCGTCACGTCGATTCCTTGAACCAGCTTGGGGTCGAGCAGTATGTTCCGGAATCTGTCACGGTCGGCGGCGACAAATTCGATTCTCCATGTTTCAGGGTCGATCACGAAGTCCGCGACACTCCCGAACGTTTTCCCCGAGTTCGTCACTAGTGATGTGCCCGTAAGTACTCGAGTCGATCGAAGATTGGGATCATAGTTCTTTCCTTCGCTCCCGGCGCCGGTGTCGTCCTTGGTCCCAATGTAAGACTCGGGCCAAGAGACGCCCCACCCATAGTGGCGGTGAATCTGCAGCTCCAGGGCCCGCGCCACAGGAAGGTCGGTGCTTGCTTCCGGACTTTTCCTGATCTGCTCTTCGGTCGCCTCTATCCGAACGCCTCCTTCTTGCCAATCGATCCCGCCGAGTGCGACAGGAGAGATGAGCACCTTTCTGTTCTTGAGTCAATGGCCCACGTCGAGAACGAGATACCTGACATTTCACGACCGATCGTCGAAATAGAATTCATCAACGTGCCCCAGAAGCCCTTCGTGCGAATAGGCCTTCAGCCCATGCAACTCTCTGGAGAACACTAGTGCTTTCATACGCTGCCCCTTTCTTTGGGATAGGACATTTCCAACCCCTCTCTGTCTAGATTATGGTGAAGAAACGCGGCGGTTGATAGTCCGCATCAGCGCCGTAAATCCACAAGAGAGCGAATATCACAGATACTCCACGCCGTCGAGCTCAATACATGGGGCGCACAAAGGGGTGCCCGGCCGCAGGAAGCTGGGGGGACCTGAGTCTGCGTGCGAGCGCACGCTCGCCCTCTCCACCGCGCACGCGCATCATTACCGGCTGGACGACCGGCAAGTCGTATCACGGCGACCTGATGGAGCGGTCCATGTGTCTGGTCATCGCTCTCACCGGCAACTGGGG
>Ga0316626_10001243_pt1 | contig 11175 bp, 13 predicted proteins | sample OWC_Aug_T1_C1_D5_FD_207656 | JGI IMG/M metagenome (GOLD analysis project Ga0316626, IMG submission 207656) | Wetland soil microbial communities from Old Woman Creek delta, Ohio, United States - OWC_Aug_T1_C1_D5_A | ecosystem: Environmental > Terrestrial > Soil > Wetlands | place: USA: Ohio...
TCCGAGGCCGTACTCGTGCACCAGGTCCTGGAGCTGACAGCTGCCGGCCTTGTCGCAGATCGGGCAGTCCAGCGGATGGTTGTTCAGCAGCAGTTCGAGGATGCGCTTCCGCGCCTCGATCAGGTCGGGCGACATGGTCTTGACCGACATGTTGTCGTTCACTGGCGTGGTGCAGGACGGGGTGAACTTCCGGGGGGACTTCTCCACCTCCACGATGCAGATGCGGCAGGAGCCATAAGGATGGAGCTTGTCATCGGCGCAGAGGACCGGGATCCGCACGCCCGCGGCCTTGGCCGCTTCCAGGATGGTGGCGGTGGGCCTGACCTTGACCGTCACACCGTCGATGGTTACCGTTACCGTATTTTCCATACGATTTTTCCCTACCCCTCAAAAAAACAATTCTGGGAACCACAGATTAGCACAGATAGAACCTGAACTACCTGAAACCGCTTCTGCTGTTCCCACATCGTCGTATCCGTGTGCATCCGTGTTAATCTGTGGTTGCTTTCTTCTTACGCATGGGCGACCGTCTTGTTCTTGATCCACTCCTCGTAGTCGCCGCGGAAATGCTTGATGCTCGACAAGACCGGTTGGATTGCGCCTTCGCCCAGCGGACAGAAGCACTTGCCCTTCACGGTCTCGCAGATGTACAGGAGCAGGTCGATGTCCTCGGGCTTGCCCTCGCCGCGCATGAGCCGTTTGTAGACCTGGTAGAGCCACGAAGTCCCCTCGCGGCAGGGCGTGCACTTGCCGCAGGACTCGTGGGCAAAGAACCGGACCAGCGTGTACGTGGCCTGCACCATGTTGACCGTCTCGTCCATGACCATCACGGCGCCGGAGCCCAGCATCGAGCCGGCGGAGACGAGGGAATTGAAGTCCATCTTTACGTCAAGATGGTTTTCGGTCAGCATGGGCGTGGACGCGCCGCCGGGAATGACCGCCTTGAGCTTCTTGCCGCCGCGGACGCCGCCGCAGTGGGTATAGATGATCTCCCGGAGGGTCGTGCCCATGGGGAGCTCGTAAACACCCGGTTTGTTCACCATGCCGCTCACCCCATAGAGCTTGGGCCCCGGTGAGGTTTCCTCGCCGATCTTGGCATAAACGTCTGCGCCCATGGAGATCAGGTACGGGATGTTGGAAAGCGTCTCGACGTTGTTGATGACCGTGGGCTTCCGCCACGCGCCCTGGCTCGCCGGAAACGGAGGACGGATGCGGGGCTGGCCGCGTTTGCCTTCGAGGGACTCGATGAGCGCCGTTTCCTCGCCGCAGATGTACGCACCGGCGCCGCGGTGCACGGAGAGGTCGAAGTTCACCCCCTTGCCGAGGATGTTCTTGCCGAGATAGCCTTTCGCGTATGCCTGTTCGATGGCCTTCTCGAGGACGCCGAGGGCCGTGGGATACTCATACCGGAGATAGATGTAGCCTCGCTCTGCGCCGATGGCGAAACCGGAGATGACCATCCCCTCGATGAGGAGATGAGGGTCGTGCAGCAGGATGAACCGGTCCTTGAACGTGCCCGGTTCGCCCTCATCGGCATTGCACAGGAGATACTTCAGAGCGCCGGGCACGCGGGAGCAGAGCTCCCACTTGAGGCCCGTGGGGAAGCCCGCGCCTCCGCGGCCGCGCAGGTTGGCCCGCTTCACCTCGTTCACCAGGTCCACCGGCCGCATGTCGAAGGCCGTTTTCAGCGTGGAATAGGCGCCGTGCTTCAGGGCCACGTCGATATCCGCAGCGTTCGGGATGTCGACCCGTTTGAGGAGCATTTTCTCCATGAATTGGTATCCTCGGCTGTTCATTTTGGACCGCGGCTTCTCTTCCGCGTTCCGCGCTTATACTACTCGTACTTGGCCAGAATATCGTCGATCTTTGCCGGCGTCAAGTCACCGTGGTAGTCGTCATCCACGAGCATGGCGGGAGCTCCGTCGCACCGGCCGATGCATTCCATCCGGATGAACGAGAACCTTCCGTCCTTCGTCACCTGGCCCTCGCGGACCCCCAGTTTCTTTTCCAGATGAGCGATCATCGTTTCCGCGCCAAGGAGCGAGCAGGAAAGGTTGTGGCATATCTGGATCTGGTGCCTGCCGGGATTTTTCCAGCGATACAGCGAATAGAAGGTCGCCGTGCCGAACACGTCGGACTCGGGCACCCGCAGCTGCTGCGAAACGAAACGCATGGCCTCGTAGGTCAGATGGCCGTATTCCTTTTGGATGATGTGGAGCGCCGGGAGCACGGCGCCCTGCTGGTCGGGATAGCGCTGCTGGACCTTCTTGATGGCCTGGACGATCGCGTCGCTGAACATGATCTTGTCGCCGGCCGTCCGGCAGAATTGCGCTTCCTCGTGTTGGTCGCTCATACCGTATCCTACCTCTTCGTCCTGCCGAACACATACCCCGCCATGTCGACGTACTGGGAGTTCATTCTGCGGACCAGTTGGGAGATGTCTTGCACAACGTTCATGAGCACCTTGAATCCGGCGTTCGGGTAGTGCACGACGAACTTGTCAAAATCGTTCCGGTCGATCTTGAGCACCACTGACTCCTCGGAAGCCGTTGTGAGCGTCGCCGAGTGGGGCTTATTGTCGATGAACGACAGCTCACCGAAGAAGCTCCCCTCCCGCTGCACCGATAGGGTCAGCGTGTCGCCGTCCTTGTTATGCTTCTGCACGTCCACCTTCCCCTTCTGGATGATGTAGATGCAGGGACAGGTCACCTCGCCTTCTTCGAAGATCGGCTTGCCGGCAGGATGCGTGTCCGACGTTATGATCTCCGCGATGGCCTTAAGCTCGTCGCCCGTCAATCCCTTGAACAGCGGCAAATCCTCGATATCCTTGACCTTGACCATGGTGGTATCCTCTCTCCTCCCCGTTTACCTGTCGCACTCTCCGAGCACGATGTCGATGGTGCCGATGCAGGCGATCACGTCGGCTACCATGTGGCCGGTCACCATCTTGGGAAGCGCACCGATGTGTATGAACGATGGTGCGCGTATCTTGACACGGTACGGCCGTCCGCTCCCGTCACTGACGATGAAGAATCCCAGTTCCCCTTTCGGCGCCTCGGTGGCGACATAGACCTCGCCCTTGGGCATGTTCACCCATTTGCTCATCAGCACAAACTGGTGGGCCAGGGCTTCCATGCTCTGCATGACCTGCATCTTCTCGGGCACGGCGTACCGGGGATCGTCGGTCATCACCTTTCCCTGCGGCAGCATGTCCAGGCACTGTTTGATGATCCGGTTGCTCTGGCGCATCTCGTTGATGCGCACGATATACCGGTCGTAGACATCGCCCTCAATGCCCAGGGGAACGTCGAACTCCACCTGGTCATAGGCAGCGTAGGGCTCCACCTTGCGCAGGTCGTAGTTCACTCCGGAACCGCGAAGCGTGGCGCCGGTCAGGCCGTAATTCACGGCGTCCTCGGCGGAGAACTTGCCGATACCCTTTGTCCGTTTGAGCCAGATGCGGTTCTCCCGGATCAGCGTATCATAGTCATGGAGCCGCTTGGGGAAGATCTCGGTGAACTCGCGGCACTTGTCGAGGAAATCCCGCGGAACGTCGTTCCGCACGCCGCCTATCCTAACCCAGCTCACGGTCTGGCGCGCGCCGGTGACCATTTCGGCAAGATCGAGGATCAATTCACGTTCGCGAAGCGTGTACATGCAGACCGTCATGGCCCCGATATCGAGCGCATGGGTGCCGAGCCACACCAGGTGCCCGGAAAGCCGTGTCAGCTCCGCCATCATCGTCCGGAGGAACTGCGCCCGTTCCGGGACGGTGATGCCGGCCAATTTCTCGACCGCAACGACCCAGCCGAGATTGTTGTTCATGCAGGTGATGTATTCAAGACGGTCGGTAATGGGGATGATCTGGTGGTAGGTCCGGGACTCCATCCATTTTTCTATGCCGCGGTGGAGGTAGCCGGGCCGCGGATCGCACCCCACGATCTTCTCACCCTGAAGGTCGAGCACGAGGCGCAGCACTCCGTGCGTGGCCGGATGCTGCGGCCCCATGTTGAGCGTTATCTCTTTTGTTACGATCTCTTTTTCTGCAGCGTCGGTCGAGGACATAGGTTCACCGTGAACATCCAACTTCCGCCATTTTGAATGTTACATCTTGAATTTTAAATTCGAATCAATAACCTTTCAGCGGGTATTCCTTCCGGAGCGGATGGCCAACCCAGTCCTCGGAGAGCAGGATCCTCCGAAGGTCGGGATGGCCGTTGAAGATGATCCCCATGAGGTCGTAGGTCTCGCGTTCATGCCAGTTCGCCGTCTGCCAGATCTCCGTCACCGTGTCCACTCTCGGCTGGTCCTCGGGCACCCGCACTTTCAGCCGGATCCGGTGGCGAAAAACGGTGGAGATGAGATTGTACACGACCTCGAACCGAAGCCCCGTGTCGCCGGGATAGGCAGAGTAGTCCACCGCGGTCAGGTCCGCCAGGTGATCCATGCGGAGCGACGGCTCGTCATGGAGGAAGCGGCAGATGTCCCGGATCCGCTCCGGTTTGACCATGACACCGGTCTGCCCGGCGTGCGTCACGGTTCCCAGCACCTCGCCGGAGAACTTCTCTTCGATCATCTTCGCTATCTGATCAGCATCCATAACCGTCTCTCTCGAACCATCTCTCGGGGATTTCGCGAACAGGCTACTTTTCTTTCCGGATGTAATGCTCTTTCCGGATCTTTTCCTGCAGCTTCATGATGCCGAACATGAGGGCCTCGGGCCGCGGGGGGCAGCCCGGGATATAAACGTCCACGGGAACGATGTTGTCAACGCCCTGGACAACGCTGTAGGTGTTGAAGATACCGCCGGAGCTGGCGCAGCTTCCCATGGCGATCACGTAGCGCGGTTCGGGCATCTGGTCATAAACGCGGCGCACGATCGGCGCCATCTTCTTCGTCAGCGTCCCGGCGACCAGGAGCAGGTCGGACTGGCGCGGCGACGGGCGCGGCACGGTGCCGAACCGGTCGAAGTCATGCTGCGGCGCCGAATAGTACTGGATCATCTCGATGGCGCAGCAGGCGAGGCCGAAGGTCATGGGCCAGATCGAGCACGACCGCGCGAGGTTCAAGAGCTCGTCGAGCTTGGTCGTGACGTACCCTTCTTCGAAAACGTTCTGGATTATTCCCATTCCAGGGCCCCCTTCTTCCACGCGTACACATACCCGACCAGGAGAATGATGATGAAGATCACCATCTCCACGAGCCCGTACAGACCGATTTTATTATACGCAACGGCCCAGGGATAGAGGAACACTGCTTCGATGTCGAAGATGAGGAACAGCATGGCAATGATATAGTAACGGATGGAGAACTTCTGGTGAGCGTCGGAAAAGGGGGTGATGCCGGACTCATAGGTCATGAGCTTTTCCCGGTAGGGTCTCCGGGGGCTGACCAGCCTGCTGAAGACCAGCATGCCGACACCGACGGCAAGGCCGACGAGGATAAAGATTGCGACTGGAAGAAAATGTCCCGGAAGATAGGACCCAGGAGTCATGGCCACTCCCTCGCTTAAGTATTAAATTTTAATTAGCAGATGTTGTGAAACGCAGGCATGATAAGATAACGCCATTTTTTTGTCAAGCGAAACGTTACGAAAAGTTATAGGGATGCTAATTGTCTTAATTCTCGACAACAGGCAGTGCATAAGCAAAACTTATCGACCCATAAATGCAGAAAGGCCCGCTTCACAACTTGCACGGCTGACGCTAATGCCGTACAATAAAAAATCCGACCATCGCAAAGGATGATGTGCCATGGACCCCTATTCACGTGAACATCTGCTCTCTTTTTACAACTTCCATCTGAAGCAGTTCGGCGACCGCCCCGAAGCGCTCCGCTGGACACCGCAGGGACAGCTCCGGCGGTACCACGCCCTGGCCGAGATATCACCTGACCTGAACAACGCGAGCATTCTCGATTACGGCTGCGGCACCGGCGACTTTTACCGGTTCCTGAAGCGCCGGGGAATCGAGGTACGCTACACCGGAGTGGATATCAACGAGAACTTCGTCGAGCTCGCGAGAAAGAAGTATCCCGAATGTTCCTTCCAGGTCATGGACGCTTCGGATGACCGGCTGGACGGTTTCTTCGACTATATCGTCATCTGCGGCGTGTTCAACCTGCGGGTGCCGGGCGTCGAGGACGACATGAAGGAGGCGCTGGTCACGCTGTTCAAGCACTGCAACAAGGGCCTGGCGCTCAACTGCCTTTCGTCCCACACGCCGATCAAGGACCCGGAGCTGAATTACACGTCTCCTGAGGAAATGGTCCGGTTCACCCTCGAGAACCTCTCCCCTTACTTTGCCCTCCGCCACGACCGCGTGCAGGACGACTTCACCCTCTATATCTATACCGGCCTGAACCCGGTGGAGCTGTAGGAAGACCAAATGGTCGGTTTATTACGGTTCTGAAACTTCAAGGTCACGGCAGATCTTGCGTGCAAGAAAATCGTTGATGTCACGATGGCGGGGAATGGTGGATGTTTTCTTCGCGGTGCGATTGATGTAAACGGTATGGCTGCCGCCTTCCCGAAACAGCTCACAACCGAGCTTTTCAAGATGGCGGATAAGGTCGATCCGCTTCATGCAGCCGTGACCGGCATTGTCTCGCGGATGACAGAAGTTCCTTTCAGAGATTCTTCCGACAGAGCGCGATTTGTTTCGAGTACCAGCGAAACAGCCTCTTCCAGATTGGTGCGCACTTCGTCCATTGAGGAGCCCTGCGTGTTCGCTCCGGGAAGCTCTTCGATAAAACCGATATATCCTTCCGCCACTTTTTGGAATACCGCGGTCAGCTGTATTTTCATAGGATCACCTCCATCACACCGACACTATACCAGAAAACCTCCGACGAAATCAACAGATCGCGACTTTCCGGTCGGACGTATACGGGAGAGCGTACTCAGTTCTCCTATTCCTCGGACCGATCTTTATTCTTTCTATATTATAGTAAGAGTTTCCTGCGAGAGGATTGATAGTACAACAGGCAGCTCTATCATGAAAAACATCACCTCGAGATGACAAAAGCCCGTCCCGGATGTTCCCGGAACGGACATGAGAATGCATTCTCGTCTCTGGCCGTAACGCTACTCCTCGTCGTCCTGCTCTTTTTCCTCGCCGTTGAATGGTCCCTTGATGCCCAGTTCCTTGATCTTCTTCCGGAGTGTGTTGCGGTTGATGCCAAGAAGGCTCGCCGCGCGTACCTGGTTCCCCTCGGTCTTCCGGAGCACGTGAGTGATCAGAGGCTTCTCGACGCGCTGCATCACCAGGTCATAGATATCGCCCTGGTCCAGGCCGCCCAGCCGCTCCACGAGGTCCGCGAGCTTCTCCTCAAGGAAGCTCTCGAACGAGATGGTCACTCCCCGGCCCGGCCTGAAGACCTGCGGCGGGAGCGCGTCGGGGAAGATCTTGTCGCCCTGGGAGAGCGTCACAGCGCGCTGGACGGCGTTCTCGAGCTCGCGCACGTTCCCCGGCCAGTCATAGGCGCGAAGGGCCTTGAGCGTCTCGGGCGTGAAGGATTGTGCGGTCACGCCCTTCCCCTCGCGGTACTTCCGGAGAAAGTGCTCGGCCAACGGGACGACATCGTCCTTCCGTTTCCGGAGCGGCGGGATATTGATCTGAATGACGTTCAACCGGTAGAAAAGGTCCTCGCGGAACCGGTTCTCGCGGACCATCTTCTCAAGGTTGTGATGGGTCGCGGCGATCACGCGCACATCGGTCTTGATGGGCTCCGTCCCGCCCACGCGCTCGAACTCCCGTTCCTGAAGCACCCGCAGCAGCTTGCCCTGGAGCGAGAGGCTCATGTCGCCGATCTCGTCGAGAAAGAGCGTGCCGCCGGCAGCGGCCTCGAACTTCCCCAGCTTGCGCGCCACGGCGCCGGTGAAGGATCCCTTCTCATGCCCGAAGAGCTCGCTCTCGAGGAGCTCTGACGGGATGGCGGCGGAGTTCACCGCTACGAACGGACGGCCCGCGCGCATACCATGATAGTGTATGGCCCGGGCGACCAGTTCCTTCCCCGTGCCGCTCTCGCCGTGGATGAGCACGGTGGCGTCGCTCTCGGCGACGCGACCGATGGTCTTGTAGATCTCCTGCATGGCCGGCGTTCCGCCGACCAGGCCGCCCTCGTATTTCTCCCGCACCTCTGCCCGGAGCGTGTCCACCTCCTGGCTCAAGTGCCGCACTTCCAGCGCCTTTCTTACCAGGATGTTCACCTCGTCGAGGTCGAATGGCTTGGTGATGTAGTCGTAGGCGCCGCGTCGCATGGCCTCGACGGCGTTCTGCATCGTACTCTGGGCCGTCATGATGATGACCGAGACGTTCCGCCCTTCCTTCCGGACCTTCTCCAAAGCGTCGAGGCCGCTCATGCCAGGCATGCGGATGTCCATGAGCACAACAGCAATGTTCCCGTCCTGCAGACGCTCAAAGGCCTCGGCAGCGTCCTTGGCGAGCACGGTCTCGAGACCATCCTTCTCGAGGGCCTTCTTCAGCACCCATCGGACGCTTTCTTCATCATCGACGATCAGTACGCGATCAGTAGTCATAGTGAAGTACGGTCTTTCGGTTTGTCCAACTTGCTTTACTATTGCGAATTGAAATACCGGAAGCAAAATGTTTTATGTTAATCCGCAATCTACAGTCGATTCACTCCCCCAGCGGCAGGTACACACTAAAGGTCGCCCCCTCACCTTCGCGGCTCTCGACCCGGATGGTCCCAAGGTGCTCCTGCACGATCTGGTACGAAAGCGCCAGCCCCAGGCCCACACCCTTGTCCTTGGTGGTGAAGAACGGCGCAAATATGTCCTGCAGATGCTCCTGCCTGATGCCGGGGCCGGTGTCGCTGACCTTCACCACCATAAGGCGGTGCTTCCTGCCGTCGGCCTGGACGCTCGTGAACAAGTCGGACATGCGCGTGACCACGGTGAGCCTGCCACCCGACGGCATCACCTCCACGGCGTTCTTGACGATGTTCAGGAACACCTGCATGAGCTGGTCCTGGTTCCCGACCACGTCAGGCAGGCTCGGATCGTATTCCCGGGCGAGCACCACATTGTTCTGACGTGCGGTCCCCTCGTTCAGCAGGAGCGCGCGGTCCAGGATGCTGTGAATGTTGAATCCTCCACGCTCCCGGGGGCTCACCCGGGTGAAGTCGAGGATCCCCTCGAGCACGCTGTTCAGCCGGTCCGCCTCCTTCAGGATCACGTCGAGATATTCGATGAGGCTGTCGCCGGCCGCATCCCGGAGCTCGGACTTCAGGAGCTGCGCAGCGCCGCGTATGCCGACCAATGGATTCTTGATCTCATGGGCGATGCCCGCCGCGATCTGGCCGATCGCCGCAAGCCGGTCGGCCCGACGCATGCGGTCCTTCAGGTCCCGCACGCCCCGCTGGTCACGGATAGAGAGGATGACGCCCTGCGGCCGCCCTTCCTCATCGGAGAGAACGCTGCTCACGAGCCCGACGGGGAGCGGCTCGCGGTGCCGGGCAGCGAGCTCGGCCTCGTAGTCAGAATAGGACCGCCCTGTTGCCAGGGTCTTCTCGATCTGCGAGACCACCGCAGGATTCTCGGCAAGGACGGCTCGGGCTTGCTTCCCGAGCGCGTCCGCCGCGGCTATGCCGGTCATCTCCTCAATGGCGCGGTTCCAGATGAGAACGTTCCCGGCCTCATCGGCCACTATCACACCATCGACGATCCCCGAAATGATATCTGCGGTAAGATCCCTGAAAGGCGGTGTCAGACCTTGCATAACGTATTGATAGCACAATATATTTGAGTATTCAAGGTAATTTATGCTATAGTCCGGGCAATTGCGGATCGTGGATTGCGGATTACGGATTAAGACCTTAAAACCGTCAGATCTTCAGAATGTTCTTGTATCCAATCCGAAATTCGCAATCCGCAATCACCATGTTCGACCTTCGCCTGATATTCGTCGCAATCATCTGGGGCGTCAACTTCCCGGTGATCAAGCACGCCCTTACTGATTTCCTGCCGCTCAGCTTCACGGTCGTCCGTTTCGCCCTTGCGGCTGCAGCACTTTTCGGCGTGATAGCGCTGCAGGGGGGGCGTTTCGCCGTCGCCCGCCGGGACCTGCCGGCCCTCGCCGCCCTCGGCCTGACGGGCATCACGTGCTACAACCTTCTGTTCATGAAGGGCCTGCAGCTCACCACCGCATCCCATTCAGCCCTCTTCATCTCCTTGTCGCCGCTCTTCGCGGCAGTGCTCCAGACCCTCCGGGGCAGGGAGCGGCTGAGAGCGCCGCTCGCTCTTGGCCTGCTGTTCGCGACCGCGGGCGCTTATTGCATCATCCTGAGCACCCACGGCGAGATACGTTTCGGTATGGCGACCATCACCGGCGACCTGCTGACCATCGGCGCATCGGTCCTCTGGGCCCTCTACACGGTCCTTGCCGCCCCGCTGCTCGAGCGCTACCCGCCTATCACCGTCACCGCTTGGAGCGTGGCCGCCGGTACAGTATTTCTCCTGCCTGCCGCCTCCGGGGAACTTGCGCGCCAGTCCTGGAGCGCTGTCCCGGCCGGCTCGTGGGCCGCTCTCGGCTTCGCAGCCCTGGCCGGCGCGGCGGCAGCCTATGTTCTCTGGTACGAGGGAGTGAAGCGCATCGGCGCTACGCGCACCATCGCCTATCACTATCTCGTCCCCTTCATCGCGGTACTCGTTTCGTCCCTCTTCCTCGGTGATGCCGTCAGGCCGCTTACCGTTGTCGGAGGCATCGCGATCATTGGCGGCGTCGCAATGGTGCAGCGGCGAAAGTCCGAGGGCAGGAAGGTAGAAAAAGAGGAGGCTACGAAGCAGGTCTAACGCTCTTAAGCTCTTGCCCTCTCCCCTCCTTTCCGATCCGTTCTCTCCTCCCCCTGTCCCCTTGTCCGCCTGTCACCGCGTCCCCCTACCGGTTCTTCAGTGCGTATACCCCTGCTCCCCGTGCTGAGTGATATCAAGCCCTTCGATCTCTTCGTCCTTGGCAACCCGCAGCCCCATCGTCAGATCAAGCACCTTGAACAGCGCCATGCTTACCGCGAAGGAGTAAGCGGCAATAAGCAGCACCGCGCCCGCTTGGATGGCGAGCTGGCGGGGATTGCCGAAGAAAAGTCCGTCCGCCCCGCCGGCATTGATGGCCGTCGACGCGAAGACGCCCGCCATGACCGTGCCAAGCATACCGCCGA
>Ga0316626_10001244_pt1 | contig 11171 bp, 21 predicted proteins | sample OWC_Aug_T1_C1_D5_FD_207656 | JGI IMG/M metagenome (GOLD analysis project Ga0316626, IMG submission 207656) | Wetland soil microbial communities from Old Woman Creek delta, Ohio, United States - OWC_Aug_T1_C1_D5_A | ecosystem: Environmental > Terrestrial > Soil > Wetlands | place: USA: Ohio...
CGGCGCTAGACGTTGACCGCCTGTCCCGAGTCCATCCGCCGGCCGCGGATGCGCGGCCCCCGGGAGCCGGTGAAGCCCTCGTAATGGCGGGTGATGAGGTGCCCCTCGATCTGCTGGACGGTGTCGAGCGCCACGCCCACCACGATGAGGAGCGCGGTGCCGCCGAAGTAGAACGGCACTCCGAACTGGTTGATGAGGACGGTGGGAAGCACGCACACCGCCGCCACGTAGACGGCGCCGCCGAAGGTGACGCGGCTCAGCACGTGGTCGATGTGGTCGGCGGTCTTCTTTCCGGGGCGGATCCCGGGGATGTACCCGCCGTGCTTCTTGAGGTTGTCGGCGACGTCCACCGGGTTGAAGGTCACCGCGGTGTAGAAGTAGGCGAAGAAGACGATCAGCACCACGTAGACGGTGTTGTAGACCCAGCTGCCGGGCTGGATGGCGTCGCTGACCCGCTGCAGGAAGGGGAACCAGCTCGCCAGCGTGGCCGGGAAGAGAAGCACCGAGCTGGCGAAGATGGGCGGGATCACGCCCGAGGTGTTCACCTTGAGCGGGAGGTGCGTGGACTGGCCGCCGTAGAGCTTCCGGCCCACCACCCGCTTGGCGTACTGGATGGGGATGCGGCGCTGGCCGCGCTCGAAGAAGACGATCACCGCCACCGTCGCCAGCATCACCGCCGCCAGGACCAGGATCTTGAGCTCGTCCAGGCCCGCCCCGGGCGTGTTGTAGGCCGCCCAGGTCTGGTACATGGCGTCCGGGACGCGGGCCACGATGCCGGCGAAGATGACGAGGGAGATGCCGTTGCCGATGCCGCGCTCGGTGATCTGCTCGCCCATCCACATGATGAAGGCGGTCCCGGCGGTCAGCGAGACGATGGTCAGGACCTTGAAGCCCAGCCCCGGGTTCGACACCACCATCAGGCCGCCCGGGTCTCGCAGCGACTCCAGGTAGCTGGCGATGCCGTACCCCTGGAAGAGCGAGAGCAGCACCGTCCCGTAGCGGGTGTACTGGGTGATCTTGCGCCGGCCGACCTCCCCCTCCTTCTGCATCTTGTCCAGGGCGGGGATCACCACCGTGAGCAGCTGCAGGATGATGGAGGCGGAGATGTAGGGCATGATGCCCAGCGCGAACACCGACAGCTGCTCCAGCGCGCCGCCCGAGAAGAGGTTGAAGAGCCCGAGCAGGCCGCCCGAGGAGGCGACCACCCGCCGCATGGCGGCCCGGTCCACCCCCGGGGTGGTCACGTAGATGCCGAGACGGTAGATCGCCAGGATGCCGAGCGTGAAGAAGATGCGCTTGCGCAGCTCCGGGATCCGGAAGATGTTCGCCAACCCGCTCGAGACCATGTCGGTCCCCTTTCGCGCTGCGGCCGCCCTCCCGCCCGCCGTCCTAGGACTTCTTCGCCTTCGCCTCGTCCCGCTTGGCCGCCCGCGCCTTCTCGTAGACCGTCACCGGCCGCGGAACCAGGTCGACCTTGCCGCCCGCCTTCTCGATGGCGGCGCGCGCTCCCGCGGTGACGCGGTCGACGCGGACCGTGTAGGCCGCTGCCAGCTCGCCCTTGCCGAGCACCACCACCCCGTCGCGGTTGCCGCGAACCAGGCCGGCCGCCTCGAGCGCGGCCGCGTCCACCAGGCCGGCCGGCAGCTTGGCCAGCGCCGCCACCTGGACCTCCTCGAGCTCGCGGCGCGAGGGGTTCACGAAGCCGAACTTGGGCAGGCGGCGCTGGAGCGGCATCTGCCCGCCCTCGAAGCCCTCGAAGCGCATGTTGCCGGTCCGGGCCTTCTGGCCCTTGCCGCCGCGGCCGGCGGTCTTGCCGAGCCCGGATGCCTGCCCGCGGCCGACACGCTTGCGCACCCGTTTCGCGCCCTGGGGCGCCTTGAGCTGGTTCAGCGACATCGAGATCTCCTTGTCTATCCCCGTTCCGGCGCCAACCGCCAGCCTACGCCTTGGCGGCGGCCTTCTTCCGCGCCGCCCGGCCCAACGGCGCCGGCTCGTTCACCCGCTCCCACTCCACCAGGTAGGACACCTTCTCGATCATTCCCATGGTGGCGGGGTTGTCGGGCAGCAGCTTGACCGAGTCCCGCTTCTTGAGGCCCATTCCCTGCACGGTCATCCGGTGCGACGCCGGGCAGCCGGCCAGGCCGCGGACCAGCTTCACCTTGATGGCGGACATCGTTCCTCCTCCCTCACGACTCGCCCAGCATCGTCGCCAGGTCCTTGCCGCGCATGCGGGCGGCGTCCTCGGGCGAGCGGAGGCGGCGCAGGCCGTCCACGGTGGCCTTGAGGACGTTGTGGGGGTTGCGGGAGCCCTGGCACTTGGTGAGCACGTTGCGGATGCCGGCCGACTCCAGCACCGCCCGGACGGTGCCGCCGGCGATGACGCCGGTGCCCTCCCCGGCGGGGCGGAGCAGCACCTTGCCGGCGCCGTAACGGCCCAGCACCTCGTGCGGGATGGTGGTCCCCGAGAGCGGCACCCGGAACAGGCTCTTCTTGGCCTGCTCGCCTCCCTTGCGGATGGCCTCGGGCACCTCGTTGGCCTTGCCCAGGCCGACCCCGACGTGCCCCTGCCCGTCGCCGACCACCACCAGGGCGGAGAAGCTGAAGCGGCGTCCGCCCTTCACCACCTTGGCGACGCGGTTGATGTGGACCACGCGGTCCTGAAGCTCGAGCTCGTTTGCGTTGATGGGTGAAGCCATTCGTTCCCCTGTTCCTGTGCCGCGCCCTAGAACTTGAGGCCGGCCTCGCGGGCCGCCTCCGCCACGGCGGCGACGCGCCCGTGGTAGTCGAAGCCGTTTCGATCGAACACCACCTGGGTGACGCCCTTCTCCATGGCCGCGCGGGCGACGGCGGTGCCCACCTTCTTGGCCGCCTCGGTCTTGCTGTCTTCCTTGACCTGGTCGCGAACGGCCTTGGAGCCGGTGCCGACGTAGGCGATGGTGCGGCCGCTCTGGTCGTCCACCACCTGCGCGTAGATGTGCTTGAGGCTCTTGTACACGGTGAGCCGGGGACGATCGGCCGTCCCGGCGATCTTCTTGCGGATGCGCTGCTTGCGCTTTTCGCGCGGGGTGAGCTGCTTCGCCATGGTCGTTCTCCTTGCGGCGGCGCGTGCTCCGCCGTCGCATGAGCCGGATGGGCCGACTAGGCCGCTCCGGTCTTGCCCTCCTTGCGGCGGATGATCTCGTTCGAGTACTTGATGCCCTTGCCCTTGTAAGGCTCGGGGAGCCGCAGGTTGCGGACCTTGGCGGCGGTGAGGCCGAGCAGGTGCTTGTCGACGCCGCGCAGGACGATCTTGGTCTGCTTGGGGTCCACCTCGGCGGTGATGCCCTCGGGCAGCTTGAAGACCACCGGGTGCGAGTAGCCCAGCGTGAAGTTGATCTCCTTGCCCTTGGCCTCGGCCTTGAAGCCGACCCCGCTGATCTCCAGCGAGCGCTCGTACCCCTTGGTGACGCCGTTCACCGCGTTGTTGACCAGCGTCCGGGTGAGGCCGTGGAGGGACCTCGCCAGGCGCGACTCGTCGGGGCGCGAGACCTTCACCTCGGCGCCCGCGACCTCGATCTTCATGACCGGGTTGAAGGCGAAGGACATCTTTCCCTTGGGGCCCTCGACCCGGACCGTCTGCTTGTCGACGGCGACCTTGACCTTCTCCGGGATCTTGACCGGCATCTTGCCGACTCGGGACATGGTTCGCGCTCCTACCAGATGGTGCAGATGATCTCGCCGCCGACCTTCTGCTTGCGGGCGTCTCGGTCCGCCATCACGCCCTTGGAGGTGGAGAGGATGGCCACGCCCATCCCGTTGAGGACCCGCGGAATCTCGCCGGTGGGAACGTAGCGCCGCAGGCCGGGCCTCGACACCCGCTTGATGTCGCTGATGGCGGGCTCGCGGTCCGGGGAGTACTTGAGCAGGATGCTGATGGCGCCCTGCTTCCCCTCGTCCTTGTGGACGACGTAGTCCTTGATGTAGCCCTCGTCCTTCAGCACCTCGGCGATGCGAAGCTTGAGGCGGGAGGCCGGGACCAGCACCTTCTCGTGGCGCGCGGCCGAGGCGTTCCGGATGCGCGTCAGCATGTCGCCAATGGGGTCGGTGAAGCTCATCTTGGGTGCTCTCCCTTACCAGCTCGACTTGATGACACCGGTGATCTCGCCCTGCAACGCGCGCTTGCGGAAGCAGAGCCGGCACATCTGGAACTTGCGCAGGAACGCCCGCGGCCGGCCGCACAGCGGGCAGCGGTTGTACTGGCGCACGGGGAACTTCAGCTTGCGCTTGGCCTGCGCCATCTTCGAAAGCTTCGCCATGAAATCTCCTTGGCCTCGCGCCTACTGGCGGAAGGGCACGCCGAGGTGCCGCAGCAGCGCCCGCCCTTCCTCGTCGTTGCGGGCCGTGGTCACCACCGTGATGTTGAGCCCTTTGATCTTCTCCACCTTGTCGTAGTTGATCTCCGGGAAGATGATCTGCTCCTTCACGCCGAGCGTGTAGTTCCCCTTGCCGTCGAAGGCCTTGGGGGAGACGCCCTTGAAGTCGCGCACCCGCGGCAGGGCGATGGACACCAGCCGATCCAGGAACTCGTAGGCCCGCTCGCCCCGCAGCGTCACCATGGCGCCGATGCTCTGGCCCTGGCGCAGCTTGAAGTTGGCGATGGACTTGCGGGCGCGCGTCACCACCGGCTTCTGGCCGGTGATGGCGGCCAGCTGCTCGACGGAGGCGTCGAGGATCTTGCCGTTGGTGATGGCCTCGCCGAGCCCCATGTTCACCACGATCTTCTCGAGGCGCGGGGCCTGCATCGGGTTCACGTACCCGAACTCCTGCACCAGGGCGGACCGGATCTCCTTCTCGTATTTCTGCTTCAGGCGGGCTGCCATCTCGCTTCTCCTTGCCTTCGTCCGGGCGCCGCAGCGTCACCGGGCGATGCGTGTCTCCGTCGCTACTCCCACTTGGCCTGGCACTTCCTGCAGGCGCGCACCCGGCGCCCGTCCTCGCGCGCCAGGCGGGCCACGCGGGTGGGCTTGCCGCACTTGGGGCAGACCACCATCACGTTGGATGCGTCGATGGTGCCGGGCTGCTCGACGATCCCGCCCTCGGGCTGGGTCGACTTGCGCCCCTTCTTGAGGTGCCGCTTGACGGTCATGAGCCGCTCCAGGCGGACCCGTCCCTGGCCGTGCAGCACCTCGAGGACCTTGCCGGTCTTGCCCTTCTCCTTCCCGGCCAGGACCTTCACCGTGTCGTTCTTGTGGATGTCCATCACAGCACCTCGGGCGCCAGGCTGATGATCTTCATGAACTTGCGCGCCCGGAGCTCACGGGCCACCGGGCCGAAGATGCGGGTGCCGATGGGCTCGAGGTCCTTGTTGATGAGGACCGCCGAGTTCCCGTCGAAGCGGATGTAGCTCCCGTCCGGCCGCTTCAGCTCGCGCGCGGTGCGGACGATCACCGCCCGCGCCACCTCGCCCTTCTTCACCTTGGCCTGCGGGATGGCCTCCTTCACCGACACCACGATGACGTCGCCGATGGTGGCGTACTTGCGCCGGGTCCCGCCCAGCACCTTGATGCACATCACCTTCTTGGCGCCGGAGTTGTCGGCGACGTCGAGCATCGTCTGCTGCTGGATCATGGCCTCTAGACCTCCGCCGCCTTCTCCAGCGTCTCGACCACGCGCCAGCGCTTGTCCTTGGACAGCGGGCGGGTCTCGACGATCCGGACGCGGTCGCCTGGCTTGCACTCCTGCTTCTCGTCGTGCGCCTTGTAGGTCGTGGCCCGGGTCACGATCTTGCCGTACTTCCGATCGGCCACCCGGCGCTCGACGCGCACGACCACGGTCTTGGCCATCTTGTTCGAGACGACCACGCCGATGCGGGACTTGCGGTTGCCGCGCTCCATGGTGGGCTACTCCTTCGCCTTGCCGGCCTTCTTGGCGGGCTTCTCCGCCTTGGCCTTCCTGGGAGTCTGCTTCTCGGTCTTGGCCCTGCGCTTGAGCCCCAGCTCCGCCTCCCGCGCCAGGGTGAGGCAGCGGGCCACCTCGCGCCGGGTCTTGGCGAGGTCGGCGGTGGAGCCGAGGGTGCCGGTGTTGAGCTTGGACTTCATGTCGAACATCTGCTGGCGGAGCTCGGTGACGCGCCCCTGCAGCTCCTCCACCTTCAGCTCGCGCAACTCGTTGGCGGTGGACATGGCGGTCTCCTAGAGCCCGGCGCCGCGCTTGATCATGCGGGTGGCAACCGGCAGCTTGTGGGCGGCGAGGTGGAAGGCCTTCTTGGCCTGCTCGTCGTCGATGCCCGAGATCTCGTAGAGGATCCGGCCCGGCTTCACCACCGCCACGTAGTACTCGACCGGCCCCTTGCCGGTGCCCATGCGGGTCTCGGCGGGCTTCTTGGTGATGGGCTTGTCGGGGAAGACGCGGATCCAGAGCTTGCCGCCGCGCTTGACGAAGCGGGTGATGGCCACGCGGGCCGCCTCGATCTGGCGGCTGGTGAGCCAGCCCGGCTCGGTGGCCGCCAGGCCGTAGTGGCCCTGGTGCAGGTCCGAGCCGCGGTAGGCCTTGCCGCGCATGCGGCCCTTCTGCATCTTGCGGTACTTGGTTCGCGCCGGCTGAAGCATGTCGCTCTCCTGGGAGTTCCTCTGGCGCCTGGCTCAGGGCCGGGGAATGCCCGCGCCCTTGGCGGCGCGCGCGCCGCCCGACTGAGGCAGCACCTCGCCCCGCATGATCCACACCTTGCAGCCGATCTTCCCGTAGGTGGTCTTGGCCTCGGCGAAGCCGTAGTCGATGTCCGCCCGCAGCGTGTGCAGGGGCACCCGGCCCTCGCGGTACCACTCGTAGCGCGCCATCTCGGAGCCGCCCAGCCGGCCGGAGCAGGCCACCCGGATGCCCTTGGCCCCGAACTTGAGGGCGGTCTGCACCGACTTCTTCATGGCCCGCCGGAAGGCGATGCGCCGCTCGAGCTGGGTGGCGATGTTCTCGGCCACCAGCTGGGCGTCGGTCTCGGCCTTTCGCACCTCGACGACGTTCAGGTACACCTCGCTGGCGGTGAGGCCCTGGATGTCCTTCTTGATGGTCTCGATCCCGGCCCCGCGCTTGCCGATGACGATGCCCGGGCGCGCGGTGTGGACGTTCACCTTGACCTTGTTGGCGGCCCGCTCGATCTCGATGCGCGAGATGCCGGCCTGGCCGAGCTTCTCCTTCACGAACTCGCGCAGCTTGATGTCCTCGTGCAGCCACTTGGCGTAGTTCTTCTCCTCGTACCACTTGGAGTCCCAGGACCGGATGATCCCGAGGCGGAAGCCGATCGGATGAACTTTCTGTCCCACGTTCCTCTCCTCGCTCTCTCTAGGTCCCGAGCTCGACGAGCACGTGGCTCGTCTTCTTCTCGATGCCGGTGGCGCGGCCCATGGCCCGCGGCATGTAGCGCTTCCACTTGGGCCCCTGGTCCACCGTGAGCTTCTTGACGATCAGCGCGTCCACGTCGACCCGCCCGCCCTTCTGCTCGGCGTTGGCGACGGCGCTGCGGAGCAGCTTGGCGAGCGGCTTGGCGGCCGCCTGCGGCGTGTAGCGCAGGACCGCCAGGGCGTCACCCACCTTCATGCCGCGGAGGTTGTCGGCCACCAGGCGGACCTTGCGCGGCGCCACCCGGAGGAAGCGCAGCTGCGCGCGCGGGCCGGTGGCGGCCTCGGCGCGGGGCGCCTTGCGGGGAGCGGCCTCGGCCGGGGCGGCCGCCGGGGCCTCCGCCTTGGCCTCGGGCTTCTTGGCCCGGGCCGGCGCCTTCTTCTCGGTCTTCTTCTTCTCGACCATGGGGAAACGCTCCTCCTACTTCTTGGCGGGGGCTGCCGCGGCCGCGGGGGCGGCGGGCGCCGGGGCGGCGCCGGGGGTGGCCGCCACCACCTTCTTCTCGCCGGTGTGGCCGTGGAAGGTCCGGGTGGGGGCGAACTCGCCGAGCTTGTGGCCCACCATGTTCTCGGTCACGAACACGGGCACGAACTTGCGCCCGTTGTGGACCGCGAAGGTGTGGCCCACGAAGTCCGGCAGGATGGTGCTCCGCCGCGACCAGGTCTTGATGACCGACTTCTTGTTGGACTTGTTCGCCTCCTCGACCTTCTTGACGAGGTGCTGGTCGGCGAACGGGCCCTTGCGGATGGAACGCGACATCTTCTTCTCCTCGCCGGCTAGTGCGGCTGGCTGCGAACGCCGGGCCGGCGCCGCGAGACGATGAACTTGTCGGTGCGGCGGTTGTTGCGGGTCTTGAGGCCCTTGGCCTTCTGGCCCCAGGGGCTCACCGGGTGCGGGTTGCCCTGTCCCGACTTGCCCTCCCCTCCGCCGTGGGGGTGGTCGACCGGGTTCATCGCCAGGCCGCGGACGGTGGGCCGGATGCCGAGCCAGCGCGACTTGCCGGCCTTGCCCACCCGGACGGTGGCGTTCTCGATGTTGGAGAGCTGGCCCACCGTGGCCTTGCACTCCTGCAGCACCATCCGCACCTCGCCCGAGGGCATGCGGACCTGGGCGTACACGCCCTCCTTGGCCATCAGCTGCCCGAAGGAGCCCGCCGAGCGGATCATCTTGCCGCCCGACCCGGGCTGGGTCTCGACGTTGTGGATCACGGTGCCGAGCGGGATGGACTTGATGGGAAGGGTGTTGCCCGGGCGGATGTCGACGGTCTCGCCCGACAGCAGCGTGTCGCCGACGTTCACCCCCACCGGCGCCAGGATGTAGCGCTTGTCGCCGTCCTTGTAGTGGAGCAGCGCCAGGCGGGCGGTGCGGTTGGGGTCGTACTCGATGGCCGCCACCCGGGCCGGGATGCCGTCCTTGTCCCGGCGCCAGTCGATGACGCGGTAGCGCCGCTTGTGGCCGCCGCCCATGTGCCGGGTGGTGATGTGCCCGTGGGCGTTGCGCCCGCCGGTCTTGCGCATCGGCCGGGTGAGCTTCTTCTCCGGGCGGTCCTTGGTGATCTCGGCGAAGTCCGAGACCGACATCAGGCGCCGTCCTGCGCTCGTCGGCTTGTAGGTCTTGAGGCCCATGGCTCTTCTCTCTTCCGCTCCGGGCGGTCCTAGGTCCCCTCGAAGAGGGCGATGGTCTCGCCTTCCTTCAGGGTGACGACGGCCTTCTTCCAGTTCGGGCGCTGGCCCACGCTCCGGCCGACGCGCTTGTTCTTGCCGCGGGCGATGGAGGTCCGGACGCTCTCGACGTGGACGTTGAAGAGCTTCTCCACCGCGTTCTTCACCTGGATCTTGGTGGCGTCCCGGTGCACCTCGAAGGCGTAGTGCCGGTGCTCCTCCCGGGCCCGCTCGGCCTTCTCGGTGATGAGCGGCCGCTTGACGACGTCCTGGTGCGCCAGGTTCATGACAGGCTCGCCTCCAGCTTCCTGGCCGAGTCGGCCGTGAGGATCAGCGCCTCGTGCTTGAGGATGTCGTAGACGTTGAGGCCCTCGGCGGCGAGGAAGTCCGCGCCGTCGAGGTTGCGCAGCGACCGAGCCAGGGCCACGTTGGCGCCGCCGTCGACCACCAGCGCCTTGCGGAAGCCCAGCTTCTCCAGCGTCTTGGCGGCGGCGGCGGTCTTGGGGGCGTCGGGCTGCCAGCGCTCGACGATGAGCAGCTTCTGGTCGCGGCTGCGCAGCGACAGCGCCGACCGCAGCGCCGCCTTCCGCACCTTCTTCGGCACGTCGTAGGAGTAGTCGCGCGGCTTGGGCCCCATGGCCTTGCCGCCGCCCACGAACTGGCTGGCGCGGGTCGAGCCCTGACGGGCCCGCCCGGTGTGCTTCTGGCGCCAGGGCTTCTTGCCGCCGCCGGCGACCAGGGACCGGTTCTTCACCGCGTGGGTGCCCGAGCGGTCGGAGGCGAGCTTCGCCTTCACCACCTCGTAGAAGAGGTGCTCGTTCACCGGGGCGGCGAAGACCTCGTCCTTGAGCTCGATCTCGCTCACCTTCTTCTTGTCGAGGCTGTAGACGTCGAACTTGGCCATGGCTCCCTCGGCTACTTGATCTCCACGTCCACGCCGGCCGAGAGGTCGAGCTTCATGAGCGCGTCGAGCGTCTGGCTCGTCGGCTCGAGGATGTCGAGGAGCCGCTTGTGCGTGCGGATCTCGAACTGCTCGCGCGACTTCTTGTCGACGTGCGGGCTGCGGAGGACCGTGAACTTGTTGATCCGGGTGGGGAGCGGGATGGGGCCGGCCACCTTGGCGCCGGTCCGCTTCGCCGTCTCCACGATCTCGCCGGCCGACTGGTCGAGCAGCTTGTAGTCGTAGGCCTTGAGCCGGATCCTGATTTTCTGTGTTGCCATTTCTTACGCCTCGACGTCTCGCCGGAACGCTGCGCGGCGCCATGCGCCGCCGTCCGCCCCGGCCGCCTCTATTACTGGATGACCTCGGCGACGACCCCGGCGCCGACGGTTCGGCCGCCCTCGCGGATGGCGAAGCGGAGCTCCTTCTCCATGGCGATGGGGGTGATCAGCTCCACGTCCATGGTGATGTTGTCGCCCGGCATCACCATCTCCACCCCCTTCGGCAGCGCGATCGACCCCGTCACGTCCGTCGTCCGGAAGTAGAACTGCGGCCGGTACCCCGTGAAGAACGGCGTGTGCCGACCTCCCTCCTCCTTCGTCAGCACGTACACCTCCGCCTTGAACTTCGTGTGCGGGGTGATCGACCCGGGCTTCGCCAGCACCTGCCCGCGCTCCACCTCCTCGCGCTTCAAACCCCGCAGCAGGCACCCCACGTTGTCTCCCGCCTGCCCCTCGTCGAGCAGCTTGCGGAACATCTCCACCCCGGTCACCACCGTCTTCGTCGTCGCTCGCAAGCCGACGATCTCCACCTCTTCCCCCACCTTCACGATCCCGCGCTCGATCCTCCCCGTCGCCACCGTCCCGCGCCCCGAGATCGAGAACACGTCCTCCACCGGCATCAGGAACGGCTTGTCCGTCACCCGCTTCGGCGTCGGAATGTAGCTGTCCACCGCCTCCATCAGCCGGAAGATCGACGGCTCCCCCAGATCCCCCTTGTCCCCCTCCAGCGCCTTCAGCGCCGACCCCTTCACGATCGGGATCTCGTTCCCGGGGAACTCGTACTCCGACAAAAGCTCCCGAACCTCCAGCTCCACCAGGTCCAACAGCTCCTTGTCGTCCACCATGTCCACCTTGTTCAGGTAGACCACGATGTACGGCACCCCCACCTGCCGCGCCAACAGAATGTGCTCCCGCGTC
>Ga0316626_10001246_pt1 | contig 11164 bp, 9 predicted proteins | sample OWC_Aug_T1_C1_D5_FD_207656 | JGI IMG/M metagenome (GOLD analysis project Ga0316626, IMG submission 207656) | Wetland soil microbial communities from Old Woman Creek delta, Ohio, United States - OWC_Aug_T1_C1_D5_A | ecosystem: Environmental > Terrestrial > Soil > Wetlands | place: USA: Ohio...
TGCCGAGACCGCGTTCCACGCCGTCTCGGCGGTGCGCATGATCTTTGCCAACCTGCCGCGCGCCTGCGCCAAAGGCGAGGACCTCGAGGCGCGCGAGGCGATGCTGCTCGCGTCGTTCTACGCGGGGCTGGCGTTCACCAAGGCCTACGTCGGCTACGTGCACGCGTTCTCGCACAAGGTGGGCGGCATGTACGGGGTGCCGCACGGGCTCGGCAACGCGATCCTGCTGCCCTATGTGCTCGACTTCCTCAAGGATGCGCCGCTCGCCGAGCAGCGCCTGGCGGAGCTCGCCATCGCGATCGGTGCGGGCAAGGCGGGCGAGCCGCGGGCTGCGCTCGCGCAGCGCTTCGTCGAGCGCGTGCGCGAGCTGAATCGCACGGTGGGCATTCCCGAGAAGCTCGAGGCCCTCAAGGCCGCCGACATCCCCGAAGTCGCCCGCGCCGCCATGATCGAGGCGCACCGCGACTACCCGGTGCCGAAGAACATGGCCCCCGCAGAAGCGGAGGTGCTGCTCAGGCGCTGCCTTGCCTAGGCCTTGTTCAGCAGGTGCTCGCCGAATTTCGCGCGCAGGTCCTTCTTGCTGATCTTGCCGGTGGCCGTCATCGGCAGTGATTCAACCAGGATCACGTCGTCCGGCAGCTGCCACTTGGCGAAGTGCTCCGCGATGTGGGCGAGCACCGAATCGCGCGTCGGCGTGCAGCCCTGGCGCGGCACCACGAGCAGCAGCGGCCGCTCTTCCCATTTCGGGTGCTTCACGCCGATCGCTGCGGCCATCAGCACGTCCGGGTGACCGCAGGCGCAGTTCTCGAGGTCCACCGAGCTGATCCACTCGCCGCCCGACTTGATCACGTCCTTGGCGCGGTCGGTGATCTGCAGGAAGCCGTCGGGATGGATGCAGGCGACGTCGCCGGTGGCGAACCAGCCGTCCGCGTCGTGCGCGGCCGAGTGCTCGAGCTTGTAGTAGCCGCTGCACACCCAGGGCCCGCGCACCTTGAGCTCACCGGCCGACTTGCCGTCCCACGGCAGCTCGTTGCCTTCGTCGTCGACGATCTTGCGGTCGACGCCGAAGATGCCGCGACCCTGCAGCGCCTGGATACGGTGGCGCTGCTCGGCAGGAAGCGACTCCTGCTCGGCGCGCAGCGAGCCGACGGTGCCGAGCGGGCTCATCTCGGTCATGCCCCAGCCCTGCAGCACCTGCACGCCGTGCTTCTTGTCGAAGTCGCGGATCATCTGCAGCGGCACGGCCGAGCCGCCCACCAGCGTGCGGGTGAGGGTCTTGAGCTTGATGCCGCTCTGGTCGAGGTAATTGAGCAGCAGCGTCCACACCGTGGGTACGCCGGCCGCCATGGTCACGCCTTCCTCGTTCATCAGCGTGACGAGCGTGGCCGCGTCGCCCATCTTCGGGCCCGGGAACACCAGCTTGGTGCCGACCATCGGCGCGTTGTACGGCAGGCCCCACGCATTGGCATGGAACATCGGCACCACCGCCAGCACGCTGTCCCGGCCGGTGACGCCCACCGCGTCCGCCATGCAGCACGCATAGGCGTGCAGCACCGTGGAACGATGGCTGTAGAGCACGCCCTTGGGGTTGCCCGTGGTGCCGGAGGTGTAGCAGAGCGAGCTCGCGGTGCGCTCGTCGAGCGCCGGCCAGTCGAAGGTGTCGGGCTGGCCCGCGATGAACGACTCGTACGACCGCAGCTTGCCCTTCACGGCCTCGGGCATGGCCGCGTCGCTGGTGAGCACGATCACCTTCTCGACGCAGGGGATCTTGCCCTGCACCTGGGCGAGCACCGGCAGCAGCGTCGGGTCGACGAACAGCAGCCGGTCCTCCGCGTGGTTGATGATGTACTCCAGCTGTTCCGGGAACAGCCGCGGGTTGATGGTGTGCAGCACCGCGCCCATGCACGACACGGCGCAGTACAGCTCGTAGTGGCGGTAGTCGTTCCACGCCAGCGTGCCGATGCGGTCGCCGTGCTTCACGCCGGCCGCGGCCAGTGCGTTGGCGAGCTGGCGGGAGCGGCGGAAGATGTCGGCCAGCGTGCAGCGGTGGCGCGGGTTGTCGAGCGTCACCGAGACGACTTCCGTGTTCGGGTAGTTGCGCTCGCCGAACTTCATGATCTCGGTGATCGTGAGCGGCGCGTCCATCATCAGTCCGTGCATGTGTTTTCTCCCGCCTCGTGCGTTCAGAGGACCTCGAGGGTCCGTTCGTTCGTTATCACGCGAATGCTCGCATACTCGCAGCGGCCGTGGCCACGCTGGAGGAGGCTGTTGGCGATCAGCCAGATCCGCACGACCTGGCGGGCCGCGCCGCCGATGATCCGCTGGTAGTCGGCGTGCAGGTCGCGCTCCTCCTCGTGCCACGCGCCGAGCCCGGCGGGACCCGAGCGCACGACCACGTGGGTCTCCTTGTCCTTCCAGTTCGGCAGCGGGCAGCGGTAGACGGTCCCGACCGGCAGCGCGGCGCTCCAGTAATAGGTGAGGTCCTGCCCGTCGTCGAACTCGACCGCGATGCTGAGGTAGTCGTGCGAGGGCAGGGTGTCTTCGGCGAGGTCCATGGGCAGTTCGTCCACGCGCCAGGACCACGCCAGCCGCATGCCGGGTGCGAGCGGAACGCGCGCCTCGCGCTGCAGGATGCCGCCGTCGCAGTGGGTGTGGCAGCTGATGGAGGGGCGTCCGTCGGAGGTGAGAGAGGGACGGAAGAACTCCCCGGGGCCGAGGTACCACAGGTAATCCCAGTCTTCGGGGACGGTCACGGGCTGGTCGAAGCGCTCGGCCTCGGCCAACAACAGGCCAGGCACGCGCGTGTCTCGGGCGAAGCCGCGGAACAGCCCCGGCACGTCGGTCCCGGGTGCCCAGCGCAGCACCAGCACCGACGTTCCACCCGACACCGTCGCGTAGACGTCCGGCGGCGTGGCAAGCCGGCCGCTGGGGTCGGCCCACTCGCCGGGGAAATAACTCGCGAGCCAGAGACGGCCGGGTTCGCGCACCGTGAAAGTATGAGTAGCCCGCGTGCCTCGGAACACGGGCCCAAGCTCGCCCACACGGCACCAGAGCTGGAAGGCCGGACCCACCCAGATGTCGAGTGCGCGCGAGAGATAGACGCGCCCGTCGGCCAGCAGCGTGACCGTCTCGCCGGCCTCGAGGTCCATGCCGGTGTCGTGCCAGGGCGGCTGTCGCGCGGGCAGCCTGTGGAAGCCATGCCCCGAGGTGAGCCCGGTCGGCAGCGCGGCCAGCCAAGGCTCGAGCGTGGCGCGAAACTCCCGGTCGGTTGGGACCGGCGGCACGTCACCGGTCAGGCGCCGACGCGCGCTGCGCGCGGCGAGGCGCGCGGCGATCGCGAGTTCGTGTACGAGGCGTCGGGCGTGCGGCATGCGGCTCGGACCTCCTTCCGGCGAACCGGACGGAGCTTACCGCACCGCTGCGCGCCATGCCGGGCGGCTGGACCCCTTGGCTCGGGTGCGGGCAGCGGGCGCCTGCCGCGAGCGCGACCGTGCCACGCGGCGCTCGATGCGGGCGAGGTCTGCCTCGAGCTCGCCGGCGGCTTCCGCCGTGTAGTCGGCGAGCCGCTGCAGGTCCGGGATCGCTTCCTTGAGCGCGATGAAGGTGACGTGCAGGTCGTCCACGTACGTCGTGATGGTGATGTTGAGCACCTGATGGTGGGCCACCACCGAGATGGGCAACGCAAGCTCCACTTCCGCGCCGTTGAAGTACAGGCGCTTCTGGAACCCGGCCGGGTTCGAGACCACCGCGTTCGCGAGCATCGGCAATTCGCTCAGGCCGAGCGATTCGATGGTGCTCGCGATCGAGTGCTGCACGATCGAATAGAGCGTGAGTGCGCCCCCGTCCAGTTCGCGCATCTCCTTCTTCACCTGCCCCGTCTCCTGCACGATGTCCGCGAGCCGCTGCGCGGGCGACACGCCCGGCCGGCCCATCGGCGCCTGCAGGATGGTGATGCGGTTGCCGGTGCCACCGTGATCGGCCAGCGCCACCGGTATGTCCGTCACCAGCGGTCGATCGAGCGTGATGCCCCGCTCGCCGAGGTAGCGGTGCATCGCCATGTCGATCAGCGTGAGCATGACGTCGTTGATCTTGGCGTTGCCGCTCCGGGCGAGGTCACGCACGCGTGCCAGCGGCAGCTGGCAGTGGGCAAGGACGCGGTGCGGGCCCGGCGCCGCCTTGAGTACGTTCGGCGTCGAGACGAAGGGCGTCGCGAGGCCAGTGCCCAGGCCGAGGTCGCGCAGTCCCTGGTGCCACATGAGCCGCAGCATGTCGGTCGCGGTGCGGCGTGTACTGTTCACCATCTGCAGCAGCGACAGGCCGTGCTGCGTCCGGGCCGCTCCCGCCGGCGGCGTGTAGTGACGCAGTCCTTCCCACATTGCCCGCGGCGGGTTGTTGCGCGGCGACTCGAACACCATCGTGTTGAGGGCGTTGATGAAGCCGATGCCGTCGATCAGGCCGTGGTGCGTCTTGAAGTACAGCGCGACCCGGCCGCCCGGAAAGCCCGTGAATACGTGCGCCTGCCACAACGGGGCGTCGCGGCGCAGCCGTTTCGGGTGAATCCTGCACAGTTCGGTGAAGAGGGTCTGCAGGTCAGCGCCGCGCGGCAGCTTGTGGCGGAACACCTGCTTGGCCGGGTCCATGTGCTCGTCTTCGGCCAGCGCGAGCAGGCCCGGCAGCGGTCCCGGCTTCACGCGATAGCTGAACGGCGGGCCGGGCGGGCACTTGAGCATCGTGCGCAAGAGGCGACCGGCGAAGTCACCCCGCGTTCCTCGCGGCGGCTTGAGCACGACCAGCAGGCCGATGCACATCGGCCGGTCGTGGGTTTCCAGCAGGAAGAACGCCTGGTCAACCGGGGAAAGTCGCGGCATGCCACGATCCTACCCCTGCGGTCGCGAGCTGCCATCTCGCAAATGGCTAGCTGCGGCGCAGCAATCGTCACGCCATCGACTTGAGGACCTTGAATTCCTTCTCGAGCTTCTGCTCCACCTCGCCGCCTGCGAACGAGGCGACGATGCCGCCGAGCAGGGGGATGCCACAGGTGACGTCGAAGTTCCATTCCACCGCGCAGCCGCCTTTCTCGGGCTGCAGCGACTTGGTGCCGACGATCTTCACCGGCACGCCCTTGATCTCCGTGACGATGTCGGCACTGTAGCCGTCGCCGTCGGCGCCCCAGTCCTCGGTGTGGGTGACTTCGTTGGTGGACGGCACCAGCCGCTTGATCGCCGCCGGCGGGTTGGCCACTTCCGTGCGCGAGATCTTGAGCCTGACGTTCGGCGCGCGGCCTTCGCGCTTGATCTTCACGTTGGTGCCGCCGAGCTGCGCGTAGACCTGCTCCTGCTGCTTGAGCTCCGTGCAGAGCTTGAAGGCGGCCGCGAGGTCGGTCTTGAGGGTGTGCTTGACGTGGACTTTCATGGGCGCTTCCTGTCGGTGTCCGTCCGGGGCGGGGTGGCGTCGGATTCTAGTTCGCCCTTCAGCCTGCGCGCCATGAGCTTCTCGTAGAGGCGGGGCGCCAGCCGCGAGATCCACCGGGCGAGCCACGCGGTCCGGCCGACCAGCAGCAGGCGCCGCCCGCGCTCGGCGCCGGCGAAGATGCGCGCCGCGGCCTCGTCGGGCGACAGCCGGCCCCCGGTGGTCAATTGCGCGTGTCGTGCCGGCTGGCCGTCGCCGCCGAGCGCGTGGCGGTCGATGCCGGTGGCGATGAACGACGGGCACACCATCATCACGTCGACGCCCTGCGGCTCGACCTCGCTGCGCAGGCTCTCGAAGAAGCCGTGCATGGCGTGCTTGCTGGCCGCGTAGCCGGTGCGGGCGATCAACGGCGCGTAGCCTGCGACGCTCGAGACGGCCACGATCAGTCCGCGTGCGGCAAGGAGGTGCGGCAGCGCGGCCTTGGTGCAGTGCACCGCGCCGTAGAAGTTCACGTCCATCACGCGACGGATCACGGCGAGGTCGGTGGCCGCGAAGCCGCTGCGCTGGCTCATGCCGGCGTTGTTGACCAGCACGTCGAGGCCGCCGAAGCGCTCGACACACGCGGCGACCGCCCGGGCGCAGGCCTCGGCGTCGGTGACGTCGCAGGGCAGGGCGAGGCACTGGCCGCCCCGACCCTCGATCTCGAGGCGCAGGCCTTCGATGCCCGTCCCGTCCTTGTCGAGTGCGGCGATGTGCGCACCGGCTTGCGCGAACCGCAGCGCGATAGACCGACCGAGCCCGCCGCCCGCGCCTGTCACCAGCACCGTCCTGCCTGTGAACGATCGGCGCGACATGGTCAGCCGGGGCCGAGCCCGTGGGACCTGCGGAACAGCTCGAACACCTCGGACGAGGTGAGCTGCGGCACGTAGCCGAACACCTCCTTCAGCCGCCGGTTGTCGAGCACCGGCCGGTAGCGCAGGAAATCCACCTGCTCGGGGCCGTACTGCGACAGCCCGAGCGGGTGCAGCACGGCGAGCACGGCGCGCAGCAGTCCGGGCGGGATCGTGATGCAGCGCTTGCCGAGCCGCGCGGCGATCTCCTGGATGCTGAGCGCGCCGTCGCCCGCCACGTTGTAGATGCCCGGCGGCCCGCCGAAGATCGCGTGCTCGATCGCGCCCACCACGTCGCGGTCCCAGATGAACACGAACGGGCTCCTCGAGCCCTTGAGCGCGATGAGCCGCGGGCGCTCGAACAGCGCGGTGATCTGGTTGTGCGTCGCCTCGCCGAGGATCGTGCCCACCCTGAACACCACCTGCTCGAGCCCGGGATGCGTGCGCCGGTACTCGGCGAGCATCTCCTCGACGAGCCGCTTGTGGTGCGAATAGGCGAACGCCTCGTTGCCACGCACCAGGTCGTCCTCGGTGAGCCAGTCCGGGTTGTCGGCGTGGTAGCCGTAGGCGGCGCCGCTCGAGGTGACGACGATGCGACGCACGCCGCTCGCGACGCAGGCGTCGAGCACGTTGCGCGTGCCGATCACATCCACCGAGTATTCGAGTTCGCGGTTCGACCGGGGGCCCGGCGTGACGATCGCTGCAAGGTGCACGACCGTGCCGATGCGGTGTTCCGCCAGGGCCTTCTCGAGTCCGGGCGCGCGTACATCGAGCGCGACGTACTCGATGCCCGGCAAGCGGCGGTCGGCCGGCACCTCGCGCACGTCGCTCGCGACGATGCAGGCGGGGTCGCCGACGCGGGCGGCCCGCTGCGCCAGCGATTGCACCAGGTTGCTGCCGAGGTAACCCGCGGCGCCCGTCACCAGAACACGGTGGATCATGCCGTTGCCCCTGCCGGCACCGGCGGCGGGTGGCGCCGCCACCACGTCGAGACCGTCAGGCCTGCGAGGATGTGCCAGATGCCCCACCAGGCGGCGACGATCGCCATGCCGCCGAGTCCGCCGAAGAAATTGAACACCAGCGCCAGGCCGAAACCCGAGTTCTGGATGCCGACTTCGAGCGACACGGCCCGCCGGTCGCCCTCCGGCAGCCGGAAGGCGCGCGCGGTGTAGTAGCCGGTCATGAGCGCGAAGGCGTTCAGCAGGAACACGAACAGCACCACGCGGTGCGTGTACTTCAGGAAGAAGTCCCAGTTCACCGCCAGCGCACCGAGCACGAACAGTATGAAGAACAGCAGCGACAGCACCTGGAAAGGTCGCCGTGCCCGCGCCGCGAATGATGGATACCTGTGCGAGACCCAGATGCCGAGCGTGGTGGGCACGCCGAGCAGCACGATCACCGCGCCCAGCACCTCCCACGGGCTCAGCGCGACGGCGTGCAGGATCGGCCGGGTGTCCGGGTTCAGCGCGCCCCAGAATGCCAGGTTGAAGGGCGTGAACAGGATCGAACCCGACATCGAGAACGCGGCGATCGTCACCGACAGCGCCGTGTTGCCGCGCGCATAGTTGACGAGGAAGTTGGAGATGTTGCCGCTCGGGCAGGACGCCACGAGGATCATGCCGAGCGCGATGCTCGGCTCGGGTCTAAGCACCATCGTCAACACCCAGGCGACCGCGGGCAGCAGCACCGAGTGCGCGAACAGGCCGATGATCGTGCCGCGCGGCGCGGTGAGGATGCCCTTGAAGTCCGTGAGCTTGATGTCAAGCGCGACGCCGAACAGCACGAAGGCGAGGATCACGTCGAGCGCGACCAGCGACTCCGGGCTGAAGTTCAGCCGGACGGCATCGATCTCCGTCACTTGCCCTTCGGCTCCTGGTGCATGTCCTTGAAGTGCATGAGACCCGGCGCCCACATGTGCTTCACCGGATCGACGTCGACGTGCACCACGGCCGGCCCGCCGCTCGCGATCGCGCGCTCCAGCGCGCCCTTGAGCTCGCGCGGATCGGCGACGCGCTCGCCGTGCGCGCCCATCGAGCGCGCGAGGTCGTCGAAGCGGATCTCGCCGAGGTCGGCCTTGATGGTCTCGTCGGGCCCGAGCGACTTCTTGATGAGCGTCTTGATGGGCTTGAGCATGAACTGCTGGTTCATCTTCACCATGCCCCACTGCCGGTCGCAGAGCACGACGTAGACCACGCGCAGGCCGTTGCGCACGGCGGTCTCGACTTCCTGCGGGTGGAAGCCCATCGCGCCGTCGCCGATGATGCAGCACACCGGGTGCCCGGGCCGTGCCACGGCAGCGCCCGTCGCCTGCGCGACGCCGGCGCCGAGCATGCCCATCTTGAACGTGGAAAGGATGGTGTTCGGCACGCGCGACTCGGTGAACATCATCGCCCATACCGCGGCGTTACCGCCGTCGGCGACCAGCACCGACTCGGCCGGGAACACCTGCTGGCAGACGTGGCCGACGTGGGCCGGGTTCATCGGCACGGCCATGTCGGTGAGCTTCTCGTCGAGCTTGGCGCGCTCCTCGCGCGCCTTGTCGCCGTACTTCGCGACCTTGCGGCGCCGTGATTCGAGGTTCATCCGTCCCGTGAGCGGGGCGAGCCGGTCGGCCAGCGCGGCGAGGAACAGCCTGGCGTCGGCCAGCACGGCCAGCGCGGCCGGCTTGTTGGCGCCGAGGATGTGGCCGTCCGTGTCCACCTGGATCATCTGCTGCTCCGAGGGGTGCCGCCAGTACGGCGCCTTGCCCCACCAGTCGGTCTCGCCGAGGCGCGAGCCCATGACCAGCACGAGGTCGGCGTCGTTGCGCACCTCGTTGTTGAGCGGGATGAACGGCATCGGGATGGCCAGTTCCGAGGTCTCGGGCAGCACGCCGCGCGCGGCCCAGCTCGTGGTGACCGGCGCGTGCAGCAGCTCGGCGACGCGGCGCAGCTCGGCGAACGCGCCGGCGTGGATCACGCCGCTGCCCGCGTGGATGATCGGCATCTCGGCCGCGGCCAGCATCTCGGCAGCGCGCGCAACCTGCGCGGGCGCCGGGACGACCGGCTCGACGTTGCGGTACTGGTGCGGCTGCCAGACGGGGACGTCGGCCTTCACTTTGCCGTTCATGATCGTCTCGGGCACATCGAGGTGCACGACGCCCGGGCGGCCCTCGTAGCAGTGGCGCAGCGCGGTGCGCATGAGTTCGGCCACGCGGTCGAACGACACCACGGCCTTGCTCCACTTGGCGAGGTGCGCGATGGCGCCCACCTGGTCGAACGCCTGGTAGGCCCCGCCGCGATCCGGGTACACGATCTGCGGCCGGCGGCAGCTGGTGATGCAGAGCACGCGGTTGCCTTCGGCGTTCTCGACGGCGAGGCCCGACAGGATGTTGGCGACGCCCGGGCCGTTCGAGGCCATGCACACGCCCAGCTTGCCGGTGAGCCGCGCGTAGGCGCCCGCCATGTGCGCGGCGCAGGTCTCGTGCCGCGGCGTCACGATCTCGATGCCCAGCTTGTGCAGGTTCGCGTAAAAGCCGAAATACGTGCCGTCGATGATGCCGAAGACTTTCTCGACACCTTCCGCCTGAAGCATTCGCGCCAGGACTTCGCCGCCGCTCGTCTCGCTCATGGATAACCCCTGGATGGCCGGATGCACGGCTCTTCGTGCGTTGTCGCGGCAATATACCTCCGTGGCGCGCCGCGGAGGCGAGTCCCGCGCAATGCCGTTAGACTGCCGCGGTTTTCCCTTACCAACGCACGGCCCGGCCCTTGATCGAACCGACCCTGTCATGGTTGCCCATGCTCGCCGCCCTGCTGGCCGCCGGAGCATTGGGCGGACTGCTGGCGGGCCTGCTGGGTGTGGGCGGCGGGATCGTCATCGTACCGGTACTCGACCTGGCACTGGTGACGGCCGGCGTCGATCCGGCGGTCGCGATGCACATCGCCGTGGCCACCTCGATGGCCACCATCGTGCCCACCTCGATCTCGTCGTCGCGTTCGCACGCCCGGCGCGGCTCGATCGATTTCGACGTCGTGCGGCGCTGGTCGCTGCCGATCGTGGTCGGGGCGCTCGCAGGGTCGCTGGTCGCGTCGATCGTGGACGCCCGCGCGCTGGCCGGCGTGTTCGGGATCGTGGCCGGCCTCGCGGCATTGAAGATGGTGCTGCCGCTCGACCGCGTGGTGCTGCGGCCGTCGATCCCGGGCGGCGTGGCGGGAGCGGCGATCCCGGGTTCGATCGGCGCCGTTTCCGCGATGATGGGCATCGGCGGCGGCACCCTGAGCGTGCCGTCCATGACGCTGTGCGGCGAGCCCGTGCACAAGGCGGTCGGAACGGCGGCGCTGCTCGGCCTGTGGATCAGCGTGCCGGCCACGATCGGCTACCTGCTCGCGCAGCCCGAGGTCGCGGCGCCGCTGCCCTGGACGATCGGCTGGGTGAGCTTGCCGGGTTTCGCCATCATCGCGCCGGTGTCGTGGGCCGCGGCACCGGTGGGCGCGCACCTCGCGCACTCGCTGGACCGCCGCAGGCTGTCGGCCGCTTTCGGCGCTTTCCTGCTGCTGGTGGCCGCGCGCATGCTGTACCGGGCGTTCGGCTGAACGCCCCAACGGGAGGTGGAGGGCATGAGGATTTCATCCATGCTGTGGGCCGTCGCGGCCGCCGTGCTGGCGGGCGCCCCGGCAACGACCGTTGCGACCGGAGGGCCCGAGGCGTCCATGGCCATCGAGGCCGCGATCGCGAGCCCGGAGCGACCCGAGGCTGACCGCGCTCAGGACGAACGGCGCAAGGCGCGCGAGTTCCTCGCGTTTGCCGGCATCGAGCCGGGCATGAAGGTGCTCGACGCGTTCGCCGCGAGCGGCTACTACACGGAGCTGCTGTCGCGCATCGTG
>Ga0316626_10001247_pt1 | contig 11164 bp, 12 predicted proteins | sample OWC_Aug_T1_C1_D5_FD_207656 | JGI IMG/M metagenome (GOLD analysis project Ga0316626, IMG submission 207656) | Wetland soil microbial communities from Old Woman Creek delta, Ohio, United States - OWC_Aug_T1_C1_D5_A | ecosystem: Environmental > Terrestrial > Soil > Wetlands | place: USA: Ohio...
CAGCATGAACCGGTCCAGCTGACTTTCCGGAAGCGGAAATGTGCCGTGGTATTCGATCGGGTTCTGTGTGGCGATGACCATGAACGGATCAGGAAGCACAAAGGTCTGGCGCTCGATCGATATCTTCTTCTCATTCATTGCCTCGAGAAGCGCTGACTGCGTTTTGGGACTTGTCCTGTTGATCTCGTCGGCAAGCACGACATGAGAGAAGATCGGGCCCTGCCTGAACTCAAACTCGCGGCTGTCGGGATTATAGATATTGACACCGATGATGTCTGCCGGCATCATGTCGCTCGTGAACTGTATGCGGTGAAAATCGCAGCCTATAGCCTTCGCAAGCGCGTATGCCAGTGTGGTCTTGCCGACGCCCGGGACATCCTCTATGAGGAGATGCCCCCTGCCAAGGAGTGTCACGATTGCCATCTTGACGGCCTCCTGCTTGCCCCTGATCACCGAATCAACAGCCTGCTGAAGGCGTTGTATCGTCTCGCGCTCCATGATCTTATTGTAAGGCATTCACCCGCTGAATGCACGGAGATTACTCTCCCCATGCGGATAACGTCCCGCCCTCGTGATCCGGCAAATCCTTATCCTGACACGGCCCTTCAGACAGATAAATTCCTTGACACCGAACCGGTAAAATTTTATCTTACCTCATCATGAAGAAACCCTGGGCAGGCAGATTCACGCAGAAGACCTCCGGCACCGCAGAGTCGTTCACCGAGTCCGTCTCCTATGACAGGAAGCTGTGGAAGCACGATATCGCCGGGAGTATCGCGCATGCAAAGATGCTTGCAAAACAGCGCATCATCACGGCAAAAGAGTCTGCCGCCATCATTGCGGGCCTTTCGGAGACGGCGGATACCATCGTCAGAGGGAAGTTCAGGTATTCTCCGACTCTGGAAGATATTCATATGAATATTGAGTCATCGCTCACCGCCCGGATCGGCGAGCCAGGCAAGAAACTTCATACCGCCCGCTCACGGAATGACCAGGTGGCGCTTGATCTCAGGTTGTATCTCAGGGAGCAGATGCGGGATATTATCGCACTCCTCCGCACGCTTCAGAAGACCTTCGTCGCCGTGGCAGAAAGACATCAGGACACGATCATGCCCGGCTACACACACCTTCAGCGGGCTCAGCCTGTCCTTCTTGCACATCATCTTCTCGCGTATGTTGAGATGCTCCAGAGAGATCGCGAGCGTTTCCGGGACTGCATGCTGAGGACCGACGCTTGCCCGCTCGGCTCCTGTGCGCTCGCTGGGACCTCCCTCCCGATTGACCGCACGTATACGGCAAAACTGCTCGGTTTCAGCAAGGCTTCGGGCAACAGTATCGATTCGGTGTCCGACCGTGATTTTGCGCTCGAGTTCCTTTCCTGCTCCGCAATCGCCATGATGCACCTTTCGCGCCTTGCAGAGGAGCTCATACTCTGGTCAACAGCGGAATTCGGGTTCATAGAGATCTCCGACAGGTTCACCACCGGATCCAGTATCATGCCCCAGAAGAAGAATCCGGACGTTGCCGAACTTCTGCGCGGAAAAACCGGACGGGTCTACGGCAACCTCATGGCGCTCCTCACCCTTATGAAAGGCCTGCCGCTCGCCTATAACCGTGACATGCAGGAGGACAAGCTGCCTATATTCGATTCCGCTGAGACCCTTAAGACCTGCCTCTCGGTACTGCAGGAGATGATAAAGGAAATTACATTCAACCGCGAACGGCTCAGGGAGACCGCAGCCGGCGGGTATTCCACTGCTACGGACATCGCTGAATATCTCGTCAGAAAGGGAGTGCCGTTCAGGGTGGCCCACGAGATCACTGGCAGGATCGTGCTCTCCTGCATCTCACGGAACATCCCTCTCACAGGACTCTCATTCCAGGAACTGAGGGCATTTTCGCCTGCCATAGCGAAGGACATCCGTTCGGTTCTGGATGCGGAAGCTTCCGTAAAGGCGCGCTCCTCATTCGGAGGCACTGCACCGTCAGAGGTGAAGAGACAGATCAGACATTACCGGAAGTTCCTGAAATGAGCCTGCAGGCAAAAAAATGCCTGCTCATGATCGCGGCGTTCTGCCTGTCTGTGGTTTCGCTCACGGCCTGCGGCAAAAAAGGAGAGCCGACACTCAAATCCTTTGAAAAACCAGACGCGCCCGCATCGCTCACCGCTGTACACCGGGGAAAAACCATCGTCCTGAGATGGAGTTATGATCGCCCCAAGGAAAGTTTTATTGCAGAATTCATCGTTCTTCGTTCGACTGGAGCTGATTTCGAGAAACTTACTCATCTGGAAAAGGATACGAGGATGTTTGTTGACCGCGATATCGAGACCGGCATCACCTACCGGTACAAGATCATAGCCCAGAACCCCCGCGGCGTATACAGCAATGACTCTCCTGTCGTTACAGCAGCCCCGGTTTCCGTACCGCTGCCCCCCGTAAAGCTGTCGTATACGGTCACGGGAACTACCGTAATTCTGTCGTGGGTTCCCCAAAACGCCGGGGACAAGTTTAATGTCTACAAGTCATCAGAAAAAGGCGCATACGGTCTGATGCCGATGAACCAGACCCCGCTTTCGGAGCCTGTATTCAAGGACGCGCTGTCGGTCAACACCATCGCACATTACACGGTAAGGAGCCTTACCGGAAGTGAGATTCGAGACGAAGGAGAGGCCTCGGAAGAGCTTACGGTGGATCCTGCTGACCTTGTACCGCCCAGACCCCAGAATGTCCGGGCATATCCGTCGTCTGACAGGATATTCCTCTCGTGGGATGAAGCTTCTGAGCCCTGGGTTACAGGATACCGTGTATACAGAAGGACCGCTGGCGGTGAGTATATGTTCATAGGAAAGACCCAGATACCGACGTTTGTGGACAAGGACCCTGCTGATGCACGGAGGGATTACCGTGTGACCGCGGTCGGTCCTTCAAAAGAAGGCCCTGCTGCAGAGATCGGGAATGTCCTGTATACCCCGCAGCGATAATTTGACACGGCCGCGTTATTTCTTTACTCTATTTCTCTATCGTATTTCCTCTTCGAGGCGCAGAACTAATGAAAGAAAAAATTCTCAGGGAATTCAGGGACAGCATTGAGATCAAGGAGAAGTTCGTCCAGGGGCATCTCGATACGATCGTCGAGGTTTCACAAGCGATCGCCGCTGCCTTTAACGCAGGCAACAAACTGATCCTCTTCGGCAACGGAGGGAGCGCAAGCGATGCATCCCATATCGCCGCCGAATTTGTGAACCGCTTCAAACGTGAACGTCCCGGCCTTCCCGCCATATCTCTCGCAACCGACATGGCGGTCATAACATCCATAGCCAACGACTATGACTATTCGGAGATCTTTGCTCGCCAGTTGAAATCCCTCAGTGCAGAGGGTGACGTTGCCGTCGCGCTCAGCACCAGCGGTCAGTCCCCGAATATACTCAAGGCCCTTGAGGTAGCGAAGAAGAAAAAGCTGAAGACCATCTTCCTCACCGGACTCAAGGGAGAGAAGGCGGCTGCCAGGGCGAACTTTTCCTTTGTCGTGCCTTCGGACAACACGCCGAGGATACAGGAGACGCACATCACACTCGGCCATGTGCTCTGCCTCATGGTCGAAGAGATCCTTTTTGAGCAGCCGAGAAAAAAATAATCGGGCGTGAAGATCCTCGGCGTAGACCCCGGGAGCATCAGGTGCGGTTACGGACTCATCAGTCTGCATAATCGCGGACCGCAGTACATCACCTCAGGCACGATATCACCTTCCCAGACAAAGCCGCTGCACGAACGCCTCAGGTATATCCATGAAGGCCTTATTGAAATCATCAGCACCTACCGGCCCGATCATCTCGTGGTGGAAAAAATTTTCTTCGCGAAGAGCGTGCGGGCGGCGATTAGCCTCGGATATGCGCGCGCCGTCGCCCTTCTCGCCGCCGCCTCGGAGGGCGTAGATCTTCAGGAACGGAGCGCGCTCGAAGTAAAAAAATCTGTTGTTGGCTACGGCAAGGCGGAAAAACAGCAGGTGGAGAAGATGGTCAGGCTCATCCTGAACCTTCAGGGAGAGCTTTCACCCGACAGCGCGGATGCACTCGCCCTTGCCCTGTGCTACGCAAATGCGATAAAATTCAACAATGCTCTCAAGAAAAGCAAAGAGTAATGCGCGCCGAGCAATGAGCGGAAAGCAATGAGTAATCGTACAGATCGTGCGTATCGGTTGTTCCGCTTTTATTGCACCTCACGCCTTGCGCCTCACATAATGCCGGGTTGCCCCCCATGATCGGTTCGCTGAGGGGCAGATTGCTGTCAAAGAAGCCCGACAACGTTCTCGTCGAGGCATGCGGTATCGGGTATCAGGTCCACGTTCCCCTGAACATACTCTCCCGGATGCCGAATGAAGGACAGGAGGTGTTCCTCCACATCCACACCCATGTCCGGGAAGACGCCCTGCAGCTTTACGGCTTTCAGGCAGAGGAAGAAAAGAGGATATTCACCACCCTCCTCGGCGTCACCGGCATCGGTCCGAAGATGGCGCTCAATGTGCTTTCGGGCCTTTCCCTCGATGAATTTCTCACAGCCCTCGAGAGCGAAGATGTTGCCATGCTCTGCAGGATACCTGGTCTCGGCAGGAAGACTGCGCACCGCCTTATTCTCGAACTCCGGGAAAAGCTCCCTTCCGTATCAGGCTCGAAGGACCGTGCCTTTGACGACGCCCTTTCGGCGCTCATGAATCTTGGCTATAAGAAGAGCGTTGCTCAGGAGTTTCTTGAGCAGGTCTACAAACAGGGGCGTACGGACATTGAGACGCTTATCAGGGATACCCTGAAGCTCATGTCGGAGAAAAAGCATGGATGAACATCGGATAGATAATCCGGAGATTGCCGGCAGGCTTGTCAACCCGGGGACCGCTGAAGACGAGCAGATTCTTGACGTAAACCTCAGGCCCGGCTCGCTTGATGAATTTGTCGGACAGGACAAGCTCAAAGAAAATCTTAAGATATTCATCAGGGCGGCGAACCAGCGGAAGGAGCCCCTTGACCATCTGCTCTTCTGCGGCCCCCCGGGCCTCGGCAAGACAACGCTTGCCCATATCATCTCTAACGAACTCAAGGTGAGCATCAAGTCCACCTCCGGTCCCATGCTCGAACGCCCGGGCGACCTTGCGGCTATCCTCACTAACCTCGCTGAACGCGACATACTTTTCATTGACGAGATACACCGCCTGCCTCGTATCGTGGAAGAAGTGCTCTACCCGGCGATGGAGGACTACCAGTTGGACATCATCATCGGGCAGGGACCAAATGCCCGGACGCTGAAACTCAATCTCCCCAAGTTCACGCTCATCGGTGCGACGACCCGGACGGGCCTGCTCACCTCGCCACTCAGGGACAGATTCGGCATCGTCAACAGGCTCAGTTTCTATACCTGCGACGAACTCGAAAAGATCGTATCGCGGTCCGCGGCAATTCTGAACGTCTGGGTCGAAAAAGACGCAGCCCTCGAGATAGCAAAGCGTTCCCGCGGAACACCGCGTATCGCCAACAGACTTCTGAAGCGCATCCGGGACTTTGCCCAGGTACTGGGTGACGGGAAGATCGACATTACGATAACCAGGAGCTCGCTCTTATCCCTCGACGTCGACGAACGGGGGCTGGACGACATGGACAGGAAGCTCCTGCTCACGCTTATCGATAAGTTTAACGGAGGCCCCGCAGGAATTGATACCATATCGGCATCGCTCAGGGAAGACCGGGAAACGATTGAGGACGTATATGAACCCTACCTTCTGCAGGAAGGCTTTCTCGAACGGACACCCCGCGGCCGGGTCGCAACGCGGAACGCATTCACCCACCTCGGCAAGGACATCCCGAGCGGATTATTCTAAAGAAGGGTTCGAGGGTTCAGGTGAAAAAAAAAGAAAATATATCCGTTTAAAACGTGCGAGAGGTTTATTTATCAGATACGGTGATGTTCATGCTTCAAAGAATCGTTCAGTCAACCTCTTTCTTAACCTTGGTACCCTGGAACCCTCGGCGCCTTGAACCCTGTCTTTCCTCATGAAACTCCTCATGCATATGTGCTGCTCAAACTGCAGTATCTACCCGCTGCAGTCACTTCTCCTTGAAGGTATTGATGTCAGAGGCTTCTGGTTCAATCCGAATATCCACCCCTACACGGAATATACATCGCGGCTTGAATCACTCATTACCCTGGGGAGGCACTGGAACCTTGACATTGCATATGAGGATGACTATGCGCTCGATACGTTCCTCTCGTCGGTTGCCGGCAGGGGGGTCGTACGCTGTTCCGTCTGCTACGAACTGCGGCTGAACAGGACCGCGCAGGAAGCAAAAAAAATGCACCTCGACGGATTCACCACCTCACTGCTTGCAAGTCCGTATCAGAAATTTGATATGATACAGCGTATCGGACAGAAGACAGGGAAACGCCACGGCATTGAGTTTCACGCCGCTGACTTCAGGGTGGGATGGAAGACAGCCCGAATACTTTCCCGGGACCTGGGACTCTACCGCCAGAAATATTGCGGCTGCATATACTCGGAAAGGGATCGCTATGTACGTGCGAAATAAGCAAAAAGGATATGAACATCGTGGATGACGGCATTCAGCATATCGGCAAGATGCTTGTCCTGCTCGGCATCATCCTGGCGGTCATAGGCGGTCTCATCCTCCTTGTCGGCAGGGTATCGTGGATCGGCAGACTGCCCGGAGACATCCTCATCCAGAAAAAAAACGTTACCATCTATTTCCCCCTTGCAACGAGCATTCTTGTCAGCATTGCACTCACCTTTCTTTTTTGGCTGATGGGCAAAAAATGATTGTGCGCACCTGCGTCGTTTTGCTCCTGCTGTCGATGCTGTTCTGCTCCCGCGGGGAGGCAGGCACCACCATGAAGGTCCTCATTCTTGATGACGTTTTCCAGGCGACCCCCGCGAAAAATGAAAAGATCGAACGGATGGGCAAGCTTAAAGGCGACCTTCTGGTCAATGGCACCCACTATCCCGGCATTATAGAAATATGGAAAGGCGCGGGGGGGCTCTTCCTCATCAATGAACTGCCCCTCGAAGAATATATTAAGAACGTTGTGAGCGCAGAGGTCGGAGCGGACTGGGATATGGAGGCGCTCAAGGTGCAGGCGGTCATATCAAGGACTTACGCAATATTTCAAAAGCTCCAGAACAATAATCCAAACTATGACATCACGTCATCCGTGCTCCACCAGGTATACAAAGGGGTCAACGAGAATGCCCGGATATCCTACGCGGTCATGCACACGGAAGGAGAAGTGCTGACGTTTAACGGCAGGCTCATCGAAGCGTTCTACCACTCAACATCGGGCGGCCTGACCGAAGCGCCTGAGGAGGTCTTCGGCAAGGGCTTACCCTACCTCAGGCCGGTGGCCGGAAGCTGTGAGACATCACCGTACTGGGTATGGGAGAGAAGGATTCCGGTGGAAGAGATCGAAAAAGCTCTCAACGTCGCGGGGATAACGGATATTCAGGTCGCTTCGTTCACTTCCACGAAACGGGTCAAGACCGTGTCGGTGTTCCATGGAGGCGGAACACTGACCGTCAAAACTACGGACCTGAGAAGGATGCTGGGCTGGAACAGGCTGCCGAGCACAAACTTTTCGCTCAGCCGTGACGGCAGTACATTCGTCTTTGACGGAAAAGGCTACGGCCATGGTGTCGGTCTCTGCCAGTGGAGCGCTCTGGAAATGGCGAGGAGCGGCATGAGCTATAGGGATATCCTCTCCTACTTCTATCCGGGCACGCTCATCCAGACCTATGAGAACCGCTGAATATGATTTCTTCCTTCCCCCCGGACTGATAGCGGCACGACCTGCGGAAAAGCGGGACAGCTCACGTCTCCTGGTACTTCATAAGAATGGAGACATCGAACACCGGAGATTCTCTGACCTTCCGTCATACCTGGTACCCGGGGACCTGCTCATCCTTAATAACACCAAGGTATTTCCTGCCCGGCTGACTGCCAGAAAACCGACCGGGGGAACGGTCAGGTTCCTGCTGGCAGCCAGAAATTATGACGAGTCGTGGAATGTCATGTCGCGGGAGCGCTATACCGGGGAATTGATTATCGCTGACCGCTTTTCCGTTCAGATGATCAAGGGAAAGACCGTTACTTTCAAGGAGAACGCAGACCTGCAGTCGCTCATATGGGAACACGGGCAGATGCCGTTGCCGCCCTATATACGGAGAGAGCCTGATGAAGATGACAAGCACCGATACCAGACCGTCTATGCGGAAAAAGAGGGTTCCATCGCAGCGCCGACAGCAGGCCTCCATTTCACGCCTGAACTCCTCGATGTCATCCGAAAACGTTCGGTGCATATCCAGATGGTCACGCTCCACGTAGGCACCGGCACCTTCAGACCGGTCAAAACGGAACTAGTCGAGGACCACTACATGGACAGGGAGTCTTTTGAGATTGCTTCAACGGTGATCGCAGAGATCGAAAAAGCAAAACAGAGCGGAAGAAGAGTGATTACCGTCGGCACCACCAGTACCCGCACGCTTGAAGGATATTTCTCCGGAAAGAGTTCGTGCCGCTCTGAAAACGGAAAGATAACAGGGTCGACGGACATCTTCATCCGTGAGGGGTATCGGTTCAGGGCAGCAGATGTCCTGATCACCAATTTTCACCTGCCGCAGTCAACGCCGCTCATGCTTACCGCTGCTTTTGCCGGACGGCAAAACCTCCTGAATGCCTATAAGGAAGCCGTTTCCGGAGGATATAGATTTTTTTCCTATGGTGATGCTATGCTTGTTTTATGATTGAAGAAGACTATCCAGAAAAGCCTTCCGGATTCCTTCTCGGCAAAGAATTCATCATCGTCCTTGTCATCGTCTTTTCCGGCGTGAGCTTTACCCTGGGCTATTTTGTCGGCAAGAACACCGCAGGCCCTGCAGCGAGTTCCCTCCATGCTGCAGAAGGAATTGCACAGCAGAACAGGCAGGACCCGCCACCGGTTTCTCCGGTGCAGGTGCCGGCCCAACCGGGGGGCACTGCACCTGCCGTGCTCCCTCCCCAGGAAATATCCCCTGAGGCTGCACCCGCGGCTGCCCTGCCGAAACGGGTTGACGGTAAAGACGCAGGATCAGTACCTCAGGAACAGCTGAAAACTGTCTCGCAACAAAAACATCCTGAGCCGGTCGCGGCCGATAGGGGTTCGGAAGAAACTGTTGCCAAGAGCGGCACAGAATTCCGGGCTAATGAAAAGACCGGACTGTATGCCGTGCAGATCGGTGCATTTAAGAGTGCTGAGGAGGCAAAACAGCTAAAGGCACGGTTTGATAAAAAAGGATACAAACCCTTTATTTCCGTGGCAAAAGACATGAAGGGCAACAAGATCTATAAGGTCAAGACGGGAGAGTTCTCGGACAAGAAGGATGCGGACGTCCTTGCTCTGAAACTCAAGAAGACAGAGGGACTGGATACCTATGTCACGACGAAGTCAGAATAAGGAGCAGGTACGAATACCGTTGAAATAGCCTTTGACAGCGAGAGGGAACTGCCCTTTCTTTTCACCAGCCTCGAGAAGAACCTGAAGCTCATAGAAGAATCTCTCGGTATCTCTGCAAGCTACCGGGGAGACAGGATCTTCCTCAAGGGAGATGACGACCGTGTCAGGATGGCAGAAAAGCTCATCCTGGATCTCCGGGACATCAGCTTTCAGGGGTATACGCTCAGGCCGGAGGACATCCGTTTCGCAGTCAAAGCGGTTGCGGAAGGAGAAGCCGTATCCCTCAAGGAACTCTTTACGAATAATGTCCCGGTATCTTCCAAGCGGCGCTTCATCATACCCAAAACGGACAATCAGAAACGCTATCTCGATTCGATCAGGGAATACGACATCGTATTCGGGATAGGACCTGCGGGCACGGGAAAAACCTATCTCGCCATGGCCATGGCGGTAAACGCGCTCCTGAAAAAACAGGTCAGCAGGATCGTTCTCGCACGGCCCGCCATTGAGGCTGGAGAGAAGCTCGGATTTCTGCCCGGCGATATCCAGGAAAAGGTCAACCCCTATCTGAGGCCGCTCTATGACGCCCTCTATGATATGATGGAAGCAGAGAAGGCGCTGAAGCTCATTGAACGGGGGGTGATCGAAATCGCACCGCTTGCGTTCATGAGAGGCAGGACGCTGAACGATGCTTTTGTGATCCTTGACGAGGCGCAAAACACGACCGCGGAGCAGATGAAGATGTTCCTGACGCGTCTTGGCTTCAACGCAAAGGCGGTTATCACCGGCGATGTCACGCAGATCGACCTGCCGACCGGGAGGACGTCGGGACTCGTCGAGGTCATCAGGATACTCGACGGTATTGACGGCATAACATTCGTCAATTTTTCCGAACGGGATGTTGTCAGGCACAAACTGGTCCAGGCGATCATCAAGGCATACGAACGGCATGAAAACAGAAATATCGACAACAAAGCCTGATTCCCCGGCGGCCACGTTCAGTCTTCCCATGGCCGGATACCTTTCCGCAGTCGCGGTCCTGGCATCGCTGCTGCTCACGATTGATGCGACCCCTTTCCGTTTTATCGGCGGCACGCTCGTATCGTTTGTCCTCCTGTTTGTGCTCTACCGCGACATCATGCGATACAAGCCGGCGTACGTCAATAACTACGGCATGCTCCTTCTTTTGAGCCTCATGATCATCGGCACACTCCTGGTCGGCAGAGTGTCCGAGTATGTTCTGACGGGACTCTTAAGAGGTCTCGGCAGCGGCGACACCGGCATTGCGGTATATGGAATTCCGATCGCAACAGGAGCCATGCTCGTGACGCTTCTGTTCGATTTTCATACGGCGATCACCTTTTCGTTCACCGTGAGCCTGCTGACAGGCTATTGGCTCGGGGAAGCATTTTTCCCGATCTACACCTTTGTCGCCAGTCTTACCGCTGCGTTCAGCGTGATACGCTGCAAGAAGCGGACAGCCCTGCTCCGGGGCGGACTGTATGTAATCCTCGCAAACATCTGTCTGGTGCTCATCTTCCTTATCTCACAGGGAGAGATATTCAGCGATAAAACCCCTGCGGCGATCATCCTTGCCATATTCTCCGGGGTCGCGGTCTCGGCGCTCGTGTCGCTCGTGCTTCCGGTTCTCGAATATGTCTTCAAGATAACGACGGACA
>Ga0316626_10001249_pt1 | contig 11163 bp, 11 predicted proteins | sample OWC_Aug_T1_C1_D5_FD_207656 | JGI IMG/M metagenome (GOLD analysis project Ga0316626, IMG submission 207656) | Wetland soil microbial communities from Old Woman Creek delta, Ohio, United States - OWC_Aug_T1_C1_D5_A | ecosystem: Environmental > Terrestrial > Soil > Wetlands | place: USA: Ohio...
TCAGCGACAGACCGCCGATGTCCGGGGCCGTCGTCGGCCAACCGCGCCTGGCAAGGGCCGCGAACGGAATGAGGGCCAGCAGTGGCAAGAACCCGACGCCCTTCGTGATCACGCCGAGCCCCGCCACGACCCAGCCGACGACGAACCACTTCGGCGCCGGTCCCAGCACGACGTGCCGCAGCAGTCCGTACAGGCTCAGCGTCGTGAGCAGGCAGAGCACGGCGTCGATCTGCGCCTGGCGTGCCTGCCAGGTGAACTGGAACGTGAGCAGCAGCAGGAAGGCACCCGTCAGCGCCACGTCGCGCCCGCGAGCGCGGCGCAGCAGGTCGTACACCAGCAGCGTGGTGCCGATTCCGGCCAGCAGCGACGGCAGCAGGAAGCCGGCACGCATCGAGCCGGTGAGTGCCATGGCCATTGCCATGAGCCAGAAGGAGAACGGCGGCTTGTCGGCGTACAGGTCGCCACCGACGCGCGGCAGCAGCCATTCGCCGCTGCGCAGGATGTCCTGGGCCACGAGCGCGAAGCGGGGCTCGTCGGCGGGCCAGGGGTCGCGCAGCCCGAAGCCGGCCGCCATCAGCAGCAGCGCGAAGGCCACGAGTCCGCATACGTCGAGCAGCACATCGCGGGACGACGCCCGTCCCGGGCGCAGCAACCGCTCGAGCAGGGTGGTCCGCGGAACACCGCGCGTGACGCTCACTCAGGCGTCCTCGTCGATCCGGGTGCGGGGCGAGGCGCGGCGGATGAGCCACATCACCCCGAACAGGTCCACGATGCCGACCCAGAGCCGGTTGTGCAGGCCGTACTTCGACGTGCCGCGGGTGCGCTCGCGGTGGTTCACCGGCACCGAGATCACTTCGTAGCCCTCGCGCTGGAACAACGCCGGCATGAAGCGGTGCATGTGGTTGAAGCGCGGCATGTCGAGGAATACCGCCCGGTCGAACACCTTGATGCCGCAACCCGTGTCGGGCGTGCCGTCGCGCAGCAGGCGGCCGCGCACGCCGTTGGCGACACGCGAGGACACGCGCCGGAGCCAGGCATCACGCCGGGTAATGCGGTTGCCCATCACGAGCCGCAGGCGCGGTGACGCCGCTCCGCGCAGCGCATCGAGCAGCCTCGGGATGTCGGCCGGATCGTTCTGGCCGTCGCCGTCCAGGGTGGCGATCCGGGGCGCCCGGGCCTCGCGCACCCCCGTGGCGATCGCGGCACTCTGACCGGAGCGCACTGCATGGCGGACCAGGCGGATCTCCGGCAGTCCGTCCGCGCGCGCTGCGCGCACGGCGGCCGCCGTACCGTCGGTGCTCCCGTCGTCCACGAAAACCGTCTCGTACCGGCAGCGCCCGCCGAGCGCGGCACGAATCTCTCGCGCCAGCGGCAGGACGTTGTCCTGCTCGTTGCAGACGGGAATGACGACCGAGAGCTCGAGGGGCAGGGCCAGCGCGCTGTGGTGAGACGAAGTCAAGATGAGGACCCCGCTGCGAGGGCGCTAGTATAGACGGGGGAGACGCCGGCGGCAGACCGCTGCCCGGCCACCGAGTCCCGTCCACCGCCGGAGTGCCATTGACAGACCGTCTCGCCCTGCCGCACCCGCACGACACCGACGTCCATCGTCTCGGCTGGGCGCTGGTCATCACCGGCACGTTCATGATCGTCGAGGTGATCGGGGGCCTGCTATCCGGGTCGCTGGCACTGCTCGCAGACGCCGGTCACATGCTCACCGACACCGCTGCCCTCGCCCTGGCCTGGGTCGCGGCGCATCTGACGCGACGGCCCAGCGACGCGCGGCGCACGTATGGATATCACCGCGCGCAGGTGCTCGCGGCGTTCGTGAACGCCCTCGCTCTGCTGGCCGTCGTGGCGTGGATCCTCTGGGAAGCCGTCGAACGACTGCTGCAACCGCGGGCGATCGCCGGCGAAGCCATGCTGGCCGTTGCGCTGCTTGGATTGCTGGCCAATGTCGCCGTGCTGCGCGTGCTGAGGAACGATCACGACGCGAGCCTGAACGTCGCGGCGGCACGCCTGCACGTGATTGGCGACCTGCTGGGATCAGTGGCAGCCGCCATCGCGGCCGTGGTGATCCTCACCACCGGCTGGACCCCCATCGACCCGCTGCTGTCCGTACTTGTCGCGCTGCTGATCGTGCGCAGCGCGTGGGCACTGCTCGTCAAGTCCACGCGCATCCTGATGGAAGACGCGCCCGAGACCGTGAATCCTGAGGCGCTGCGCGGCAGCCTGCTGTCCAGCGTGCCCGGCATCCGCGACGTGCACGACATCCACTGCTGGTCGCTGTCGGGTGGCCAGACCATGCTGACCCTGCATCTCGCGCTCGGCCCCGGCGCGGAGGCGGCGCGCGTGCTGCGTGACGCCAAGCGCGTGCTCGCGGAGCAGTTCGATGTGGCGCACTCGGCTCTGCAGATCGAGCACGCAGAGTGCCCGGACGACGTGTGATGAGCGAAGAGCCGGTCGCGCCCGAGCAGCAGGAACTGCGCAACACGCTGTACCGCAAGGTCACGCGCGGCAAGCGTCGCCTGACCCGTGGCCGCATGCTCTTGTACCGGTTCGCCGTCGTTGTCGCGTGGCAGCTGGTGCGGTTCTTCTGGGCCACCTGCCGCGTGCACGGAACTCCGGGACTCGAGCGAGCGCGCGCGGCGGTCCGGGAGTCGCGTTCGGTGATTCCGGTGTACTGGCACCAGCACCTGCTCTTCGGCGTGCGCGCGCTGCTCGACCTGAGGCAGGACGGCCTCAAGATCGGTTTCCTGATCAGCCCGTCGGTAGACGGCACCGCACCTGCAATGCTGGTCGGTCGCATCGGCGGCCACGTGATCCGCGGGTCGTCCACGCACACTGGCGCGCGCGCGTTGCGCGACTACTACGAGACCATCGTCAAGCACGAGATCTCGCCGGCCCTGACGCCGGACGGCCCGCGCGGTCCCGTGCACGAGTTCAAGCCGGGGGCGGTGATGCTCTCGCAGCTCACCGGCAAGCCGATACTGCCGGTCAGCATCGCCGCCTCGCACACTTGGCGCTTCAGGACGTGGGACAAATTCGAGCTGCCGCTGCCGTTCAGCCGGGTCGTGATCGCCTATGGCGAACCTGTGCGCATGCCGCGCGGGCTCGACGCCGAGGCGCTGGCGCGGATGCAGGCCGAAATGGGCCAGCGGCTGCAGCAACTGCAGGCGGAGGCCAGGCAGGCGCTGCAAGGGGACAGGGGATAGGGGACAGGGGACAGTCGGAGGCGCGGCAGCTGCTCCCTGCTGGCGCGGAACAACTGTTTGCGGGGCAGTCAGCGCACGTCGAATCTGCAGCGCTTCACTATCCCCTGTCCCCGGTCCCCCATCCCCTTTCCTCCACCACCACGGTCCCCACGGGCTCACGCGTCGCGATCCGCGCCACGCAATCGGACTCCAGCGCTATGCCGCGCGTGTGCACGACCACGCCGCCGAGCTCGGCGGTGGAAAGATCCACGGTGAACCGTACCTCGTAAGCCTGTCGCAGGCCGGCACCGAGCGCCTTGAGCGTCGCCTCGATCGCCGTCCAGCGCTCGAGTGCCTCGCGGTCTGCGTGGCCGGGCCCGAGATCCTCCACGTCGATTCCGACCTCGCAGCGCTCGCTCAGCGCGACCGCCAGACGCGTCCTGGAATGCGAGACGCTGAACCATGGCCCGCCCTCGAGAAACGGCTTGCCGCCGTCGGGAAAGCGCAGCGATTTCATGTCGAGCGACCCGCCACGCAGGCGGGCGACGCCATCCGCCAGCAGCTCGAGCGCGAACAGGCTGGACGTGCGCGCCGCATCGTCACGCCGCTCCAGTTCGAGCCTGCGCCCGTACGGCAATCCCGCGAGCAGGCGGCGTTGACCCCCGGCCGCCAAATGACCGGGCAGCGCGGCGTGTAGTACCATGACGTCGCTCATTCGTCGCGATTCTCCGCTCGCGCGTCGCATCACGCCAGCCGGCACGACATGCCCCATTCCCAACGCCGCACGACCGCCGGCGACCCGCCCGCCGTGTCCGAGGCGCACGACCTCGGGGCCACGGACGAGTCCATACACCTGATGCTGCGGTGGTTCCGCGAGCACGGCGACACCTATCGCGTGTTCGCACCCGGGCGCGGGTCGTGGACTTGGGTCATCCACGCTCCCGACGACATCAAGCGGGTGCTGGTGACCAACCACCGCAATTACACCAAAGGCGTCGGCATCGACCGTGTCCGCATGCTGCTCGGCAACGGCATCATGACGAGCGAGGGAGAATTCTGGCGCCGGCAGCGGCGGATGATGCAGCCTGCATTTCATCGCCGGGTCATCGAGCGTTTCGCCGGCGTGATCCGCAACCGCAGTGCTGCCCTGGCAGAGCGCTGGGCGGTCGCCTCCGAGCGCCGCAAGGCCATCAACCTGACGCAGACCACGAGCGAGCTCGCGCTCGAGGTCGCCCTGCAGGCGATCTTCAGCGAGGACCTCGGCCGCCTGGTCACCGACCTCGCCGACAATCCGTTCATGATGGTGACGCGCGAGTCGAAACGGGACCCGCGCTTCGCCTACGAGTTCCGCCAGCTCGGCAAGGTGGTGCAGAAGATCATCCGCCAGCGGCGTGCGAGCGGTCGGCGCCACTTCGACTTCACGCAGATGCTGATGGAGTCGACCGACCCGGACACGGGCCAGGGCATGAGCGAGCGCGAGCTGCTCGACGAAGTGCTGACGCTGGTCGTCGCCGGGCACGAAACCACTGCGAGCGCACTCAACTGGACGTGGTGGCTGCTCTCGCAGCACCCCGAGGCCGAGCGCCGCTTGCACGAGGAGCTGGACGACGTCGGCGAGCTCGACAGCCCGGCCTATGCCGACCTCGACCGACTGCCCTACTCACTTGCGGTGCTGCGCGAAGCATTGCGGCTCTACCCGCCCGGCTGGCTCCTCACGCGCCGCTCCATCGGCCCGGACCGGATCGGGGGCCGCCTGCTGCCGCCCGGCACCGACGTCTTCCTCAGTCCGTTCGTGGTGCACCGCCACCCGGCAATCTGGGACAATGCGGAGTCGTTCGAGCCCGAACGGTTCGGGCCCGGAGGCACGGAGGACCGGCACAAGTTCGCCTATCTCCCCTTCGCGGCGGGGCCGCGGCACTGCATAGGCGAGAATTTCGCGATATTCGAGATGATGCTGCACCTCAATGGTTCCGCGCGGCGCTTCCGCCTGCGGCCCGTGTCGCCCGGGCCGGTGGCACTCGAAGCGCGCATCAACCTGCGCCCGGCGCAGGACATCTACATGCGAGTCGAAAAACGATGATCCAGTACCAGACGCTCCCGGAAATGCTCGATCACCGCAGCCGCGGGACCGGCGCGATCGGCTACCTCGAGGGTGAAGGGGCGGAGAAGGCCCTGCCGCTCGCCCAGCTGCGCCAGCGCGCCCTCGGCATCCTCCATCACCTGCAGCGGATCGGCGCCAGTCCGGGCGACATGCTGATCCTGCACGTGTCGAGCAACGAGCAGTTCATCGACGCCTTCTGGGCCTGCATCTACGGTGGCATCGTGCCCGTGCCGGTGGCCGTGGGGATCAGTGACGAGCACAAGCAGAAGCTGCTGCGCATCGCCCGGCAGCTCGGCAACCCGTTCCTCTACACCGACCGCAAGCTGCGCGAGCGGCTTGCCACCTTCGCCGCGACGCAGGGCGAGCCCGAGGCTTGGACGGCGCTCAAGCCCCGCACCTTCCTCGTCGACCTGCTCGATGACATCTCGCGCGAGGGCGCGCCGGCACGACTGACGGGCGACCATACGGCGTTCATCCAGTTCTCGTCGGGCTCGACCAGCGAGCCCAAGGGCGTGGTGCTGACCCACGCCAACCTGCTCGCCAATCTCGAGGGTGCGCGGCAGGCCGCCGGGTTCAACGAGCAGGACGTGTCGCTCAGCTGGATGCCGCTCACCCACGACATGGGGCTCATCGGCTTCCACCTGATGATGATGTACGCCGGCGTGCGCCAGTACCTCATGCCGACCGACCTGTTCGTGCGCCGCGCTCTGTTGTGGATGAAGTTCGCGTCCGACAAGCGCGTCACCCTCACCTGCTCGCCCAATTTCGGCTACCGGCACTTCCTGCGCGCACTGGGTGACAAGACCCTGGAGGGCATGGACCTCTCGCCGATCCGCCTCATCTTCAACGGCGCCGAGCCGATTTCCGTGGATCTCGCCGATGACTTCATGGCGCGCCTGGCGCCCTGCGGCCTGCGCCGCACCGCGATGTTCCCGGTCTACGGCCTCGCCGAAGCATCGCTCGCGGCGATCTTCCCCGAACCGGGCTCGACCTACAGTCACATCACGGTGGATCGCCGCTCGCTCGGCATCGGCGCGACCGCGCGATTCGTCGAGCCGGGCGATCCGTCTGCGCTCAAGCTGATGTGCGAAGGCCGGCCGATCCCCTACACGAGCGTCCGGCTGGTCGACGACGAGGGCAGCGAGGTCGGGCCCGATCGAGTCGGGCACCTGCAGATCCGCGGCGAGAACGTCACGCGCGGCTATTTCCGCAATCCGGAGGCGAACGCTGCGGCGATCACCCCGGACGGCTGGCTGAACACCGGCGACCTCGCGCTGCTGCACGACGGCCAGTACTACATCACGGGCCGCTCGAAGGAGATCATCTTCGTCAACGGGCAGAACTATTATCCGTATGACATCGAGTCGGTGATCCAGCACGAGCCCGGGCTCGAGCACGGCAAGGTGATCGCGACCGGTGTACAGACCGCGGATTCGCCCTCGGACGAGCTCGTGCTATTCGTGCTGCACCGCGGCTCGATGGCGGACTTCATCACGCTGGCGACGCGCGCGGCCCACCTGGTGAACGAGCATGCGGGCGTCGAGGTGGCGCGCGTGGTGCCGGTGAAGCGCATCCCGAAGACCACCAGCGGCAAGCTGCAGCGCACCACGCTCGCGAAGGCCTACGAGGACGGCGAGTTCGCCGCCGAGATCGCCGAGTTCGACCTGGCATGGCAGGCAGTGCACGGCCCGGGCCGCGCGGCCGCCGGCCAGATCGAGCGGCAGCTCAAGGCGATCGTGGACGACGCGCTGCCCGGCAAGCACGTGGACGTGGACGACAACCTGTTCGACGTCGGCGCGAGCTCGCTCACGCTGATCCAGATCCACGAGAGGATCGACGAGCTCTACCCCGGGCAGGTCGACCTGACGGAACTGTTCGATTTTCCCACGGTGAGCCAACTGGCGAAGCACCTGGAGCAGAAACTCAGGGCCTAGGACGGCCGCTTCAGCTTCCATCGGCGGTGCGTCCACCACCACCCGGCGGGGTCCTCGCGGATCCACGCCTCCAGCGCGCGCGCGTAGCGGGTGGTGACTTCACCGTGCGGCAGCTTCTCGCCCTGGGCATTGAGCGGCTCGAACGTCAGTTCATAGCGGCCACGCGCGATGCGACGCATCCGCACCAGGCAGACCTGCGCCCGCAGCGCCCGGCCGAGCAGCTCCGGGCCCATGTAGAAGGCCGTATCCTGCCCGAGGAACTCGAGCCAGTGCTTCTCCGGACTGGTGCGCGGCACCTGGTCGGCCAGCAGACCGATCGCGCCCACGTCGCGCATCCTGGAAAGTTCCTGCAGCACCGACTTCGCGGCCACGAGACGCGCGCCGAACCGCGAACGCAGGTTGCGCAGCCAGCGATCCGTGCGGGGATTGCGCAGCGGCTTGTACAGTCCGACCAGCCGCGCGCCGAGTTCCAGCGAGACCCGCTGCAGCATCCACTCCGCATTGCAGTGATGGGCGCCCACCAGGATCAGAGGTCGCGGGGAACCGGCCGCGGCCAGCACCGCGGGATTCGTGAGCGTGACGCGCTCGCGCAGCTCGTCGGCACCGATGCGGTTCGAGTACAGCACCTCGGCCGCGGCCTCGCCCTGGCGCCGCGCGAACTCGCGCTCGACGGCCCGCAACTCGGCGGGCGACCAGTCCGGGAACGAGCGACGCAGGTTCTCGCGCACCACGCGCCGGCGCAGCCCGAATACCCGCAGCGCAAACCACGCGCCGAACCCGAGCACGGCGTAGCCGAGGCGCAGGCTCAGGCGATCACTCATACAGCCGCCGGGCGCGCTTCCACCGGTTGTAGGACCAGAAGTACTGCGCTGGATGCGCGCGCACCTGCCGTTCGAGTTCATTCACGTAGGCACGCAGGATCTGGTCGGGATCGGCGCGCTCGCCCGGCGCCGTCAGCGGCACGAAGCGCACCACATAGTGGCCGCGCCCGTCGGGCCGCATCGCGAGGAACACGGGGTCAAAACCCAGCTTGGCGCCGATCCAGCCGGGACCCTGGAAGAACGACGTGTCGTCGCCGAAAAACGGCAGCCAGACCTGCTTGTCGTTCTTCTTCGAGGGCGACTGGTCGGCCAGCATCGCCATCAGCTTCACCTGGCCGCGCTGGGTGATCAGGTGCTGGACAATGTCCCGGGCCGGCACCATGGTGGCACCGAAGCGGCTGCGCATCTCGCGGATCCAGCGGTCGCCACCCGACCAGGACAACGGCTTGTAGGCTGCGACCAGTGGCGCCCCGAGGCGTCGCGAGCACTCGAGCAGCAGCCACTCCCAGTTGCAGTGATGCGCGGCCAACAGCAGCACGCGCCGACCACCCATGAGTGCGTTGCGCACCACGGCATCGTCCTCAAAACGTACCCGCTGCTCGAGTTGCCCGGGCTCGATCCGGGCACCGCGCAGCGCTTCCGCAAACAGCCGGCCGAGACCGGCGTAGAAGTCGCGGGCCACACGATCGCGCTCTGCTGCGCCACGCTCCGGCAGGCAGCGTGCGAGGCCAGCGTCGACGAATCTGCGCCGCCAGCCGGCGACGCGCAGCACCCATGCGACCAAGCCGAAGATCGCGTAGAGCAACGGCAGCGGAAGGCGTGAAATGAGGCTCAGCAGCATCCGTTCGAGCCGATGGCTGGTGCCTGGGGCCCCGTGGCTGGGCGAGGAAGACTGGTGCCGGAGGAGGGACTCGAACCCCCGACCCGCGCATTACGAATGCGCTGCTCTACCAGCTGAGCTACTCCGGCGGATGAGGGGCGCGCAGTATACGGACTCGGCCCCCGGTCGTGAAGCTCAATCCTTGCGCCGGACGCGGATCACGACATCGATGCTCTCGATCTCCGTGCCCGGCGGCAGTGGCGGCAGGCTCTCGAACGACAGGTCCTCCGGCCGGATGTCGATCAACTCGCCGGTGTCCACGTTCTGGAAATGATGGTGCGGGGCCATCGTCGAGTCGTACACGCAGCGCTCCGGATCGGCGTGGATCTCGCGCGCCAGCCCCTGCTCCACGAACAGGTTGAGCGTGTTGTACACGGTCGCCTTCGACACGTGTCCGGCGGATTCGCGCAGCGTCGCGAGGATCTGCTCTGCCGTGACGTGCCGTGGCGCGGTCAGCAGCAACTCGGCCACCTTGACGCGCTGCGAGGTGGGGCGGATGCCGTGCTGCTCGAGGATTAGGCGCGCCCGGGCCGTGGTCTCGGCGGTGACGGTGGCGGGAGTTGACATGCGCTGAATTATACGGGTTGGCGGCCGCCCGGCCAGCATTTCGACGTCAATCCGCCATGAATTGCAGGGGCGGGGCCCTGCGCGCACCCACTACCCTCCCGGCGACCTGTACTGCATCGAGGGCGTGCCATGGACCGGCACCGCGGCGTCACCCTGCCCGAACTCGTCTTCACGCTGGCCATCGCCGTCGGGCTGCTGGGCTGGGGGGTCCCGGCGTTCCGCGACCTGCAGCTCAACGCCTCGCGCACCCGCGAGGTGAACCAGTTCATCCAGGCCGTGTACCTGGCCCGCAGCGAGGCCATCAAGCGCAACGGCGTGGTCAGTCTGTGCCCCAGCCAGGACGGCCAGTCATGCGCCCCGGCCGGGACGCCCTGGCAGCAGGGCTGGATCGTGTTCGTTAACCTGGACCGCGACTCCCCGGCCGTCCGCGACGACGGCGAGCCGGTGCTGCGTGCCTATGCGCCGTGGCAGCGCGGCGCAGTGACCGCCAACCGGGCCACCCTCTCCTTCCGGCCCTTCGGGCAGATGGGGGTCACCGCCACCATCACGTTCTGCGACGATCGGGGATCGGCGGCAGCCAGGGCCGTCATCATCAGCCAGACCGGCCGCCCCCGGGTGTCGGACCGCAGCGCATCGAACACCCCGCTGTCGTGCATTTAGTCAAACGCGGCTGCCGCTCGTCGGCGACGGCCGGCCGCTCGTCGGGCAACAGCTGCATTGCGCACGAGCGGCCCTATGCTTCGTCGTGCCATGAAAGCAAAGCAATCCGGATTCACGCTCGTCGAGCTGATGTTCACGATCACCGTGCTCGCCGTCCTGCTCGGGATCGGCGTGCCGAACTTCCGGGACTTCATCCGCAACAGCCGGCTGACGAGCGCGGCCAACGACCTGCTCGCCGACCTGAACCTGGCCCGGTCGGAAGCCGTGAAGCGCCGCGTGCCGGTGACGCTCTGCAAGTCCGATGGCGCGGCCTGTGTCGACGACGCATCGCCGTTCCGGCGCTGGATAGTGTTCGTCGATGACGCAAATCCCGCCGTCTCCGTCAACACCGACGGCAACGGTATCCGCGACGCTAGCGAAGTCATCCTCAGGGATCGCACCGTCTCGGACACATTGAACGCGCCGGCCGCCGGACATGCCGCGGTGTACCTGCCCTCCGGATTCCCGGCCGTCGTGGCCGACCTGACCCAAGTGATTTTCTGCGACTCGCGCGGCACGGCGATCAGCGTCGGCGGCGTGTCCGCGGCCCGTGGCCTGACCATCTCGGCCACGGGGCGACCGGCCGTGACCCGCGACAAGGCGACCATCGACGGACTCGGAGGCTGCCCGTGATGACGCGTCTCATGCCCCCCCGGCCGCGACCGATGTCACGCAAGACCCGCGGCTTCACGCTGGTCGAAGTACTGATCGCACTGCTGGTGCTGTCCATCGGCATGCTGGGCATCGCCGCGCTGTATCTCGAAAGCCTGCGCGCCAGCCGCTCGGCGCTGGTCCGCACGCAGGCGGTGACGCTCGCCGCCGACATCGGCGACCGCATCCGCGCCAATCGCGCGCTCGTGGGCGCCTATGACTGCGGCGGAACCTGCGAGGCTGGCGAGGGTGGCAACGCGATCGCCGTGGGCGACCTGAACGCCTGGCGCACTGCCGTCGCGGCCCAGCTGCCGGGTGG
>Ga0316626_10001251_pt1 | contig 11158 bp, 15 predicted proteins | sample OWC_Aug_T1_C1_D5_FD_207656 | JGI IMG/M metagenome (GOLD analysis project Ga0316626, IMG submission 207656) | Wetland soil microbial communities from Old Woman Creek delta, Ohio, United States - OWC_Aug_T1_C1_D5_A | ecosystem: Environmental > Terrestrial > Soil > Wetlands | place: USA: Ohio...
GGAGAAAGGTTTGACAGGAGCGAAAATAGTTGAATAAGATGGAAAAGGTACCTCTTGAGGAAAACAAATGAACCAGAACCCCCGGGATACGGTCTTCATAGCCCTATTTGCCGCTCTTACCGCGGTGGGAGCTTTTATCAAAATTCCCATTCCCCATGTACCCTTCACCCTGCAGACTCTGATGGTCATGTTTGCCGGCCTTCTTCTGGGAAGCCGTCGCGGGGCCTTGAGCCAGGTTCTTTATCTCATCCTGGGACTGATAGGACTTCCCATCTTCGCCCAGGGAGGAGGACCTGCCTATATCCTGCAACCTTCTTTCGGGTTCCTCATCGGTTTCATCGCCGGGGCATTTACCATCGGAAGGGTTCTCGAGAAGAGCACTGATCTAACCCTATCCCGAACCCTTTTTGCCCTGGTTCTGGGGCAAGGAATCATCTACCTCTTCGGCCTTTCCTATCTTTACCTCAACCTGAATTTCATCCTTAAAAAACCCATTTCTTTCTCCTCGGTCCTCGCCATTGGATTCCTGATCTTCATTCCCGGGGATGTCGTCAAGACGATCATCGCCGCCCTCCTAATGGCTCCCATTCGCCGGGGGCTTTTCTTTCTTAATAGATAACCCATTGAAATTGTTTAATTATATTTCTTATTCTTTTTCTTGACAAATGGCTGTTTATCCCCTATTTTTAAGGCAGGCAACAAGAAAAGAAAAACCTTCCTGGGTTTTCCCGATCTCCCCAGCCGGAAAATAAAAATCTAAATAAATTCAAGACCTTTAAAGCTTATAGGCTTTCGAGGGGATGCAACCATGGCCAGCACAGCAAAAGATATTCTGAACAACTGGGAAACCACCCTGATGGAGTGGAATAAACCTCTTAGCCAAATGAACCTGACCATTGAAGGGACGGGGCTGGGGAAGCTGATCTCCCGGTTGTCCGGAGAAATGGAACGCAAGGGGATTCGCTTTAAGCCCAGATTTTATCTGACCGACACCTGGGGTTGTCCCAACAAAGTGCCGGTCGTCGGAATCCCCTTCTACTACGCCAATCCATCCCTCTCCCAGATCGAGGACCGGATGAACGGGAACCTGGAGGATGAGCATGAGCTCATGATGACCTTGCGCCATGAAGCCGGGCACGCCATCAATTATGCCTACCGCCTCTATGAGACGCCCGAGTGGCAGAATATTTTTGGACGGTTCGATGAGCCTTACAGGGATTTTTTCCGGCCCAATCCCCAATCGCGGGAATTCGTAAAGCACCTCTACCAGCAGGTCGGTTCCTATGCCGGCCGTATTTATGCCCAGAAGCACCCCGATGAGGATTTCGCCGAAACCTTCGCGGTCTGGCTCACTCCCCGCTCGAACTGGAGGGTCAAATACCGAAACTGGAGAGCTCTCAAAAAGCTGAAGTTCGTGGACCACCTGATGAAGGAAATCGGCCCGAAAAAACCCTTGGTGACCGACGGGGAACGGATCAATCCCATTGAAAGCCTAAATCTTACCCTTCTGGAGTATTACAATAAAGGCGAGGAAAGGTACCGGCAAAGGGCCCAGGGATACGTGGACGATGTATTGATGGAGATTTTCAGCACCAACGGCAAGGGAGAGAAGCGGATCCCCGCCGCCGGATTCATCGACAAAAACCGACACCACCTGGTGGAAAGGATTTCCCACTGGACCGGCGAAAAAATTTCTTCGGTGGATGCTTTGATCGAGAAGCTGAGCGACCGGGCCAAAGAACTCGGCCTCAATCTCAGCCCCCGCCGCCAGTCCCGGAAACTGATGGAGGTTACCGCCCTGGCCACCACGCTGGTGATGAATTACACCTACGAAGGAAAGTTCACCCTCAATTAAGGGCCTCTTGTCCTTCCTCGGCAATTTCTTTCAGGATCAATGAGCATACAGGGAGGGCTCGGGCTTTTCCATTCCGAAATCCGCCCTGCAGTACATGGAGTGCAGGGCAGCCCTGAACCTTACATGGTTCAGGGCGCATTCCGAATTCCAAGGTCAGTGGCTTTTCTTCAGCCATTCATTCCGGTATCCGCGCAGGTCGCCAATGTAAGATTCAATGAGCTGAATGACCGGCTCTCGGGGAAGGAGGGCCCCCGCCAGGGAATACACCCGGAGGGAGCGCATGATCTGATAATAGAGGCTCTGGCCGTCAAAGCAGACACTTTCCATGGGGCAGAAAGGGCAATGGTCCTTATAATCCAGGCAGAAGATGATCTTGGTCGAGCCGCAGTGAAAAGCTTCCCGATACCGCTCCGGGTCGGCCTTTTTGATTAAATAATCCCGGATACGGACCCATTTTTCGATGGCCAGATCAAAGGGATCCTCTCCCTGCTTGTGCCGGCGCACCATCTCTTTCAGATCAAGCAGCATGGCCATTACCAAAAATTCACCCCGATCTCCAAATCTCTTTCATCCTGGCTGCAAGCGGACGGCCGGCCGCTGGTTACTCTTCCATTACCCTCCGGGAAATCTCGTAAATCACTCGAGTGTCCGGGTCCGGACATTGGAGGGTGTAAACCTGATCCCTCCCGAAATCTTTGGGGTCTTTGGCTTTGCTCATCATAAACAGGGAATACTGGATGGCGCTGAGGGCCACGACACAGACGTTCTTCGATTCCTTCAGGTTCAGCATATTGTTCTCGATCACGATCGAGTCCCCCACTTTTACCATGGGGCATTGGCTGTCTTTTGCTCTGGCGACCACTTTGTATTTTGGCATTTCTCCCCCCTATTTTTCTCTGGGCATCATGATCAACGCTTCACCCTCCAGGACCGTTTTCCCTTCCTGGTTGGTGACCGTGGATTTGACGGTCAACCGATTCTTAGCCGGGTCCTTGCTTGCCACTTCCGAAAGAATGGTGACCGTGTCCCCGATGAAGACCGGAGCCATGAATTTCACGGTCTGGGTCAGGTGAATGGTCCCCAATCCCCCCAAGTGGGTGAGGGTCTGGTTGATCAGGCTGGCGGTGAGCATCCCGTGGGCCACCCGCTTTTTAAAAAAAGAATTTTTGGCGAATTCCGCGTTCACATGGATGGGGTTGAAATCCGCCGTGATGCCGGCGAAAGCGAAGACATCGGCCTCGGTAATCGTCTTGCCGAAGCTCACCTTTTCCCCAATCGGAATATCTTCGAACTTCTTCTGAATCATCTTCCCCCCCTTCAGGCAACCTCCAGGATCATTTCGATCTCCACGGGGATCCCGTTGGGTAGGGCCTGCATCCCCACCGCCGAGCGTGCATGTTTTCCCGCATCTCCAAAGACCTCGACCAGAAGGTCCGAGCAGCCGTTGATGACCTTCGGCTGGTCCTTGAAATCCTCCGTGCAGTGGACCATCCCCAGAAGCTTGACTACCCTTTTGACCTTGTCCAGGTCTCCGAGGGTTGCTCGGATCGAAGCCAGGCAGTTCAGCCCGACGTTGCGCGCTACCTGGTATCCTTCTTCGACGGTCAGTTCCTTTCCGACTTTGCCGGACATCTTGATTTTTCCATCCGCATAAGGTCCATGCCCGGACACGAATAGCAGGTTTCCTGTTCGGACCGCCCGCACATAATTGGCCACGGGTTGGGGGGGCTGGGGGAGGGAGATTCCCAAGTCTTTCAGTTTTTTCTCGGCACTCATCAGAGCCTCCTTTATTCTTGATGAATTCTCTCAACTTTGGGTCCTGTTCAAAAATAACCCTCTTACCCTGTATTGTCAAGAATTTAGGCTCGCGGTTTGGTCGGCCTTAACATCTCGGTTGAAAAGGCGATTTATTTTTTTTATAATCACCCGGAAAGGACAAATTCAAGCGAAGGCCCTTCCCATGAGAATATTCATCAGCCACATCCAGGATGAGCTCCCAGTTGCCGGGGTATTGAAAAAGTGGATCGAATCGGCTTTCGCCGACTATTGTCAAGTGCTGACCAGTACCGATATCGAGGGGATCCCTTCTGCGGCCCAAGCCCTGCAGGAGAATGAACGGGCCTGGGAAGAAACCAAAGCCCTGATCCTCCTCTGCAGTCCCGACTCCATCCGCAAACCGTGGGTTTCTTTTGAGGCCGGATGCGCCTGGATCAGGAAAATCCTGATCCTCCCGGTATGCCATTCGGGACTCACCGCGGGCCAGCTCCCCCAGCCGTTGGCCATTTTCCCCGGGTTCGATTTGGATCAGAGGGATTTCGCCCAAAAACTTTTTATGACCCTGGCCAAGGAACTGGGAGTATCCCAGCTGCCGGCCATTCAATACCGGCAGATGAACCAGGAGGTCCAACACGTTCTGGATGCTTCTCTCCAAGAAGCCTCCTCGAGTTCAAAAGAAGCCGGGGATGCTCCCCTGGAGTCCATTCACCTTCAGGTCCTCCAGGTTTTGAAGGAAAGCTATGGATACACTTCGGCGGTGCTGGCCCAGCATTTCAACCTGGAAGAGAAAGAGATTTTACCCCTCCTGAAACGCCTGATCGACGGAAACTACGTCTATGCCAGCCCGGCAGGAATGGGCCATGTCCGGTATAACTTGGCTAAAAAGGGAAAGGACTTTCTCCTGGAAAGCGGAGCCCGATGATTTGATTCCGCGGGGTTCCAGGAGGGAGGAATTTCTCAGATCTGGTCGCTGTCTTCGGAGGGTTCTTCGAAGAGCAGGGTTTTCTGGACCTCTTCGGCGGCTTTCACCCCTTCGTCGAAGGCCAGCTTGTTTAACTTCTCGGTCCCCTTGGGGATGCGGGCCATGGCTGCCGACTCCATGGATTCCGGGGAAACGACCCCGGCCCCCTGAGGAGTGACCGGAATCAGTTTGCTCAGGGCGCCGAGGGCCACGATGTTGGCCATCTGCTCCCGTCCGCACTTTTCCTTGGCAATCCTGGTGAAGGGGATCTTCACCGAGCGCAGGTGGGTCACTTGGGTGACCAGAAGGGAATCGACTACCAGGAGGCCCTGGGGCTTCAATTCCCCGACGGATTCGTCGCAGGCCATTTGGTTCATGGCCAGGAGGATGTCCAGGCCCATGGCCTTGGGATAATCGATATCCTGGTCGCTCACCACCACGTCGGCCCGGCTGGTTCCCCCCCGGGCCGCAGGGCCATAGCTGACCGTCTGGACTACGTGTTTTCCTTCAAAGATCCCCGAAGCCTCGGCCAGGATGAGTCCGGCCAAAACCAGCCCCTGGCCCCCCGAACCGCTCAGACGAATTTCATAACGATCGAGCATGATAAGTTCCTGAAGTGCGCTTAAATGTGCTTGAGTGTCCTTAAGTGCCTCGAGTGAAAAGACCGCCCGAAGCCTCTTTCCACTTTGCTGATATTTACCATTCAACAAATCGGGGGGCGCGCGCCGCGCGCCCCTACTCCGAACGAAATGACTCCGAACTGCTTTTTCAGGTCCTTCTTTTAATTCCGCATTCCGAACTCCGCATTCCGCATTTCTCTAATGTCGATCGGACGCTTCCCGCCGGTCGCTCTCTTCCTTTTCATCCTGTCCCGCGGGAGGAACCATCGCTTCTTTGGCTTTCTGGCGCACCTTGATGTATTCCTCATGATACGTCGGGGCCTCCCGGTCCACCAGGACGCCGGTCTCGAACTTGTCCGCCATCTCTGCCTCCGACAGCGTTTTCGCCCTCTCCACCGGTACGGCGTGGTCCCGCTGCCACTTCAGCATCTCGATGTGATTGCCCCGCTTGTTCAGCCTGCCGAAATGGGTCTGGCACTGGCTGATGACTTCCACCACGCTGAACCCTTTTTTCTGCAGAGCCTTCTCGATCAGCTGGTCGAGCTGGCGGGTATGGTACACCGTTCCCCGGGCCACGTATACCGCCCCCGCGCAGACTGCCAGCTGGGAGATGTTGAAGCTTTGTTCCACCGTCCCGTAGCTCGCGGTGGTGGCCCGGTCCCCGTAGGGAGTGGTGGGCGAATACTGCCCGCCGGTCATGCCGTAGATGCTGTTGTTCACGATGATGGCCGTGAGGTCGATGTTCCGGCGGGCGGCGTGGATGAAATGGTTCCCCCCGATGGCCGTGGCGTCCCCGTCGCCCATGATCACGATGACTTTTAGGTCGGGCTTGGCCAGCTTCGCGCCGGTAGCGAAGGTCAGCGCTCTTCCATGGGTCGTGTGGAGGGTGTTGAAATCCACGTACACCGGCAGTCTCCCCGAGCAGCCGATGCCGGAGACCATTACGATCTCGTCCTTCGTGTAACCGATGTGGTCGATGGCCCGGATGAGCGAGCCTACCATGGTCCCGATGCCGCACCCGGGGCACCAGACATGGGGAAATTTCTTGTCGTGGCGAAGATACTTGTAAATGAGGGGGCGGTCGTCGATCATCTCTTCTCCTTCATCTTGGCCAAAATCTCCTTGGGGCTGATGATCGTTCCGTCGATCTTGTTCAGGGTGAGCACTTGGGTCATTCCTTCGTTCACCCGCTTGACCTCTCGGGAGACCTGGCCCATGTTCATCTCCGGAACGAGGAGGGTCTTGCCCGCCTTGATCAGGTGTTGGACGTAGGTACGGGGGAAAGGCCAGAGGGTAATCAGCTTCAGCATCCCCACCTTCATGCCCTGGCTCCGCGCCTCCAGGACCGCCCGGCGGGCGGAGCGGGCTACACACCCATAGGCGATCACGACGATTTCGGCGTCCACGGTCATGAAGTGTTCCACCAGCCGGATATCGTCGGAGTGAGTCGAAATCTTGCGGAAGAGGCGGGTCAAAAACGGCTCGATTTCATCCTGACGAAGGGTGGGAAACCCGCGAATGTCATGGATCAGGCCGGTCACGTGGTACCGGTATCCCTCCCCGAAGATCCCCATGGGGGGGACCCCGAAGCTGGTATCCTCATAGGGCAGGTACCATTCGGGGGGGACGGAAGGTTTGACCCGGTCGATCACTTCCACCTCCGACGGTTTGGGCAGGACCACCTTCTCCCGCATGTGGGCCACCACTTCGTCCAGAAGGAGAATCACCGGAGTCCGGTATTTCTCCGAAAAATTGAAGGCCTTCACCGTCATGGTAAAACATTCCAGGACCGAGCTGGCGCTCAGAACAATGATGGGATGGTCCCCGTGGGTCCCCCACCGCGCCTGCATCACGTCCCCTTGGGCGGGATTAGTGGGAAGCCCGGTGCTGGGCCCTCCCCGCATCACGTTCACCACCACGCAGGGCACTTCGGCGATGCAGGCGTAACCCAGGTTCTCCTGCATGAGGGAAAACCCCGGCCCGGAAGTGGCGGTCATGGACTTGGCCCCGGCCAGGGACGCCCCGATGATGGCCCCCATACTGGCGATTTCATCTTCCATTTGGATGAAGGTTCCGTCCACTTGGGGGATGCGGATGGAAAGCTGTTCGGCGATTTCAGACGCAGGGGTAATGGGATAGCCGGCAAAGAACCGACACCCGGCGGCGATGGCCCCTTCGGCGCAGGCTTCGTTCCCCTGCATGAGCTTGGCTCTGGGATCAGATTTTTTCACCCTGTTTCCCCGCTCCTTCCTTGGTTTCCCCCGAGGTTTTGGCTGATTCTTTGGGTTCTTTCTTCTTGGGGGAGGTCACATTGATGGCAAAGTCCGGGCAGCGAAGCGCGCACAGTTGGCAGCCGGTGCACTTGTCGGGCTCTTTGGCGTAGGGAGCGCCGGAATCATCCTGCGCCAGGACTCCGGCCGGACAGAAAGCGACGCAGATGCCGCACTTCTTGCACCAGCTCTTGTAGACCTCGATATTATGCTTTTCTTTCTTGGCCATGAACTTCCGTTCCCTTTCATCCCCCCAAAACTTGTTTCATGGTCGGGCCCATGTCCGCCGGGTTGGCCACGACCACGGCTCCGGCGTCGGCCAGGGCCTCCATTTTATGCTGGGGCGAACCCGCCCCCCCGGAGATGACCGCCCCGGCGTGCCCCATCCGCCGGCCGGGAGGCGCGTTCTGTCCGGCGATGAAGGCCACCACCGGCTTCTTGAAATGGAGGCGAATATAATCGGCCGCCTCTTCTTCCACCGTCCCGCCGATTTCCCCGATCAGCATGACCGCTTCGGTCTGGGGGTCTTGGTTGAAGAGCTCGAGGACCTCCACGAAAGTCATCCCGATGATCGGATCCCCGCCGATGCCCGCACAGGTGGATTGACCCAGTCCTAACTGAGTCAACTGACCGACGCCCTCATAGCTCAAGGTTCCGCTGCGGGAGGTGACTCCGATCGGCCCGGGGCTATGGATGTAACCGGGCATGATGCCGATTTTGCACTTCCCCGGAGTGATGACTCCAGGGCAGTTGGGCCCGAGGAGACGGCAGTTCCTTCCGGCCAGGTATCCTTTGGCCACCACCATGTCGAGGACCGGAATCCCCTCGGTGATGCAGGCGATGAGCTCGATCCCCCCATCGGCCGCCTCCATGATGGCATCGGCGGCAGAGGGAGGAGGAACGAAAATCATGGAAGCATTGGCCCCGGTCTCCCGGACGGCTTCGGCCACGGTGTTGAAAACGGGCAGCCCGTCCATGGCGGTTCCCCCTTTTCCCGGGGTCACTCCTCCGACCATTTTCGTCCCGTAGGCCACCGCCTGGCGGGTGTGGAACATTCCTTGATTTCCGGTGATGCCCTGACAGATAACCCGGGTATTCTCGTCCACCAGAATGCTCATCGCCCGCCTCCCCGATCAGCGCCGGATTAAAAATCTTCTATCAATCCTAATGAATTTGCTCGCTTCCCGTCAAGAAAAAAACCTGGATGGCCGCAGCTTATTTCCTTGGGATCGCCAGGGTTTTCGACAAACCAGGGGTAGTATTCTGGGGACCCTTCCCATGCAACCAATTTTACATCCTCCCGAATTTTTCTCCATGACCGGGGTCATGAAAAGGGAACCCGCTTCATCGAGAAAAAAACTTGACGCCTTCTCCTCTTCTAAGCCATATTATTTTCATATCCAACCGACAGCCGTCTAGGATCCTGTCGGGAGAAGGGAGAAATCGGACCTTGCAAGAAAGCGTGGGGAAAGAGAAAAAGCCTGCAACCATTCACTTGAACCGGAAATGGTGCAAGGGGTGCTATATCTGTCTGGAAGTCTGCCCCAAGAAAGTCTACGAAAAATCCTCTGAAGTCTCGGAGAAAGGATTCCAGCCGGTCCTTGTGTCCCACCCTGAACTCTGCACTCGCTGCCTCCAGTGCGAAATGCTCTGTCCGGACCTGGCCATCAACGTGGAAAAGGGAGAATAGGATACACCCATGGAACTCAAGAAGTCGAAAGGGACTTTGGCCGCCGGCTGGTATTTCATGCAGGGGGATGAGGCCTGCGCCGAAGGCGCCCTGGCCGCCGGCTGCCGCTTTTATGCCGGCTACCCGATCACCCCGGCCAGCGAAATCATGATCCGCATGGTCACCCGCCTTCCCGAAGTGGGAGGGGCCTTTATCCAAATGGAGGACGAAATCGGCTCCATCTCCGCGGTCATCGGCGCCGCCTGGGCGGGGGCCAAGGCCATGACCGCCACCTCCGGCCCGGGACTCAGCCTTATGATCGAGGCCCTCGGCTATGCGGTGATCACCGAAACCCCCTGCCTGATCGTCGACGTGCAGCGCGCCGGCCCCAGCACCGGCCAGGCCACCCGCCCCGCCCAGGGAGACATGATGATGGTCAAATGGGGCGCTCACGGGGACAATGAGATCATCGCCCTCGCTCCCTGGTCTGTCCAGGAGATGTACGACCTGACCGTCAAGGCTTTCAATTTCGCCGAGCGATTCCGGGTTCCCGTGTTTCTCCTGGCCGACGAGGCCGTGGGGCACCTCCGGGAGACGCTGGTCATTCAGGAAGAGGTGGAAATCTTCAACCGGGTGAAAATCCCCGGAAAACCCCCTTTCGGGACCGAGGAAATCAACGGCGTTCCCCCCATGCCCGCTTTCGGCGAAGGAGCCAACCTTCTGGTCACCGGATCGACCCATGACCCTTGGGGATTCCGAAAAACCCAGGATTCGGCCGTGCAGGCCAGGCTGACGGAGAGGTTGGTCCGCAAAGTCCGGGATTTCAAGTCGGAAGTCATCGAGGCCGATTCCCATTTGCTGGAGGACGCGGAGATCGGAGTCGTGGCCTACGGGTTCACCGCCCGGGCGGCCCTTGCGGCGGTGAAAACCCTACGGGCTCAAGGCGTGAAGGCCGGCCTGCTCCGCCTCGTTTCCATATGGCCTTTCGCGGATGAGGCCGTTGCCGCTCTGGGCCGGCGTTGCCGCAAGGTCTTCGTCCCGGAAATGAACCGGGGCCAGATCGCCGGAGAGATGACCAAATACACCTCCACTCCGGTCATCCCCCTCCCGAAAACCAACGGGGAGGTCATCGAGCCGGCGGAGATCGTGGAAGGGATCCGGAGGAACCTATGAACCCCAAAATATATGAGATGATCAACGACCGGGCCTTTCCCACGCCTTTTTGCCCGGGATGCGGCCACGGGATCCTGATGGGCGCCGTTCTCCGGGCTTTTGGCGAGCTGGAGTGGGACCTGAAGAGCACCCTCTTTGTTTCCGGGATCGGATGCGCCGCATGGATTCCCAGCCCCCATTTCAAGGCCGACACCCTGCACACCCTGCACGGCCGGGCCATCGCCTATGCCACCGGGGCCAAGCTCTTCAACCCCAGGCTGAAGATCATGGTGATCAGCGGAGACGGGGACCTGAGCTCCATCGGAGGCAACCACCTCATCCATGCCGCCCGGAGAAACATGGACATGACCGTCGTGTGCGCCAATAATTCCATTTACGGAATGACCGGCGGGCAGGTGGCTTCCACCACCCCACTGGGTTCGATGACCACGACGACCCCCAAGGGAAACCTGGAACGTCCCTTCGACCTGTGCAAGCTGGCGGAGGCGGCCGGGGCTACCTTCGTGGCCCGCCAGCCCGTGGCCACCCCCATCCCCCTTACCCGCACCCTGAAAAAAGCCATTACCCATAAGGGGTTTTCCTTCGTCGAGGCCCTTTCCCCCTGTCCAACCCAGTACGGAAGGAGGAATGCTTTTCGAACCGCCTTCGATATGATCCAGGGGCTGAAGAACACCTGCGTGTCCGCCGAGAAGGCCAAGGGGATGAGCGTTGAGGAATTGGCCGGGAAAGTGGTGGTGGGAGAATTCGTAGATCCGGGACCCAAATAATTATTGGACGCAGATGAACGCAGAAAAGACGGATATGTATTCTGAAGGGGAAAAACTAAAAGCCATT
>Ga0316626_10001252_pt1 | contig 11154 bp, 7 predicted proteins | sample OWC_Aug_T1_C1_D5_FD_207656 | JGI IMG/M metagenome (GOLD analysis project Ga0316626, IMG submission 207656) | Wetland soil microbial communities from Old Woman Creek delta, Ohio, United States - OWC_Aug_T1_C1_D5_A | ecosystem: Environmental > Terrestrial > Soil > Wetlands | place: USA: Ohio...
GATCTTGAACACGCACCGCGTGGCCCCGGAGCCCTGGCACTCGACCTCGTGGCAGAAGAGCTTCGAGCCGGAGTGCCTGGAGTAGACCTCCGCGATGATGCCGCGCAGGACGTTGCACGACCGGTCCACGCCTGGCCGCGCCTCGATGCAGCCGGTGACGGCCACCTGGTCCTCGCTGAGCTCGACGGACTGGGCCCAGCCCTCCTCGACCAGCAGCTCGGCGAACGCCTTGAGGAAGGGGCCTCCCCTGGCGGACGCGCGCGCCGCCACGCCACGCCCCATCACCTGGCCGGCCCTGAAGAACAGGCCGTTCGCTGCCAGGTTCATGACGCCCTCGTAGATGGACTTGACCTCATGGAGCTCGGACTGCTCCATCTTGATGACCCTTCTGCCCGTGGCCATGGTGACCGCTCCAAGAACCCATCAAACTGCCCCATAAATAAGGTTTGTCACCCAGCTACCATGCGCGAAAATCACTATCTGGCACATGCCTCCGGGACACCCATACGACGCCTTGGGCCCCCAAGTGCCCCAAGTGCCCCAACCCAAGTGCCCCAAGGGCCCCAAGGGCCACTAGGCCGAGCCGCCCAGGGTGGTCTGCAGGGGGTCGCGCGGCACCTCCACCTCCGTGCCGCACGCCTCGGCGAGCCGGGCCACCGCGGAACGCCAGAGCGCCGGCTCGGGGCGCAGCGCCCCCGCGCCCTTGACGACCTCCCTGCGCCCCAGGTGGAAGAGCCCCACGTCCCGCATGGCGAACACGCGGGGCGAGAAGCCGTTGGCGGCCATGTAGAAGTGCTGGCACGACCGGCCGTAGGCCGCGAGGTACCGGGCGGCCGTGCGCGGCCCCACGGGCGCGGCGCGGTCCTTGACCTCGATGCCCACGAGGGCGAGGCCCTGGGGGCCGCGGAAGAGCGCGAGCACGTCGGCCAGGTAGACCGTCACGTCGCGCGCGGTCGTGTACCGCGGCTCGAGGGGCACCTCGGTCGCGTGGCAAACCAGCTCGCCGTGCCTGTCGAGCCTCCTCATTATGAGGTCCTCGTTGACGGTGCGCGCGGCGGACCAGAAGCTGACGCGGCGGGCGGCCACGCGACAAGTAGGCCGCGCGACTGTCATTAGGCTTTCGGGCGGGTGGGCGAATGTGGCAGGGAGGGCAGGCGCTTGGATGGATGGACGGACCTGAAGCATGGGCGGCAGGGGGCGGGAGGTGGCTGGACCTGGTCAGCCCTCTGCCAACTCCCATGCGCGCCGCAGCGCGAGCACCATGTCGGCGCGCGCGGAGGGGCGGTAGACGAGCCCCTGGGGATGGTAGGTCACGACGCACTGGAGCTCGAGGCCCGCGCGGCGCACCTGGTGGACCCTCCCGCGCTCGCCCTCCACCTTGACCGCGCGCCCCAGCACCGCCCTGGCCGCAGACGCGCCCAGGAGCACCAGGACGCGCGGCGCGGCCGCGCGCAGCTCGGCGTCGAGCTGGAACGAGCACGCGGCCAGCTCCTCCGGTCGCGGACGCCGGTTCCCGGGGGGCCTGCACCTCACCGCGTTGGCGAGCCACACGTCGCCCCGGTCGAGGCCGGCCTCCGCGAGCACCGAGTCGAGGACCCTGCCGGCGCGGCCCACGAAGGGCGCGCCCAGCTCGTCCTCGCGCGCGCCTGGCGCCTCCCCCACCAGCATGAGCGCCGCGCGGGGGTCGCCCGAGCCGGGCACGACCCGCGTGCGCTCCTTGGCGAGCGCGCACCGCTCGCAGTCCAGGTCGACCCCGAGCGGGCTACTCCCCACCGCGGCCCCCCCCATCCCCCGCACCGCGGCCGTCCGCGACAGGGTCCACGGTCGCGCCAGGCATGGCGCGCAGGGCTGCGGACAGCTCGGCCGAGGCCGTCGCCACCTCGGCCGGCGCGCCCCGGATGACCACGCGCACGGCACGGAAACGGTCGCCATCGAGCTCCATCAGGTAGACCCCGGCCCGGACGCCCCCCCTCCTGGCCAGGAGGTCGTTGACGACCGGCGCCACCGCGCCCTCCCGCAGCCCGCGGACCACGACGGTCGCCTCGCCCCGCGGGGGCTGCCCCGCGCACATGGCCTCTACACGGGGCATGACGTGCAGCTCCCACATGGGGAGAGCCTCGATGGTGACCCCGGGCAGGCACCAAACGCGCGTGGACGGCGGGACGTCGAACACCAGGCCGGCCGCCATGCCCGCCACGTTGCGGAGGGGGGCCGCGCCCGGCGGGCAGTGCGCCATGCGCTCCTGCGGCGAGCCCGGCGCGGGGGGCGGCACGCCCCTCGCGTCGAACCTCTCGAGCATCCAGGCCATCGCATCGGGGTGGACCGCGGGCGCCCCCCCGCCCAGGACCGCGGCCGCCTCCTCGCGCGTGCGGTCGTCGTGCGTGGGGCCCAGGCCGCCGAAGACGACGACGGCGCGCGCGCCGCGGAGGGCCGCGTCGCGGAGCGCGCCCGCGAGCTCGCCCTCGCCGTCGCCGACGACGGTCAGGCGGCCGACCGATGCGCCCGCCCTCGCCAGGCCAGCGTGGATGCTCGCCAGCATCTCGGAGATGTAGGGGGGCTGGACACCGCCCGAGCCCTCGAGGAGCTCGTCGCCAACGAGCAGCAGCTCGACCCTCACGTGGGGGTCAAGGGGAAGGGGAAAAATAAAGGTGGTGGGCGCGGCGGCCCTCCCGCCGCGCCCACCTGTGCCTTGCGCTCTCAGAGCCTGCGCTTGCGCCAGACGGCCGCTACCATGGAGGACGCGATGACGAAGGCCGCGAAGGCCGCGAACGTCCCGAAACCCGGCCCGTCGTCCTTCTTCTTCACGTCCACGGTCATGTTGTATATCGCCTGGCCGCCGTCGGGGTCGGACACCACGAGCTTCACGACCACGACCCCCGAGTTCTTCGGCTTCCACGAGACAGTCGCTGTCTGGCCGACGATGAGCTCGTTCTCGTACCACTGGTACTGGAGCTGGTCGCCGGTGTTGTCGACGTCGGTCGCAGAGCCGACGAGCGCGTAGGCCTTGCCCTGCTCCAGTCTCTGCCCCGCAATTATGCCCACGATGTGCAGGTCGGCGGGCGGGTCGTTCACGTTGGTCACCTTGAACAGCACGTCCGCGGTCTTGGCCTCGGAAGAGCTGTCGATGACGGTGATCTTGACCATGAACTCGCCCACCTCGGATTGCGTCGGCGTGAAGCTGATGAGGCCGGTGTCGCGGTCGATGGGCACCTTGGTCGAGTTCGTGCGGAACTCGAGCTCCTCGGACGGGTCGACGGGCAATCCGTCGACGAGCCTGAGCTCCATGTCGGGGTCGGTGGCCTCGACCTGCAGCTCGAAGGGAGTGTCCTCGGTCAGCGTCTGCACGCGGATATACTCCAGCTCCGGCGGGTTGTTCTTGTTCATGACCTCGAACACGACCTTCTTGGTGGCGGAGGCGCCCTCGATGTCGGTCACGGTGATGTTGATCTCCCAGACGCCGACTTGGTTGTTCACGGGCGTGAACGAGATGCGGCCCGTGGCCGCGTCGATGGTGAACAGCTCGGTGCGGTCGTTGGTGAACGTCAGCTCCTCGTTGGCCGAGGGCACGCTCGTGTCGTCGTCGGTCGCGGGGACCGTGTAGACGTACTGCGAGTCCTCGTGCAGCGTCTGCCTCTGGATTGAGCCGAGCTTGGGCTCGTCGTTGGTGTTGTTGACGGAGATCTTGACCTCCTGCTCGGCGTACCGGCCCTTGCTGTCCTGGACGGTTATCTTGAAGTAGAAGTCGCCCACGTCCTCGTTGGTGGGCATGTCCCACGACACGATGCCCGTCTCCAGGTTGGTGTCCAGCTTGGGGGTGTCGTCGCGGTAGGTTATCCTGTCCTTGAACTCCGCCGGGAGCAGCAGGTCAGGGTCCTCGACGTACGCGGACACGTCGAACGTCCACACCGTGTCCTCGTCGGCGTACTGCGGCGGGATGTACCGCAGCACCGGCGGGTCGTTGACGTTCGCGACGAAGAGCGTGAGCTCCACGGTGTGTACGGCCTGGTCCGGGTCGGAGCAGGTGACGTTGAAGGTGTGGTAACCCACGTCCGCGTTGTCCGGACGGAACCCTATCTCGCCCGCGTTCGTTATCTGGAACAGCGACGAGTCGTCGGTCCAGCTGAGCTCCGACACCACGTTATCGACGTCCGTCGCGGTCAGGTTGTAGCTGTAGGACTCGTCCTGCAGCCCGTCGGGCAGCTGCGTGGCCTTGATCTTGGGCGCGTCGTTGACCGGCACCACGCGCACGCGGAGCGTGAAGTTCGCGATGGAGCCGGCGGAGTCGGTCACCTTGAGGGTGATGTTCTCCTCGCCGTTCCAGTTGGGCAGCTTGTTGGTCAGGTTCAGGATGGTGCCCGTGACCGTCGTGGATTTGATGTTGGCCGAGCCGGTCGAGGTGACCGTATAGCTCTGGCCCTCTGTGTCCACGAACCAAGGCGCCATGTCCTTGTCCACGGGCTGGTCCTCGTTGATGTCGATCATGCCGGTGAACTCGGCCGTCGCGCGGGGCCGCGGGTCCATCAGCTTCACGTTCCAGTAGGTGTCGTTCCAGTCCAGCCCGTCGCCGGCCTGGACCGCGATGTTGAGCGTGTTGCCGCGGTGGTACTTGTCGCCCACTGGCGCGTTCTGTGGGATGTTCAGCACGACCGAGGTCCTGCCGGCCCAGTCGGTCCTCTCGACGAAGTTCTCGAACCACTTGAGGGTGACCGGGCTGTCGCCGTTGGGGTCCTCGGCCATGAACTCGAACGTCTGCTGGGTGCCCACGTCCACCTCGGAGTAGGTCCCTGAGGGGTTCTTGGATATGAACCAGGGGGCGATGTTCATCTCCTCCTGCATCCACACTTTGCAGTCGTCGATGGCGAACCAGGACTGCGAGAACTGCGAGCCCTTCACGAAGTACCAGCGGATGCGCAGCGTCTGGCCCGCGTAGTCACCGAGGTAGAAGCCGGTATTGGCGAAGAAGTACCAGCCGCCGCTGAAGTCGCCGTTGGCGATGCCAGCGCCCACCTGGGTATTGCCGTCGAGCTTCTGTAGCGAGTGCCAGTTGGTCTCGTTCGACGCCTTCATCTGGATGTCCAGCGAGTCCTGGCCCGTGCCGTACAGGCGGCCGGTGAAGAACAAGTTGAACCAGATGAAGTTCAAGCCCGGCCCGGCCGGGTGGGAGAAGCTCGTGTTGTAGAACCTGAGGTCGATGACCGGCGACTCGAGCGCGTCGCCCGTGGTTTGGTAGTTGTTGCGCTTTATCTGCCATGCGTGCGTCGGGGTGTTGCTGTCGGCTGCCGCGTTGACGAGGGTCCAGGCGCCGGACTTGTTCCATTTCGACGTGTCGTTCTCCATGTCATCGAGGAAGGCGGGCGCCTGGATGAAGGCACCGGCCGCATTGTCGTTGGAGTTAGGGTCGCCGGTGAGGGTGATGTTCGATATCACAAAGTAGAAGCCCGCGCGCACAGGCCTGAACTTCATCGAGACCTCGCCGGTCTTCCTGGAGTCGACGGAGGCGGGCCTGGTGAAGTTGGCGAGCTCCCTGGCGGCAGCGTCGAAGACCGTGAACCTCACATCGAAGTTCGTCTCGCTGGTCCTGCCGTGGTTCTCGAAGTGGGCGATGGCGGTGAAGTTCTCCTTCGTGTGGATGATGGCGGAGACGCCGGAGGTGTAGAACTGGACCCAGAAGCTGTACCACTCGCCCGTCCACAGCGGGGACTGGTCCTCGACCTCGACGTACCAGTTGAAGATGGAGTGCTGGGGCAGCTTCTGCGCGAAGTCGACAGACTGCGTGCCGCCGCGGGTGAGCCATGCCATGACCTTGGTGGCGATGTCGGCCCTGTCCGTGGCGCTAGCAATGCACGAGAGGTCCAGGCTGAACGTGGCGACGCGCCAGGTGCCAGAGTCGTAGGCGATGGCGACGGGCTCGTCGTTGAACGTGCGGCCCCAGAGGCCGGTGGAGTCGCCGACGAGGACCTTGAGGCCCCCGGCGACGGGGCGCGTCACGTCGGAGAAGAGCGCGGGCGGGTCGTCGAACGCGTCGAAGAACCTCTGGGTGGCGTACTGCTCGGTGCCGTCCATGATGGCGTTGGCTGTGGTGTTGGCGGTGCCGGGCATGCCGCTCCAGGGGAAGTACTCCTCGATGCCCAGGTACTTCATTGCGAAGTCGTCGGCCGCGAACCTGTTTTGGCCGGTCTTCGTGTAGTTCGTGAGGCCGTACATGTCGCTGATGAGCGCATTGCCGATGAGCCACACCGAGCCTCCGGCGTCCATGAAGGCCATAATGCGCATGTAGTCAGCGCGGGTGAACGTGGGGCCCCAGCCCCACTCGTAGCCGAAGCACCAGATGATGGTGGAGTAGTTCGTCATCATCTGGAAGTCGGGGCCGTTCGTGCGGGACTCCACGAGGTACGTGTCGTAGGCGTTGGTGTAGCCGGCGTCGTCGAGGGCCGCGGCGATGACGTGGCCCGTGTCCATGTCGTAGGGGCCTGAATTGTTCCAGTCGTCGGTCGTCCCGACGTTGCTGGAATCGTCATCGTCGACGAGGAGGATCTTGCTCGTCGGCGCGCGGTGGTCCGTCTGTGCGCGGATGAGCCTTCCCTCGCCGTCCAGCCCGATGGGCAGATTGGACCACAGCTCTGTATCGCCCTGCGGGAGGCCCGTGAGCATGCGGGGGTCCTTCGCGACGGGCAGGGTGGGGTAGGTCTCCCCGAACGGGTTTATATCGGTCGTGGGCGCAGGCAGCTCGACCACGTCATCCACAGGGGCGATGTCGGCCCGAGCCTCGCCGGCCGGCGGGGCGGGTGCCGCGAACGCCACCATGGTCATGGACGACATGACCAGCATCAGAACGGTCAGGGCGCATACGGTCTTCCTCACAGCCATCATGGTTATCCCGTTGCGCTAGATACCCCTTCCCATATTTAACGTTTCCCGAGCAGCCCACCCGTGCCAAGCGCCCCGCGCGCAGACACGCCAGGAGCGCTTGGATGGGGCAGTTTTTGATGGAGATTCGCTTGGGTAGAGCAGCTTTCGAAACGACCCGGGCCCCGTGCCAGCGGCCCTGGGGCGCGGGGGGGAGGCGGCACCCCCGCCCCCGGCGTCATCACAGCCCGAGCTGCCTGGCGATGACGAGCCGCTGGATCTCGGACGTGCCCTCATAGATGGTCGTGATGCGGGCGTCGCGGTAGAGCCTCTCCACCGCGTAGTCCTTGGTGTAGCCGTAGCCGCCGTGGATCTGGAGCGCGTTGTGCACGGCGCGGATGGCCATCTCGGAGGCGTAGAGCTTGGCCATCGCGGCCAGCTTGGTGAAGGGCACCTTGAGGTCCTTCATGTGGGCGGCCTGGTAGACGAGCAGGCGCGCGGCCTGCACCTGGGTGGCGATGTCGGCGATGCGCCACTGGATGGGCTGGAGCTCGGCGATGGGCTTCCCGAACTGCTCTCGCTGCTTCGCGTACGCGACCGCCTCCTCGAGCGCGCGCTGCGCGATGCCCACCGCCTGCGCGCCGATGCCGATGCGCCCCCCGTCGAGGGTCCCCAGCGCGACCGCCATCCCCTTCCCGAGGGGCCCGAGCTGCGCCTCCGCGGGCACCCTCACGTCCTCGAAGACTATCTCGTACGTGTCCGAGCCGCGGATGCCGAGCTTGTGCTCCTTGACCCCGAGGGAGAGCCCCGGGCGCTCGCGCTCGACGATGAACGCGCTCAGCCCCCTCCCGCGCGGGGCGGACTTGTCCGTGACGGCGATGACGATGTAGAGCCCGGCGTTGCTCCCGTTGGTCGCCCAGAGCTTGGCGCCGTTGATGACCCACCCGTCCCCGTCCCTGACGGCGGTCGTCTCGACGCCCGCGGCGTCTGACCCGGCCTGCGCCTCGCTGAGGCAGAACGCCCCGATGCGCTTGCCCGAGGCCAGCTCGGGCAGCCACCTCTTCTTCTGCTCCGGCGTGCCGAAGTCCAGGATGGGGTAGGCCGCGACCGAGTTGTGGACGGCCACGATGACCCCCACGGAGGCGTCGACGCGCGAGAGCTCCTCGATGGCGATGGCGTAGGAGACCGAGTCGACGGCGCAGCCCCCGAACTCCTGGGGGATGGTGAGGCCGAACAGCCCCAGCCGCGCCATCTCGGGGATGTGCTCGGTCGGGAACCGCTCCTGCTCGTCGCGGTCCTGCACGCCGGGGGCGAGCTCGCGCTCCGCGAAGGACCTGACGGTGGCCCTGATCATCTCCTGCGCCTTGGTCTGCTGCATGTCCACCGTGGGCGTGGGCCCCCTGGGTGCCACCCAAATCGCGCGCGGCGGTAAAAAGCCTTCCCAGCGGCGAGCGGCGCGCCCGCCCGCCGTCGCGGCCGAGCCCAGAAAAACCATATAACCCCCGCGCGCATTCCCCCGCGGTCGGCTTGCCAGTCATCACAATCGGGCACCGGGACCTCGAGGAGCTGGTGGGCCACGGCATGACCGTGGGCCGCATCCTGGAGCGCCTCGAGATGATCGGCGCTGTGGTCGAGCGCCGCGGCGAGGACAGCTTCGACCTCGAGGTCTTCCCCGACCGGCCCGACCTGTTCTCGGTCGAGGGCCTCGCGCGGGCGATGCGCGCCTTCTACGGCCTCGAGCCAGGGCTCAAGCGATACCCGGTCGAGCCCCCGCGCATCGAGCTGCGCGTCGACCCCTCGGTGCTCCCGGTGAGGCCGGTCATCTGCTGCGGCGTCGTGCGCGGCCTCCACCTCGACGACGCGGGCATCCGCAGTCTCATGGACTTCCAGGAGAAGCTCCACCTCACCGTCGGCAGGAGGCGCCGCAAGGTCAGCATCGGCATCCACGACATGCGCGACCTCGTGTCCCCCTACACCTACAAGGGCGCCGACCCGGGCGCCACGCGGTTCATGCCCCTCCAGGGCGACCGCGTGATGGACATGCGCGAGATGCTGGCCGAGCATCCCAAGGGCGTAGAGTACGCGTGGATACTCGAGGGCGCCGAGCGGTTCCCTCTCATCGTCGACGCCAAGGGACAGGTCCTCTCGTTCCCGCCCATCATCAACGGCACCGTGACGGCGGTGCGCGACGACACCGAGGACCTCTTCCTCGACGTCACCGGCCTCGACCGGTTCGCGTGCATGGGCTCGCTGCGCATACTCGCCACCATGCTAGCAGAGCGCGGAGGCCGCCTCGAGGCGGTCACGGTCGTCTCCCCCGGGGGCAGGGAGGTCATGCCCGACCTGTCCTCCACGCGCAGGCGCGTGCGGGCGGACCAGGTCGCGTCATGGACGGGCATCGCGATGGGTGCCGCCGACATGGCGAAGGCCCTCAGGCTCATGGGCATGGACGCGGCGCCCACGCCGGACGGGCAGCACTTGGACGTCGAGTGGGGGGCATGGCGCATGGACGTGATGCACGACGTGGACATCGCGGAGGACGTGGCCATCGGCTACGGCTACGACCGCGTGGCCGGCGTGCTGCCGCAGCGCGTCACGTTCGGCACCGACGCGCCCACGGATGCCCTCCAGGGGAGGGTCCACGCGTCCCTCAGGGGCCGCGGCTACACCGAGGTCATGTCGCTCATCCTCTCGTCGGAGGCCGAGCAGTACGGGCGCATGCGGCTGCCCGTCCCCGACGCGCGCGTGCGGGTGCTCAACCCCGTGTCGGACGCGCTCACCACCCTGCGCTCGCACCTCCTCCCCAGCCTCCTGGCCCACCTGGGGCGCAACACGCACCACGACTACCCGCAGGGCCTGTACGAGGTGGGCGAGGTCGTGGCGTCGGCGGAGGGCCGCCACCGCAACGCGCTGCGCGCGGCCGCGGTGCACGCGCACGCCAAGGCGGGCTTCACCATGGCCAAGTCGCTCGCGGAGGGTGTCGCGCGCGACCTCGGCATCCCCGCCAAGGACATGAGGATCGAGGCCTTGGAGCATCCGAGCTTCATCGCGGGAAGGTGCGCGCGCATGGCCGTGGGCGGCCGCCAGGTCGCGGTGTTCGGCGAGGTCCACCCCGAGGTGCTGGAGGCCTTCGGCATCGCGCAGCCCACCGTCGCGATCGAGCTCGAGCTCGAGCTCGAGGGCGAACCGCTCCGCGGCTAGGGCGGGCCGCTCCCCCGGCAAACCTTTATCCATCCACGCGGGGCTATATCGGGCCATCGCATCGCGGGGGTGGCGCCCACGGTTCCGGTGTTCGGGGACTACGTCTGCTCGTCCATCGTGGTGGTCTTCCTCCTCGCGCTTCTCTCCCTCCTGCTGCTCCCCAAGATAGGCGAGCTCCGGCAGGGCCGCCGCGGACGCCAGCGAGCCATCGCGGCCGTCATCGTGGTCCTGATGGTCACGCTCTCGGTGTACATGGGCGCCATCTTCGTGGAGTACCGCGGGTGGGCGGACCGGCGCGAGCTCGACTACGCGTTCAACCTCACCGCGCCCGAGAACGCGAGTGGGGTGCTCTGGCTGCCCGTGAGCAGGAACCGCGATTTGCAGGAGGCCATCGCGGTCGTCGGGGGGAACGGCTCGGTCGCGATGGAGGCCACCGTGCACGGGACCGCCCTGGTCCTCCGGTACAGGGGCAACGTGTCGGTCGAGGGCGTGCTGGTGACGTGGGAGGGCTTCGAGGACTGGAAGCTCACCATGCTCAACAACGACTACTGGACGGTGCGCCTGGCCTACTGGGTCCACCTCGCGCGCGAGGGCGGGGACGTGCCGCGCGTGGAGCTCAGGTTCGCGCACCACACCTACACCGAGGACGACTGGTACACGGGGACCGCGGTCCCGGTGGACGGCTGGGGCACCTTCACCGTCCACTACGACCACGTGCAGAGGTACTTCTGAGTGGCCCCCGCGCGACGCAAACCCTTTTATGGCAGGGCCGCAAATCACCCCAGCCCCGCGCGGGGATGGCCCAGCCTGGCAAGGCGCAGGGTTGCTAACCCTGTGGCGTCAACGCCCCGGGGGTTCAAATCCCCCTCCCCGCGCCATCTTCCCACGTGCCGACCCCGACGCCACCAGCGGGACCGGCCCCCCGGTCAGATCATCACTTAGCCTGTGAGGTCCGTCGCGTGCATCACGAGCAGCGAGGACACGGTGGCGCACCTGTGCACCGCCCTCGCACGCCCCCTCCCGAGCGCGAGCGGAGCGCTGGCCACCCCGCCCAGGACCATGGAGGCGAGAGCGATGGCGCCGAGGGCGTCGTGGCCCGGGCACGGG
>Ga0316626_10001254_pt1 | contig 11147 bp, 15 predicted proteins | sample OWC_Aug_T1_C1_D5_FD_207656 | JGI IMG/M metagenome (GOLD analysis project Ga0316626, IMG submission 207656) | Wetland soil microbial communities from Old Woman Creek delta, Ohio, United States - OWC_Aug_T1_C1_D5_A | ecosystem: Environmental > Terrestrial > Soil > Wetlands | place: USA: Ohio...
GTGCAGGTGGATCCGATCAAGCGCACGGCGCGAGTCGAGGCCGGTGCCACCCTCGCCGATGTCGATCACGACACCCAGGCGTTCGGGCTCGCCACCCCGGTCGGGATCAACTCGACGACCGGGATCGCCGGGCTCACGCTCGGCGGCGGATTCGGCTGGCTCAGCCGGAAGCTCGGGCTCTCGATCGACAACCTCGTCTCCGCCGACGTGGTGACGGCGGCCGGCGAGCTGGTCAAGGCCTCGAACACCGAGAACCCGGATCTCTTCTGGGCGATCCGCGGCGGCGGCGGCAATTTCGGGATCGTGACCTCGTTCGAGTTCAAGCTTCACCCGGTGGGTCCAGAGGTGCTCTCGGGCCTCATCATCCATCCGCTGGCAGAGGCGCAGACCGTTCTTCGTTACTACCGCGATTTCCTGAAGACGACCCCCGAGGAGTTCGTCTGCTGGTTCGTGCTCCGTCTCGCGCCGCCGCTCCCGTTCCTGCCCGCCGAGTGGCACGGGAAGGGAATCCTCGCGCTTGCGGTGTGCTATGCGGGTCCGATCGCGGACGGCGAGCGGGTGGCGAAGCCGCTCCGGACCTTCGGGAAGCCCATTGCAGACGTGATCGCGCCGCATCCGTTCACGGCTTGGCAGAAGATCCTCGATCCGCTGCTCGCGCCCGGGGCGCGAAACTACTGGAAGTCCCACGATTATCGTGAGGTCAGCAACGGGCTGATCGACGTGCTCGTGGATCACGCGCAGCGGATCCCCGACCCGATGGCCGAGATCGCCTTCGCCCAGCTTGGCGGCGCCGTGAGCCGCGTGCCGCTCGATGCGACCGCGTACACGCACCGGGATGCCGAGTTCGTCCTGAACGTGCACGGCCGCTGGACCGATCCGGCGAAGGACTCGGCGTGCATCGGCTGGGCGCGGGAGCTATTCATGGCGGCCGCGCCCTTCGCCACGGGCGGTGCTTATGTGAACTTCCTGACCGAGGAGGAGGGGGATCGGGTGCGTGCGGCCTACGGCACGAACTACCGCCGCCTCGCTGAGATCAAGAAGAAGTACGATCCGGCGAACTTCTTCCGGCGGAATCAGAACATCCTGCCGGCGGCGTGATTCGCGGCGCGCGGCCGTATGAGAAATCGCGCGTGGTGCATGAGCGGGCGGGTGGGCGGAGATAGCTCGCCCGCGCGCGTGCGCGGATCTGGCAGGCCGACTACCGGGCGCGACCGCGGACCGGCTGACGGATTGGCTTCGCTGCCTCGCACTTCAACTTGCGGAGCCCCGGCCGGTGGGCCGGGGCTCCATGGTTGCGGTTCGACTCCGCGTGGACCGCGCGGATCGCCGGCGCTCTACATGGCGCCTTGTTTCATCGCCTCCGCGGCCCGCCGCTCGATCTCCTCCATCGGCAGGTCCTCCTTGTGCGTGGCGATCGTCCACTCGTGACCGAAGGGATCGGCGATGGTGCCGCTCCGGTCGCCGTAGAACTGGTCCTTGAGGGGGCGCTTCACTTTGGCGCCGGCCGCCACCGCCTTCTGGAACTGCGCATCGACGTCCTCGACGTAGAGCATGATCGAGATCGGCGTGCCGCCATAGGACTGCGGGCCCTTGTAGCCCATCTCTGGATGCTCGTCGGCCAGCATGAGGATCGAGTTGCCGATCTTGATCTCGGCGTGTCCGATCTTGCCGCCCGGACCGGCCATCCGGAAGAGCTCCTCGGCGCCGAGCGCCTTCTTGTAGAAGTCGAGGGCGCGCCCTGCGTCCTTGATGATGAGATACGGGGTTGCCGTGTGATAACCGTCGGGAATCGGCTTGACTGCCATGTCCTTCTCCTTGTCGAGGGCGCGCCGGGGAGGCACGCCGCGGCTCGGGCTGTGAAGGCGGAGTCCTTGGGGGGGTGCTCCGGGACCGGGGGAGGCCCGATCATAGCCGATGCCGGGTGTGGTGCGCCACGCCGGCGCCGCTCGACGGCGGCCCGGGGCCCGGCTGGACCCGAACCCGGCCGCCGGTGGTACGATCCACCCGTGGCGACCGGGTGCACGGCGGGTCGATGAGGCCTCTCCGGTCGTCATGATGCCGTGCCGTCGGCCATGAACGGGATGCGGAGGCACGGCGATGCGTGACGACGAAGAGGCGCGGCTGATCGAGAAGCTGCGGAAGATCGAGGCTCTGTTCGCGCGGCCGGGGACGCCCGGCGAGAAGGCGGCGGCGGGCGACGCCCTGAAACGGCTCCGCGAGCGGCTCCAGCACTTCGAGCGCGCCGAACGTCTGGTCGAGATGCGCTTCACGCTCGGCGACACGTGGTCGCGGCTCCTGTTCGTGGCGCTCCTCCGGCGGTACGGGCTCGAGCCCTACCGCTACGCGCGCCAGCGCCGGACGACCGTGATGGCGCGCGTGGCGCCGAGCTTCGTGCACCAGGTCCTGTGGCCGGAATTCCAGCAGTTGAACTCGATGCTGCGCTCCCACCTGCATGCGGTGACCATGCGCGTGATCACCCAGGCCATCCACCGGAACGGAAGCGAGGCGGAGGAACGGCCGCGCGGCGGTGCCGCGTGGGCCGGAGAGCGCGCCCGCGGGTGAGTGACGGCACGATGGCGCTCTCCTCCGGCACCCGTCTCGGCCCCTACGACGCTTTCCGGATGGCGTTCGAACTCCGCCCGCAGGCGATCAGCACGAGCTCGAGCCTCGGCCTGGTCTACCCGGCCCTCGCCGAGCTCATCGCGGGGCACCCGGTGGAGTGCGCCTACCAGATCGCGCAGGCCGCCGCCTTTCGCGGCGAGGCGGACCTCGCCTTCACCTGGCTCGAGCGCGCTCATTCCATGCATGATGCGGGAATGACGGAGATCAAGGCGGACCCACTCCTCGCGAACCTGCACGCGGATCCGCGGTGGTCGTCATTCCTCGCCAGGATGGGTTTCTGACGGCCGGCTGCGGCATCTCGCGCGCCGGCGAGCGGAGGAGCACGTGGACTCGACCTGGAAGGAGCTCATCTGGCAGCAGTTCGGGGCCGCGATCGACATGTTCGATCGCGCCATCCTCGCCTGCCCCGAGGAGATCTGGAGCGACCGCAAGCGAGAGCCGGAGGTCTGGTATCTCGCCTTTCACACGCTCTTCTGGCTCGACCTCTACCTGTCCGGACCGGCCGAGGGATTCGTCCCGCCCGCGCCCTTCACGCTCGACGAGCTGGATCCTGCCGGATTGCTGCCCGAGCGGGTCTACAGGAAGGACGAGCTGCGCGCCTATCTCGAGCATGGCCGCCGGAAGTGCCGGGAGACCGTCGCCGGCTTGACGGACGAGCGGGCTGCCCGGCGCTACCGCTTTCCCTGGGGCGAGGTCTCCTTCGCCGAGCTCCTCCTCTACAACATGCGCCACGTCCAGCATGGAGCGGCGCAGATCAACCTCATCCTCCGGCAGGCGACGGACAGCGCTCCCGGCTGGGTCGCCCAGGCGAAGAACAGCTTGATGGATGGATAGGGACGAATGAACGGATGAGGATGACGAGAAAGGAAACGCCACCATGCCCACGCTGATCGCGGCGCCGGCGGTCATCGCAGCCGCCGGCAACAAGCCGAAGCGGATCGAGGAGTTCGTCGGACGCGTGAACTCGCGGACGGCCGCGGTGAGCGTTGCGCGGATGACGAGCCCGCCAGGGTGGGTCGAGCCCGGGCAGCGCCCGGATTTCACCGAGTACACGGTGGTCCTTCGCGGCGAGCTCTGCGTCGAGAGCGAGAGGGGCGGTGCCCTCCGGGTGCGCGCCGGGCAGGCGGTCCTCGTGCCGGCCGGCGAGTGGGTCCGCTACTCGACGCCGGGCGCCGACGGCGCCGAGTACATCGCGGTCTGCCTGCCGGCCTTCTCGCCGGACTCCGTGCACCGCGACCCCACCTAGTCCGGGCGGGCGATTGCAGGTTTCCCGGCGGCGGGCGTTCCGGTATCTTGGGAGCTTCCTCCCGCTCGAGTCCCGAAGACATGTCCCCAGCAGAAGCAAGGAGTCCCGACCATGCAATGCAAGAAGGAAGAGATGCCGGTCGCCCTCGACGTTCCCGGCGCCGTCATGTCCCGCGCCATCGAGTGGGGCGACATGACCGTCGTCAACGCCAAGTTCTCGGCCGGAGCGGATGCCACGCCCCTCCTGGCCGGGCTTCCCGGTGACATGTGCTCCTGCCCGCACTGGGGTGTGGTCCTGAGCGGTGCGGTCCAGGTCACCTACGGGGACGGCACCAGGGAGACGAGCCGCGCCGGGGAGGTCTTCTACTGGCCTCCCAAGCACACGGTCCGGTTCGACGTGGACACGGAGATCCTCGAGTTCAGCCCGCAGAAGGGCCTGCGGGCGGTCTACGAGCACATCGGGCGCAAGCTCGGCCAGACTCCATTCCCTGCGATGACGTAGCCTGGCCGCTCCTTAGCCTTGCGTCAGCGGAGGGGCGACCGGCCCGGATCGTCGCCGGCCGGTCGCAGGAACCAAGGAACCCAGGAACCAAGGACCCAAGGAACCAAGGACCCGGGGAGGAGAACCATGACGGATCCCATGGGACTATTCGTGCGTGTGATCCACATCTTCTGCGGTGTGTTCTGGGCTGGAGCCGCTCTCATGATCGCCGGGTTCATCGAGCCGGTCGTGAAGGCGATGGGTCCCGACGGCGGCAAGTTCATGCAGCGCTTCATGGGCGAGCGCCGCTTCGCCCTCTACATGATGGCTGCCGGATGGCTCGTCGTGCTGTCAGGGATCGCGATGTTCGTGCACGGCTCCGGCGGCCATATGGGAAGCTGGTTCACCACGGCCTACGGGCACACGATCGTCACCGGGGGCATCGCCGGGATGCTCGGGTTCGTCATCGGTCTCAGCGTGAACGCGCCGACGGCGAAGCGCATGGCGGCGCTCGCGCGCGAGATGCAAGCCGCAGGCGGGCCGCCGAAGCCGGAGCAGCTGGCCGAGATGGCCCGGCTCCAGCATCGGTTGCACACGGCTGCCCTGCTCGTGGCTGTCCTGCTCACGATCTCGGTCCTGTGCATGGCCGCCGCCCGGACCCTGTAGCGGATCGCTGACCGGCCGGGCCGCATGACGCTGTTCGATCTCGCGCTGCTCGATCTCGCGCTGCTCGTGGTCGCGGTTTTCTCCGGCGCCACGGCGGCCGTCGTCGGCTTCGGGATCGGGAGTCTCCTGACTCCGCTCCTCGCCGCGCAGGTGGGTACCGGATCGGCCGTCGCGGCCGTGATGATCCCGCATGCGCTCGCCACGGCGGTCCGCTGCTGGCGACTGCGATCGCGAATCGACGGCCGGGTGCTCCGCCGCTTCGGGCTCCTGAGCGCTGCCGGCGGTCTCGGCGGGGCGCTTCTCTACACGCGGCTCGGTCCGTCGGCGCTGACCGGGATCCTCGGCGTGCTCCTCCTCCTGACGGCGGTGGCGCAGCTTGCGGGCTGGTCGTCGCGCTGGCGGCCGCACGGACCGCTCGTGGCCGTGCTCGGTCTGTGTTCGGGCTTCTTCGGCGGTGTGGCCGGGAACCAGGGTGGCCTCCGCGCCGCGGCGCTCTCGGCCTTCGGGCTGGCGCCGGCGAGCTTCGTGGCGACGGCGACCGCGACCGGGCTCCTCGTCGATCTCGCTCGCGCGCCCGTCTATCTGTGGAGCGCGGGCGCGGCGCTCGCGTCGCTCAGACAGCCGATCGCGATCGCATCGCTCGGCGTGCTCGCCGGCACACTCGTCGGGGAGCGCGTCCTCATCGGCCTCTCGCCGGCGCGCTTCGGACAGATCATCGCCGTCGCGATCGGCGTCCTGGGGCTGTGGCTCGTGTTTGCCGCGCTCCGCGGTTGAGAGGAGGTCCCATGGCGGAGTTGAAGACGCGCCGGCGGCGCGGGGAAACGGAGACCCCATGGTCCTGATCCGCGAGGCCCGGTCCGAGGATGCGCGGCGGATCGCCGAGATCCACGTGCGGGCCTGGCAGGAGGCCTACCGCGGGCTCATGCCCGACGACTTCCTGGCCGGCCTGTCGGTGGACGCCCGCGCGGAGCGATGGCGGGAGACCCTCGCCCGCGGCGATCGCACCGTGATCGTCGCCGAGGACGGCGGCATCGTCACCGGGTGGGCGATCGGCGGCGAGAGCCGCGACGGCGATGCGCCGCCGCGCACGGCCGAGGTCTACGCGATCAACATCGATCCCGGGGCCTGGCGGCGCGGCGCCGGCCGGCTTCTCATGCAGGACGCCTCTACGCGCTTCCGGAGCGCGGGGTACGATCGCGTGACCCTCTGGGTCCTGGAACGGAACGAAGCGGCTCGCCGCTTCTATTCGACGCTCGGGTTCACCGCGGATGCGGCGGACGCGGGCGGCAGGAAGGCCGGCGACTTCGGTGGCCGGGAGCTCATCGAGCTGCGCTATGCGGCGCGGCTCGATACATGAAGGGCGGAGCCATCAGCGAAAGGAGAGCAGCGTGGGAATCACCAACCAGCAGTCGGGGACCAACATCAACGAGGTGGCGGAGGGGATCTACCGCATCAACACGCCGGTCGAGATCCCGGGCGGGCCGCCGTTCTCGTTCAACCAGTACTTGATCGTGGACGACGAGTCGCTCCTCTTCCACACGGGGCCGCGGAAGATGTTCCCCCTCGTGCGCGAGGCGGTGGCGAGCGTGATGCCGGTGGATCGCCTCCGCTACATCGGGTTCTCCCACGTCGAGTCGGACGAATGCGGTTCGCTGAACGAGTGGCTCGCGGTGGCTCCGCGCGCTGTACCTCTCTGCGGGAAGATCGCCGCGCTCGTCTCGGTCGATGATCTCGCCGACCGACCGGCGCGCGCCCTGGCCGACGGCGAGACGCTTCCGCTCGGGCGGCATGCCATGCAGTGGTTCGACACGCCGCATGTTCCGCACGGGTGGGAGAGCGGGTTCCTCTTCGAATCGAAGACGCGGACGCTTCTCTGCGGGGATCTCTTTACGCAGCCGGGACCGGGCGACCCGGCGGTGACCGAGTCGGACATCCTCGGGCCGAGTGAGGCGTTCCGGGGCGCCATGGATTACTACGCGCACGGGACCAACACGCGGGCGACCATCGAGCGGCTGGCCGGGACCGAGCCGAGAACGCTCGCCGTCATGCACGGGAGCGTCTGGCGCGGCGACGGCGCGAAGCTCCTCCGGGCGCTCGCCGACGCGCTGACGCGCTAGCCGGAGGCCGGCACGCGCGGCGAGGGAGGCGCAAGACATGGACCACGAGGATGTGGGGCGCTTCTGGAGCGCAAACGCGGAAGCGTGGACCCGGCTCTCCCGGGCGGGCTACGACATCTACCGGGATGCCTTCAACACGCCCGCCTTCTTCGATCTGCTGCCCGATGTGCAGGGGCTGGTCGGGCTCGACATCGGCTGCGGGGAGGGGCACAACACGCGGCTTCTCGCTCGGCGGGGAGCGCGCCTGACGGCCATCGATATCGCCGAACGATTCATCGAGCATGCATGGGAAGCGGAGGCCCGGGAACCGCTCGGCATCGACTACCGCGTCGCGAGCGCCGTCGCGCTGCCCTTCACCGATCGGTCCTTCGACTTCGTCACGGCGTTCATGAGCTTCATGGACATCCCGGAGACGGGGCGCGTGCTCGCTGAGGCGCACCGGGTCCTCGCGTCCGGCGGCTTCCTCCAGTTCTCGATCACGCATCCCTGCTTCGACACGCCACATCGCCGGAATCTCCGGCATGCGGACGGCACCACCTATGCCATAGAGGTGGGTGATTACTTTCGAGAGCTGAACGGGGACGTCGCCGAGTGGATCTTCACGGCGACGCCGCCCGAGGTGAAGCGCGTGCTCCCGGCCTTCAAGATCCCGCGCTTCAACCGCACGATGGGCCAGTGGCTGAACCTGCTCGTCGATACGGGGTTCCGGCTCGAGCGCGTCGCCGAGCCGCGCCCGAGCGATGCCGTTGTCGCCGCGTGTCCCGGTGTGCAGGACGCGCAGGTGGTCGCCTACTTCCTGCACTTCCGGGTGCGGAAGCCATGAGCGAGTTCGCGGAGTACGCGCCGGACGCCGAACGGGAGGATCGGTTCGCAGTCCGGCGCAAGCTCATCATCCGGCCGGCGCAAGAGTCCGACCTCCCCGCCGTGGCGGCGATCGCTGCGGCGCGGGAAGGGGAACCGGTGGCCGGCTGGATTGACAAGATGAAACAGGTCGGCGCGGAGGGCCGCGCCGGGCGCGCGATCCTCTACGCGGCGTCGCTCGATGGGCGAGTCATCGGCTATGCAAGGGCGGGTTACTTCGCGGCGCCCGCCGGTTCCCCCGCGAACGTGGTTCCGGAGGGCTGGTACCTGACCGGCGTCGTCGTCGAGCCGAGCATGCGGCGTCGCGGCGTGGGGTCCGAGCTCACGCGGGCGCGGCTTGACTGGGTGGCCGAACGGAGCGACTGCGCCTACTACGTCGCCAACGAGCGGAACCTCGTGAGCATCGATCTCCATGCGGGCCTCGGCTTCGTCGAGCTGACCCGGGACTTCCACCACCCAGGAGTCGAGTTCGCAGGCGGGCGGGGGATCCTCTTCGTCTGTGATCTGCGGGCGGTCCGGCGTTGAGAGAGGATCGTCTTCCCGCGCTTCTCCTGGTGTTCGCTGTCGCCTTCGCGGCGTTCATCCTCGGACCCGCGTTGTTGCCGGCTCCTCTTCGCCCGTACCCGCTCCTCCGCGCCGGCGACATCCTCGATCTCCTGACCCCGCTCGTCCTGATCCCGCTCTACTGGTCGCTCTTCCGCGCGGGCGGCGAGGGCGCGCCGGGGCGGGCGGAGACGGTGGCCTCCTCGTCCTCGCCGCGCTCTGGGTCGAGGGGCAAGCCATGCACCTCGCCGCCAACGCGATCGGCCACCGGAGCGCGGAGTTCGCCGGGGCGGGCGCCGCGGCGCTCGTGCATTTCATTGACGAGACGTTGAGTCACTACCTGTGGCATGCCGGCATCGTGGGCTTGTCGTGGCTCTTGCTGCAGCGCGCGTGGCGCGACACGTGGGTCGACCGGCGCGCGGGTACTGGCCCGGCGACCGCCGCCGGGCTCCTATACGGATTTACCTACTTTGCGGCGTTCGTGGAGGCGGGCACGGCATCCCTCGGCCTTCCCTTCGCCGCGCTCGCCGTCGGCTGGATCGCGGTTCGTGGCCGGCGGCGGCGGCTCGGCCGGCAGCCGCTCGTGACCTTTCTCTTCGCGGCGCACGCGTTCGCGCTCCTCTCGTTCCTCGGCTGGGCGCTATACTGGCGCGGACTGCCCGAGTTCAGCGCGGTGGGGATCATCGACTAGCGCGAAGCCAGCTGGTATGCTAGAAGAGTCTAGAAAATAAGGAAGAATGTGACATGTCCCAGTCCATCCCCGATCCTCCGCCCGGCTTCGACGACTTGTCAGTCGACGAGAAGATCGAGTACGTTCAGTTGCTCTGGGATAGGATCGCAGCAGCTGCCGAACGGATTTCAATTCCGGAGCGGCACCGCCGCGTGATCGCCGAACGGATGTGCGAACTCGCCGCCAATCCAGATGCGGGTCGCTCCTGGGAAGCATTCCGCGACGAGTTGCGACGCCGGCATGCTTGACGACGTGCAGGCGCGCATCGTGGGATTCCCTCTGCATTCTCCTGAAGTTGCGCCCGATGTCCGCCGCGCGCTTTGCAGGCGTTGCTAAGACCGGACGAATGAGAATCCACCTCGTCGATGGCACGTACGAGCTCTTCCGCAGCTACTTCGGCGCCCCGCCGAAGCGAGCGAAGGACGGCCGCGAGGTCGGGGCGACGCTCGGTCTCCTCCGCAGCATCCACGCACTCCTCGCGACACCGGGCACGACGCACGTCGCGTGCGCCTTCGACCACGTCGTCGAATCGTTCCGGAACGACCTCTACCCCGGCTACAAGACGGGCGACGGCATCGATCCCGATCTCCTCTCCCAGTTCCCGCTGGCCGAGGAGGCGATGTCCGCGCTCGGCGTCGTGGTCTGGCCGATGGTCGAGTTCGAGGCCGACGACGCGCTCGCGACCGGGGTCGCGCGCTGGAAGAGCGCGCCGGGTGTCGAGCAGGTCGTGATCTGCTCCCCGGACAAGGATCTCACCCAGATGGTCGCGGGCGGCCTGGTCGTTTGCTGGGACCGCCGCCGCGACATCGTGCTCGACGAGGACGGTGTCGTCGCGAAGTTCGGTGTGCGCCCGCATTCGATCCCTGACTGGCTCGCCCTGGTCGGGGACGCCTCCGACGGCTATCCGGGAATCCCGGGCTGGGGCGCCAAGTCGGCCGCGGCCGTGCTCGCGCGCTTCGATCACATCGAGAACATCCCCTCGGATGTCGCGAAGTGGGGGCTGCCGGCCGGTCGCGCCGCACGCCTGGCCGAGAGCCTGGTCGAGCATCGCGAGGAGCTGCTTCTCTATCGCCGACTCGCCACGCTGCGCGAGGATGTGCCGCTGAGCGAGGAGCTGGCCGACCTCGAATGGCGCGGCGCGAGGGCGGAGCTCGAGGGGCTCTGTCGCGCCTGGGACGATGAGGATTTCCTGCGGCGCGTCGCGCGGTGGCGCACCGCCTGATGAGGAGGCCTTGATGAGGCCCGTGACAATGCGGAGTGTCGTCGGATTCCTGCTCGTTGCTGGCGGTGTCCTGGCATGGGCCGGGCCGGCCCGGAGCGACGCGCCTGCGCCCATTCTCCCGGACACGTTGCGCTGGACGAGTCCGCCGCACACGCCGGGGCTCGAGGGAGCGTGGGTGCTCGGCGCGGAGGAGAAGACGGGCCCCTACATCCTTCGAGTCAAGCTCGCGGCCGGGGCGAAGATCGCCCCGCACAGCCACCCGGACGAGCGCACGACGACGGTGCTCGCGGGCACGCTCTATCTCGGATTCGGCTCGACCTTCGACGAGACGAAGGTCGTCGCCGTCCCCGCCGGGGCCGTGGTCGTCGTCCCCGCCGGCACGGTCCATCATGTCTGGGCCAAGGAGGGCGCCGTGACCTACCAGGAAAGTGGAGTCGGTCCGACCGCCACCCGGTTCGGCGAGGCCGGCAATGCCGGCAGCGCCGGCGAAGCGCCGGCATCGCCTGCCCTCGCCGACCAGGTGCGCGCCGCGGAGATCGCCTTCGCCGCCACCATGTCGGCGCGGGATCACGCGGCCTTCACGACCTTCATCGCCGGCGAGGCGCTCTTCTTCGGCCGGCAGGGCGTGCTCCGCGGCAAGGACGCGGTGGCGGCCGGCTG
>Ga0316626_10001255_pt1 | contig 11147 bp, 9 predicted proteins | sample OWC_Aug_T1_C1_D5_FD_207656 | JGI IMG/M metagenome (GOLD analysis project Ga0316626, IMG submission 207656) | Wetland soil microbial communities from Old Woman Creek delta, Ohio, United States - OWC_Aug_T1_C1_D5_A | ecosystem: Environmental > Terrestrial > Soil > Wetlands | place: USA: Ohio...
GCGCACCGGCGAGACGATCTCGACGATGACGAGCGGCTTCGGTCAGATCATCGCCGGCGAGACCCCGGGAGAGGCGCTCGGCGGCCCGCTCATGATGTATCGCGTCGCCTCGGTATCCGGAAACCAGGGCTGGGACAGCTTCCTGCTCATGCTCGCCCTGATCAGCGTGAACCTCGGCCTCATCAACCTCCTCCCGATCCCGATGCTCGACGGCGGCCACCTGCTCGTGTTCGCCATCGAGGGCGCGCGTCGCAAGCCGATCACGGCGAAGACGCGCGAGCGCGTGCAGCTCGTCGGCCTCATCATCGTCGGTCTCATCACGATCCTCGCGCTCCGCAACGACGTGATGCGGTTCTTCTTCCAGTGAAGGTCCTCGGCTTCGATACGTCGACGCTGACGGCAGGTGTCGCCGTCGTCGACGGTGCGGCGATCCTCGCCGAGGCTCGCCACGACGGCAGCGGCCGCAGCGCGGATCTGCTCGTCACGATCGATGACATCTGCCGTCGCGCGCAGGTCGCGCCGCTCGACCTCGACGCGATCGCCATCGGTGCCGGCCCGGGCTCGTTCACGGGCCTGCGGATCGGCATGGCGACCGCGAAGGGCATCGCGTTCGCGGCGGGCAAGCCGCTCTGGGCGGTGTCGTCGCTCGCGGCGCTCGCGTGGGATGCGGAGACGTACCTCGCGAACCATCAACTCCTCACCCACGTCGATGGTCTCGTCGTTGCGGTCCTCGACGCGCGGCGCTCCGAGGTGTTCGCCGGTTGTTATCGGCACGGCGCGCTCGTCGGCGAGGAACGCGTCCTCGCGCCGGCGGAGCTCGCGACCTGGGTCGCGACGCTCGCCGGTGACGCGACGGTGACATACGCCGGTGACGCCCTCGCCGCCTATCGCGACATCCTCGCGCCGCTCGAACAAGCCTGGTTGCCGGTCTCGACGCCGTCGGGGATCGCGGTTGCCACGCTCGCCCTCGCCGGCCCGCGCACCGACATCCTGACGAGCGGCACGCCTACGTATATTCGCTTATCCGAAGCCGAAGTCATGTACCCCGACGGAGTTCCGGGCGCGCTGCGCAGACCGTGATCACCGCACTGTTGCCGTGGCTCGATCCGCGGTCTATCGTGGAGGTGTTGGTGGCTATCCTGGAGGATGCGTGAGCTCGAACGAGACCTTGCTCGCTGAACTGACCGCCGAACACCGTCGCCTCGACGAACAACTCCAAGCCCTCGAACGCAGACGAGCGCTGACTCCCGCCGAACAGGTGGAGATAAGTCGCCTCAAGAAGCAGAAGCTGCTGACGAAGGACCGGATCGCCCGCCTCGCATGATTGGGTAAGCTGCAGTCATGCAGCTCACGCCCGAGATGATCGAGAAGATGCGCGCCATCGGGCTGCGCCTCGATCGTGCGGGTACGTTCTGGCACGAAGGCGCCGCGGTCACGCATCCGCGGCTTCGCCAAGCGCTGCTGCGCTGGCTCGACGTGCGCGCCGAGGACGGCCGCGACATCGTCCGGCTCGACGACAAGCGCTACGCGTACGTCGACATCGAGGACGCGCACCTCCGCGCGAGGTCCGCGCGCTGGGACGGCGACCGCTGCCTCGTGCTGTGGGATGACGACGAGGAGCGCGAGCTCGACTACGCCTCGTTACGCCAAGCAGCGGACCACGCGTTCTACGCCAGCGTCGGCAAGCTGCGCGGGCGCATCGCCGGTCCGGCGTATCACGCGATCGCCGAGCGCGTCGTCGAGCACGACGATCGCTTCGAGCTCGCGGCGGCCGGTGCGCGCTGGCCGATCGGGTAGCGGGGGGTCAGACACAACTTGTACAACTTGTTGCCCCCACAACGCGTGGCACCGACCGGTGTCGCCAACTTCACTTGGCACCGACCGATGTCGTGATTCTTGATCACCGCGGGGCTCGGGTCAGCACTTGCCTTGTCCGTCTGCTGGAGATCGAGCTAGGTCGAGTGATTCTTGATCACCGCGACGATCTCGTCGTTGCTGAGCACGCGGTTGCCGCGCTTCGCGGCGCCGAGCACGGCGGCGACGAGCTCGTGCGTCGGTTCGTAGCCGCGCTTCTTGAGCCAGTAGATGACGTTCGATTCGCCGGAGTAGTGACCGATCTCGATCTCTTGCTCCTTGCCGAACATCCCCGCGGGCACGCCCGAGTAGATGCGATCGGCGAGCCACGCATCGCCCTTCTTCTCGGCCTTGATGATCGCCGCCGCGTGCACGCCGGTCGCGGTGCGGAACGCGTCCTCGCCGACGAGCGGGTACTGCGGGTGGATCGGCACGCGCGTCGCTTGCGACGCCGTCTTGCACCACAACACGAGCTTCGTCAGGTCGTGATCGGGCAGCTCGCCGAGCAGCTTCAAGTTCAACAGGATCTGATCGAGCGCCGCGTTGCCGACGCGCTCGCCGATGCCGAGCGCGGTGCCGTGGATGCGATCGGCGCCGTACTCGATCGCGAAGATCGCGTTGACGACGCCGAGGCCGCGATCGTTGTGACCGTGCCAGTCGATGCCGACGTCACCGCGGCCCATCCCGTCGAGCATGTTGCGCGTGAACCGGAGGAGGTTCTTGATGCCGTCGGGCGTGGCGTGCCCGACGGTGTCGCAGACGACCAGCCGCGTCGCGCCGTGCTCGACGGCGTTCGTGAACATCTTCGTGAGGATGTCGGGACGCGAGCGCGTCGTGTCCTCGGTGACATACCCGACCGGCAGGTTGTAGCGGCGCGCGAGATCGATCGCGTCGGCCGACAGCTTCAGCATGCGCGGCAGGTCCCAGTCCTCCGCGTACTGGCGGATCGGCGAGGAGCCGATGAAGCACAGCACCTCGATCTCGATGCCGACCTTCTGCGAGATGTCGATGATCGCCTGCACGTCGTTGAGGTGCGTGCGTGCGGCGCACGACGCCTTCACCTTCAGCTCGTGCGACTTGATGTGCTCCGCGATCGTCGCGACGTCCTCGACCGCGCGCTTGCCGGCGCCGGGCAGACCGATGTCCATCGTGTCGATGCCGAGGTCGTTCGCGAGCTCGACGAGGCGCAGCTTGTCCTCGATCGCCGGGTCGACGACCGACGGGGACTGGATGCCGTCGCGCAGCGTCTCGTCGAGGAATTGGATCCTCCGCTTCGGGGAGAGCGGCGCGACCTTTTCGACGGAGTTCCAGTCGTAGATCAGCTCGTGGGAGTCCGGCATAGGCACCTCTTACATCACGGAATGCAGGATGAGAATCACGATCGCGGTCGCACCGATCACGATTCCGATCATCAAGAACCAGCCGAGGACGATGGCGGCACCGGCGAGGCCGAGGCCGAGGGCCCACAACCAGTAGCCCTGGGGCTCGCGGCGGACGACCGACGCGATCGCCGCGATCGCCGTCAGCGCGAAGCCGGGGACGCTCAAGCGCCAATCGGGCAGCGCCGAGACCGAAGGGTGTGCGATCGCGACGATCGCGAACGACAGCCCACCGAGCACGAGCGCCACGAGCGCGAGCTTGCGCTTCGCGAGCCACGGTCCACCGTCGACGGCCAGGTGTGCTGGTTTCTCGAGCGCCACGCCGGCGCACTATAGCGTGCTAGCCGCGCGAAAGACCGAGCTGTTTGCGCAGCTGGACGTGCGCCGCCGAGAACGAGAACTCGACGAGATCGCGGTCGAGATCACCGACTTCCTTGGCTCCCGCGAACGCCGCCGGCACGTCGCCGCACAGCAGCATCCCGGCGCGGTCCGCAGTCCGCGACAGCGAGCGCGCCCACAGCGACAGGTTCAGGCCGCCGCCGCGCGAGAGCAGGCGCAGCGCCGAGGCACGCGCTTGCACGCGGGCCGTCGGCATCAGCTTCGCGACCGCCTCCGATGCGATCTGCGCCAGTGGATCGTCCGCACCGACCGTCGAGCCGGACGCCTCGCGGAACACGGCCATCACGACGGCACGCAGGACGCGGCCGGGCCGCGATGCACCGACCGCACGCCCCGGCCACAGGAATGTCATCGCGCGCGCCAGGCGGAACACGAGCTCGGGCCGCTCGGGTGCCGTGAGGGCTTCGTCGCCCGCGACGAGGACCGGGGGGTCGCACGCGATCACGTGAATCTGCGTCCCGAGCTCGACGCGCGGATAGACCGGCGCGGGCTGCACGCCGAGCAGCGTCGCGTAGCGCGTGCGCAGCTTGAGGAACGACGCCGGTAGATCGACGTCGTCGATCCGCTGGCTCGGATCGAGATCGCTGTCGGCGAGCGTCATCGGTGCGACCCGGTGCACGGCCGACGCGACGAGCTCGAGGAGCGCGCCGAGCTCGACGCTGTCATCCTTGTGGCGAAGCAACGCCCACTGATCGCGACCGAGCGGCTTCGACGGCGTGGCCACCGCCTTCATGCGGTGCGCTTCGTAGACGGCCGACATCTGCGCATCCGCGGTGCCGAGCGCGACCATCGCCGACGCGGCGAGGAACGCGGCATCCGTGTGCCCGCTCGCTTCCGTACTCTTCACGAGCGCGGCGCCCGACTTCGGATCCGTCAGGGCTTCCCGCCAGCCCGCGCGGATCGGCTCGGCCGTGACCGCCTTTGCCTGCGTGCGCTCGACGAGCGCGAGCACGTCGGAGTCACGCGGCGCGATGCGCTTTGCGTTTGCCGTCGCGGCCGCGGCCGCAGTGGGATCGTCGAGGTGATCGAGGTAGAGCTTCGCGAGTCTCGCCCACGCCTTCGCCTCGGCGCTCGTGCCGCGCCCGCGCAACCGGAACAGCAGGCGCTTGACCACGCGTTCGTAGCGGCGCAGCTCGCCGCGCGCGAACAACAACTGCTCGATCGCGGCGAGCGCATCGATGCGGCTCGGATCGAGATCGAGCGCGCGCTCGAGGTGAAACAGCGCTTCGGCGTCGTCGGTGTGAAGCGCCGCTTCGATGCGGCCCTTGTAGTCGTGCGCCGCCGCGTGATCGGGATTGATCTCGAGTGCCTTGTTCAGCTCTCCGCGCGCGACGTCCGCGGCTTCGATGCGGCCCTCGCCCTCCATCCAATGCGCCCAGCCGAGCGCCGCGTGATAGTCGGCTTCGTTCGGCGAGCGTGCGATCACCTGCTTCACCAAGCCGATCGCTTGGCCCCACTGCTTCTTCGCCATCAGCTCTTCCGCCATGCGGAAGCTCAGCTCGGTGTCGAGTGCGGGTGGCACGGAGACGAGCTCGCCGCCAGCGAGCTCGCGGTCGTACGCGGTACGCTTGCGATCGTCGACGAGGATCGTGCGTGCCGTCGCGTACGCGGCGTGCAGCTCGTCGACCTTCGCGCGATCGCGCGGGTCGGTCAGCACCTTCGCTTCCTTGTCGAGGAGGTCCTTGCGGATCTCGTACGCGGCCTCGATGTCCTGCGCCTGTGCGCGCCGGCCGACCATCAGCACCGCGTAGTGATCCGCTCCTTGCACGCGCTGGTGCTCGGCGGTCACCGCCTGACGCGCGGTCGCGGTGTGATCGGTATCGGTCTTCGCGGCGTCGAGGTCGGCGGTCGAGACGATGCCGGAGTCCTCGTCGTGGACCTCGGCCTCGGGGAAGTCGAGTGGCTTCGCACCCTCGGCGACGTCGCCGATGTCTTCGAACAGGATGTCGAACAGCGCCGAGCCCGCGGCTGCCGGACGGGTCGGGACGCGACCGACGACGGGCTTGCCGAAGTTCACCGCCGGCAGATCCTGCATCGTGGCATCGGCGGTGCCGAGCCCGAAGCTCGCCGTCGCCGCTTGGACGCAGTCGCACATGATCATCGCGTCGACGGCGAGTCGCGCCTTCGCACGATCGCCGACGGCACGCTCGAGCTCCGTCAGCGAGACACCATCCGCGAGCAACGCGACCGGTCGATCGCCGAACACCTTCTTGAGCTCGTGGCGCAGCCGCACACCGCGCGTCGTCAGCTCGAAGCTCATGCCGTCGAGCCGCGCGAGCCGATCGAGATCCTCGACGGCGGTCTCCTTGAGCCCCGACAGCACGACCTCGACCATGCGCAGCTGCATACCCTCGACGGCTTCCGTATCGTCGAAGCGCCACGCGCCCTGCGGCCAGCGCAGCGCTTGGACGAGCTTGTGACGCGCTTGCTTGCCGAGCTGGTCGATCAGCTGCTCGACGGTCAGCACGCGCTGCGCGACGAGCGCTTCGCCGAGCTTGCCGCCGACCAGCGACGCGCGCTCGACGGCGAGCCGGTGCTGCTCCTCGGTGATCACGCCGCTGTTCACGAGGAAGAAGCCGAGCGTCTCGTCCCGCGGCGTCGACGCCGTCGAGACCGGGTTGCCGTTGACGAGATCGACGCTCTTCGTCACGCGGCCGCGCTTGAGCACGAGCTTGCCGGTCGCGAAGTCTTCGTGGAGATCGAGCAAGACCGCAGGAAGCGGTCGCATCGCGAGCTCCCCGGAGCGCATCGCGAAATTCTACTTCACTCGGCGACGTGACAGGCAGCCTGCGCGCCATTCGATAGCACGCGCAGGTTCGGCAGCTCTTCGAAGCACGCCTTGGGCTTGTCCTTGACGGGGCAGCGTGGGTGAAACGGACAACCCGGAGGAGGTGCGAGCGGACTCGGTACGTCTCCCTGCAGAATGATGCGCTCGCGTCGTGCCTTCGGATCGATGCGTGGCACCGCCGAAAGCAGTGCTTGCGAATACGGATGTTTCGGTTGGCGATAGAGCGTCTTCGCGTCGGCGAGCTCGACGATCCGCCCGAGGTACATCACCGCGACGCGGTCGCAGAGGTGCTGCACGACCTTCAAGTCGTGCGAGATGAACAGATACGTGAGTGCATCTGCTTCCTGCAGGTCTTCGAGCAGGTTCACGATCTGCGCCTGGATCGAGACGTCCAGCGCGCTGATCGGCTCGTCGCAGACGATGAACTTCGGCCTGGACGCGAGCGCGCGCGCGATGCCGATGCGCTGCCGCTGACCGCCGGAGAACTCGTGCGGATAGCGCTCCGCTGCATCCGCGCGCAACCCGACGCGCGCGAGCAGCTCTGCGACGCGCGCGGCGCGCTCGGCCTTGTCCTTGACGAGCTCGTGAATGTCGAGCGGCTCGCCGACGGCCTGCCCGATCGACATCCGCGGATTCAGCGAGGCGTACGGATCTTGAAAGATCATCTGCATCTCGCGCCGCATCGAGCGCAGCGTGCGCCGCGACAGGTTCGTGATGTCGCGCCCGAGGATCTCGATGCGCCCGGCCGTCGGCTCGAGCAGGCGCAGGATCGTGCGACCGAGCGTCGACTTGCCGCATCCCGATTCTCCGACGAGGCCGAGCGTCTCGCCGGCGCGGATCTCGAGATCGACCTCGGTCACCGCGCGGACGAGTGACTGCTTTCCCCACGCATTCTTCGTCGGGAAGTGCATCGAGAGCTTCTCGGCGCGGACGAGCGTCGTCATGGCGGATCCAGCGGATAGTGACAGCGCACGAGCGACTTGCCGAGCTGTACGAGCGCCGGTTCCTCTCGCCGGCACAGGTCCTCCGCCGCGGGGCAGCGATCGACGAACTTGCAGCCCTTCGGCAGCGCCGCGAGCGACGGCACCATGCCCGGAATCTCGACGAGGCGGGCGTGATCGGCGATCTGCTGATCGTTCGGCACCGAGCGTAACAGCCCGGCCGTGTAGTGATGGCGCGGTGCTGCGAACAAGTCTGCGGTGAGCGCGCGCTCGACGACCCGGCCCGCGTACATGACGACGACGTCGTCGCAGGTCTCCGCGACCACGGCGAGATCGTGGGTGATGAGCAGGATGCTCATGCCGAGCTCGCGCTGCAGCGAACGCAGGAGCTCGAGGATCTGCGCCTGGATCGTGACGTCGAGCGCGGTCGTCGGCTCGTCGGCGATGAGCAAGTCCGGCTTGCACGCGAGCGCCATCGCGATCATCACGCGCTGGCGCATCCCGCCCGAGAGCTGGTGCGGATAGGCGTCCACGCGCTCCTTCGGCGACGGGATCCCGACGAGCTCGAACATCTCGATCGCGACCTGGCGCGCTTCGCTCGCCGACTTCTTCTGATGCAGGCGCACGGCCTCGGCGACTTGATCGCCGACGGTGAACACCGGGTTCAGCGACGTCATCGGCTCTTGAAAGATCATCGCGATGCGATTGCCGCGGATCGTGCGCATCTCCGCCGCCGACAACGCGAGCAGGTCCTTGCCGCCGTACTCGATGCTGCCCGCCGCGATCCGCCCGGGCGGCGTGACGAGCCGCATGATCGACAGCGCGGTGACGCTCTTGCCGCTGCCAGATTCCCCGACCACGCCGAGCGTGCCGCGCGGCGGGATCTCGAACGACACGCCGTCGACGGCGCGCACCCAGCCCTGCTCGGTGCGGAACTCCGTGACGAGATCGCGGATCTCGAGGAGCGGTTCGGTCGTCGCCAACGCGACGAGCCTAGCAGCTACGGCACCGCGATGACGCCCGCGCTGGCAGTCACGTTCGTCAGCGCGTTGTTGCTCTGGATGTAGCCGCCGCCGCCGCCGCCACCGCCGCCGCCCTGGTTGTTGTTGCCGTTGCTGCCGTTCGTGGCAGCCGTGCCGCTGGCATAGCCGTCGCCACCATTGGCGCCGCCGCCGCCGGTCCCGCCCGCGGCAGCGGTCGCCGGCGTCGCGGGATCGACGTCGTTGCCGTCGGTACCGTTGGCACCGCCGTCGCCGCCGCTCGATCCGCCACCGCCGTTCGACACGAGGATCGCACCCGCGGTCGCGGTCAGCGTCTGCGAGAACAGCTTGATCATGCCGCCGCTGCCACCGCCGCTGCCACCGGTGGAGTTGTTGCCGCCGCGGGCCGCGCCGCCGGAGACGTTGACGATCGCGGTCGCGGCCAGGGTCAGGGTGCCACCGGTGACGAGGTACACGGCGCCGCCGCCGCGACCGGCCTGCCCCGACGCGTTGCCTCCGCCGCCGTTACCACCGCGTTGGCCGTTGCAGCCCGCCCGCAGCTTCGGGACCGGCGCCGTGGCCGCCATCGCCGCGGTGCCTGCCTGCACGTTGCTGCCGCCGTCGCCGGTGCCGCCGTTGCCCCCGACGGTCATGAACGTTCCGCCCGCACCTCCGCCTCCGCCGTTCGAGTTGCCGTTCGGGTTCTGACCAAACCCACCGCAGTCGCCCGACGGCGACGCGGCGCCCGTAGTGCCCGCGGTGTTGCTGCTCCCCGCGTCGATCGTGCCGTTGACGGTGATCGAGGTCGCGCCGAGCAGCACGAGTGGGCGGTTGCCGGTCACGGTGACCGTGCCGGTGACGGTGATGGTGTCGCGCAGGATGAAGCACGCGGCCGGCTGGCTCTGGGGTGCGGTCGTCCAGCCGGTGGGCTGGGTGCCCGCGCACAGCGCGCTACCGCCCGCGTTCGTGTTGATCGAGGCCGGCAGCGTCAGGGCGCCTGCGGGCGGCGAATCGAGGCAGACGGCAAACGGCAACGGGCCGTAGCAGATCTGATCGTCGTCGGTCACGTTCAGCGTGTGCTGTTGCGCGCCGGTGTTATTGGTCGCGTTCGTCGCGGCGCCGAGATCGACGACGAGCGTCTCGTTCGGCTCGTCGGCGGTGTCGTTCACGACCGTCACGGAGATGTCCGTCGTCGTCGTGCCCGCGGGGATCGCGATCGGAGAGGTCGTCGTGATCGCGTAGTCGGCCGTCGCGGTCGCCGAGCTCGTGGCCGAGGTCGTGAACGGCACCGTCACGGTGCGTCCGCTCGCAGCCGAGAGCCGGATCTGGATCGTCGTCGTGCCGACGGCTTCGCCGACCGTGGTGCTCGCCGCGTTGAAGAACACGTCCGGCGGCGGATCGACCAGATCGTCGAGGATCGTGTGCGTGTGCGTGTCCTTCGTGGTGTCGACCTCGGAGTTGGTCGCCGTCACGAGCTTGATGTCGACGCTCTCGTTGTCTTCGTCGAGGCTGTCGTCGAGCACGTCGAGCGTGAGCGGCACGCTCGTGGTCCCTATCGGGAACGTCACCACGCCGTCGGCGAGCACGTAGTCCATGCCGCTCGTCGCGTTCGTGCTCGTCACCGTATAGGTCGCCATGATCTCGAACTCCGAGGGCTCGTCGAGGACCGCGTCGAACGTCACGTCCGTCGGCTCCTGATCCATCGAGGCCGGCGCCATGAAGCTGACGCGCGGCAGCGCGTGCGCGCGGATCAGCACCTCGTGACGCTCGGCGCCGATCGAGATCTGCGCGCCGACCGGATCGATCAGGATCAGATCGATCGTCTCGTCGACCTCGGTGCCGTCGGTGTCGGCCTTGACCTTGACCTCGAGCATGAACTCGAGCTGACCGGCGGGAATCGTCATCGTCTCCGGCGTCACGATGTCGAAGTCCGCGAGCGGCGTCGCGGTGCCACCTTCGATCTGGTACTTGACCGTGACGTCCTTCGTCGACGCCTCGGAGAGCTTCACCTTGATGTGATGCGCCGACGACTTCTCGTCCGCGGAGCTCATCCCTGCTTCGAACCCGATCGTGATCGTCGGCCCGGGTGCATCGGGCGGAAGTTCTTTGCTAAAGCCGCATGCGCCGAGCGCGACGAGTCCTGCGACGATCAGGCGATTCGACATCAATAAGTCCCCTAGCCACGTATTTTCGCGGCCACCAAAGGAATCCACAACATAACAGCTAGGGTCGGCAATGCCCAACCGGCGAGACCTTTGTCACTCCGTGCGCCAGTTCCGTAACCGCAGTGACGAAACGAGCACGGAGACGCTCGACAGCGACATCGCCGCACTCGCGAGGATCGGCGACAGCAGCCCGGCCGCCGCGACCGGGATGCAGATCAGGTTGTAGACGGAGGCGGCGACGAGGTTCCGGCGGATCGTGTGCATCGTCGCGCGCGCGAGCGCGAACACCGTCGGCAGGCTCCCGATCCCGCCCCGGAGCAGCGTGACGTCCGCACTCGCGGCCGCGATCTCGGTGCCGGTCCCGAGCGCGACTCCGAGATCGGCAGATGCGAGCGCGGGCGCGTCGTTCACCCCGTCGCCGACCATCGCGACGCGACGCTGCTCGGCGTCGACGATCGAGGCCTTCTCGTTCGGGCGCACGCCGGCGTGCACGCGATCGATGCCGACCTCGCGCGCGATCCACTGCGCGGCTGCCTCGCGATCGCCGGTGATCATGATCGAGTCGAAGCGCATGCCGTGCAGCTTCGCGATCGTCGCGCGCGCGTCGGCGGCCGGTGGATCGGCGACGGCGATCACGCCGG
>Ga0316626_10001257_pt1 | contig 11138 bp, 8 predicted proteins | sample OWC_Aug_T1_C1_D5_FD_207656 | JGI IMG/M metagenome (GOLD analysis project Ga0316626, IMG submission 207656) | Wetland soil microbial communities from Old Woman Creek delta, Ohio, United States - OWC_Aug_T1_C1_D5_A | ecosystem: Environmental > Terrestrial > Soil > Wetlands | place: USA: Ohio...
GTCGGGGACTTCCCAGCCCAGGCCCTCGATGATGCGGTACATGATGGTCTTCTGGCCTTCGAGCCGGAAGGGATTGAGCGAATTGAGCAGGTAAAGACCCAACTCCAGGCAGACCGCCTGGACTTGGCGCATGCAATCGTCGAAGTCGCCCATGATCTGGATGGTCTGGGCGCCGTAGTCCATCGCCTGGCTGAGCTTGCCGAACGCGATCCGGCCGGAGCCGATGAAGACGGTGCACCTGAGGCCGCAACTGTGCGCGTAGAGAGCGACCGATGCGGACGTGTTGCCCGTGGAGGCACAGGCACAGGATTTCGCTCCGACCATGGTGGCGTGGCTGAACGCGGCCGCCATGCCGTTGTCCTTGAACGAGCCCGAGGGATTCAGCCCCTCGTATTGCAGGAACAGGCGGTCGGGATTCATGCCTAAGTGCTCGGCGATGGCACGGTTCTGCTGGAGGATCGTCTGGCCTTCGCCGATAGTCACCTTGTGCTTATCGGAGCAGAAATCCAGCAGGTTGCGGAACCGCCAGACGCCTGAGAAGTCCAGAGGCCTGGCCCGCTTGGCCCAGCGTCTGGCGAAGTCGCTGAGCTTCTTTGGCACGGCGACTTTGTCCCAGCGGTACTGGATGTCGAGCAAGTCGCCGCACTTGGGGCACTTGAAGATCGACTGACCGCAGTCGAACTCGGCAGCACAGCCGGGATTGACGCATTTCTGATATGCGATGTCGCGCATAGCCATTCCGGGCACTCCTACTGACCCTTTTTCTTCGGCCATTATAGGCGGTCGCATTAGCTCCTGCAACGCGCGTTTACGCCAGGGGGTTCTGTTCCGGGACCGGTGGGGCTATAATCCCGCCATTACTCTCGATTGGAGTGCGGTATGGCAGGACGTTTGGATCGGAAGGTGGCGATTGTCACCGGCGGCAGTCGTGGGATCGGCAGGGCGATCAGTATCGCGCTGGCGCGGGAGGGGGCGACGGTCGTCCTGGCGGCACGGTCCGCGCAGCCTCTCGCGGAGGCGGCGCAGCTCGTGTGCGAGGCCGGCGGCAGGGCGGAGACTGTCGTGACCGAGCTGACGAGTGAGGAGTCCATCAGGGCTCTGGTCCGAACAGTGAATGACAGGCTCGGCCGGCTGGATATCCTTGTTAACAATGCTGGTATTACGCACTCAGCGAAGTTCGAGGACACGCGGACGGAGGACCTGGACCGCTGCTGGGCGATCAACGCGAGGGCGCCGTTCATCCTATGCCGCGAGGCGCTGCCTCTGTTGAGGCGGGCCGAGGCGGCGTACATCGTCAACGTCTCCTCCGTGGTCGGGGTCAAGGGCTACCCACTGCAGAGCGCCTACACCGCCTCGAAGCACGCCGTCCGCGGCATGAGCATCTCGCTGGCCGAGGAGTTGCGGGGCACGAATATTCGCGTGCACGTGATCTGCCCGGGCGCGGTCGATACCGGGATGGTGGGCAACGTGAGGCCCGACATCAGGAAAGAGGACCTGATCCAGCCCGAGGAGATTGCGGAGCTGGTCTTGTATCTCGTGACGCAAAGAGGCAACGCCGTAGTCGATGAGCTGCATATTCGCCGAGCCGCCGCGGCCCCGTGGTTCGGCTATTGACTCTCAGGTAGCCAACCTATACTGGGTGGCAGCGTCAAGCGCAGCTTGGCGATGGCGACCTTTCCGTGCGTGGGACCATCGCCAAGGCCTTCGGCCCGTTCGACTTCGCTCAGGGCAGGCTCTTGACGCTGCCACCCGAACAGGCATGGGTTTGAATACCTGAGAGTCAGTAGAAGAGTTGAGACCGGCAAGAGCAGAGTGTGTGTGACTGAGGGCGACGTATCATGCGGGCAGTGATTCAGCGGGTGTCTTGGGCGAAGGTTGAAGTCGATGGCAAAACAATCGGACAGGTCGGTCCCGGCCTGCTCGTGTACCTCGGCGTCGGCAAGGGCGATACGGAGACGGATGCGCAGTTCATGGCGGACAAGCTCGTGAACCTGCGCATCTTCGCCGACGAGGCGGGCAAGATGAACCGCAGCGTGATCGACATCCACGGCGGGATTCTGGTGATCAGCAACTTCACGCTGTACGGCGACTGTCGCAAGGGCCGCCGGCCCGGCTTCGATGCCGCCGGCGAGCCGACCATCGCGGAGGCACTGTACGAGAAGGTCGCGTCGCTCATTGCCGCCAGCGATGTGCCGGTGGCCAGAGGGTCATTCGGCGCCCACATGCAGGTCAGCAGCAACAACGACGGCCCCGTGACCTTCCTGCTCGACAGTAGCCGGCTGTTTTGATCACGATTGAGCTACCCGTGAAGGTGATGCTTACCGGGTCTTCACTTCGCCGGCCGGCGTGCCGAGCGTATCCGCTTCCAGAAGGATCACCATGGCGCCCATGACTCGCGTGCCGTAGGAGTCGCGGTTGTAGCCGATGATGACGGGTCTGCCGACCTTGGCTTGGATGGTGTTGGACAGGAGTTGGATGCCGGGAACGAACCGGAGGTGCGATTCGCGTGAAACACGGACCTCCAGGGTGAGATCGGCTCCCTGCTCGGACTGGGTCTTCATCTCGATCTTCCAGAGCCCAATGGGCGCCTCGACGTTTCCGGGGACAGACAGGCCGCCAAACCAATAGCCTACGGCCTGCACCTCAGCGCCGAGGAACTTGCGAATATGTTCCTGCAATTGCCCAGGCAGCGCGGAGACCTGTGCCGCGGGAACGGCGGACGTGAACGTGTCGTCATCCCACCTCAATTCCCTAACTTGGGAATCCGGAATCTTGGTCAGCAACTGCCCGAGGGCATCGTTCGAAGCGGCCCGGCCCTCGATGACCAAGCCCCATTTGTCGTCCTCCATCCACCGGTTGTCCTGGAGGAACGCACCGATTTGCACGTTCGCTTCCTTGGCGGCATTCAATACTTGTCCGGCAGGCAACTGCGACGACCGCTCCAGCAGGACGGAGAAGGGTTTGAGATTCTGATCCTTGGACGGCAGCTCCAGCATGTAGACGCGGTACGTCAGGTATTGCGTCTGCTGCACGTTCACATTGGCCTGGTCCAGCTCCGCAATCACCTGAAGGATGTCCTTCATGCGCTCCTCTGGAGCTGTGAGAATGAGCTGGTTCGATCGTTCATTCGCGACAATACTAGCCTCCCCTCGGGAAAGGGTCCTTATGAGGTGGCTCAACTCCTCGACCGGATAATACTTGACGCTGACGATCTTCGTCCGCAGATCGCCCCGTGGAGAGCTTGAGGATGGCGCGTTGGTGGATTGGACGGGGCCGGTGCCTTCGGACGATCCACCGGACTGCTGCGATAACGAGACGCCTGCGACCAACAGGATGGCCAGAGTCACGACAAACAGATCATGCCTTTTCATAGTTCAATCTCCTTTTTCATCACAGGTTCCAGACAACATATGTCTCACCCTCATCGAGCGTCCCGTAAAGGACGCGTTGCGGCTTGGAGGACTCTCTCGGCCTCTCGACCACGATCTTGGGGTTCTCGATCTGCGGATACAGTCTCTCGACGACTTTGCCCGTGTAGATTTGCGTGTAGCTGGTGCGTTCAACGGCCAGCGCTTGCTGGGGGGAAGTGGGCTGGGGTGCGGCCGCCCGGCTCCTTGCGACGGCGAACATCAACACGCATCCGAGGACGATACCCGTCGCAAATGTCACCGCCGGCTGTCTCAGCCATCCGAGCCAGGGCCACGCCGGCCGCCAGCTTCGCGACCGTCCCTGCCAGGAGCGACGGAAGATCTCCGCCTTGTCCCGGTCCGACAGCGTCGGCACGTCCAGCCGATCCAGTTGCTCCAGCAGCATCAGGAAGGACTGGTACTCGCTCAGCAGCTTCTCCTGCGACTCGAACCGGTCCGGAAGAAGCGCCTTGAATTCCTCCAGCGAAAAACGTGGATTGTCCATATGCCTGAACCTCTACTGATTGAGTTTAGTCAGCAATTTCGCCCGCAAGGCCAGCAAGCACCGGCGAATATGGGTGCGGACCGTCCCTTCCCGGCAGCCGAGAATCCCCGCGATCTCCGGCAGGGGCATGTCCTCGTAGTATCGCAGCACGAACGCCGTCCGCTGGCTCACGCTGATCTCCTCCAGCGCCTCGCAGATCCGCTGCTGCATCAGCGGCCCATCCACGGGCTGCACATCCTCCGCCTCTTCGTCGGCCACCAGCGACTCCACCTGGGGGTCGTCGATGTCGACACGATTGCTCTGGCGTCTCGACCGGCGGTAGTAGTCGATGGCGGTATTGGCGGCGACCGCGTTGAGCCAGGCGGCAACCGATCTCTGACATCGGAACCGGCCCACGCTGCGAAAGACCTTGAGCCAGACCTCCTGCACGCAATCGAGCGTCAGCGACGGGTCGAGCACGATCCGGTGGCAGATGCGGTGCACGCGGTCGATATGCCGGTGGTACAGGCACGCCGCGGCGTCCCGGTCGCCCCGCTGGATCGCCTCGATCAAGGCCTTATCGGATGTCCAGTCGTGTCCATTCATCGTCCACTAATACTGACGAACAACCCGGCGAAAGTGAATACACAACAGACTGACAGAGCGACAATTCCCTATCCCTTGGGGCGCCTCCTGCGAGCGAAACCGCCCGGTGTGCGACTAATTCTCGTGGGGAAGCCCCCATTTGTCATGTCGAGCGAAGCGCAGCGCAGTCGAGACATCTGGCCTCGCAAAAGGCGCACCGTTCAATCCTGACCAGATCCCTCGACTTCGCTCGGGATGACAGAGAGCCACGAAATGTAGTCGCACACACCACCCGTCAGGGGACAATTTGGACTGGCAATGATCGGGCGAATATGGTAGAATAAGAGACATCATAGGGGGGTAGGGATAGCTCGCGCTGTGCGCGGGCGCAGGGTGAGGAGCGGCTTGGATGCTCAATGATGGGGGCGCTATCGGAAACTGGCGAGGGATGGATTCGTGTGAGGTCACGCACGGGTAAGACAGCTATGGGCAGGGAGAGTATCCTTATCGGTCTGACGATGTTTCTGCTGCTGGCGGGCTATGCGGCGGGCAGTGACGAGGTGATTCTCAAGTCACGCCGCTTCGTGCCGCCAACGGGAGTGGATGGCTCTCTGCGCACCCGAGTGCGAACAGCCGGCGATGTTCAGGCGCAGATGACCTCGGGCAAACTGCACGTCATCATTCAGTTGGAGAACGTCCCGACAGTCGAGAAACGAATCGAGCTGGCTGACGCCGGCGTGCAACTACTATCTTACATTCCGAATCACGCCTGGTTGGCTGTCGTAAAGACGGATGCGCTGGCTCGTATCGCGGGCTTGCCCGGTGTCCGGGCTATTGCTGAGATCCTGCCGCAAGACAAGCTGGCTCCCTCCATTCGTAAGCAGGGTATCAATGACTACTCGCGCAATGACGCCGGCGAAGCCAAGCTGGTGATACTACTATTTGAAGATGCCGCCCTGGGGACGGGCGAGACGGCGATTGAGGAGCTTGGCGGCAGGGTGACCGCGCGGGACTCGGAGCAGAACTGTCTGATTTGTTATCTGCCCATCGAGGCGGTGGACACGTTGGCGGCCTGTGATTGCATCAAGTGGATCGACCAGCACTATGAATCGGTCGACCTGAATGACGGGGTGCGAGCGGCGATCAACGTCAATCCGGTGCAGACCGTTCCGTACAACCTGACCGGCTCCGGCGTCGTGCTCGGGCAGTGGGAGTCGAGACACCCCGATGCCGCGCACGTGGACCTGGCAGGACGAGTGGTGAATATCGATGACGGCCGACCCGTAGACGATCACGCGACGCAGGTGGCCGGAATAATGATCGGCGATGGGCGATTGCTGTCGAGCCGCCTGTACCGGGGCGTAGCCACCGCCGCCACCATCGTGTCCTACAAAGACTGGGACAACATCACCGACCTGCGCAGGCAGTATCGCGAGGCAATCGGCACGTACGGCATCGACATCGCCAACAACTCGTGGGGCAAGGTCGAGTGGAACGCGTACAAGGAATATGACGCGGTCCTTGACGGGATCGTGCGAGGCGAGCTTGGCAGGCCCATCTCGATGGTGTGGTCGGTGGGCAACGAAGGCAAATGGGGCACGGTGTTCTCCACGGCCGTGGCCAAGAACGTGGTGACCGTCGGCGCCGCCAACTCCGACGACAACTCACTATGGGCCTGGAGTGACAAGGGTCCGACGGAAGACGGGCGGCTCAAGCCCGATGTCGTCGCGCCCGGGTGCGAAGCCCGCAGTGGCGGCGCGATCTGGTCCACGCTGCCCGGTAATCGCTACGGCGGGACCTGCGGGACGTCGATGGCCGCCCCGTCCGTCTCGGGCACGATGGCCCTGATCCTTGAGGACTGGCGGACATCGCATGACACCGATCCGCTGCCTTCGACGATCAAAGGCCTGCTGTTGCACACGGCGAAGGATTTGGGCAGTTCCGGCCCGGATTACGCGTACGGCTACGGCCTGATCGATGCTCGGGCCGCGATCGATCTGGCCCGCGCCAAGGCCGTGGTTGAGGACACGATTCTGCAACAGGGCCAGCACGACGCGTACACCCTGGATGTCGCCTCCGGGGCGACGGCGCTGAAGCTGACGCTCGTGTGGGACGACTATCCCGGCGATCCGCTGGCGGGACAGGCATTAGTGAACGATCTCGACCTGGTAGTAACGGGTCCCGACGGAACGCCGTGCCATCCGTGGACGCTGGACCCGCTATCCCCGGAAAATCCGGCGCAACGAATGCGAGCGGATCACGTCAACAATGTCGAACAGGTAACCGTCGACAGTCCGGCCGAGGGGCGCTGGCTGGTCACGGTCTGGGGTACGACCGTGCCGCAGCCGCACCAGACCTATTCGCTGATCATCGAACCGGCCGGGCCGGTCGAGACGGCCACGGGCAGGGCGGTTCTCAGCATCGCTGGCACTCTGGGCCAGACAGTGGCTGAGTTTGACGACCAGGGCAACCTCGTGCTCCAGGGCGTGTTGACGACGGGAGTCGAGGGTGTGCCGCCGGGCGGCGCGTTTGTGATTAACGGTCCGGATGAGCAGGTCGCGGGGTACATCGACCTGAACGGCAATATGTGCGTCCGGGGCCAGTTGAGTGAGCAGTCCAATTGTGACTTGATCGGCGGCGGGTTCGTCGTGAAGGACTGGCTGGGCCGGACGGTGGCGTGCGTCGATGCCGCCGGAAACCTGTGCCTGGCCGGACGCTTGTACCAGAATCCGCAGCCATAGGAGTATCTGATAGATCTACAGGTTCTCGCCGTCGCGGGAGCAATGCGTGTAGAGGAGGACAGAAGACACATGGAAAAGTTCTTCGCAGCAATCATAGCGGTGCTGATGGTCGTCCCGTGCCTGGGCACGACGATCATCGTCGATGACGATGGTCCGGCGGCGTACAGCACGATTCAGGCGGCTCTGGACAACTCCTGGCGAGGTGACATCATCGTCGTCAAGCCCGGCACGTACCGCGAGCGGCTCACCTTCAACGGGCGGGCGGTCACGGTCCGCAGTGAGAATCCCGACGACCCCGGCGTCGTTCAGGCTACGGTGATCACCGATCTGGCCGGCGCCACGGTCACCTTTGATTTCAATGAAGGGGACTCCTCCGTCCTCGAAGGTTTCACGATCACCGGTCGTGGCATCCAGTGCCTGGGGACCTCGCCGACGATCTCCAAGAACGTGATCCGCAACTGCGAAGACGCAGGCATCACCGGTCGCGGCGGCGCAGCGCCCACTATCACCGGCAACTCCATTCTCGCCAATCGCCAGGAGGGCATCTATGGTTGCGACGGCTTGGTCCAGGGCAATACGATCTCGCAGAACAGCGCCGGCCTGGCCTTCTGCAACGGCGCGATCCAGGACAACATCATCACCGAGAACACCCCCGTCGGCGGCCTGTACTACTGCAACGGCCAGATCACCGGCAACGTGATTTCAGGCAATCAAGCCGAGAGTTCCGGCGGCGGACTCTCGAACTGCGCGGGCGACATTCGCAACAATATCATCACCGGCAACCGCGCCGGCCGCCAGGGCGGCGGACTGTACAACTGCACCAAATCCGTCACCAACAACACGATCGTGGGCAACATCGCCGTCGATCAGGGCGGCGGACTGGCCCAGTGTCCCGGCGTCGTGCGGAACAACATCATCGCGTTCAACAGCGCGCCGGCCGGCGGCGGCATCTATGGGCCCGCCAACGGCACCTACAATGCATTCTGGCAGAACAACGGCGGCAATTTCGGCGCGGGCTCCGGCTCCGGCGTGGGCGATATCGTGTCGAATCCGCAGTTTGCCCGCGACGGCCGCTGGGACACCAACGGCACCCAGGACGCCAGCGACGATTTCTGGGTGGATGGTGATTACCACGTGAAGTCGCAGACCGGCCGCTGGGAGCCCGCCGAACGATGGTGGATGCTCGACAGCGTCACCAGCTACTGCGTCGACGCGGGCAATCCAAGCTCCGACTGGTCGGCGGAGTTGTGGCCGCACGGCCAGCGGATCAATCTCGGCGCTTACGGTGGGACCCCTCAGGCGAGCATGTCACCCTCCGATCTGGGCAACGTGGCCGATCTGAACCACGATCTTCAAGTGGGCCCCGACGATTTGAAACTCCTGAGCGGGAAATGGGCGCTCATGGAGGACCTGCTTGCGGCGGACCTGAATCGCGACGGCAAGGTGAACGTGATCGACTTCGCCATCCTGGGCCAGTCCTGGCGCAGCGGGGCGCCGCCTGTGAGCGCTCCGATTCCCGACCCGATGACCTGGGCCACCAAACCTTACGCTACCGGGCCGTACACGGTCGCCATGGTGGCCACCACGGCCACCTCCACCGACGGCACGAGCGTCGAATACTGGTTTGAAGACTTCTTCCATCCCGAATTCAACAGCGGATGGCTGTCCTTCGCCGCCGGGCAGGAGCCGCGATGGGAGGACAAGGACCTGTCGGCCAACACGACCTACTGGTATCGCGTGAAGGCCCGCAACCAGGGCAACCACATGGAGACGCTGTGGTCGGAGCGGTCCGCCGTCCAGACCCTGCAGGAGGACACGACGGCGCCGACGCCGGACCCGATGACGTGGGAGACTGAGCCGTTCCGCGTGTCGGCGGGCAAGATTCGCATGGTGGCGACGCAGGCGAGTGACATCAGTGGCGTCGAGTATCAGTTCGAGTGCACCACGCACGCCGCGTACAGCAGCGGTTGGCAGGACAGCCGCACATACGAGGTAAGTTCGCTGCCCAAGGGAACCTATACATTCAAAGTGCGCGCCAGGGACAAATCGCCGAGCCACAGCACGACGGCCTACTCGAGCGAAGTGACCCTGGACCTTCAACCGCCGACGCCGGACCCGATGACCTGGGAGATCGAACCGAAGGAGGTGAACATCGGCGGCGGGACCTTCAATTACCATGCAACGATGAAGGCCACTGCGGCGACAGACGATGCGGCCGGCGTCGAGTACTTCTTCCAGTGCACAACCGAGCCGGAGTTCAGCAGCGCCTGGCAGATCTCCCGCGAGTACACCGTCAAGGTCGGCCGCGCCGGCCAGTACCATCGTTTCCGCGTCATGGCCCGTGACACATCGTCCAGCCACAACGAGACCGGCTACTCCACCGAAGTAGCGGCGAAGTAAAATCGATCCGAAGTCTCGGGTGGCAGCGTCAAGGCCGAAGGCCTTGGCGATGGTTATGTGGTATTTGAGGTAAACCATCGCCAAGCTGCGCTTGACGATGCCACCCGGTCCCGCTTCGTTCCGCATGACATGAGGCGCCATGGGATTCGGGGGAAAACTGATTCCTTGCGGCACACCCATCGGGTACGATGGCCACGTTCCTGGACTTGAGTGTGAGGTCGAGTGCTTGTATGACGCGAGGACATTGGGAGCACTTTTCGCATCCGTCGGATATCGGGATTCGCGGCGTGGCGCCGACGAAGGAGGAGGCGTTCGCGCAGGCGGCGACGGCGTTGACCGCCGTGATTGCCGACGTGGAGAAAGTCGAGCCGAAGCAGGCCGTTGACGTCAGGTGCGTCGAAGACGACGATGACATGCTCTTGGTGGCCTGGCTCAGCTCGCTGCTGTACGAGATGGATGCCCGGAACATGCTGTTTAGCCGTTTTGAGATTGAGCTTGTGGAAGGCGGCCTGAAGGCCAGGGCTTGGGGCGAGCCGGTGAATGTGGAAAAGCACGAGCCGGCGGTGGAGGTCAAAGCCGCTACCTACGCCGGCCTGGAGGTCGGCCGCGACAACGAAGGCAACTGGGTCGCCCAGTGCATTGTAGATGTGTAAAGAGAGTGTGAAGTTTCAGGTTTGAAGTTTGAAGAGCACTTTACACTTCAAACTTCACACTTCAAACTCTCCCGCGACTTCAGCCTGGTTCTTCGGATTTAGCTGAAGGAAGTGAGGATTGCAGGGATGTACGCCGAGAGACTACAGAAGACTGGTGACGCACAGTGGACGATTGCCCCAATCGGCAAGATGCAGGTGCCGGTAGTCATCTACGCTGATGAGGAACTGGTCCGGGCGATGGAAGAGCAGGTCTTCCAGCAGGCGGCGAACGTGGCGGGCCTGCCCGGCATCGTCGAGGCGTCGTACGCGATGCCCGACGCGCACTGGGGTTACGGCTTTCCCATCGGCGGCGTCGCCGCGTTCGATCCCGACGCAGGCGGCGTGATCTCGGCGGGCGGGGTCGGGTTCGACATTTCCTGCGGCGTGCGGGCCGTCCGCACCGGACTGACCGCAGATGCCATTGAGGATAGCAAGCCGAAACTGGCCGACGTCCTGGCCCGGAAGATCCCCGCCGGCGTCGGCAGCCGGGGCAAAGTGAAGGTCTCCGCCGCGGAGATCGACGACATGCTGGCGGGCGGAGCCGAGTGGGCCGTCGAGCAAGGGTATGGCAGCCGGGCCGATCTGGCGTACATCGAGGAGAACGGCAAGATGGCCGGGGCCGAGCCGAGGTATGTCTCGGACCACGCCAAGCAACGCCAGGAGAGCGAGGTCGGCACGCTCGGCTCGGGCAACCACTACCTCGAAGTGCAACGGGTGACCGCCGTCTATCGTGAGGACATCGCCAAGGTCCTCGGCGTGGCTCTCAACGACGTCATTCTGATGATTCATTGTGGCTCCCGCGGCCTGGGCCACCAGATCGCGACCGACT
>Ga0316626_10001261_pt1 | contig 11130 bp, 8 predicted proteins | sample OWC_Aug_T1_C1_D5_FD_207656 | JGI IMG/M metagenome (GOLD analysis project Ga0316626, IMG submission 207656) | Wetland soil microbial communities from Old Woman Creek delta, Ohio, United States - OWC_Aug_T1_C1_D5_A | ecosystem: Environmental > Terrestrial > Soil > Wetlands | place: USA: Ohio...
GCGACCGCAGGACCCGGAGCAGGAAATATCACTCTGCTATGGGCCCCGGTGATCGGTGCAACGTCGTACAATCTGTACTGGGGAACCGCACCTGGACTTACGACAAATTTGATTTCCGGTGTAACCAGTCCCTTTATCCATACCGGCCGAACCACGGGTACGACATATTACTATGCGGTGACTGCGGTGAATTCGGGCGGAGAGGGTCTCAAGTCCAACGAGGCGAATGCTGTAGCGCCTTAACAGGGTGGGGTGGAGACTGCGTCATGGCGGCCCTGATAGCCCGTATTTCTGACGGAAAGCTTGCCCCCCGGCGGAGTTGAATATGCGTGCACTCCTGCGAATTGTGCAGGGGTGCACTTATTTTTATTGCAGACGAACCCTATGAAAAGACTTCTCCTCCTAACTATCGTCGCCGGTGCGCTCTATGCGTTGGTGAACGGCTGCGCCGTTGAGGAAGTGACGCCGCCCCGGTCCGTCTCCGCGCAACCCGCGTTCATCGCAACCGCGTCGAGCGGCAGCCAGGCGGCTTCGGAGGTCATGCAGACAGCGGATCTTTTCTATAACTCCGCCATGCTCTGGAAGGCCTTGGGATCTCATACGATCAACGTGATGAACAGCGATCCCACTGTGACGCTCACCGCCCCGATCGGGTGCGCCGATTACGGCGAGTTCAGTTATGCCGGGACGGTAAACGCCTCGGGCAATTACACCCTGACCCTCACCTACAAGCTGTGCAGGGAGGACGGCTATCAATACGACGGAGTGATGAACGTCCAGGGAACTCCCGACAACCTGTCCGCTACGCTTGGGAATTCAGGGGACTTTCGGATCATCGATTTTGACAGCGATCGTTACGAAGCTATCATCGGGATCATCTCGGTCCCGCAGCTCACGTTTACGATGAGCGGGTCCGCCGGAGCCGCCTCGGAATCCTACACGATCCAGCCGACAGGATCGATAACGGCCTTCGACTACATTTCGCTGGGACAATTTACCGTTATCTTCAACGGGGTGCAGCTCAGCTTCGGCAGGTCCACGCTGCCGACGAGCCGGACCACGACGGTCACCATGAACGGCAGCGCGCGCGAAACCTGGCCGGGCGGATACATGGTGCTCGCGCTGTCGAATTATTCGGTCACCAAGACCGAGGCCGTGTCGTCAGCCGGACCTCCGCCGACCTACTCGGGAAGCGATACCATCGTGGCCGGAACAGTAACCTATGATTACAGCATCGGTTCGAACGGGCTGCCCGGGATCATCACGGTTTCGACCCTGACACCCGTCCATCATACGTACAGCACGGGCAAGACATCCGCAGGGACCGTCGTATGCACGGGCACGGGCGCGGCGACTATACAGTATAATGCCGGCGGGACCATCGATGTGACGGTCGCGGGAGGCGCTCCGGTCACGTTGTCCAGCGAATACTTCCTGAACAAGGTCGTCACTATGTACGGCATGGAGCAGGCGACGCCGCAGTTCATGGGCGCCGGCGGGGTCGCCGCGAGCGCCAAGGCATCGGGAAGTTCGTGGAACGCGACGATGACCGTGACGGCGCTTTCATCAGGGTCGAACCTTTCCTGTTATACGGATGTCCATGTGAACTATTACGATCTCGCCGCTCCGGCAACGATAGCATGGTACGTTGACTGGCACATCGATCTGGTCAATAATTGTTCTCGGCCCGCGGGTATCCCCTTTCAAGAGGCGCGGGATGTGAACGGCAACAGCGTCTGTGATGCCGGACTGGACATCAACGGTGCGGATGTTGATCTGTCCTCCGGCGGCGTGGAGCATTTCACCGCCACAGACCTGCCCCAGGGATACTACGTCGTATCCATCAACAACTGGAGCTGCGGCACGGATATATCCAATCAGGCATCCATCATAATCGGCGATTATCTGTTCGGGACCTACAACTGTACCTACTCTACCTCCGACGGGGACGGGACAAATCCGGGCGCGTGGTGCCGCTTGGCAGATATCCAGGTGAACGCTGACGGGAGCGCAAACGTGCTGACGCCGAACTCGGCGTATACTCCCTGGCATAATTGATCGAGTGAGACAAGGGTGAGCAACGGGGAATGGTCTGGCAGGACGCAAACGGGTCCTGCCATTTTTGTTGAGCTCCATGAGCGATGGTAATCTTAAAAGAGAGATCCTGCACATCCTCCAAGAGAAAACCCCTGCCGCATTGCTGGGCCTGGATGCTTCGGAACGGAAGATGATCACCATCCTTGTGCGGATGGCCTATGACAAGGAAACGCTCGTGGGATGGCGGGCGATCAAGTCCATCGGGCTCGTTGCGAGCGAAATGGTGAGAAGGGATCCCGAGTTCCTGCGCGAGACCTGCCGGAAGCTCCTCTGGTCGTTTACCGACGAGTCCGGCGGGATCGGCTGGTCGGCCCCCGAGATGCTCGGTGAGATCGTGAGCTCGGACCCGAAGCGTTTCCAGGATGTCATTCCGCTCATCGCAGCGGCCTATGAGGTGGACGAAGACGTTTTCCGGGCCGGGGTGCTCTATGCGCTCAGCAGGGTCGCCGAGCATGCGCCGGAACTGGCAGCGCCTTATCAGAAGATCGTTGTTCTCTCGCTTGCAGACAGGGATCCGCTGGTCAAGGTTCGCGGCATCGGACTCATCAGGCTGCTCTGGCCATGGGTGAAAAGCAATGGCATCTGGAGCCGGGAATACTGTGAGCGTGTCATCTCGTCCCTGGGCAAGTTGAATTCAGACAGGGGAGAGGCATGGGTGTATCAGGGGTGTGATTTTGTATCGCTTCAGGTTGGCGAAGAAGCACTTAAAGCATTAAAAGTTATTAATCAGTAGCTTATATTTTTTTATCATATACTTGACAATGATACGCTCATATTTTATAATATGAGTGTTATCAATTTGAGGTAATCATGGCAACTACAGCAAAAAGAGATTATTACGACATACTCGGGGTGAACAAGCAAGCGACCGAGGCTGAACTCAAGAAGGCCTTCAGAAAGCTTGCGAGGAAATTTCATCCTGATGTAAATCCCGGCGATAAGACCTCGGAACAGAAATTCAAGGAGCTGAATGAAGCGTACGAGGTCCTGTCCGATCCCAAAAAGCGCAAACAGTACGACCAATTCGGCCATGCCGCATTCGAGCAGGGATTCGGGCAGGGTCCCGGACCGGGGCAGGGATCTGGGTTCGAGGGATTCGGAGGTCCGGGAGCCGAGCAGTTCAGCCGCGGCGGGTACGAGGACATCTTTGCAGATCTTTTCGGCGGACGGGGTGCGCGGCCGCGGGGCCCGCAGAAGGGCGAGGACATCACGTATACCGTCGAGGTCGATCTTGAGGACGCGATTTTCGGAAGGACCATGCAGGTCGACCTTCAGCGCGAAGTGAGCTGCACGGTCTGCGGCGGGAGCGGCGCAAAGCCGGGATCATCGCCGCGCACCTGTCCGACCTGCAGGGGGACCGGGAGCATTACGCAGGGAAAGGGATTCATGCATTTTTCACATACCTGCCCCACATGCCAGGGCGGCGGGACGATCAACACCGATCCCTGCACGAACTGCGGCGGCAGCGGCATGACCACCCGGTCTGAGCGCATCAACGTGAAGATCCCGCCAGGCGTGGATAACGGGTCCAAGGTGCGCATGGCCGGCATGGGCGCGCCGGGAGTGAACGGAGGTCCTCCGGGAGACGTCTTCATTATCACGCGGGTGAGGCCGCATCATTACTTCGAACGCAGGGGTGACAATCTTTATTCCGAGGCGAAGGTGACGGTGAAAGAGGCGGCGCTGGGAGAAAAGATCGAAGTGCCTACCGTTGACGGTATGGTCATGCTGAGCCTGCCGGCTGGCGTTCAGACCGGCCAGCAGCTGAAGCTGAAGGGAAAGGGTGTGCCGAACTTCGGCGGCGCAGGCGTGGGAGACCATTACGTGACGATCCAGGTCGTCACACCGACGAGGCTTGCCGATCGCGGCAAGGAGCTTCTGCGCGAGCTCGACCGGCTGCATCCGGGGAATCCTCGGCAGGATATCACGTTCCGGGGATTCAGAAAACGCTGACACGGGGACGCGGGGACACGGTGACAGGGCGAACTGCTCACATCGTGAACTGCATTGTGAGGGCAAGAACATGGCGGTACGGGGACATAAGTTGTATATGATCAGCGTCGTGTCGGAGATGCTGGGGATCCATCCCCAGACGCTCAGGATCTACGAACGCGAGGGATTCATCAAGCCGAAACGAAGCGGCGGGAACACGCGGCTCTATTCCGAGGAGGATGTGGAACGGCTTGAAATGGTCCTGAGGCTGACGAGGGAACTGGGCGTGAACCTGGCAGGCGTGGAGGTGATCCTCTCCATGCGCGAAAAGATGGAGCAGATGCAGCGCGAGATGGAGGAGACCATTGACAAGCTTCGCGAGGAACTCGCGCGAGAGATCGCCCGGCGCGAAGAGGCCCGGAACGCCCTTGTGCCGCTCCGGCGGATCACGGTGAAACGGGGAGCGTAAGAAGTTCGAAGTGTGGAGGTTGGAGTCGGGAGGACACCATGGCGCGTTTCGATAAATTTACCTTGAAATCCCAGGAGGCGGCGCAGGCCGCCCAGGAACTGGCTGCGAAAAGCAGGCATCAGCAGATCGAACCCGAGCATCTTCTGCTCGCGCTGGTCGAGCAGGAGGAAGGCGTGGTCATGCCGGTACTGAAAAAGCTCGGCGCGGACCCGGGCAGGGTCCGTTCGGACATCGTGCAGGCCCTGGAAAAGGTCCCGAAGGTCGAAGGGCTGGTCCAGACCTACCTTTCCAACCGGTTGAACAAACTATTTGAAAAGGCGGAGCAGGAGGCGGGCCGGCTGAAGGACGAGTACGTCAGTTCCGAGCACCTCCTGATCGCGGCGGCAGACGGTGACGGGGCGGCACGCGACGTGCTCTCGCGCCACGGCATCACGAGGGACCGCATCTTCACGGTGCTCGTCGATATCCGCGGTTCCCAGCGGGTCACGGACCAGAATCCCGAAGACAAGTACCAGGCGCTTACCCGGTACGGCCGCGACCTCACCGATCTTGCGAGACGGGGCAGGCTCGATCCGGTGATCGGCAGGGACGAAGAGGTGCGGCGCGTTGTACAGGTGCTCTCCCGCAGGACAAAGAACAATCCGGTGCTCATCGGTGAACCGGGCGTGGGCAAGACCGCCATCGTCGAGGGACTTGCGCAGCGCGTGGTGAGCGGAGACGTGCCGGAGGGCCTGAAGAACAAGCGCGTCGTCGCCCTCGATATGGGCGCCTTGATCGCCGGCACCAAGTACCGGGGCGAGTTCGAGGACCGGCTCAAGGCCGTCCTGAAGGAGGTCTCGGAATCACAGGGCGATGTGGTCCTGTTCATCGATGAGCTCCACACGGTCGTGGGCGCCGGCGCTGCAGAGGGGGCCATGGACGCCTCGAATATGCTGAAACCCGCCCTGGCGCGCGGCGAGCTTCGGTGCGTGGGCGCCACAACGTTGAACGAATACCGGAAGTACATCGAAAAGGACCCAGCCCTGGAGCGCAGGTTCCAGCCCGTGCTCGTGCGCGAGCCGTCGGTGGATGACACGATCTCCATTCTGCGCGGACTCAAGGAACGCTATGAGGTGCACCACGGTGTCAAGATCAAGGACTCGGCGCTCGTGAACGCGGCGGTCCTGTCGCACCGCTACATCGCCGACCGGTTCCTGCCTGACAAGGCGATCGACCTTATCGACGAGGCCGCGTCGCGTCTCCGGATGGAGATCGACAGCATGCCCACGGAACTGGACGAGGTGGAACGCCGCATCCGGCAACTCGAGATCGAGCGTGAGGCCGTTAAAAAAGAACAAGATCCGGCCTCGGCCCAGCGCCTCTCGAAGATCGAGAAGGAGATCGCCGAGCTTTCCGAAAAGAGGAGCGGGCTTCGTGCCCAGTGGCAGGCGGAGAAGGGTGGCATCCAGAAGATCAGGTCTATCAAGGAGCAGACCGAGCAGGCAAGGATCGACGCGGAAAAAGCGGAGCGCGAAGGGAATCTCGGCAAGGCGGCCGAGCTCCGCTACGGGAAGCTTATGGAACTCCAAAAGCAGCTCGATGCTGAATCAGCGAAGCTTGCAGCAATACAGGCGCAATGCAAGATCCTGAAAGAGGAGGTCGACGACGAGGACGTTGCCGAGATCGTCTCAAAATGGACCGGTATACCGGTGAGCAGGATGCTGGAGGGCGAGAAGCAGAAGCTCCTCCACATGGAGGACCGGCTCCGGGTCCGCGTGGCGGGGCAGGACGAGGCCATCAGCGCTGTTTCCGACGCCGTACGCCGCGCCCGGGCCGGCATCCAGGACCCGAATCGCCCCATCGGGAGCTTCATCTTCATGGGCCCGACCGGCGTGGGCAAGACCGAGCTCGCCCGGGCGCTGGCCGAGTTCCTGTTCGACGATGAGCAGGCCATGGTCCGCATCGACATGTCCGAGTACCAGGAGCGCCATACCGTGTCCCGGCTCATCGGCGCGCCTCCGGGGTATGTGGGATATGATGAGGGCGGCCAGCTGACCGAAGCGGTGCGCAGAAAACCCTATGCGGTCGTCCTGTTCGACGAGATCGAGAAGGCCCATCCCGAGGTGTTCAATGTCATGCTCCAGCTCCTGGACGATGGCAGGCTCACGGACGGCCACGGCAGGACCGTGGACTTCAAGAACACCGTGGTAATCATGACCTCGAACATCGGCAGCCAGTTCATCCAGGACTACCAGAACGACGAGGTCGAGATGCGCCGTCGGGTGACCGAGGCAATGCGGCAGCACTTCCGGCCCGAGTTCCTGAACCGCGTGGACGACACGATCATTTTCCATCCGCTCGACGCCGAGGTGCTGAAGCGGATCGTTGGCATGCAGGTGGCCCTTGTCCAGCATCGGCTCGCGGACCGGAAGATCGAGATCGAGCTGACGGATGCAGCGCGGGAGCTTCTCGCGGAGGAGGGATTTGACATGGTTTACGGCGCCCGTCCGCTCAAGCGGGTGGTCCAGCGGGATATCCTGAATCCACTGGCGTCGAAGATCCTTTCCGGGGAGGTACAGGAAGGGTCGCACGTTCGCGTGGATGCTGAAGGCAGGAAGCTCGTGTTCCGGCCCGTGGTCCGGGACGCGGCCGCCTAAGGGGGCCACCGGTGGTGGAAAAATGTTAATAAATATAGTTGTAAAGACTATTTTTATATGTTATCATCTTAAATAATACGTCCTGTGGGCACAAACCCTTGGATCGTTCCATCGCGGCTATGAGTACCTGAGACGATAGAGATGCCTACAAAGAAGCGAAGAAAATCCGTTCTCCGTAAGCCGGCGGTAAAGAAGAAGGCGGCCAGAAAGGCCCCGCCCCGGGAAAAGGCAGCCGCTTCGTCCCCGAAGGCGGCGGCAAGGCGTGATTACAAGGCCCTCTTTCACCGGAAGCTGACCGAGAACCACCTGTTCTATGAGGTGGGACGGATCATCGCCTCCGAGACCGAACCCTTCGAGCTCATCAAAAAGATCATCTCCGTCATCAATAAAGAAGTCCCCTTTCAGGATGCCGCTGTCTATACCGTCAAGAAGGACATGACCGGTCTCGAGCCGTTCTACTACAGCGGCCCGCTCTTCCGGAGCGCCACCCTCGATGCAGTCTACTATGACAGCGGCGCGCCGGGTAATATCGCATCGACCGGCGAACCGATCTACCTGCAGGATGCCGCCCTCTACGAAGGCTTCCTCCAGTATCCCGAAGAACGGCGGAAACCCGGCAGTTACCTGGGCATCGCCCTCAAGAACGAGAGCCGCGTGATCGGCGTCATGGGCTTCAGCCATGGCGACCCCCGCGCCTTCCGGGTTGAGGACCTCGACACCATCCGGACGCTCTCGCCGCTGATCTCGGCAGGGTTCGAGAAGGCCGAGCTCTTCCGGAAAACGCTCGAACTGTCCCGCGTGGACGAACTCACCGGCCTTCTGAACTACCGGGTGCTCATGGAAAAACTGGCCGAGGAGGTGCGGAGGAAGATCCGCACGGGCCGGGCGTTCTCGTTCATCATGATCGACATCGATGATTTCAAGCGGGTCAATGACCGGTATGGCCACCTGGAGGGGAGCAGGCTGATCGCCCAGATGGGACCCCTGCTCAGGATGGCGTGCCGTACCGACAGCACCGATATCTGCTTCCGGTACGGCGGGGAGGAATTCTCGATCCTGCTTACCGAGACCACGATAGCGGAGGCCGAGGCCGTGGCCGAGCGTATCCGCAAATCGGTCGACGAGTATCCGTTCACGGTGAAGGTGAACCACCCGACGGAGGTCATCAGCGTCAGCCTTGGCGTTTCCTGCATGGCGGACGACAAGCAGAAGTCCATCACCGAGCTGATCAACGAGGCGGATATCGCTCTCTATCATGCCAAGGCGGCCGGCAAAAACCGGGTCGCCAGTTACAGCGAGGGTTGCGGCATGCCCGCAGCCAGCCCCGCTGAGCGGAAAGGAACGCCCTAGCCCGTCAGAAACAGCCGAGCTGGCAGGCTGTGATCTTGATATTCAGCTCGTTGCAGACCGCCCCGATCGCCTGCAGGGGCACATCGTGCTCCTTCCCCAGCTCGTGGGCTTTTTCGCACGTCATGCGGCCATCGCGTGACGCTTTGATCACCGCTTCCTTGAGCGCTTCCTTTGTCGCCGGCATAAATCCCTCCTCCGTGATGCGTTCTCATACTACCCGAGCGGCCGCCGCGATGCAACCGATTTGCGCCTGCCGGACGGCAAAGTTCCTTTACTTTTTTCCGCTGATGAACGATAATACCGTTCACGGAAAAGCGGCGATGGCCGAGGCAGGACCCGGGCCGGCGGCGCGGGCGAAATGCACGAGGAGAGAGAACATGACGACTGGTTCCCGGAATGAACGACTGAACAGCTGGGTGCAGGAGGTCGCGGACCTCTGCGTACCCGAAGAAATCTACTGGTGCGACGGATCGAAGGCCGAGTACGACCGGATGATGGCGCTTCTCACGGAGCGCGGCATGGCCATCCCGCTCAAGCAACGGCCCAACAGCCACCTCTTCCGAACCGACCCCAGCGATGTGGCGCGCGTGGAGGACCGGACGTATATCAGCACCCGGTTGCAGGAGGAATCGGGCCCCACGAACAACTGGGTCCACCCCGACGAGCTCAAGAAGACCATGCGGGGTCTGTATGCCGGCTGCATGAAGGGCAGGACGATGTACGTCATCCCGTTCTCGATGGGGCCCATCGGCTCGCCGATCTCGAAGATCGGCGTGGAGCTGACCGACAGCCCCTATGTGGTCTGCAACATGCACATCATGACCCGCGTCGGGAAGAAGGTGCTGGAGGTCCTCGGCGGCGCCGGCGAGTTTATCCCGTGCCTGCATTCCATCGGGGCGCCGCTCGGACCGGGGCAGAAGGACAGCCCCTGGCCCTGCGCTCCGATCGAAAAGAAGTACATCAGTCATTTCCCCGAGGAGAACCTGATCTGGTCCTACGGCTCGGGCTACGGCGGGAACGCCCTGCTCGGGAAGAAGTGCCTCGCCCTGCGCATCGCGTCGAACATGGCGCGGCGGGAAGGCTGGCTGGCGGAGCACATGCTCATCCTGCGGCTCATCAGCCCGGAGGGGAAGCGGTACCACATCGCGGCCGCCTTCCCGTCGGCCTGCGGCAAGACGAATCTCGCCATGATGCAGCCGTCCGTCAAAGGCTGGAAGTGCGAGTGCATCGGCGACGACATCGCCTGGATGAAGGTCCGGGACGACGGCAGGCTCCACGCCATCAATCCCGAGAGCGGATTCTTCGGCGTTGCGCCCGGCACGTCCTACGACACCAATCCCATGGCCATGGACACGCTGAAGGAGAATATCATCTTCACGAACTGCGCCCTGGCGGACGACGGCGACATCTGGTGGGAGGGCATGAGCGGACCCACGCCGGCCCATCTGATCGATTGGAAGGGCCGCGACTGGACGCCGGCCAACCGCGAGGACGCCGCACATCCGAACGCGCGCTTCACCGCGCCGGCCCGGCAGTGTCCGGTCATCTGCCCGGACTGGGAGGACCCCGAGGGCGTGCCCATCGATATCTTTATCTTCGGCGGCAGACGGAGCAGCGTGGTGCCGCTCGTGGCCGAGGCCTATTCATGGGACCACGGCGTGTTCCTGGGCGCGACCGCGGCCTCCGAGACCACGTCGGCGAACATCGGAGCCGTTGGGAACCTCCGGCGCGACCCCTTCGCCATGAAGCCCTTCCTGTCCTACCACATGGGAGACTACTTCCAGCACTGGCTCGCCATGGGCGACCGCCTGGGCGCAAAGGCGCCGAAGATATTCTACGTCAACTGGTTCCGGAAGAGCCCGGAAGGCAGGTTCCTCTGGCCCGGGTTCAGCGACAACAGCCGCGCGCTCAAGTGGATGTGCGAGCGCGTGGACGGAAAGATCGGCGCGAAGGAGACCCCCATTGGCCTGATGCCGAAGGATGGCGACCTCGACCTGTCGGGCCTCGATATCCCGCACGGCAGCATGCAGACCCTGATGAAGGTGGACCTGCGGGAGTGGAAGGCAGAGGTCCCGGACATTGAGCAGCACTTTGCGATCTTCGGGAACCGGCTGCCTGCCCGTCTCCGGAAGCAGCTGGAGGAGTTCAAGAGGCGGCTGGGGTAGTTCACCGCTTCCTTCCGATCTGACCATTTGAACCGCGAGGACGCAAAGTTCGCGGGGCTGCTCCGGCAGGCCCCGCGTCCCGCATCTTCGCGGTCATTTTATTGAACCTCTTTGCAGCATGCTGCGGGAACGCGCTCGCTCCTTGGATATATGCGAACAACAACCACCCATACCGCCCTCGTGAATGTCCTGGGCGTCGTCTACCTGCACCGCAAGACCGAGGACGGGGGCGATCTCTACCTCACCCGTTTCGCCGAGTCCCACCAGGAGCACCTCAAGATCCACAACTGGTACGAGGAGAGTTGGTTCGCGAGGCACCGCGTGCGGCTGCTCGGGACGAGCTCGGTCTACCGCGTCCCGACGCGGCGGATAAACGGCACGAGCCTTGACCTGGTGGTGAAGCACAACCGGGTCGGCGAGGACGTCCCGCTGAACACCCACACCCTGCAGGAGTTCATGAGCGCCGAGTTCAACAGCCCCT
>Ga0316626_10001264_pt1 | contig 11127 bp, 8 predicted proteins | sample OWC_Aug_T1_C1_D5_FD_207656 | JGI IMG/M metagenome (GOLD analysis project Ga0316626, IMG submission 207656) | Wetland soil microbial communities from Old Woman Creek delta, Ohio, United States - OWC_Aug_T1_C1_D5_A | ecosystem: Environmental > Terrestrial > Soil > Wetlands | place: USA: Ohio...
CGTTCTCGCTCCGAGAGACAGGTGAGAGCGAAACCCATTGCTGCAAGGCAGAAGAGAAGACCCGTAGCGACAAAAAACCAATGCATGGTGGACCTCCCTCCTCAAAGAACCGTGCGGGTCGGTCAGTCAAAAAGCGACAAGGCACTGTTGGGGCCGCAAAACCTACTTTTGTTTCTTGCCCTTGTCCTTGCCTTTACTTTTTCCTTTCTCGTCAGCTCCGCCTTTATATTTGTCGTCGTAGAGGTCATGCCCTTTTTTCAAGGCGTGGAAGTCATCGGATCCTGGCTTTATGCCTAGGCTCTTCGCAAGGACCCCCCAACCCTTACCCTTCCCGGATTTGTATTGCTGGAGAACATAGTCTGTCGGATGCCTCGACATTTCTCCCAGCCGAAAAATCATGTAGGCATCCCCAGGATACTCAACATTGCTGAGCACCGCATTGATCTCCACATCGCCTATTTTGAATCGAGCTCCGAGCCGCGCTCGGAATCCTGAAGGGTCTGCCTGCGCTTGGATGCTTAGATCCTTGATCCAGTCAAAATCGCCTGCAAGGGCCACCGATGAAACGGACAGCAGCATCATCAAAAACATGAAGAACACCTTTCGAAAGTTCATTTTCGCTTCCTCCTCATTTCATCTCAACCTACTAGCTTATATGTGATCCTGGACGCGCGCAATTGCCTGTCAGGTCTTTGCCTTTGACAAAATCGCCTGAGCCACTTTTGCAGCGCCTTGCTCGGCGAATGCCATGGGCCCGTACCTGGCCCCTCCACGGTTTGAGGTGCCAAATATTTTCACCCTATTCCATGGGAAGCCTGAAAGACACAAAGCCCCACATCCCTTGCACGGGGAAATGGGGCCTTCGTGCCTCACACCTCCTTGATCCCAGAAGGGTTTACGGGCCAAAAACGATGAAATCATTATACTTAAATGCGGAGGTAATAGCAAGGAACAGAAGGGAAGAGGAATGCTAGAATGTTGGAAGAATGGAAAGAGAATAAGAAGACAGAATACCGCCGCCGGCAGCTGTCTTCTACATCAGCAGCGTTAGACAACCCCTCGCCCTCGCCGAGTCAAAGCCCCGAACTGGTGATTTGCGCAAGCTTCTATGGCTTCTGGCGGCAACGTGTAGAGAAAATGCCCCTCGTCCCGACCGTCATCCAGGTAAAGACGGTATCCGGAGATGCGAATGATTTGTTCCTTTTCCCCATCGTCGAGCAGTTTCTCGAGAAATCGTTTGAAGTTGCCTGTAAAAACCAAGCGAGGGTCGTTTTGGGGGTTCTTCTCCACGTCTCTGAGGGTCTTCGTGAATTTCTCGACCCTCGCAGCTGTGTTGGCGACTATCCCAAAGACAAAGTCTCCCTTGGGGGCAGAAGTCCTGTAGATGAGGCACCCTCCAGTGTGGAGCCCTATACCGAATCGAATGTTGTTCTCTTTCACATATCGAGCTTTGCACAAATGCTCATGCATCACACAAGCGACCTTCAAACAGGTCAAGGGATGCTGCTGATCCCAAAAAACACACAGGCATCCGTCACCGGTGTCGTTAAAAGCGAAGCTGTCGCCCTGCGACAAACTCTCGACATAGTCGAACACGCACTTGAACAATTGCATCATAAACCCTGTGTGTTCCTTGAGGGCCTTGTTGTAATTTTCAGGTGAATCGCTGTAGCTTTTTCCCCTGACCAGTTCGGAAGAATCCCGGATGTCCACAATGACGGCACTCGACCCACTTGGGTAATTCAGGTCAATTGGATCAGGAATCTCGAATGACATCTTTCTATTCCCTCCGCGCGATTCGGTTTGATTTTTCCTGCCGAACTTTTTCGGGGATCCCACTCAAATCTTACGGTTCTATTGTACATATTTTTACAAAATTGCAACATGAAGCTCAAGCGCTCGGGGCCATCGGGTCCCCCATTCCATAACTCCATGAAATGAGGAAGGCCTTTCGCCAGGCGTTACAGAAAAGGCACTCTCATCCAGTACGGTGATCAGTTCCAGTCGCCTACGAGGATGAAGGGTGCCCAGAAAAAGGGATGGGAAAAAGCCTCGGAGCTGGCCTTAGCTAGCTCCACCTGGGACTGACGGAGAGCCTCGGCCTTGGACATGCTTCTCAGGTTGCGGTAGAACGAGCGCATCATGACCACTGTGGAGTCATCCGACACCCTCCACAGGGAAGCGACCACACTTGGTGTGCCGGCGTGGATAAAGGCTCTCGACAGCCCCACCAGATCGTCCCCCTGGGGAAGGTCTCCCTTCATGCCCCGCGCCAACGCCGTCTCGCAGGCGGACAAGGTCACCAAGTTCGCCTTCACCTCCATGTCGAAGATCTCGCTCACCGTGAGTTTCCCGTCATCTTGAGGCGAGGGTGTGAACCTGAGGTTCGACTTGAGCGGGTCGGATTCGATCATCTCCCCATGGGTGGAAAACAGGAGGAAGTCGTACCGGGGCCCCTCTTTCTTGACCGCGCTTTTCGTCGCACCGGAACCGAGGAGGACCAGCTTTCTCTCAAAGAGGGCTGACACCTCGCGCGCCTCAGCTTCCGCCGCAGGCAGGGGGGCGAGATCGGTGATCGGATTGGCGGCAGCGAGAAGATCCCTGTGGTTTCCTCTGTTGATTGACCTCGCATACTTCAACACGCTCGCTGAGGGCAGATAACTCACCGTGAACGAGTCTATGAGATAGCGTCCCTCAGGGGATCGAAGGGCCTGGAAAGGCAGATAGTGCAGCACCCCATGGGGAACGACGACCAGATGCCTCTTGTCTGCGATCTCCCCTTCAACCGAGCCGATCAGAATTACGTACAGCTCGCTCAGAGGCTTCACATATTCCTTGGAGGTGAAAAGCTTGAGCGAAACCCCCTGGTCTGTCTGCGATCGAAACTCCTTCACCTTCTCCGCCATCTCTTTGACTTGAGCACGGATTTCTATCCCCGTGATTTTCTCTCTTGTCACCATGAAAACCACATTCATTTCCGAACCCATGAAGTAGGCCAGAAGAGCGGTGTCACCATCGAGCAAAGCCTGGATTTCTTTTGCCCGGAGAGGGTTGACTGTGAGGAGCGAAGCCAGGTCTGGATTCAACACTTCGATCCTTCGCACCACGGACTCCAGCTCCGACTGCAGGCGCTTCAATGCCGGGCTGTCGTCCTTTCCCGATTCCGGCAATGCCTGATCCTCTTCCTCCATTTCCTGGAGCGAAACCTGCCCCGATCCACTGGCCAATTCCTGGACTTGATCACGGAGGGATCGTTCCCTCGCGAGAAGTTCATTGAGCTCCCTGTCGCCGGAGGCAAACGTCTTGTCACGAAGCATGTCGAGCATGACCCTTGCCTTGGCCCGCTCCAGGTAGTGGAGCGCCTCATCATCGCGCTTCATCTTGTGCAGAAGTTGAATCATCCATTCGTAAACGAAGAACTTGTCCTCCATGAAAAGGGATTTCAGACCGGGATCACTGAGCTCTCTTCTCATGGTCTCGACAGTCTTGATTGCCTGGGCATACTGCTCAAAAGCTTCTCGCGTGTTCCCATCGCCCTCCGCCATTCGTCCGAGCTGGCTGTGGGCTCTCCAAACGGTTTCAGACCTGCCGATGGGACCTGCTATTTTGATGGCTGACTGGTAGGATTTCCTGGCCTCTTCCTTCATGTTGGATCTGCGCTGAGCCTGGCCGAGCAAAAAATAGCTTTGCGCCAGAGGCCTCCAGGCCCGGGCTTTCTGGAGATTTTCAACAGCCTTGCCGCCGTGTTCAAGGGCAGCAGGGAGACGATTGGAATTCAACTGAATCCCTGCCAGTTCCTGATGAGAACGACCGACCAGGTAGGGGTTCCCCGGCCTCATCTCGAGGCCAAGCTGAAGCGCCTGCTCGGCCAGGCTCATTGCCTCGTCACGCTGGCCAAGTTGAAAGGAGGCATAGGCAATACTCAGGAGCGCCTCCCCCTGCAACCCCTTGTAACCCTCACGGCTGCTGATCTGCAGGGACTCCTGTGCATACGCCTTGACCCTGTCATACCTTCGCAGCCACTTCTCGTTTTCCGAGGACAGGTTCAGCGCGACGACCGCTTCCCTCCCTTGCTTTCCTTCGCTCTCTCTCAACCGCTCCAGAACCCTCTCCGCCCTGGAGTACTCTCCTATCTGGGTGAAACACCCTGCCAGATTGAAAAGAAGCGCCTTGTACTTTTTGTCTTCAGGGTAAGCCAGGACAAGTTCGCGGATGTCCGCGTCCACATTGTCCATCTGCCCTCTTTCCCAGACGATGACGGTCGCTGTCATCTTGGCTTTTCTTTTCCTTTTGTCCTTCTCCTTGAGAAAGGGCCCCATATTGTAGTAAAGAGGCCCTTCTACGATGCTGCGGACAACGGTCACGTGCGCAGTGTCGTAGTACCGGTAGAGGTGTCGCATCACCCCTTGTTCCCCGATCCTGAATTTCAGGCATTCCGTCGGGCTGACATGTTTTTTGTTCGGATCCTCGACGTTCCAAAGCTCCCCCTCACCCATGAAAGCAACCATGGCCCCTTTGGGCACTTGGATATCCATGGGCGTCCACGAGCCGACCTTGGTCAGGGGGACGTTCGTGTAGATTTTGTAGTGGCTCTCCTGCTGCACTGCGTGTTTTGCAGTGCAGCCCACCTCCAGCAGAACAGCCGCCGCGAGCAGAACGATCTTCCAGCCCATGGATCATTTCTCCCGCCTCGTTGTGAGAAGACCCCTTCTGATTTCCCTTCCCTGTTCGAATCCGTTACGCCTCGGGAACCATAAAGTAGGTAATCCCGTAGTCAAAGTTAAAGTAGCTTTGCAGGCCTGGAAGCTCAATCTTGCCGTTGCGGCCCCAAAGCATCACGGAAAGACCAAGGTAGATTCTGCTTTCAACACCAGCGCTCACATGGAAAGATCGATCCCATACCTCACCATCATAGGTCACGGAGTCACCACGGTCGTTCTTGAAAGCGCCATCCGGGAAGAATTCAAAAACCTCCACAGTGGATGGGAAATCCGCTCCCTCCGGACTTTCAAAAAGAACCCAATCCGTGTCGGCCCATCCGGGGTCGGCTGTTACGATCCAGTTTGCGGCCGCCACGCGCCCCTTCGTTCCCCAGTAAACGACGGAATCGCACTTTGGCGCAGGGATTTTGAATTGAAACACCGCCGCGTGTGCCACCATGTCGTAGGGATCATACCACAACCTCCTTGGCTTGACCTTCAGCCAACCCACAAACCAGGCGCCTGTTTCTCCCGTCCAATCGCCAGGGAAGGTGCCGTTAGGCAGCTGAGCGGGGTATTGGCCGAAGGGCCAGAAAATCATCACTTCGGTGGACGATGCCTGATCCTTTTTGCACCAGTAATATTCCTTGAATCCACTGGCCTTTGGTTGACCGATAGTGAGCGCAGGGCACTCTTCCGTAAGCGCACCCAAATACCTTTGGATCCCGCCCTGATCGATGGAGACCTGGCCGTTCTCCATTTGCACTTGGAACGGCCTCGGTCCCGTTTCCCGAAACACTCCCATTTTGCGGATGGGTGCGGCATGTTGTTCTAATTCTAATTCTTTATCCAGTGCGTCGTACTGTCTCCTCATAGCATCGAGGATTTCCTGCGGATCCTTATCCGGGTACAAGACCTTCGCGCGGGCGACGATCTTTTCAGGCGCCGCAAGGTCATGCTCTAACGCCCGCAGCCCGTGCAACTTTCGAAGATTGGAGCCGAATGTGGTAAATGATTTCTTGGTAGACATTTGTGCCTCCTATCTTATGGTTGAAGTTTATAGACTGCATCTCCCTTACAAGAGAACCCAGCAGTTCGATTTCCTGCATCTCCTGCAGTGCTGTGTCAGGCAACACCTCCATTCAGTCTCCAGCTGCCCCCACACCTGATGTCGTTCAGACCCCTGGGCTTTACGCCACCGTTCGTTCACCTGCCCCCCGTTACCGTGTAGAGGATGAGGCCTACCGCTCCCAGAGCGGTGCCGACATCGTTGTTCACAAAATACACGTTTTTCATCACCTTGCCTTCAAACGTTTCTCCCGCGGCTGAAGGCATTCCCTGCTCCTCCCAATTTTTGCCGCCGTCCGATGTTTGGTGCAACGCACCCTTCTGCTTGCCACCTTCGGGGCAGTCACCGACAATCCACCCGCAAAAGGCCTATTTCAGAAACCAGATACTGGGCCAACCCCTTTCGCTTATAATGAGATCATCCAGAACATAGACCCCCGGGAATGCCTCCAGAACGGCTGGGAAATACTCGAAACGGATGAATTGAATTTCGGAGAATTCCGCGTCGAGAAACGGCTGTTCTGTTATCCTCCATTCGTCGTCGACGGAAACCGAGAAGGTGCGGTCGCTCATGCGAACTCTGAAACAGAATGTGTGCGCCATCTGCTGAGAATAGGGGCCCGGCAAAGAATCCTTTCCATTTCCGCTGATGACCTCACAGGCGCCGTTCTTGAACACCGCCAGGAAGGCCCTTTTTCTAGTGCTTGATTGGATGGAAATGTTCAACGGCGCCTTGTCTTCCAGGGAATAAGCTCTGAAACAGACATCGTAGGATCCGCCCCGGTGTGGCGCGCCTGTCGGGATCCCATCGAAGACAGTGGCCGGAGGTGCACTTGTCCGGTCGAGTTTCACCGCCTTGGATCCCAGGATGCCGGACTGGACTACCACGATGCTTCCGGTCGAACCCTGCAGGGTAAGCCTGTCACCCTCCGGGGAACCGGCCGGGCTCAGAGACGGAGGGCTTCCCACGGTATCTGCCTCGAAGTTTGCTTTCAGAATAGGCGCGCATCCTGCCAGAACAGACCCGATGACGACAAGAGCGAGCAGTGCGGGCTTTTTTCTCATGGTTTCACTCCTTCGTTTAGAGGTTGATCACGGTTCAGGGCCCGTCCGGTTTAAAGCCGAGACGTTCAGGGGCCACATCGATGATCTCGCGGACCAGCGCAAACCCCGCCGCCCCGTGGGGGGCAAAGATCAGCACTTTGTTTCCTCCACCGACGGCGATGAGCTTCCTGTCGGATGATAAAGCGATATCGTTTGTTTTCATGACGGGTAGGGTCTGTCCCCAGCGTTGCGTAACCGGCGGGCCGAGGTCGATCAACCCCACTCTCCTGTTTTGTACAACGGCGGATGCCCGGGCTTGGGGGTCCATATCGATGTTTTCATTGCTTAACCCGACGAGGCTCCGAATGGTCCCTTGGCTCTGAACCTCAAAAACCCCCTTGCTGGAGGCGAAGATCCTCCGAGTTCCCTGGTAGAGCAATTCGTCTATCGCCTCTTGAACACTGGATTCAATGAGCTTATCGACGGTTCCCATCTGAGTCACCTGCCCGTCCGCACCCAACCGCCACTCGCGCAGAACAATCCTGTACCTTGAGAGATTCCCTAAGGAGTCGCGGACCATTTGCGAGTAAATGACACTCAGGCGTTTGCCGTCTCCGGACCAGGCAAGATCAAGCCCCACCATGTCTCTCACCGTCATGGGCGGCGCCACCAGGACCGGAGTCTCCCCCCTGTAGAGCGCGATCCGGTGGGATGCAGGGGGAGCGGCCTCGACGACTGCAAAGTAATTTTCATCCTTCGGGTTGAAGGCCAGGTTCTCAGGGTAATACCCGGACACAGGGATGTCCGGAAGGCTGGCGTCATCCGAGCTCACCCGGAAGATCCTGATCTTTCCGTTGTCCCCGTGCCTTTCACAAACCGCAATCCTCTGGCCGTCCGGGCTGAATTCAACCCACATCAGACCTTGCACCGGCTTTTCCCATCTTAGGGAGGCATCCTCGGCGTAGTAGAGCTTCAGTTTCCTTTCATTCGCAGGGCCGGCCGTGAAGGCGATGGTGTGTTTCGGAGGTGGAGTGACAGTGACCATTGTGGAGCATGGCGTCAGCGTCGGATCAAGGGACCAGAAGTGGACCTCGGTCGCACCAATGGGAAAGACCGTCGGTGCGTCATCTTCTACATGCGGGTACGGGGGGCCGCAGCCCCCGGATACGGCGGTGGCCAAGCGATCTGCCACACGAGGATCGCTGGCCGCAATGCCCGTTTCACCAGCCGAGAGCTGAACGCTGAAATTGTCAGCGCACTGCAGTGTGAGCGGCTGCGACCGTACATAGAAGCTATGGGTTCGGCTGGTTGTGCAACCGTTCGCGGCCTTGGCCAGGATCTTCAGTGCGTGGGGGCCTGAGGGCAAAGACGGAAGGTTTATGGTGTACCGAGGGTTGGGCCCGCAGTTGGAAGTGCAGAGATCGACGGCCCCGGGAGTGTTTGCGTCGGCCGTGTCCATGTTCGGCGCATCAAGCCAATATTTTACCAGGGTCACATTCCCCCCGTCGCTCAGATTGACTCCCACGTCTAGCTGCATGGGTCCGGCTTCGAGGCAGTAATCCGCGGGCGAATAGAAATCAATCGTCAGGTAATTGTAGTTGCCCTGCTCGTCCGAAATGGTGACACAGGGGGAAAGGGTTTCGCCACAGCCAACAACCCCTTCCGTAGGGAGGATCATTCGATTCAGTGAAATATAGGAATCCGGTCCCGATGTTTGGCTCGCAGCGCGAAAATGGACGGTGGGTGTCACTCTGTAACGAAGGCCTTCGGGCACGGTCGCCTTGACGCTGGCAATGCTGGCGCGTTCCGCCTGGTAGGCGGGAATTCCTTCCGCATTGCCCGATTCAAATGAATAGATCGAGCCCCACTCGTTGGCTACGACATTCGAGCTTTCTGGATATACATAAAGAATTGGCGCATAGATCGCTCCTATACTGGGGTCCACCCGGATCTGCAGGTCGATCTTACCGAAGCAGACAGTCTGCGAAGGGTATTCCACCGGCGGCGATCCGACCTCGGAATAGAGTGGGAAATCCTGTTGAAAGCGGATGGTGGAGCGGCAAGAACCGGAGCCGGGAGGTGAAGTTCGCATCGAAAGGTGCGCACCCCACATCTCCCAAGGCGTGCGACAGGAATCCGTGCCGTCAACAGCACCGTTGTCGGGGCTCAGGCCCGCCAGAAGCAGTTCATAGGAGAAAGCGGCACTGTGTTGTGCAGGGTCATACGTTCCTATCAATGCCCCGAGGGAGAGCCCACCGGTTCCGCACCCTCTTAAGGCACATGCCTGGGTGCTTGAAACAACAGTGTTCTTTCCCCGTGCCATCATGTAGGAAACGGGCGGAAAACCATAAGAAAAGCTGGTAAACTGTCCAGTTTGAATCCCCTTCAGATCGGTGTCACCTTCAGCGTCATAGAGGGTCAGTCTCCCTTTCACGAGGTTGGGTTCGGCAACGAAGGATGCCCCAATGTGGGTGGTCTGCTGAAGGGAGATGTTGACGCTTTCATTGCATTCGCCGCGATGGGGCAGTTCCAGCAGTTTGTTTTCGTTGTCCACAATGCCCCTCGCCAGCAAACCGTGCAACCCTCTTGGGATTCCTTCAAATTTCCATGGGGTCGCCGGTGTGCTCCCGGCCGGCACCAGGGGAGGTTCAAGAAAATAATTGTAATTGTAGGGATAGTCTGTGAGCCGAATCTCGGCCTTGGTTTCCGTGTAGCCGCTGATGTCGAAGAGCCCCTCCAGGGCTCCAGCGTTCGGTCAGGTTTTCACGTCTACAGTTAGAGGGCCTGGCTGCGCGCCGCATGCTAAAGGCCCTGTTTTTACCTCAGCGCCGAAGGGACTGAGTCCTGAAGCGGGTAGGATAGGCCAGCCAAATCGCCCGACTTTTATCTTCGCCGTGCACTCAATCCGAATGGTGACCTCCGAGTTCGACCCCCGGATCAGAATCGGAAGATCCTCACCGGTCGATGTCAGTCTGTCGAAGTCGGTAAACACCACCCCTTGCGAAGTAGCCTGCCATTGAGGGGAGGGTGACGACGGCGTCTCCTTGGCGTATGCATAGGCCCTGCACGACATCGGTTGACTTCGTTCAAAAGCGTCCTGGTCTACGGCTCCCCCGATCAACTTGATGCGAAGGGGCAGGACGACGGCGCACTCGCCTATGTCGCAGCTTGTTCCGCCGGCATTAACTGAAAGAGGCAGGACCCCCTGGCACAGGCGATACGACGGGGAGCCGGCCTCCATAGACCCGAACCTGTAAAGCGCGCCGTTCGAGAAAACGATCGGGCTGATCTCGAGGCCAAAATCACTGCCCGTGGGGGCGACATTCGGGTACACGTCATAACTCGCCGCAGTGTAGGTCTGGGCACTCGGCACGGCGTTCACGGGGGTGTAATAGGCCGTGCTGGAGGGAAGTGTAGCGCCGACGGGATAAAGCCGGACAGGAAAGTCCGCAGGATTAGAGGGAGCATAATTCACAACCGGGTTCGATGTGAGATAGGTTGACACCTCAGGGGTCACATCCGTATAGATGACGCTCCCTGTAACCCGGCCGGGTGTGAGCGTCTCTTGAGCACCCGGAGGTGTGGGAAGCAAAAGGAGAAAGAGAGCAATGCAGCGCGCTACCCACGGTGCCCCGGCCCTGAAACCACAACCATGATGATGTTTTCCTTCCATTCTGCACCTCCATTTTGACGTTTGCTCTGTGTTCCAGATTTCGGCGGCAACCGTCCCTGGCAAAGAGACCAATTCAAGGTGAAGGGATGGGGTGATGAAAAGTCACTTGTTCTGATTCGGATTGTACAGAATTCCGCAAGGGAGCTGACTTCAGCGATGCCGCTGAGACCTGTGACTTTTCAACGGGTTTAGCTTTGTAGGTCAGCCTCCCCCCAGGCCTGAGCCTAAGGGAGGCAACAGTAGGGCATTTTGAGACAGGCCCGCTTCATAGCTGCCTCGGAAAAAGGTGTGAGTGAACCTAGTTCGGCGGGATAACTTACTAAGGATACTGATTGAAACCCTTCAAAAAGTCAAGGGGATTCTCCGGTAACGTCCACTGGTGAATGAGGGACGCCTTCGAGCCGGGAATCTCATCGGCTCCGCAGGGAGGTTTTCCCCCCTGCCACCGGCTCGACAGGGACCGGCCATGCAAGAAAATAAAGAACGATCACCACCAAAGCGATGAGAAGCCCGAGCAAGCCTTGTTGAAACACCCCGTTGTCATTCCTCCTCATCCCCGAAACTCGATGCGCTCCCCTTTTGGAATTTGCCGCATGTTATAAACACAAAAGCACCCTTAGGGTAGCAGAGGTATTGCCAACC
>Ga0316626_10001265_pt1 | contig 11121 bp, 16 predicted proteins | sample OWC_Aug_T1_C1_D5_FD_207656 | JGI IMG/M metagenome (GOLD analysis project Ga0316626, IMG submission 207656) | Wetland soil microbial communities from Old Woman Creek delta, Ohio, United States - OWC_Aug_T1_C1_D5_A | ecosystem: Environmental > Terrestrial > Soil > Wetlands | place: USA: Ohio...
GCGCTAGACGATATTTTACGTAACTTTGTATCAAGTGGCGTAAAAGTGACGAGAGTATGAAAAACTACATTGAAGCGGTACTACATAATATTTTTAAACGTGATATTTACATAGTGCCTACAAAGCCAAAAGGTAAGCTAAATGAACGCCACTTCTAAACGCCAATTTGATAGTGCTTACAAGCAACTTGCTAATGGGCAAAGCGCAACCTATAACCAATCCACTGGCGGCAGTTACGTCAATTCGGAATGGATAGCCGGTACAAGCGTATCACAGCCTATCACTTGCTATCAAGACACGCCTTCAAGTAGTGACATAGACAAAGGACTGGCAAGCATAACAGACACAAAGATTTTAGTATCGGCAAAGGCTCTAGGCACAGTTATCCCTTCAATAGGGGGGACGGTTGTGTTTAGCGATGTGACTATGACGGTTAAGCAGATTGATAGTGTTAAATCACTTGAAGGCGTTACGGTGCTTTATATGCTATTCTCGAGTCGGATGGCGTAAAATGAAAAAATTAACCATTAAACTAGACTTCATACCAACAGAGGTTAATTTCTTTATCGGTGCTGAAAATCATAATGCTTATATTGATAAGTTTAAAACTGGTTCAGATTGGTACTTAAATAATGACGGTTTAACTACCGATTTATGGAATGACGATAAAGGGCATATTGTAATGATAAGCGTCACAGATAAGCCATTCGATGTTTATGAAATAAAAGGGCTTATAGTACACGAAATAACTCATGCAGTATCGTTTATTATGAGTAGACACGGTTTCGTATGTGAAGAGATGAAGGCTTATTTATCACAGCACTTGTATATTAAGATTATGAAATACTACGATAAAGAGATGGCGTAATGTCATTCTCACTTGATATGAGCGCATTTGCTAAAAAAGCAGGCAAAAACGCTGACCAAGTTGTGCGAAAGACTGCTATTGATTTATTTAGTGCAGTTATGCAGGGTACACCAGTAGACAGCGGAAGAGCTAGAGGTGCATGGATGGCTGATATTAACAAATTTAGCACAACTGCACCTACTACTATACGAATCGACTCAGCTGTTACGGCTGAAATAATCGGAACGGCTGCACAGTATAAAGCAGGAGATTTAATTACTTTTTCAAATAATCTCGCATATATTGAACGCTTGGAGTACGGCTGGTCAAAACAAGCTCCCCAAGGAATGGTAAGACTAAATGTGCTTAAGTTCCAAACCTTCGTAAATCAAGCAACAAGGACACTATCATGAGTATAAGAACCATACTTGAACAAAAATTAGCAACAATAGCAGGGTCACTCGGTACAGTTTACGAGAATTTGCCATCGTCGGCTTACGTTCCAGTAGCAGGTACGCCATACCAAAGCGTGTCAATGCTGTATGCTGAATCAGAGGACTTATGTATTACAAATGATATGATTAAAGACCAAGGCATTATGCAAGTAACTTTATATTACCCATTAGGTCAAGGCAGTAAAGCCGTCGAAACAAGAGCGCAATTAATACGCTCAACATTCACAAACGCTTTACAGCTTACCGATGGAACAGATACGGTACGAATATCTAAAACGCCTGATATTAAAAATATGGGGCAAAGTAGCGATCGATATATTTATATTGTGTCGATTTACTATAAAAGCTACTCCTAATTAATATTGTATAATATCAATTGATATTAAAATAAAGGGCATAACATGGCAACAATCGTAGCTACAAACGTAAATGCGGCTGGAACAGTGGCGGTTACAGAAACCACACTAACTGGAACGCTTGACACATTCACATACCGTTCAGGAGTTAATCAAACTCTTGTTTTGCGTAATGCAACAGCAGGAGCATTGACACCAGTTATTGACGGAGCAGGGGCGACAACTATCGCTATTAATGGTGTAGGTACTATTGACCTTACAGCTGGTTATTCAGTCGGAAGCATTGCAGCAGCGGCAGTTAAGTCAATTCGTACGGAAAGTATTAAGGAATATCTATCAGGCGTAATCGCTATCACTGGCGGTACTGGATTAGTGGCTACTCTTATCGAGGGCTAATTTAAAAATAACATAGGAGAATACAATGGCAGGAACAGTAGACGCAACAGGCTTAAATATCTATTTAGTCGGTGCAACAGTCGTAACAACATTAAAGTCGGATTGTGCAACAGCAATTCTTACAGGTAAGCGTCTTATCAAAACCAAGACACTTGGTGACATTGGCGGAACTCGTGCCGTAACAGAGCATAAGTACCTTTCATTAGATGATACTGAGAAATCTATGGGTTCTGTAAGTTACGGAAATCTTGCAGTTGAAATGCCTTTCAATGCGGCAGATACAGCAGGACAAGCGGAAATGAAAGCTATCTTTGCTGACAAATCAGAGCGTAAAGCTATCATCCTTGAAACTGACGGAAACTACACTGTACTCCCAGTGAAATGTTCGGCATTTATGAAGGGTTACGCTATTGACGATTTTGTTATGTTCAAGGGAACTCTTGAACAAAATGGCGCACACACAGACGTAATAGCATAAAAGTCTATAGGGGTTATCCCCTATTCAATCATAGAGAGTTATGTGAGCGGTGGCTATATGCCTCCTAAGCGTCCACCGTTCTCATAACTATAATAAGTCTTAGGAGACAATACATTGAAATTATCACAAGTAGCATACGAAACAGAAACGGCTAAACAAGTCGAGATTACAGACCATTTAGGAAACTCTTTTGAGCCTAAAGCAATGGTAAGTGTTCACGCATGGAAGTCAAGAGCAGGCAATAAAGCTATGATTGAGATGCAAAGAAATATGATTGACGTTAGACGCAATCAAGGTGATATGGTAGAAGTTGACGAAGAAATAGCAAAGGTAGCACGTAAATCATTAGGAACTCTTATTGTTGGATGGGAATGGATAGAAGATGAAAAAGGTAAGCCGTTAAAGTTCACTCCTGAAAATGTAGAGCAATTATTAAGTAATCCTTACATACTAGATATTATTGACCGATTCGCTTCTAATTTGGGAAATTACAAGGCGTAGCCGATACCCTCTCGAGCTACGCCTCACAAATAGGGTTTTTAAACGCAACACCTGACGATAGCTATAAACCGTCTGATAACGAAACATGGCAGGATAGATACAACCGATTAGGCATTATCCCTCCTATGCCTAATATCGAAGGCTTAGAGTACCTTATTAGCCACCTAAACGCTTTAGGCTGGTGCAGTAGCAATGGTATGGGCGTAACTCCTTTATCGTACACTGAGATTGACGCATATAATCGCTCTACCGAATCATTCCTTAATGGTGAAGAAGTGTTGCTATTACGTAAGATGAGTTCTAATTATGTGCGCTTTTTAAATGATAAAAACCCTAATACTCAAGCCCCTTATAAAAACAGTTCGGATGATTAGCTATAATACTAATATTATTAAATATTAGGAGCTTTTCATGTCTGACACTGCCAGCTTAAAAATAAGCGTTAATACCTCTGAAATTAAGACGGCCAATACAGAACTTGATAAGCTTTCTAAGACCTCTGGAAATACTGAAAAAGCCACACAAGGCGTTACTAAATCATTCAGCGCACTTAACGCAGTTTTAACCGTTGGTGCAGTTTCAGCAGTAGCAATACAATATATAAAACTTGCCGACACAATGACAGGCATGACTTCAAAGCTTAAACTTGTTACAAACTCCTCGGCAGAACTTGCAACCGCTCAAGAAGAACTCTTTAAAATTGCACAAAAAACTCGTCAAGGCTATGCCGAAACGGTAGATACATATTCAAACTTTGCGGTAGCAATGGGCGAAATGGGGAAAAGCCAAAAAGAGATACTGCGTGTAACCGAAACCGTAAATAAAGCTATTGCAATTTCGGGAGGCACTGCACAACAAGCGGCGGCTGCAACTATGCAACTAGGACAAGCGTTTGCATCAGGAACGCTAAGAGGTGATGAACTTAACTCTATCTTAGAAAACTCCAAAGGACTCGCTAAAGCTATTGCAGACGGTATGGGTGTGCCAATCGGAAAGCTTAGATCACTTGGTGCAGAAGGAAAAATTACCGCTGATATTTTGGCTAATGCTTTGGAAAAATCCGCTGCAAGCGTTGACGAGAAGTTCGGGAAGGTTGGCGTTACCGTTGCAATGTCAGTTACCCAAATACAAAACTCTTTGCTTCAATTAGTTGGAGAAGCCGACAAAGCCATGAACGGTTCGGGTGGACTATCTGAGGCATTCTCTTACTTTGCAAAAGGTATGGATAATAACAGAACTGAAATTATAGAGAGCGGAAAAGACGCTTATAGAGCATTGCAAGTTATGGGTGTTGGGATGATTCAATTCGGAACATCCTTCTATCAAGCTGGGGTTGCTATACCTACCGCAATTGCTTTAGCTATTGATACCGCAACTCAATTAACCGAAAATGGCATTAATGACATGATAGGATTAGCCGAAGCAGGGGCTAATAAGGTTAAATCTCTATATGGTGGGGAGCGTGTAAAACTTGGTAGAGTTGATATTGATACCAATATAAGCAAGGGGCTGTTATCTCACTACAACGCCATTGTAGACACGCAAGAGAATGCAATAGCTACGCAAGGTAAATTATTTAATGAGATAATGGATAATACTACGCAGATTAAAAAAATAGCTCCTTCAAGTGATAAAGGAAGTGGTAAAAAAGGAAGTGCATCCGAAGAAACAAAAGAGCAAAAAAAGGCAAGAGAAAAAGCCGCCAAAGAAGCTGAAAGACTAAGAGAAGAGGAAGCTAAAAAAGAACGTGCTATCGACCATAAACTCAATCAATCAAAATTATCAAACATTCAAAAAGTAACAGACGAAGAAAAAGACGCATATCTGAATAGAGAATTAGCAGAAAATGAGTCATATGTAAGACGTGGTGAATTCATACTTGCACAGCAAGAGGCTTTATTATCCGATAAAGAAAGATTGAACCGTGATTATCTATCCACTTGGGAACAAATGGAGGCTGAAAACACATCATTAATAGCACAAGGGTTAGAGCCTATTTTTGGCACAACAGAAATGCAAACTTTCTTTACTACGTGGCAAGATGGTATAGAAGGAATAAAAGGGGGATACACTGATGTGCAAGGGACTGTATCTTCATTCGTGGAGGACTCACTTAATTCTAAAGACTGGACGGCAGGATTAACAGGGCAAGCTAAAGCAATTGCAAATGTAGGTAACGCATTTAAGGACGTGCAGAAACAGACAAAAAAATATGATTCAGCAGTAAAAAAGATTAATAAATCCCAATTAAATGATGAAGAAAAGAAAATAGCCTTAAAAGAAATCGAAGAGGCGCAAATATTTGCACAAATAGGGGCTTATTCTAATCTAGCCTCCGCAGTAGGCGGGTTCTTCGAGGAAGGTTCAAGGGGCGCTGAAGCTATGACGGCTGTATCAGCTACTCTTGGTATAGCACAGGGTATCCAAGCGATGATTAGTGCGTGGGGTTCGGCTCCGTTCCCATTCAATATGCCAGCCGTTGCAGCGACTACAGCGGCAGTATTACCAATGATAGGACAACTTACTTCAATGGGCGGTTCAAGCGGCGGCGGCGGAGGTGTTGCTGCCCCTACTGAAAACTTTGAGCAAAATAGAACTAATATAGAAAATACATATAGCCCGATGACCGATAGACTAGACCGCCAAATTGAGCTATTAGAGTCTATTGATAAAAACGGTTCAGCATCACAGTTAAACGTATCTCTAGCCGCCACATCTTTTCAGCGTGACTATGCTTTATGGATGGAAGATACCATAGAGTCCATAAATATACCTCTTATGGGGTATGCCCAAGGGTTACAAGATGTATTGGCAATAGAAACAAAATCTGGGGTTGATGCTTTTACTGTAGGATTAGGTGAATTATCTGGCTTTTATGTAGCTGGGATTCAAGCAAATTCAGATGTTCTTCGCCAAGGAATTAACTTATTAGATGTATTACGTGCTGCATCAGAATTAAATTATAGCATCATGGAAGGTGGTATGCCAGCTATCTCTTCAGCCATAAATGAAGCACAAAATTTAGTACAAGAATGGGCTATTGGCGTAGTAGATTCTATAGACGATTTAAAAGATGCCTCCAAAGACTTCAAGCAGATGTTTGATGATGTCACTGGAACAATGTTTTATGAGTCCTCACGTTTAGCACAAGCTTATTCAGATGTAAATAAACTAATTGGAGAGGATAGTTTCGCTGGGTATTTACAAAAAACTATTACAGACATTGACGCTTTACAACAGTTTTTTACTGATGAAACATTTACACTTTTAATGTCAGATTCGTTCAATGATATTGAAGCTCAAATACAAGCTATCAATGACCTAAGCGCACTAACTGGGCAAACTTTTGAGGGCGGGGCAAAAGAAGCATTAAATTATTTAGAGTCCATACAATTAGTAGCTGATAATATGACTCGTATCGCAGAGGATACAAAATCAGTATTTGATAATATTCAATCTTTTGTTGATAGTTTAACCGATAATTCAATTAAAAATCCTTCTGTTACTTTTGGAATGTTTAGTGAATCATTTAATAATATGATAGATGCTATTGCAAGCGGTTCTGAGGATATGATAGATATTAGCGGCAAGGCTATTGATAATGCACGAAGCTATCTTGATGTAGTAACAGCTACCGCAACATCATCACGAGATATATCGTTTGCTAAGGCTATATTATCTAATAAGTTTAGCTCCGTAATAGCCACACCAGATACTACACTTAATACAATTAATGATACCTTGAAGTTCTCTCTTAGTGAAAGTGGGGCTATTGCAACACAATTAAATGATTTGAAAGCACAAATTAAATACCTAAATGACCTTAATACTACAAATACAGCGACAAACCTAAAAATACTATCTACTCAAAGAAGTATCTTAGGCGAAACGGTAACGGCTTAATTATGATAATATTACACAATATTAAGAGGTATTAAAATGGCGCAACCATCCTATGCAATAGAATATCTTGGGGCTAAAGAACTATTAGCTGGAACAGATTATACAACCGCATCATTACTATCTGAATTCCCTAATGCGACAGTTATAAGAATGAAATCATCTGGGATTAAAGTAGGTATTAATGGAGGGGTAATGTTCCCTGTTGATTATGGAGAAGAGAGCTATTTAGTAACAGGAAAGACATTTAGATTTGATAACCCTTGTATCGTAGCTATTGGTATCTATAAGGCGGTAGTATGAAGTATGTAAAGCAATTAATCACCGATTACACATCATCCGATATATCAGAGGCAACAGCAGAATGGAGCGCATCTATATTAACTGCTGGGGCTTTTGTAGTTGGTAAAACTTATACTATTGTTTCGGTGGGAACAACTAACTTCGTAACAATCGGGGCGGCATCTAGTACCGTTGGAGTTGTATTCACTGCAACAGGCGTTGGAACAGGTACAGGCACAGCACAGATAACTTATAATGTTGGAGATACTGTTTTATATGGGAACTATATTTGGAAAAATGCTTTTACAGCAAATGTAAACCATACGCCAGAGGACGGATCAAACTATTGGGTTAAATGGAACGTATCTAATAAATATTCGCTAATTGATATGAACTCGACTTCTTACACAGTTGTTAATACTGATTTAGTATGTACTTTTCCATTGGGTAATATTGATACTTTAGCGATTGGTTACTTTACGGCTGCAAGTATCACCATTGAGAACTTAGACGCATCTAACAATGTACTTTTAACTCAAAGCTATACACAGTCAATTAATGAAGATGTTTTTGACTATTACGACTATATGTATTCAGATTATACGCTATCTACAAATATGGCTAGGTATTGGGATATTGTAAGGGCAGGTACTCAGCTTAGAGTTTCTTTTGATATTGGGCTAATCGGGACTTATGTTTCAGTAGGGTTCATGGTTGGCGGTCAAGCTGTAGACATGGGGCGAACCCTTGATAATGTAAAAATAGGGTTTAAATCGTATAGTATAAGAAGCACTGACCCTTTTGGGATAACTACTATCACTAAGAGAGCAGCGCAAGACTTCTTGGATTTTGAAACTGTCATAGACTCTATTTTATTAATGCCATTAAGACGAAAAGCAAAAACAGACAAGGACGAAACAGTAGCTTTTATTATAGACGAATCTCCTGATAGTATTTATGAAAATATAGTTACTTTAGGTGTTTCTCAGGATATGCAAATAGTGGCTTCAAATTTTGATAAAACGATCTTAACATGGTCAGTAATCGAGATGATTTAATTATGGTAAAATTACTTAATATAAAAAAGGGGATTTAATGGCTATTACAGCAACATTTCCAACAATCACATTCCCTCATAGAGGGGCAGAAACTAAAGATGTTTTCGTTACAGCGCAAGAAACTGCGCAAGATTTATTATCGGGTGATTTAACTACGAATCTTAATTTGTTTAAAACAGAAGCTAATGCACTTGAAACAAATGTCAATGCTAAAGAGGCAAGCGCAGTAGCGGCAAGTGCGGCGGCAGTGGCGGCGGCAAACTTTAAAGGCACATGGACAGGGCAATTAACGTCTATAAGCCCTTATGAGTCATGGCTATATAATGATGTTATATATATGCCTCTTGTAGCTGGTACAGCTTCACCTGTAACAACTCCTTCTAATTGGTTCGCTTTAACTATTGCACAGGCGATTAAAAATATTCCAGCAGGTGAAATTTCAGCTACAACAGTTCAGGCTGCAATCAATGAGCTTGATACCGAAAAAGCTCCAAAAGCTTCCCCTATTATTACAGGTGGGGCAACGATTAGCGGAATTTTAAATCTTGACAGTTCTTTAGTCTTTGAGGGTGCAACGGTCAATGCTAATCAAATAACATTAACCGTGACTGAGCCGACAGCGGATAGAACAATTACATTTAAAGATGAGAGCGGAACAGTATCATTATTATCTGATATTTCTACTTCACTCAATAACCTTTTTCATATCCAAGATCAAAAAGCAAGTGGGGTAGATGGCGGGACTTCTGTAGTTGGAAGTAACCCAAGAACATTAAACACTGTATTGACTAATAGTATTACAGGGGCAAGTTTAGCAACTAATCAAATTACCCTACCAGCTGGAACATATTATATTGAGGCATATTCTTCTGCTTATGGCTCAACAGGTCATAAAACAAGACTACATAATGTTACAGATGCCACTATCCCTTTAGTGGGAAATCCATCGGGGTGGGTAGCTGGTAATGGTGGCACTATTTCGCATCTTGCTGGAACTATTACCATTGCCACTACAAAAGTATTTAGCTTAAGTACACATCAGTCTCAGGCTATTGCAACCAATGGGCTAGGTCATACGTATGCCACTGGGGATATTGAAATATATACAGATATTAAAATATGGAAGGTAGCATAATGAAATACGCTTTAATTATTAAAGGGGTAGTTGAGCAAATTCAGCCTAATAAAGAAATAGGATTTATTGAAGTTGATGATGAAGTTGTTTGCGGAATGATAGATAGTGGATTAGGAATCTTTACTATACCTACTATTACGATACAAATGGCAAAAGAAGCAAAAATACAAGATATAGAAAACGCTTTTAATATAGCTTCAAATCTACCGATAACAATAGGAACAAAATCTTATAACGGTGGCAAGGAGTCGGCTTCATCTATAATGGCTGGGGTAGATTTAGCAAATCTTAATTTAGAAACATCAATACAAATATGGGATATTAATAATGATATTGCCGTTTATTCAATTACTGACGCTATGCACATTGTAAAAATAATAGCTTTAGATTATAGAGCTAAAATATTAGCAAAACAAGCTAAAGTTATGCAAGTAAATGCAATTGTAGTTGACCCACAAGGTACATACCCAACCCATGAAAGTGCAATAGCAGCACTTAACCTTATCTAAGGAAAAATAATGTCATATCACATCATTGCTACACAAACACGCACTATATTTGAAGCAGACGGAGTTACTCCAATTATTAATCTACTTGAAGATCAAGAAGTAGAAATTAATAACGATGAGCTAAAAGAAGCCCTATTGCTTTGGGGATGGGCAAAACCATACGACATAACAAAGCCTTACCCTCCTCGTGGCGTAAATGTATATGAGAATGGAATGGTTTATAACGGTAATAGATTAGTAATCTATGGAACTGGGCTATATCAATCAAAGCTAACCCTAGTAAATAATAGCACCTCTAATACATGGGTGGAATCTGAATGGAATTTAATCTTACAAGGCGTATAAGATGAATGAAGATGAACTAAAAGTATTGAAATTACAGATGCTTGACCTACATTCTAAAGTAAAAAATATTGATAATTTTAAATTTATAAAAGAAAATGGTTTTAAAATATTTATCACTTTTTTTCTTTTTTTGTCAATGTTTTATATTCATGTAAGGTTTAATAGTATTGAACAATTTATTACTTCATCTTCAATTAAAAATGCAAATTCTATTAAAAAACAGATAAAGGAATGCAATGCTATCCAATCATCCCGAATATAAACCAAAAGATAAATGCTCATGCGGTGCCGAAAACGCACTATTTGATTTTATTCCCGACACTATATATGGTATTAGCATTAGGGCTTCATGCTGTCGGCATGATGATAGATTTGAGCGTGGCGGCAATCGAGATGACTTTGATCTAGCCAATCGTGAGTTCCTATCAAATATGCTTATAGAGATTGAGGCTGGTTCCAAATGGTATACTCCTACATTCTTGGCAAGACGTAGAGCAATGACATATTATGAAGGTGTTGTGCGATGTGGTGCAAGTTCATTTAATTTTCACGATACAGAGGCAATAAATGTTTGAAATAATCCTAAGCATAGCCCTTGCTATAGGTGGCGCAATATTAGAACGTGAAAGCAATGGACAGGTTACTGTATATGTCGGATATTCAGATAGCAATATCACCGAGTGTCATGGTAAGTGATAGCGATATTCAACTTATAGTATTTGTTGCTTTTTTGGCAGTGATACTTATGCTAGTAGTTATCAAGCCTAAATAATTATGTTACAATTAAACAATTAAAAATAAAAGGTGCATTATGCCAAACTCGCCAGAGAACTATAATTTTATCACTTGGGTTTGGGTG
>Ga0316626_10001269_pt1 | contig 11111 bp, 10 predicted proteins | sample OWC_Aug_T1_C1_D5_FD_207656 | JGI IMG/M metagenome (GOLD analysis project Ga0316626, IMG submission 207656) | Wetland soil microbial communities from Old Woman Creek delta, Ohio, United States - OWC_Aug_T1_C1_D5_A | ecosystem: Environmental > Terrestrial > Soil > Wetlands | place: USA: Ohio...
TCAACCGACCTTACGTTTGTCAGCCCAGGGACCACGGCCTGGGACTATCACCTCGCCGCAGGTGATACCGCTGCCATCGGAGTCGGCACGAACCTGACTGCCACGTTCACGACCGATATCGACGGAGTAACCCGCCCGGCCGTCGCAGCGTGGGATTTGGGTGCCGATCAGACCGTTTCTGCCGCAAGTGCGCTACGTCTTCTTGCCGATAAAATGGGAGCAATGCCAACAGAAATATGAGGTAACGCCATGAAACAGGAAGTGAAGATCGGGCAGACCGATTATACGGTTCTTATCTTGGTGCGAGACAGCACGACAGGTGCCCCAAAGACGGCACTGACGTTTGAGTCTGCGGGGATCGACGTGTGCTACACCCGGGTCGAGACCGACAACGATGTGGTTACTACGGACGGTGCTCCGGTCACTACCACCCTGACAGGCGCTCATGTGGACTGGGGATTTGTTCTTGTGGATGACACCAAGTGTCCTGGTCTCTACAAACTCGACATCGCGGACGGGGTGTTCGCCACTGGAGCGTGGTCTGCCGTTGTGAGTTTTATCTGTACCGGCTGCGATCCCGTCCACATCGAGTTTGTCCTGGTTCCGGAATCCCCATATACAGGGGTGAACGCATCCCAGGTAGGAGGCCTGACAGTAGTAAGCGGATGTATCCCGAATGCGGTGGCAGGCGCGGCTGGAGGTTTGTTCATCGCCGGAACCAATGCAGCGACAACCGTCACCACAGCCCTGACAACCACCTTTACTGGTAACCTGACAGGCAGCGTGGCCAGCGTGGCGACTGGCGGTATCGCGGCTGCAAGTTTCGCCGCTGGGGCCATCACTGCAGCTGCAATCGCCACCGACGCCATCGACGCCGATGCGATTGCCGCAGACGCAGTCGTTGAGCTTGCCAACGGCAATGCCTTGCTCACCGGCATCGCCCAGGCAGGCAGCACCTACAGCAACATAGTGCTTGCCGCTTCTGGCCCGAGTGCGGTCGACGACTACTACAACGGCTGTCTCGTCGAGATCTACAGCGGGACCGGTGCTGGTCAAGCCCGCCTCATCACTGACTACACCGGCTCGTCTAAGATCGCTATTGTTGATAACCCGTGGGCAACCGCTCCCGGCACCGGCTGCCTCTACCGCATTATGCCGTTCTCCGGTTACATGCTTGCAGACACTGGAACGGCTCAGGCATGGGCAGCGGCCACGATCACTCTCGCCACGACCGCTCCCGCCGTCACAGACGCCTACGTCGGCCACACCATCTTCATCTCAAGCGGCACTGGCATCGGACAGGCCCGCCTCATCACGGCCTATGCCAACACCCGTATTGCAACCGTCAGCCCTGCATGGACGACGGTCCCCGATGCGACCAGCGTCTACGAGGTCATCCCGGTTGGCCGCACCTACGTCAACGCTGTCGCCGCCGACGCGATTTCCGCATCGTCTCTCGCGACCGACGCGGTGACTGAAATCGCCGACGGAATTCTGGCCCGAGACCTCGGGAGCGGGACCGGCGCAGGCACCCTGAACGAGCGCACCGTCCGTGCGGCTCTCCGGTTCCTGCGGAACAAGTGGACCGCTGTCGGCACCACCCTCACTGTCAAGAAGGAAGACGACACGGCGGATGCCTGGGCGGCAACTCTCACTCACAGCGCGGCTGCGGAGCCGATCACTGAAATCGATCCTACCTAAGGAGAATAGAAAATGGCTTACGGACCCAAGAGAAGTGCGGCAGCCGCGAACGCGGCCTGCGATGCGATGACCGCTCTCGTGAACGCTGGTACTCCACCGGGGCTGCTGAAGATCTACGGCCTCGGTTCCGGTGTCCCGGCAGATGTGGCTACAGCGATCACAGACCAGCCGATCCTGGCGGAACTGACGTTCAACTCCACTGCATTCACTGCTTCGGGTGCTCAGGGCGATGGCGGGGCTGGCACTCAGCCTGCCACAGCCGGAAAAGCCTGGGCCAAGGCGATTGTTGGGGACACGAGCGCCAATGCTTCCGGAACAGCCGTGTTCTTCCGCATCTTCAACGCTGCGGGAACGGCTATCTTCCAGGGACTGTGCGGCACCTCGGTCAGCGACCTGAACCTGAACACGACCGCGATTGCAGCTGGAGCTGCCGTTGACATCACTTCCCTCTCCATCAGCGAGTCACTTGGCTAGACTTCGGCAGTCTGAGAGGGAACGGTTATGGTGCTGGGTTTCAGGTCTCTGGTTGCGTTCTGGGCTGGCGGCGTAAACGCCAAAGTACCAGCCGGTGACCTGACCTTTGCCCCGACCGTCAGTGCAACAGGCAAGGAGTCCTTCCTCGCAACTGCCGGTCTGGCTTTCGCTTTTGCAATAGCCGGTTCCTCTCTTCAGGCTCACACCGCCACAGGCGACCTCTCCTTCTCCACTGCCATCGCGGCTGAGGGGTACACTGTCGAGGCGAACCCTCCTGGGTATACCTCTCCAGCCGTCTTCTGGGTGGGCGGTGCGTCCAGTGCCGTAGCCACGATTAGCAGTGGTGGGCTGACCTTCACGTTCAGCGAAGACGGAACCGGAAATCAGCAAGTCCCAGGTTCTGGCGACCTCATTTTCACCTTCTCTCTCTCTGCCAGCGCCATCGAGGCGTTCAAGGGGACGGGCAATCTGTCCCCGCCCTGGGAGATCTCTGGATCCGCTGAAGCTGGACTGATAGCCCAGGCAGGTTTTCTCTCGCCAGCGGCCTTCTGGCTGGGCGGTCTTCAATCAGACCTGTCCGAATACGCTTATGGCACGGGAGATCTGTCGTTTTCCCCTGCGATTGACTCTTCCGGAACGACTTCATACACCGGCACAGGAGGCTTGGGTCAAACCTTCTCAATTTCCGGAGACGGCAGAACCAATACAATTGGCACCGGAGACTTCGTCTCTACCTTTGTGATTGCGGGTGAGGGAACCTCCCTGACAGCCGGAGGTGCCAGTGGCACGGGCGATCTCACGTTCCTCCCGACCATAGGCGGAACGGGTCTTGAGACTATCTACGGTTCGGTCACCATAACCCTTGCCTGGGATCCCAACACCGAACTCGACCTAGCCGGTTACAAGGTCTACTACAGCACGACGGAAGGCGGTCCTTACACCCTCCTGGCCGATGTGGGGAATGTCACTACCTACACAGTCGGCACCCTTCCCCCTGGAATCTATTGGTTCGTCGTAACCGCCTACGACAATGAAGTTCCCCCGAATGAGAGTCTACCTAGTAACGAGGTGCAGGGGTCGATAGGGGGCCTCGGTTTCCTGTCTTCAATATCGGCCACCGGATTCTCGGTAACCGGCATTGGGGGGACGGGCAACCTCTCCTATTCCTTCTCCCTTGAGGGTACTGGCCATCAGAACGTGACCGGATCGGGTGGCAGCACCTTCACCTTCTCGCTTGCGGGTTCCGGTAGGACTTACCACTACGGAAGCGGCGATCTATCCTTCACATTCTCGACGGACTCTTCCGCCACCGTAGGCTGGACTGCCATCGGCAATCTGACCTTCCTGTCCGACATCGCAGCCGAGGGGACAAGGACGGATCAGGCTACCGGAGACCTGACCTTCCTGATGGTTCTGGACGGGGATGCCAGCGTTGCCGAACCCGTAACCGGGGAAGGCGGCCTTGGGTTTGTCTTTGCCGCAGACGGTACGGGCCTAACCACTGTAACCGGCACCGGCAGCCTCGCATTCTCTGAGTCCATCAGCGGCACGGCTCTTACCCGATTCAGCGGCACCGGCAACCTGTCCTTCAGCATGTCGGCGATCACGGTCGTCGCCAAGGAAGTGTTCCGGTCCACAGGCAACCTGACTTTCCTGATGGGGGAAAGCGGCGACGCTGTAGCAAAGTGGATCGGCACCGGAAATCTCCTGTTTGCGCCTGCCATCGACGGTTCGGTCTGGGTGGCCAACCCCGTCACGGGCACTGGCGACTTGGCCTTCTATTTCTGGTTCGGCGAGGGTGGGGCGCTGGTAGGGGCGGGCGGCATGATGCCAGGGGCCCTGATCCTGGGCGAATACAACGCATATCCGTTCTCGACGGAGCTGGGCTGATGGACGTTAAACTGTTTCCGGAGATCGGGGGCGAAGACGGGATCTGGATCGAACATGGAGAGGGACTCCCGTCGGAGGTCTATGTGCCCTCGTGGTCCGAGATCTTCGAGCTGGTGCGGCAACGTCTCGCGGCTGACTGGAAAACCTTCAAAGCACAGGTGAAAACGAAATGGTCAAGCATCTGGCGAAGATCACGGTAGCAACCGCAGGCACCAGGGTGCGGGCGACGTCGACCCAGGTGGATCCGACGAAGCGGATCCCCTGTCAGGCCTTCCTGGTGCAGGCCCATCCGAGCAATACTGGCCTCGGCGTCGTAGGCGACTCCACCGTTCTCTACTCGACGATGGCGGGAGTCTGGGGCATCATTGGTTCCCCTTCAGGACTTACTATTATCCCGGCGTTCGTAGCCAAGCACAACGTTGCCCCTGGCCCGTTCAACCTCGCCGACATCTATCTTGACGCGAGTGTGAATAACCAATCCTTCATCATCAGTTATGTAGCGTAGGAGTCCGACATGCAGAGAGCCAGCGGGTTCGTTGAAAAGGGCGTCACCACCCTCTCCATCAACGGCGTGACGTCTGCAGCGTCCGTGCAGAGGGCTTATCCCGGTGCTACCGTCACCGTTTACGGCGCTGGAACTTTGGTCCTTGCCACCATCTACAGCGACAACAGCTCCACCCCGAAGATCAATCCCTTCACCGCTTCATCGGATGGCAGCTGGTTCTTCTACGCCGCCGACGGCAAATACGACGTCAAGTTCAGCGGGGGCGGAATCACCACCCCCTGGACCCTTGCCGACGTTCTGCTCGATGACGCCACTACGGGCGCATCGGCTGTGGTGTCGATCTTCGGCAGGACTGGAGCCGTCTCTGCCACGGCTGGAGACTACTCCTTTGCCCAGATCAGCGGCACGGCCACCATCGCCCAGATTCCCGCTGCAGGCGGCGATCTCAGCGGCACCCTCTCCAATGCCACCGTCGCCAAGTTGCAAGGCAGGGCCATGGCGGCAACGGCCCCGACGAGCGGTCAAGCCATCATCTGGGTGGCGGGCAGCACCCAGTGGGCTCCTGGCACCCCTGCCGTCGCCACCGACCACGCCTCTCTGTCGAACCTGGGGGTGAACAGCGCCGGTCACACCGGCTACGCCACCATCTCCGGAACCGAAACCCTCACCAACAAGACCCTTACCACGCCGACCATCGGCAGCTTCGTGAACGCAGTCCATACCCATGCGGATACAGCCGGTGGTGGTTACATGGCGGCGACCGCAATATCTGGTGTAGTGACGGTGGCAAAGGGCGGCACGGCAATTTCCGGCTACGTCAAGGGAGACCTGTTGGCGGGAGCGGCAGGCTCAGGTCTGGCGAGGCTGGCTGTCGGCACGGACGGCCAAGTCCTGATAGCCGACTCTGCCACCGCCTACGGCCTGAAGTGGGGTCCCCCCAGCGGGACCCACAACCTGCTGAGCAACTCCCACACCGACACCACTTCTGGGACGGTGGCGCGGGGCTCGATCATCGTGGGAGGGGCCTCCACCTGGGGCAAGTTGGCCATCGGGACAAACGGCAAGGTCCTAAAGACGGATGGGACGGACCCGTCCTGGGGAAGTGCCGGTCTCTCCGCTACCGCCACGCTGGCGATTGCTACAGCGGTTCCGCAGGGCCACGCCGACCTGACCATCGGGGTGACCGGGGCTGTCGTGGGGAATCCAGTGGCTCTCGGGATTCCGGCAACACTTCCCGCTGGAACCTGTTTTAGCGCCTTCGTTTCGGACACGGCGACGGTGACGGTGAGGTTCAACAACTACAGCGCCGTGACGGCGACTGCCGATACGGGCAGCTACACGGCGATGGTCTTCAAGTGATCCTGAAGAGGAAGAATGGCTGATTACTGTCATCCTCCTGAGGCATGGTTCGTTCTTGACAGCCCAACTGTTGAGATGACATGTATGGCTTGCGGAGATGAAGGCGAATGTCATTCTCCGGAGGCAGCCTTGCTGGTTCAAGGTCCTACTGTCGAGATAACTTGCACGGAGTGCGAAGAGCCCGAGGTGGTGCCTGTTCCGCCGACTCCTCCTCAGACCCTCATCAGCTGGCTCAGCTGCCCCCAGGCCGTCACGTTTGTCGGAGATAACCTGTGGTTTATCACCACGGATGATGGCGATCCGACGGATACTGCCTACTTCGCCATCTGGAATGGGTCTTATTGGGAAACAATCTACTCAACGACGACGACAAATACTGATCCGGTCCACGATCCGAGTGGCGACTATTGGCAGTGGGACGAACCTCCAATCGATGTATACACGAAGGGAGACATAACAGTCGTAGTTCTATACCGGATGCATTACTATGCCAGCTACGATGAGTTTGCGGATGGAGCGGATGTCTTCGCGTTCTCTGGCGATACGCTCTTGGGGAATACCTACATCGTAGGAGAAACTATCCCTGCTGTCGCTGGCCCTTTGTACAAGCCTACTTACGGTCAACATTCGCTGCTCATCGATTCGACCGACAAGGTACATCTGATACTGGGTACTTTGAACTACGACACCTACGACTATCATGTGTTCGACTTTACATCGTCTGACAATGGAGTTTCATTCGTGCCTGTCGACGTGACAGGCGCTCAAGGGTTCCTGGGCGAACCTTATTTCTTGACGGAAACTTCTGCTGGCGTCCTGTACATGTGCCAGAATGCCACTACCAACTGCATTTGGAAGTCTCTCGACCATGGCGCTACTTGGGCTGTCCATGCCAACGGTGCGTTCAAGACGTTCGTGAAGGACTTCCGGCTTTTGAACGACGTGTTCTTTGCCATAGATCGTAACGCTGTCACTGGCTACATCTACATCAAGAGATCGACAGACGGTTCTACTTGGTCTACCGTTCACTCCGTAGCGAAAGAAACCACGTTTTCTGTTGGCGTTCTGGGCTACGACGGCACCTATTACTATGCTGTCTGTAACTACAGAAATTCGACCAACCCGAGTGGAGATACTGGGTATAACGAAGTGTACAGGAGTTCCGACGGTCTGAACTGGTCTACCGTTTCCACATTTTCTGACTACGCCATCAAGCCGCCGACCAACTATTCCACGTCCTCTTTGGCTGTCAGCGGATCCAGGCTGGCTTACACTTTCTGGTACGCTGAAACGATAGTTGGCAGCGACCGTTTGATGGCGGTCTGGGAGTCGGTGGATCGGGGTGTCACATGGACTGTCCTGTCGACCCTGTTCAGTGACCAGACAGGGGGATCAGGGGCTCCTGACTAATGGGTTGAGGAAAGGGTAAAAAAGTGGCTCGTGTAGCCCCGAAATTCAAACCGAAAGACTGGGTCATCGCGGTCTGCTGCCTCTGCGGCTACCGCACTCTGCGAACCTACCAGACTATGCAGGGATACCTGTGCCCCGCCTGCGGCAGCGGTAACATCGACCTGAAGGAGGCTCCTGATCCATGAACATCACCACCTTAGAGATGTCGAGGGGCGACTCCCGCCGATGGAATTTCGCCGCCACGCAGAACGGGGCCGTTTACAGTCTGGCGGGCGCTTCCTTGTGGTTCACTGCCAAGAAGCGGATCACCGAACTCGATGCGGTGGCCGTCTTCAAGAAGACAATCGGAACGGGCATCACCATCACAGACGCCGCCAATGGTCTTGGTTACATCGAGTTGAGCCCGTCCGACACGAGCGGCCTGAGTGCGGCGAAGTGGAACCTGGAGTTCGACCTCCAGTGCAAGGACTCAGCCGGAAAGATCTATACCCTGGCTTTCGGCAAGCTCACGGTCTACCCCGACGTGACCATAGGGACGACTTAACATGGCTTACCAGAAGGTGACATTCGCGGAGTTGAAGCTGCTGGGGATGAACCGCCTCGGCAACGTGGCCTTCTACACCGAGGACGAGGTCGGTATCTACCTCAACGAGGCCCTGCGCGTCTGGAACCTCATTACATGGCAGTGGCACGGCTCCGTCTTCATCCCCACCGTCGCCTCTCAAACTTTCTACGACGTCAGCGCCTCCGTGCTGAAGACGATGCGTGTCGAGTACAATAACGTTCCGCTGGACCTGACCAGCCTCCAGTCTCTCGATCTGGGGCAGCCTGGATGGCAGGGCACGGCAGCCGGAACACCGAAGCGGTGGTTTCCCGTCGCCCTTACCCAAATAGGGATCTATCCTACAGACGCGATTGGCGGAAACTCACTGCGGGTCGAGGGGGTCCTCACGACCCCTGTCCTGGTAAACGAGTCTGACTACTTGGATCTGGGACAATGGCAAGTGCAGGCCCTCCTCGACTATGTTCATCATCTCGCCACCTTCAAACAGGGCGGCGAAGAATTCAAGGCCTCGCTGCAGACGCTGAAGAGCTTCATGACTGCCGCTGGCGTACAGAACAGGAAGTTCGCCGAAACCGCCCTCTACAAGCGGTACATGGGCATGGACCTCGACGAGCTGTTGAGACCCATGTACAGGGGAGGACCACAGAGTGACAACCGATCAGCAGCTTCTGAATGAGCTGCAATTTTCCGTGATTGAGGAGCCCAACCAGGGCCAGTCGTTCTCGACGGAGATCTGGGACGTCGACGAGGTCATCTCCTACCTGAACGACCGCATCAAGCGTTTCGTCTCTGAGACCCGCATTACTCTGGTTCATGAGACCCTGCCGTCGATGGTCGATCAGAAACTCTACGACCTCAACACTCTGGACGACGACCTGATCGATCTCCACAGAGTGGCGTGGCTGGACTCGGTGGGCGTGAGCTACGAGCTGCAGCGCCGCGACAAGATGTCCTTCGATCTGCTGACTCAGAACTGGGCCGACACCTCCGGAATCCCGAAGGGCTACAGCATCGTGACCGAGCCGCAGATGACCATCCAGATCGTACCGGCGGCTGCCGACGCTGGGACCTTGGACTTCCTCTATACGGCAGTGACGACGCTGGCGTCGAACACGGGCGTCACCATCCCGCTCCCCGCCGATTTCTGCCCCTACATCAAGTGGGGCGTCCTGGCGGATATGCTGAAGAAGGATGGACCGGCGCACGACATGCCGCGCTCGGCCTACTGTGAGATGCGGTTCGGCGAAGGGGTGGAACTGGCCAAGATCCTCTTGAGGGGGTTCTGATGGCTGAAGACAAATGGCAGCACCAGTCCATTAAGTTCGGCAATCGCGGGCTGGACCTGACGAACCCGCCCGATCAGGTTCCGGACGACGCCTACCCGTTCTTCTCCAACGCTACCTCCGTCTTCGAGGGGGCCCTGACGACACGCCCAGGCCTCTATCAGGTTGTCTACTCGTCGACGGGCGGCTACATCCACTCCCTGAAGACCTACTGGGACAAGATCTTCGCGGGTTCCGGAACCCAGCTATTCATGGGCATGGAGGGAGGTGCCAGCTGGACGGCCATCCTGCCGCTGAACTTCGTCAGCGGGCAAGGGTGGACCGGCGACGGTTCCCCCATCTCGTTCGTGGGTTGGGAATCGATCAACGGCACCCCCGTGATGATCGCTACCGATGGCAGCGCAATGGCGGCTATCGCGCTGTGGGGGGAAGCGTTTCACCTGGGGATCCAGAAACCCTCCCTCAACCTGGACGATCTTCCCCAGTCTGCCGCCGCTACCATAGACGCCAGTGGGTTGCTGGACACCACCGACCTCTTTCCCTACCAGTATCGCTACACCTATTACAGCGCAACGTGGCTGATCGAGTCCAACCCGAACGACGACGAAGGCGTGGAGATCGATGTGGAGGGGGCAAACAACGCCGTTTCGCTCTTCATCCTGAACTCCACCGACGCCCGCGTCGATTCCATCCGCATCTACCGGAGGGGCGGCACCCTCTACGACTACACGCTGGTGGGGCAGTTCCCCCAGGGTGGCGCGGGCAGCACCACCATCCTCGACATCTACAGCGACGACGCAATCGCCAACAACCCCATTCTCTCACTCGATAATGACCAGCCCTTCACCAGCTTCGACTCCGAAACCAACCTCGTCAAGTATGCACAGCCAGTGGACATCCTGTTCGGACCTTACATGGGGAAGTATATGTTTGGTCTTGGGGATCCTCTACAGCCTGGAAATCTGTACTGGACTAATCCGTGGAATCCGGACGCGGCTTCGGCCTACAACTATCTTACGGTCACGAGCGAGGCCGACCCGCTACTGAACGGCTTCGTCTACCAGGGCAAGGCCTACGTCATCACCCGCAACACCATCTACGCCATCTACCCGTCGACGACCGGCGGTCAGACCTTCGTCCCCATCGAGACCCCAGCCGGAGCCGGAATCTTCTTCAAGTACGCGCTGGCGGTCGGTCCCAAAGTCTGGTTCGTCGGACGCAACGGGATCTACGAGTTCGATGGCGGCACTGCCACCTGTATAACTGAGCAGTCGGGGATCAAGCCGATCTTCCATGGTTATGACATCTATCAGTTCTCGATCAACACCGGCTACGCCCCTCTCGACTATTACTTCGCGGACGAGAAGGAAGTGCGGCTGGCCTGGGCCGATCCCTACCTCTACTTCATGTATCCGAACCCCGAATACCTCGGCCCGAAGACGACCTCCATCGTGATGCGCTACCACTACTACAATCAGCGGTGGGAGTCCTGGGACGTCAGCACGGGAACCGGAGAGAATCTGACCGTCGCCACCGTCCATGACAAGAACTACGAGACTCTCTTCGGCACTCGCGACGGCTGGGTCCTCGGGGGTGTGGGCTTCACCGACGGCGGCAGCACCGCCACGAACGGCAGCGCCATCCCCGTGCGGATCATGACGAGCTTCTTCGACCAGGACCTTCCCCGCGAGGAGAAGATCTACGGCGACGCCGTCATCGAGTACGAGGACAACGGCTTCCCCATCAGCGTGACCCCCTACATCAACGAGAACTGGACGCCGCTGCCGACCGTCGTTCTGCCGACCACAAGCCTCGGGGGCGGGAGGCAGCGCCAGATCATCCCCGTCGTCCCGACCGGAGGCTCCGAAGGAATCCTGGCCCGATCCATTTCCTTCGACTTCCAGTGGTCCTCCAACACCGTCGC
>Ga0316626_10001270_pt1 | contig 11107 bp, 9 predicted proteins | sample OWC_Aug_T1_C1_D5_FD_207656 | JGI IMG/M metagenome (GOLD analysis project Ga0316626, IMG submission 207656) | Wetland soil microbial communities from Old Woman Creek delta, Ohio, United States - OWC_Aug_T1_C1_D5_A | ecosystem: Environmental > Terrestrial > Soil > Wetlands | place: USA: Ohio...
AGGCGCGGGCTCTCTCTGCGGCGCGTTCCAGCATCTGCGAGCTGATGTCGACGGCCAGAACGTCCAAGCCGGGCGGGAAGAACTGGAAATCGCCGCCGGTACCGGCGGCAACCATGAGGGTGGCGCCGTGGATCTTGCTGAACAACCGACGCTTGTGCGGGCCGAAACGGCGCTGGTCGGCGAAGCTGAAGAAGTCGAACGTCCTGCTGGCGATGTCCCACTTGCGTTGTGTCTCGGTGTCCATAGCGGTCAACCCGTCTTCATGGTCGTCAGTCTCTGCGCGGTGGGTTAGTCGCCCGTATCGACGACTTCGCCGCGCAGTACGCGGTCGTACATCTTGAGTCCGAAGACCACGATCGCGCCGACCAGTGCGCCGACCGCGGCGGCCGCCCCGAGGGTTTGCGAACCGGCAGCCATCGAATCCCGCATACCGAACATCATGCCACCGTACATCCCGATGACCATGGCTGGGATCATGGTTTCGAACATACCGAGCAGGGGCGCGAGCGCAAAGCCCAGGACGAAGTGAACCACCATCCCCACCGCCATGCCCAGCATCATGGCGACGGCCATATCCATCCCGGGCCACACGACCCCGCGCACGGCCAGCGCCGTCAACACGCCGCAGAGCATTCCGGCGACGTAGTCTCCGATGACGAAATACATCTGTCCTCCCTGACTCACCAACCGACTCGGTGCGAGCGACGAAGCGACCGTTCAGGAAGAGGTATCCGGTTTCGCTCAGGCAGCGTCCAGCTTGCCGCGGGTTGCGGGCTGCTGAAGGCTCGCCGCCAGCAGGTGAGCAGCCAAGCGCTTTCCCAGACCGAGGATGGTGAGCACGGTCGGGCGGTCCAGCGCTTCCGGGAACGTACTTGCGTCACAGACGTAGAGATTCTTCACCTCCGTCTGCAGGTTCTCGTCGAGCATCTGCCCGAGGCGCACGGTGCCGCTGGGATGCGTGCCACGCAGCGGCGTGATGAAAATCGAGTCGGGGTCCGCTCCCGCGCGCACCAGGATTTGGTGCGCGACGATGGCTCCGTGATTCATCCGGAACAGATCGCGCTCGGTCATCGGCTTGGAGATCTCGCCGTCGAGCGTGATGCCGCCAGAGATGTCGTCCTTGATCTTGATCATCACGCCCAGCGCGCGGCTCCACGCCGGCCATTTGAGCAGATGGCGCGGGCTCTTGAGCGCCGCCATGATCGGGAAGAGGAGCCACGGGTCGATCAGGGTGCTCAGCATGTATCCGACCTCGTCATTGGCGTATGCCCAGCTCATCGGCGGTTCGTCGCCGATGCCCTTGTCCTTGGACAGACCGCAGACCATTGCGGTGGTGTCCATGGTCATGCCATGCCCGGCTTCGAAGAAACCGGCCCGCTGGAGGATGAGTGGCGTTCCGATACCGCCGGCCGCCAGCACGACGACCTTTGCCTCGATCTCGAATGGCTGACCGTGCCACTTGCCGCGCACGCCGCCCACCTGGCCGTTCTCGATGATCACGTCGTCGACGCGCGCCTCGGTGCGGAGCTCGCATCCGTTCGCCACCGCCTCATCCACCCATTCGGCTGCGTTCCACTTGGCCCCGCAGCGGCAGCCGAGCATGCACTTGGCGCCGCAGTCGAAGTGCGGACTCTTGCGCGGACGGATGAACTTGATCAGCGGCTCCCACTCGTAACCCAGCGACAGCGCCGCCTCGGCGATGCGTGTCGAGGCGACACCTCGATGCTCGGGTGGCAATGGAGCGATACCGATCTCCTGAACCGTCTCTTCGACATACGAATCGAGGTCGATCCGGTACTTCTCCTTCACCCATGTTGGAGGACGCGCGGCCGAGCCGCAGTACATGCTGGTGGCGCCACCCACCATCAGCGGACGGACGATGTTGAGTCCTTCTTTTGTGAACAGCAGGCTGTGCCGGTCGGCATAGCTGAGCGGGCCGAGATAGGTGCCGTAGTAGGCCTTGCGCCGAAAGTCCTTTCCGCGCTCCAACAGGATGACCTTCCTGCCGGCGCGCGCCAGCTGCCGAGCCACCGTCGCGCCGCCCGGGCCCGAGCCGACGACCACGACTTCCGCCTGCTTTCTGATCGCCGTCAAGGACATTCAACCTCCGATTGGATCGGCCCCGGCATCCGATGCCTGTTCACCTGCGCGGCGGAATCCCCGCGCGCTTTCGACGGGCGAGTACACGGAGCACTCGGCGTCGTCGCCATCGCCCATGCGACCCATCTCGCAGTCATGGTGACCATCCCAACCCTATCATCGTCCTGGTGACGGTCAAAGAGTGTGCGTTTCGTGAACCCCGATTCACGCCCGTGAGCTGAAAATACTTCGTGCGTGTCCCCTCGGCTCTCCTGCTCCCCTTTGCGATTTCATGGCACCTCCTATCGCTTGCTCGATCAGTGCAGGGACTCATTCGCCAGCGCTTGCTGCCTCAACTCCTGCAGGCTGCGCACGCGGCCGCCGTATCGAGCGTGGAATGCGTCGGCGGCTTCTCGCGACGCAAACGCGAGAATGCTCGGCAGGCAGCGATCCCAGTGAACTGGAAGCGTTTCTCCCTCCAGCCGCATCTGCTCCGCGTCGTGGGTGCAGGGCGAAACCTCGCTGCCAACCACGAAGGTGGCCCGGTCCGGATCGAGCGGCTTGCCGCTGTCATGGTCCGTGACGCTGAGGATGGTGACCGCCTTGGAAGTCTGCCGCCCGTAGTTGAGTGCGCAGCTCAGGCAACAAACCTCGATCACCCGCTCGCCCTCGGCTTGGAGTCTGACGACGGAATCTCCATGCTCATGCCGTTGGCAGATGGGGCAGTACCCTGGACGCGGAGCCGTCCACCAGTTCCGCAGTCGCGGCGCGGCTGTAGCCGCGGTCAACCCCAGTGCCAGCGCGATGGCCGTCAGCCAAAAGGTTCGACGTGTCATTGGTTCACACCTCAGTGCCCGCGCAACTCCGGGATGGGCAGGCGGCTCACGTCTGCGGTGCCGCGCCGCATCTCGAAGTTCCACTTCCAGAACTCGTAGATGGGGGGATAGACGAGAAGCTCCATGACGAAGCTGGTCACCAGGCCGCCGATCATCGGCGCGGCGACACGCTTCATCATGTCCGCACCGGTTCCCAGCGACCACATGATCGGCATGAGGCCCATCATCGCGGCGGCGACGGTCATCATCTTCGGACGGATGCGTTTGACCGCGCCGTGAATGATTGCCTCGTAGAGGTCCTCCTTCGTCCGCATCTTCCCCTGGCGCACGGCATCGTAGTAGGCGAGGTCGAGGAAGAGCAGCATGAACACGCCCGTCTCGGCGTCGAGGCCCATGAGGGCGATCATACCCACCCACACGGCGATCGAGGTGTTGTAGCCGAGGAGGTAGAGCAACCACACCGCGCCGACGATCGAGAACGGCACGGCCAGCATGACGATGCTCGCCTTCACCGCGGACTGGGTGTTCATGAAGAGCAGAGCAAAGATCAGGAAGATGGTGATGGGCACGACGACCTTCAGCCGCTCGCGCACGCGCAGCATGTTCTCGTACTGACCGCTCCACTGCAGCGAGTAGCCGGTTGGCAGAGACACCTTTTGCGCAACCAGCTTCTTTGCCTCCTCGACGTATCCGCCGACGTCTCGCCCCGTGAGGTCGACGTACACGTAGCCGGCGAGCATGCCGTTTTCGTCGCGAATCATGGCAGGGCCGGCGACCATGCGGATGTCGGCGAGTTGGGCCAGGGGAATCTGAGCGCCATTCGTTGTCGGGACCAGCACTCGCTGCAGCCGCTCCAGGCTGTCGCGCTCCTCGCGGGCGTAGCGGACGTTTACGGTGTAGCGCTCCCGGCCCTCGATCGTCCGCGTGATCACCTCCCCACCAATGGCGGTCTGGATCACCATCTCGGCCTCGTCGACGGTCAGCCCGTAACGCGCGAGTTGGTCGCGGCGCAGGACGAAGTCGAGGAAGAAGCCGCCGGCCGTGCGCTCGGCGTAGATGCTGCGGGTTCCACGCACGTCGCGCAGTGTCGCCTCGATCTGCGCGCCGAGCTGCTCGATGACCGTCAGGTCTGCACCATAGACCTTGATCCCGATCGGCGTCCGCACGCCGGTCGTCAACATGTCGATGCGCGCCTTGATCGGCATCGTCCACGCGTTGGTGACGCCGGGAAAGCGAAGCTTCTGATCCAGCTCCGTGACCACGTCCTCCTTGGAGATCCGATCGTACCAGATGTGACGAAGGGGTGCTTGTAGCCATTCCGGCCAGTCCGAGTAAAACCGCGACACGGGCCGCCACTGCGAGGTGGGCTTGAGGACGATCGTCGTCTCCATCATCGAGAAGGGCGCGGGGTCGGTCGACGTCTCGGCGCGTCCAGCTTTGCCGAACACCCGCTCCACCTCGGGAATCTCGGTGATCAGCTCGTCCATCTTCTGCAAGAGCCGTTGCGCCTCGGTGACGGACAGCCCGGGCAACGTGGTCGGCATGTACAGGAGCGTACCCTCGTAGAGCGGTGGCATGAATTCGGAGCCGAGGCGCAGGTACACCGGCACAGTGGTGGCCATCAGGAGAATGGCTGCGGCGATCGTGCTCTTGGGAAACCTGAGGACGAGCCGGCAGGCCGGCTCGTAGACGCGAAACAGAATCCGGCTGATCGGGTGCTTTTCCTCCGCGTAGTACGTGCCCACGGTGGCCTGGTTCACGATCCAGGCCAGCCAGCGCGGCCGAAACCGGATCGGGTCCATGCGCGCGAACATCATCCGCATCGCCGGGTCCAGCGTGATCGCCAGGATCGCGGCGATCGCCATCGCCAGGTTCTTGGTATAGGCGAGCGGCTTGAAGAGTCGGCCCTCCTGATCGACCAGCGTGAAGACGGGCATGAAGGCGACCGCGATCACCAGGAGCGAGAAAAAGACCGACGGCCCGACTTCCTTGAGTGCGCTCAACCGCACCGCGTGGAAGTCTCCCTTCCGACCTTCTGCCTGCCAGAGCTGGAGCTTCTTGTAGGCGTTCTCCACCTCGACGATGGCGCCGTCGACGAGCACGCCGATGGAGATCGCGATACCCGCCAGCGACATGATGTTGGAGGTGACCCCCATGAAGTACATGGGGATGAAGGCCAGGAAGACCGACACCGGGATGGTGACGATCGGAATGATGGCCGACGGGATGTGCCAGAGGAAGATCAAGATGACGATGCTGACGATGATCATCTCCATCAGCAACTCTTCCTTGAGGTTGTCGATGGAGCGCTGGATGAGCTCGGAGCGGTCATAGGTGGTGACGACTTCCACTCCCGCTGGCAGCGAAGGCCGAACCTCTTCCAGCTTCGTTTTCACGCGCTCGATGACGTTGAGCGCGTTTTCAGCGTGGCGCATCACGACGATGCCGCCGACGGTGTCTCCCTGGCCGTCGAGATCGGCGACGCCCCGGCGGATTTCCGGCCCAAGAACCACGCGCCCGAGCTCGCCGACGCGAATCGGGGTGCCGTTCAGGTCCGTGCCGACGACGATCTCTTCGATGTCGCGGATCGACTGTGCGTATCCCCTGCCGCGCACCATGTACTCGGCGCCGGCGAACTCCACGAGGCGGCCGCCGACGTCGTTGTTTCCCTGGCGGATCGCATCGACGACCCGCTGAATCGGTATCTTGTAGGCGAGGAGCGCCTCGGGTTTCAGGTTCACCTGATACTGCTTCTGGAACCCGCCGATGGACGCCACCTCCGCGACGCCCGGCACGCTTTGCAGCCAGTAGCGCAAGTACCAGTCCTGGAAGGTACGAAGCTGCGCGAGATCGTTCGTTCCCGTTCTGTCGACCAGTGCGTACTGAAACACCCATCCCACGCCCGTGGCATCGGGGCCCAGTTCCGTGCGCACTCCCTCCGGCAGCACCGGCAGGATCTTGCTGAGGTATTCCAGGGTACGCGACCGCGCCCAGTAGATATCCGTGCCGTCCTGAAAGATCACGTACACGTAGGAGAAGCCGAAGTCCGAGTAACCGCGGATCGCCTTGATCTTCGGGGCGCCTAGCAGACCCGTCACGATCGGATACGTGACCTGGTCCTCGATGATGTCGGGGCTGCGGTCCCAGCGCGAGTAGACGATGACCTGGGTGTCGGAGAGATCCGGTATCGCATCGAGCGGGACGTTCCGTACGGCGTAGAGCGCTCCGGCCAGCGCCACGGCCGTCAAGATGAGCACGAGGAACTTGTTGTGCGCCGAGAACTCAATGATGCGTTCGACCATCGTGCGCTCCGCGCTCAGTGCGAGTGGCCTTCGGGAGGCGCGGTTGTTCCGGTTCCCGCCTCGGCCAGCGCCGCTTTCAGCTTCGACTCGGAATCCACCAGGAAGTTGCCGGAGGTGACCACGCGCTCTCCCTCCGCGAGCCCCTCCAGGACCTGGAACTCGTCGGCAAGGCGCGCGCCGATCTTGAGCTCCCGCGGCTCGAGGTATCCGTTGCCACGGTCCACGAACGCGATGTCGCGCGTTCCGGTGCTCATCACGGCGCTTTCCGGGACGACCAGTCCTTCCCCGAGTTCCGAGCGAATCTCCACCTCGGCGTACATCTCGGGCCTGAGGGTGAAGTCGGGGTTCGGGAACTCGATGCGCACCTTCACGGTGCGCGTCGCCTCGGTGACCACCGGATAGATCAGCGTGACAGGTCCCTCGAAGCTCCGGCCGGGGAGATACGAGAGTGTCATCGTGGCCCGCTGCCCCTGGCGGATGAAGGGAAGCTCGTACTCGTAGATGTCTGCCAGAACCCAGACCCGACTCAGGTCCGCAATGTCGAGCAGGTTCATGCCGGACTCGATCTTCTCCCCCTGCGTGACATTCCGGGTGAGGACGTGGCCGCCGATCGGCGCATAGAGCGTCATCGTCGTGGGGGCTTTGCCCTCTCTCTCCAGCGCGCTGATCTGCTGTGGAGTGAGATCGAAGAGGAGCAGTCGGCGGCGGGCACTCGCCAGGAGCTGCTCGCCGCTCTCGCGGACGGACGGCAGCGTTGCGTCCTTGAGCCGTTCCCGTCCCCGCAGCGCGATCAGGTACTCTTGAGTTGAGGCCACCAGCTCCGGGCTGTAGATGGTGAGCAGCGGCTCTCCCTCTTTGACGAGCTGGCCGGTAGTGTTTGCATACAGCCGCTCCACCCAGCCGGCGATCTTCGTGTGCACGTGATGCAGGCGGGTTTCGTCGAAGGTGACGCGTCCGACCGTGTTGATCGTCCGGGTGAGCGGCTTCCGTTGGACCAGGGTCGTCCGCAGCCCGATCAGCTGCCGTTTCCGCTCGGGGAGCTGGACGCGGGCGCGGCCCTCAACGCTCGGGCCCGCTTCTGCCGGAGGCTCCTCCACCTCCTCCGGGACCATTTCCATGCCCATCGAGTCCTTCCCGGGTCGATCGGAAACCTCCGCGGGGTTCATCGTGGATCGGTAGATGGTCTTCTTCTTGCCCGTGGGCGCCGCCCGCGGGCCGTGTTCCGCCGGGTGCGTGCCGTGCGCCGGCCGCTCGGCCTCATCCTCCTCGATCGGAACCATCCGCATGCCGCAGATTGGGCAGTCGCCCGGCCGGTCCGACAGCATGGTCGGGTGCATGGGGCAGTGATAACGCGGCGCGGTCGCGCTCGCGTGCTGCGGAGCGGCCTCTTGGGCTCCGCCGGGTTTCGGCGAGAAGTACACTGCCGCCGATCCAGCGAGAAGCGCGACGACGGGTGCCGCGCCGATGATTTTCCTCCAGCTGATTTCACTCATGCGGAACCTCCGCAGATGGGGCGGATGGAGAGCGCTCATTGCCACTGCTTTCGGAATCTTCATCGGGTGGCAGGCCAGCCACCTCCTCGATCCGGGCGACGGCCCTGTCGAATTTCGCCAGCTCTTCGTAATAGCGGAGCTGGTACTCGTTCAGCACGGTGAAGTTGTTCAGCAGCGTCAGGAAGTCCACCTTCCCCACCTGGTAACCGGCGGATGCCGAGTGCAAGGACACCTCGGCCTGCGGCACGACGGCGTTTCCGTACAGCTCCACGAGACGATCGGCGCTGGTCGCTTGTGCGTACAGGTCCCTGAGTCTCGCCAGCACCTCCTGGCTCGTGTTCTGCCGGCTCGCCCGTGCCTCGCGCACGCCGGCCGCCGCCTCGTGCACCCCCAGGGTCTGCTTCCGCCAGAAGTAGAGAGGCACGCGGATGCCGGCGCCCACCTCCCATTCGGGGACCAGTGACGCCTTGTTGAAGTAGTCCGCGCGCACGACAAAATCCGGGTAGTATTGGCGTTTGGCGAGGCTGAGATTGGTTTCGGCCCGGGCCACCCCGAATTCGGCTGCCTTCAGGTCGGGCGAATTTTCCGTCACCAAACGTTCGAGCTGATCGAGGGTGTGGGAGAGCGGACGCTTCTCCACTGGCGCCGGGACGCCGAGTGAGGTAGCGGGCGGCCGGTTCAGCACGGCGTTGACCATTGCGGCCGCGCTCTGTCGCTCCTGCTCCAGGCCGATCAGCCGTCCGACGAGAATCGACAGCTCGACTTGGGCCCGCACCACGTCCTGCTGGAGACCCTCACCGACCTGATACCGCGCCTCCGCAGCTTCGGTCAGTTTCTGGAGCAGATCCCTGTTGTTGCCAACGATCTCGATCGATCGGTGTGCGAGAAAGTAGTCGCTGTAGGCAATACGCAGTCGCGCGGTCACATTGAGCACGGTGGCTCGGTACAGCGCCCCTTCGCGGTCGGCTTCGCGCGCCGCGACGGATTCTCTGAGCGTCAACTTGCCCGGAAACGGCACCTCTTGCTCCACGCCGAAGCGCAGAAACGTAAATTCGCTGCTGCCCTGGCGAAAGCGATCGAAGCTTTCGTTGTGGTAGGCGGTGTTGACCATCGGGTCCGGAAGCGAGCCCTCCTGCGACGGGCGCGCTTGCGCCGCACGCCACCTCGCCTCGGCGGCGCGTACCTCCGGGTTATGCTGTCGTGCGTAAGCGACCAGCGCGTCCAGCTTGAGCGGGTCGCCAAACACCTCGTCGCTGTTCGCACCCGGGCACCATGCCGGCGTCGCGAGCACGAACAGGACCATCCATACCGTTCGCGGATGACACATGTCTCCTCCTTGATCGAGCGCCCTCCGGGCCGCGGGCGCGGAAGGGCGGGGCTGATCCGAATACGATTCGGACCGCGAATCAGAGGAGGAGCGAGGTGTGCTGGGTGATCAGCGTACCGGGTGGCGCCAGCCCCCGGGTGATCTCGACGCCGGTGATGGCGAGCGGGGCGCTCGCCTGCATGTCGGCGGAGAGCACGGCGGTGAGGGCCAGCGGCATCTTGCCGTGTTCCACGCAGCGCTCGGTTCCGAGCGCTCGCTGCGCCAGTTGGTTGCCGGTGTCACAGCAGTTCGAGGACCGGAAAGTGACCGAGTGGTGGCAACACTTGTGAGCGGCTTGCTGCATCACCGCGCACGCGCCGCCGCGCGGACAGGCGGTGATGCCGGTCAGAATGACGGCCACCGCAAGCAGTAGCGTTGCCAGCCTTCTCCGCATGTCGTCTTTGTAGTGCCGGGCCACCTCGGAGTCAATGAAGGAATTGCGGAATGCGGATTTCGGATTGCGGATTGTTGGGTTGTGGATCCGCAATCCCAGCTCTTCAATTCTGCAGTCCGCAATCTACAATCCGAAATCACTTGGGGGGCACGTACTCCATCTGGATCTGGGCCCTGCCGTCGACCCAGGGGGAACGCATGACCGTGATCGTCAGCCCGCGGGCTTTCTTCGGATACTTGCCTTCGCCGTCGAGCACGAAGCGGTAGTAGTCGAACCCTCTGGGGTCTTTCGTCTTCAGCGGCTCGGTCTGGAGCGTCTTGGTGAAGTAGTCGGCCGCCGCGTCGAGTTGACCGAGCTCGACCATATACACCGCGATCCGCTTGCTTGGGGGCTCGTGGCGAATGGTGTCGACGGTAATCTTCTTGTTGAGCTGGGAACCGGGGAATGGGGTGACATCGATCGTGGCGGGATCGAGGATTCGTTTCAGCCAGTCACTCGTGGATTCCTGGGCGAGACTGGTCCGAAGGAATGCCAGGCTGAGGATGGCAAGTGCGACGCCTACCCGTTTGGTCATTTCGGTCCTCCTGTCTCGATGAGCTCGATGCGATAGCCGTTGGGGTCCTCGATGAACGCGATCGTGGAGCCGCCGTGCTTCATCGGCCCCGGCTCGCGCACCACCTTGACCCCTTTGGCCTTCAACTCCTCGCATTTCTTGTAGATGCCGTTCACGCCGATGGCGATGTGTCCGAAGGCATTACCGAGATCGTACTGATGCGTGTCCCAGTTGTAGGTCAGCTCGACCACCGCCGTCCGGTCTTCCGCATCGTAGCCGACGAACGCCAGCGTGAACCGCCCCGAAGGATACTCCTTCTTCCGCAGCAGCTTCATCCCGAGCTGGTCGCAGTAGAAGCGGAGCGACTCGTCGAGGTCGTTCACCCGGATCATCGTGTGCAGCAGGCGCATGGCTGGGTCTCCCGATGAGGATTATCCAAACACGCCACCCGTTCGCAACCCACCGGCCGAGAGTTCCTTCTCCCGCCTGTCCGCGGGAGAAGGTGAGGATGAGGGTTCCATGGCCCGGTTGCCAACGACGGCAAACCCGCATACACGTGCGGCAACATCACGGCACGAGGATCCCATGGGCACCATCGCAATCACGGGTTCGGCATCGGGTATCGGAGCGGCGACGCGGGTTCGGCTGGTGCGGGCTGGGCACCAGGTCATCGGCGTCGATGTGCGCGATGCGGAGATCATTGCGGATTTGGCGACCGCGGCCGGGCGCGAGGCGGCCATCGCCGCCGTCCGCAAGGCGGCGGGGAACCGCTTGGACGGGCTGGTGGCGTGCGCCGGCGTCGGGCCGCAGACGGAGTCGCTGCCGCTGATCGTGTCACTGAACTACTTCGGCGCGCAGGCGGTGCTTGCCGGGCTGCGCGAGGCGCTCGCCGCGGGGACGCAGCCGGCCGCCGTGGCAGTCTCGTCGAACTCGGCAACGGTTCCCGGGTCGGAATCCGACACGCCGTTGGTGGCGGCGTGCCTGGCCGGCGACGAGGACGAGGCACGCCGAGTCGCCACCAGCTTGTTCGGTCATCAGGTCTATGCCGGCTCGAAGCTCGCGCTGGCTCGCTGGGTGCGCCGCA
>Ga0316626_10001272_pt1 | contig 11104 bp, 6 predicted proteins | sample OWC_Aug_T1_C1_D5_FD_207656 | JGI IMG/M metagenome (GOLD analysis project Ga0316626, IMG submission 207656) | Wetland soil microbial communities from Old Woman Creek delta, Ohio, United States - OWC_Aug_T1_C1_D5_A | ecosystem: Environmental > Terrestrial > Soil > Wetlands | place: USA: Ohio...
GTTTTCATTCTAGTTTTTTTCTTCATGCCCTCTTATTGCTTTTTAGCGCCGCAATAACACAATAAATTAGACCTTTATAGCAAATATAGGTTAAGGAGTTATAATGGTATCAACGTTTGTCAACCCCAGTAAGTCTGATGGCCGCGAGTCTTTTGCTCACTTGCCCCAGATACTAGAAGTCCCTAATCTAATTGAGGTACAACTTAATTCCTTCCGCTGGTTTCAAGAAAAAGGGTTAGAGCAACTTTTTAAGGAAATTTCCCCCATAAAAGATTTTACCGGCAGCCGATTAGATCTAAGTTTCGTTGGTTACGAGTTCCGCGAGCCGAGGCACACCGAACAGGAGTGCCGGCAGAGAGACCTTACTTATTCAGCACCCCTTTATGTCACCGCGCGCCTGTTGGTAAAAGAGACGGGAGAGATCAAGGAGACTCCCCTATTTTTCGGCGATATCCCGCTGATGACCGCCAAAGGGACCTTTATCACGAGCGGCGCAGAGCGTATTGTGGTCAGCCAGCTGCTCCGTTCTCCAGGTGTTTACTTTACAGCTAAAGAAGACCCCTCCACAGGCAGAATCCTTTGCTCAGGTAAAATCATCCCCACCCGGGGAGCCTGGCTTGAATTCGAGACGAGCAACCGCGATGTTATCGCCGGCAAAATCGACGGTAAGCGCAAAATTCCTATGACTACGCTGTTACGCGCTATCGGCTACAGCACGGATGAAGAATTGGAGAACCTTTTTAAAGATGCGGATAACAATCCGGATCATCAATTCATGAAATCCACCATGGAACGCGATCTCGGAATTAAAAATAGAGACGAGGCCTTAATCGATATCTACCGTAAGTTACGACCGGGAGATCCTCCCAACAGAGACAATGCAGAAAAACTGATCAATAACCTTTTCTTTGATCCAGCGCGTTACGATCTGGGGACTGTCGGGCGTTATAAGCTTAATTCTCGCCTGAATCTCAAGGTAAATGGAGAGATGCGAGCCTTAACACGGGAAGATATCGTGGAGATTATCCGCCACATAATCCTGATTAACAATGAAAAAGACCACGGCGATGATATCGACCATCTGGGCAACCGCCGCGTACGTACAGTCGGCGAGTTACTGCAAAATCAATTCCGTATCGGACTATTGCGTCTGGAGCGGGTGGTAAAGGAACGTATGAGCATTATCCCAACCGAAGCTGTGACGGCGGCTGCTCTGGTCAATATCCGCCCTGTAGTTGCAGCGGTCCGAGAGTTTTTTGGCGGCTCACAATTGTCACAGTTCATGGACCAGACCAACCCTCTGGCAGAAGTCACTCACAAACGGCGCTTATCTGCGATGGGACCTGGAGGTCTTTCCCGCGAACGCGCCGGATTTGACGTCAGAGATGTACACTATTCACACTATGGCCGCATCTGCCCGATTGAAACGCCCGAAGGTCCTAACATCGGTCTCATAGGCTCACTGGCTACTTATAGCAAAATCAATGAATACGGCTTTATCGAAAGTCCTTACCGTATAGTCATCAAGGAGCTGGATAATAAAGATAACAATCTCCTCGGGCGTACCATCCGTGAGACCTTAAAGGATAAAGAAGGCAATACTATCATTAAGTCAGGAGCTACAATTTCAGATAAAGTGCTTCCCAAGATAGCCAAGCTATCAAAGAGGAAAGTAAAAATCACACCCTTTGTGCCGAATGATTGCGAATTAAACAACGACGATTATGCGCTGGTTGGTTTAAAAGCGCTTGAGACAATTCAGGACTCCAAAAAGAAGATTATCATCACCGCAGGAAATCTTATTACCGAAGGTATTTTCAAAGAGATCGCCTCTTTATCAGCAAGAAAAATAAAAGTTGAAAACGTCGAATATCTTTCAGCTGACAAAGAAGACAGATACGTTGTTGCCCAGGCTAACGCTAAACTCGATGACCTTAACCAATTTGTTGGAGAAACCACAGAGGCACGACAGTCCGAACATTACATGTTCGTCAACCCTGAAGAAGTGGATTTAATCGACGTTTCTCCCAAGCAGATTGTCAGTGTAGCTACGGCCTTGATTCCCTTCCTAGAGCATGATGATGCAAACCGGGCTTTAATGGGAGCCAACATGCAACGTCAGGCTGTGCCTTTGCTGCGGGCAGAAGCCCCTCTGGTAGCGACAGGGATGGAGGCTGAGGCCGCCCGACATAGCGGACAACTACTAGTCGCTCTAAATTCCGGTACCGTTTCATCAGTTTCCGGATACGAGGATGTAGAAAAAAAGGACAGCGGTGATCTGGATAGAGTATCGGGCTATAGAATCATCATTTTAAGAGATAATGGCGGCGAAGATAAATACGAGTTGATGAAATATGTGCGGACTAACCAGGGAACCTGCATCATTCAAAGACCTATAGTAAAGAAGGGAGACCACGTAGATGCTGGTGCTATCATAGCCGATAGCTCAGCTATTGAAGGTGGAGAGCTAGCCCTAGGCCATAATGTTATCTGTGCTTTCGCCAGCTGGGAAGGCTACAACTATGAGGATGCAATAGTCATCAGCAGCCGCCTGGTCGAACAGGACAAATTCACCTCGATCCACATCGAAAAACATGAGGTTGAAGCCCGTGATACCAAGCTAGGTCCTGAAGAAATTACCCGCGATATTCCTAACGTAGGTGAAGAAAGCCTGCGTGAGTTAGACGAACACGGTATTATAAGAATCGGTGCCGAAGTTAATCCCGGTGATATACTGGTTGGTAAAATCAGTCCAAAGGGTGAAACGGAACTTTCGGCAGAAGAAAAACTGCTCAGGGCAATCTTCGGTGAAAAAGCCCGCGAGGTCAAAGATACTTCGTTGCGGGTGCCTCATGGCGAATGGGGGAAGGTTATTAATGTCAAAGTTTTTTCTCGCGAAAACTCAGACGAAATACCAGCGGGCGTCAACCAGTGGGTGCAGGTCTGGGTAGCTCAAAAAAGAAAAGTCTCAGTGGGCGATAAGATTTCCGGACGCCATGGCAACAAGGGTGTGGTAGCTTTGATAGCCAACAAAGAGGATATGCCTTTCCTGCCCGATGGAACTCCGGTAGACGTCGTGCTCAACCCGATTGGTGTGCCTTCCCGTATGAATCTTGGCCAGATTCTGGAGACCCATCTGGGATGGGTTGCCCACATGTTGGGAATAAAGATGCTTACACCGGTGTTTGATGGAGCTAAAGATAGCGATATCGAGGGAGGTCTGGCTAGAGTCTGGCTCATGCAGAAAGCCGGCGCAGTTGAATTGGACCCACTGGACGATAAACCAACTCTGGATATGGCAAAAACCGAAAAGTGGATAAGCGACAAGGGATACGATCCCGAAAAAGTGTTTGATAGACAGAGCCCTAATGAGGCTAAAAAGGTTTGCTTGAGTCTATGGCTGCAAGAAATCGGAATTTCCAGCGACAATATGGAATTACCCGCGCTGGAAGAACTGGCTAAAAAGATAAGCTCGGAGAAGAGTCTGGCGTCACCGATTACGGGTAAAGTTATTCTGCGTGACGGTCGTACCGGAGAACCGTTTGATCAGCCGGTAACCATCGGGGACATTTACATGCTAAAACTCATCCATCTGGTAGAAGACAAAGTTCATGCCCGATCCACAGGCCCATATTCCTTGATCGCGCAACAGCCCCTGGGAGGCAAGGCTCAGTTCGGTGGCCAACGCTTCGGCGAAATGGAGGTGTGGACCCTGGAAGCCTACGGTGCGGCCCACAACTTGCAGGAGGTCCTGACTATCAAGTCTGATGATGTTACCGGAAGGGCAAAGACTTACGAAGCTATTGTCAAGAACGAGGATATCATCCAGCCTGGCGTTCCAGAATCCTTTAAGGTACTGGTCAAAGAGCTGCAGAGCCTGGGACTGGCTATTGAAGTAATTAATGAAGAAGAAGCCGGAGAACCGCCTGAATTGACGGCTGAGCACGAAACAACACCGGGCACATCTGAAGTGCCAGAAGAAAAAGAAGAAGGAAAAGTATAAAATAATAATTTTCAAATCATAAAATAAGAAAGCAGTCTATTCCGGCTTTCGCCGGGATCCAGGAACCATAGAGAAGGCGACTGGACTCCGTTTTTCAACGGCGTGGGAAAAAAGAAATTTACAATTTTTTCTGGATTTTACTTGAGGGGTAAAGAGAGACATGTTAGAAGTTAATGATTTTGATGCAGTGCGCATATCCCTGGCTTCACCCGAACAAATCAGAAGCTGGTCTTACGGAGAAGTAACCAAGCCGGAGACTATTAACTACCGCACCCTAAAACCTGAGAGGGATGGTCTCTTCTGCGAGAGAATCTTTGGACCGACTAAAGACTTTGAATGCTTTTGCGGAAAATACAAGAAGATACGCTATAAGGGCATAATTTGCGATAAATGCGGAGTAGAAGTAGCCCGCGCCAAGGTGCGCCGCGAGCGGATGGGGCATATCGAGCTGGCGTGCCCGGTAAGCCACATCTGGTTTGCCAAGGGAGTACCCAGCAGGCTGGGCTTATTACTGGACCTTTCTCCGCGGAGCCTTGACCGTGTCCTGTATTTCTCTCATTACATTATCACTTCTATTAATGAGCAAGCACGGCAGGCTATTATCAAAAAACAGGAAGATGACTTAGCTTCTGTGCTGGCCACCAGGCAATCCGAGCTGGATACCAGAATTGCCGATTTAGAGAAAAATGGGGCTGTAGTTGAGGAAATCAACCAGATCCGCAGCAACGCTGCGGACGAAGAAGTCAAGCTAAGAGAGGACTTATCGGCCACCATTGAGCAAATAAAAGATCTCCACGTCAAAGCCTTACTGGCAGAGAACCAGTACAATGAGCTCAAGCAACAATACGCCGATGTATTTGAAGCGGGAATGGGCGCTGAAGCCATTTTGCGCATCACCAAGTCCATTGTGCTGGACGAAATGCGAAACGATTTGATCCGGGAAAGTTCCTCCGCCTCGGGTCAACGACGCAAGAAAGCCAGCAAACAGCTTCAGGTGGTAGAGGCTTTCCGCCGCAGTGGGAATAAACCTGAATGGATGATCTTAACCGTCTTACCAGTCTTACCTCCCGACCTGCGTCCGATGGTTCAATTGGACGGCGGCAGGTTTGCCACCAGCGATCTTAACGATCTATACAGACGGGTTATTAATCGCAACAACCGCCTCCGGCACCTGATAGATATCGGTGCACCGGAGATCATCATTCGAAATGAGAAGCGCATGCTTCAGGAAGCTGTGGACTCTCTCATCGATAATGGACGTAGAGGACGCGCGGTTTCGGTTAGCGGTAATCATAAGCTTAAATCCCTTTCGGACATGCTGCGCGGCAAACAAGGCCGTTTCCGCCAGAATTTGCTGGGGAAACGCGTCGATTACAGCGGCCGTTCGGTAATCGTCGTCGGCCCGGAACTCAAGTTACACCAGTGCGGTCTACCCAGAAGAATGGCGCTGGAACTCTTTAAACCCTTTGTAATGCGATACCTGGTGCAGAAAGATTTAGCCCATAACATTAAGAGCGCCCGACGGCTGGTAGAAAGGGCTAGACCCGAAGTATACGATATACTAGAGGAAGTCATTAAAGAGCGCCCGGTCTTGTTGAACCGCGCTCCCACGCTGCATCGACTCAGCGTCCAGGCTTTCGAACCGGTCTTGATCGATGGCAGTGCTATCCAAATTCATCCACTGGTCTGCTCGGCTTTCAACGCAGACTTTGATGGCGACCAGATGGCCGTCCATGTGCCACTTTCAAAAGAGGCCGTCCAGGAAGCCAGAGACCTGATGTTGAGCATTCACAACATGCTTCTTCCCAGCTCCGGCGACCCCGTAGTCACGCCTACACTGGACATGGTGCTCGGCTCTTATTACCTGACTACTCTCCGTCCGGGAGGCAAGGGCGAAGGTTCGGTTTTTGGCAGCCTCGAAGAAGCCAGATTAGCCTTCGAGCTAGGCGCCGTCGATCTAAGAACTGAGATCGAAGTCCGAGACAATGACAAAGGCGAGCCACGGATAAAAACTACGGCAGGACGCATCATCTTTAATGGTGCTTTGCCTCCAGAGATCGGTTTTGTAAACAAAGTCGTCGACAAGTCAGGCTTAAAGCAAATCGTGGCAGATTGCTACAAGATGTTAACCAACGAGCGGACAGCCGAAGTGCTGGACAATATCAAACGTCTGGGTTTTCATTATGCCACGACTTCTGGAATTACCATAGCGGCCAGTGACATAGAAGTTCCTACCAGCAAACCGGAATTAATCAAAGAGGCCGAAGCAAAAGCTCTCGTTTTCGAGAACCAGTACCGTCAGGGACTGATTACTGAAGACGAGCGCTATAACGGCGTGGTTGAGGTTTGGACAGAGATCGCCGATAAATTGACCAATATCCTGACTGAAAGCATGGATCGCTCCAGCGGTATTTTTATGATGTCTACCTCAGGAGCAAAAGGTAACATATCTCAGATAAAGCAAATGGCTGGCATGAGGGGATTGATGACCAATCCTTCCGGAAAAATTATTGACTTTCCGATTAAGTCCAGCCTGCGGGAAGGACTGAGCGTATTGGAATACTTCATTTCTACGCATGGCGCCCGCAAAGGTCTGGCCGATACCGCTTTGAGGACTTCGGGGTCCGGGTATTTGACCCGCCGTCTTATCGATGTCGCCCAGGACGTGATCACCCGAGAAGATGATTGTGGAACACTCGAAGGGATCTGGCTGGCAGAGGCACCTGAAAACAGCCTACTGCCTCCCTTAGCGAAGAGAATTATCGGACGTCTGGCTGCTACAGAAATAGTCCATCCAAAAACTAAAAAAACTATCGTGGAGCGAAATGAGGAGATTGACGAAGACAAAGCCGCTCAAATTTCCGATGCAGGCATATCCAAAGTTTTCGTTCGTTCACCACTCAGCTGCCAATCTCGTTGGGGCGTTTGCCGCCTCTGCTACGGAAGAGATCTGGCGCGTGGCCACCTGGTAGAACGTAATACTGCGGTCGGCATAATCGCTGCCCAGAGCATTGGCGAGCCAGGTACTCAACTGACTTTGAGGACTTTCCATACCGGAGGCATCATCGGTCTGGATATCACCACCGGTCTGCCCAGAGTTGAAGAACTATTTGAAGCACGTCAACCGAAAGCTCAGGCTTTAATATCTGAAATCGGCGGTATCGTTGAGATTAACCAAGATGATGAAGGCCGGCGCATCAAGATAAGCAATTCTGAGACCCTGGTAGATGAATATCCACTAGAGGGAAACTGGCGTATCAAGGTGAAAAACGGTCAACTCATAGATTCCGGAGCAGTTCTCGCTGAATCAGCTCCACCCTCTAAGAAAAAGGGCCAGTCAGCCCAATTGGCTACCCCGGCTCAGCCGATAACAGCCCAAAGAGGCGGTAAGGTTTTACTCGAAGATAAGAAAATACTCATCAAGTATGAAGAGCAGGAAGAACGAGAATATATCGTTCCTATCGCCGCCCAATTACGGATCAAGAATGGAGACAAAATAGAGACGGGTATGCAATTGACCGAGGGAGCCCTGAACCCTCAGGACTTGATGCGGATTATGGGACGTAATGCCGTTCAGCAATACCTGGTTGAAGAAGTCCAGAAGGTATACCGTTCTCAAGGCGTTAACATCAACGACAAGCACATTGAAACAATCGCACGCCAGATGCTAACGCAAGTACGCATTATATCCGCCGGCGACACCAAATTGGTCCCCGGGGAAATTGTCGACCACCTGCATTATGAGGATTCTAATGCCAAAGTCCTGGCTGAAGGCGGTGAACCCGCCACTGCCATTCCCATATTGTTAGGCATTACGAGAGCTTCGTTGAATACCGATAGCTGGCTGGCTGCAGCCTCCTTCCAGGAGACTACTCGGGTTCTAACCGAAGCGGCTGTTTACGGCAAGATAGATAAGCTGGTAGGTCTTAAAGAGAACGTTATCATCGGCAAGCTTATTCCAGCCCATAATCCCGTACATCAGGCAACCCAACCGGCACTTCCTGAGGCTGAACCAGTATTGGCCGCAGTACCTCAAAGCTCTCCCGGTACAGGACTCTCACCGGAAGAGGAAATCAGGGAAACAGAAGAAAACAAGGGATAAATATCAAGGGTAAAAAAAGGGCTTCTTTCACCCAGGTGAAAGAAGCCCTTTGGTGTTAAGATATTGCTATCCACCGAGTAAGAGCTTAAGGAGCTACCTGGTGAGTAAGTGGATCCACGAAAAAAAGTTGATTCTGGAAGCTGCCCTAAAGATGCTGGAAAAAGGAATGGTAGCGGGGACATCGGGAAATATAAGTTTAAGGCTGTCTCCCGAACACGGACCGGAACTGTTGGCGATTACACCCACCTCACGCTATTATGATCTTTTAACTCCGGATGATATTCCGGTTATCGACTTCAAGGCCAGACCAATAGAAGGCAAGCTGCAGCCATCTTCTGAAAGTTTCCTACATATCGATATTTACCGTGCCCGTGATGACGTTGGAGCTATTATCCACACTCACTCGGTATATGCCAGCGCTATGGCAGCCGCTCGCCTGGCTATCCCGCCCATCCTAGACGAACAGTTAGCCATATTGGGGGGTAAAGTTGATCTAGCCAAATATGCCCCGTCTGGGACCAGAGAGCTAGCCCGAAAGGCAGTTGCTGCCCTAAAAGACCGGAATGCAGTCCTTTTGATGAACCACGGATTAGTCGGCGTTGGAAAAGACCTTCGAGAAGCTTTCACGGTTTGTGAGGTAGTCGAAAAAGCGGCGCAGGTTTTTTATTTGTGTTCGACCATGGGGAGGGTCAACCCTCTGCCCGAGATCGATGTGCGGCCTAATAGATTATCTTCAAAGAAAACTCCTCGCGATTAATATTTTCATATATATACAAAGTAAGAGTTGGCACAAGGGCTCAGAGGAGGCTGCAAAGATGAGTTGGGGAGATATCGTTAAGTTGGTAGTGAGTTTGGTGGCCTGTGAAGGTGCCGGCGGTATTGGGGCTATCTTTACCACTCCGGCAATCTCCAAATGGTATGCCGGGCTTAAAAAACCCCGGTTTACCCCCCCTAACTGGTTGTTCGGGCCTGTCTGGATCACCCTGTACTTGCTCATGGGCATCGCCGTGTTTCTGGTATGGAGGCAGGGACTAGCTCAGGACCAGGTCAGAATCGCTTTCGTTATATTTTGGATACAACTGGTGTTGAATATCCTGTGGTCGGTTGTATTTTTCGGGCTTAGAGCCCCTTTCGGCGGAGTTTTGACGATCATCTTACTCTGGTTAGTAATATTAGCGACGATCATACTATTTTTCCAGGTTTCCGCCGTCGCCGGCGGTCTTCTTATACCCTACATCATCTGGGTCAGTGTTGCAGCCAACCTAAATTTTCAGATTTGGCGTCTGAACGCGGGGCTGCTCTAAATCCCTTTTACACCTCCTGGAGACTGGTCTGTTTGTCAAAGGGGTGAAAATCGAGTAAAACGTAATCAGGAGGTGGGAAATGGCCCGTATCCGAGGGATGGTGGATGAATGTCCTGTCCGAATAATGCTAGGAAATGTTGCTTTGGACGGCAACCTCTGCATTCCTGAAAAATCTCAGTCTATTGTACTGTTTGCTCACGGAAGCGGCAGCAGCCGCCTTAGCCCGCGCAATCAATTTGTCGCCAGGGAATTGAGGAAAGCAGGATTAGGGACCCTGCTTTTTGACCTGCTAACCAGTGACGAAGAAGAGATAGACCTCAATACCGCCCAGTTTAGATTCAATATCCGACTTCTAGCGGACCGTTTGGCAGGGGCTACAGACTGGCTCAGAGAGTTGGCGGGCCCGGAACGCTTTAAAATTGGATATTTCGGGGCCAGCACGGGGGCTGCGGCGGCTTTAGTAGCTGCTGCAGAAAAACCGGATTCCATACGGGCTATCGTTTCCCGCGGGGGCCGCCCGGACCTGGCCGAAGCGGCTCTAACTCAAGTAAGAGCCCCGGTTCTATTAATCGTAGGCGGATATGATACTACGGTAATAACCATGAACCAGGATGCTCTAAGGCGGCTTCAGGTAGAAAAGAAACTGGAAATAATTCCCAGGGCCACTCATCTTTTTGAAGAGCCGGGAGCGCTCGAGAGAGTTGCCATCCTGGCGATAAACTGGTTTAAGACTTACTTTGAACCCTGATAGTGAAGAAACCTATGAAAAAGTATCAATTGATTGAACATACGGCTGATATCGGTCTGGTGGCTTACGGACAGGACCTAGCCCAGGCTTTCGGAAATGCAGCTCAAGGCTTATTTTCAATCATCACCGATCTTCGCAAGGTTAAAAAAATTGACTCGAAGACAGTTGAGATTCGAGAAAAGAGTCCGGAAGACCTGCTTTTCGCCTGGCTTAACCATCTAATCTTTTTATTTGATGCTGAGCAACTGCTGTTGAAACAATGCGATGTTAAGGAACTGGATGCATACCATATAAAAAGCATCTGCCACGGCGAGAAGGTAGACCCTTCGCGTCACGAGATAAAGCTGGGAGTTAAGGCAGCTACGTATCACATGCTTAAGGTAGACCCGGAGAATAATCGGGTGCAGGTGATATTTGATATATAGGAGAAAAGGGTAGTTATAAGTTTTAAGTTGTAAGTGTTCAATAGCTATTTGAGGGTTATTTATGGTTGGGGTATCCGGTATGCTGGAAAAAGTAGATGATTATCGGTGGAGAATACCTTCCAGTTTTAAGGACGGGATGAGAGTTCCCGGCTTGATTTACGCCGACGAGAATATGCTGTCGCACGGCCTTGAAGAACATGCTTTAGAGCAGGTAGCGAACGTGGCTTTTCTGCCGGGAATCCTCAAATACTCCCTGGCGATGCCAGATATTCACTGGGGCTACGGCTTTCCCATCGGTGGAGTCGCAGCGTTCGGTATGGACAATGGAGTGGTCTCCCCCGGAGGGGTTGGTTTCGATATCAACTGCGGCGTACGTCTTCTACGCACGAATCTATGCGAGGAAGAAGTACGACCCAAAATCGAAAAGTTGATGGACAAAATATATTACAGTGTTCCCTCTGGCGTTGGTTCTAAAGGTGCTGTGAAACTAGCAAAAGATGAAATCGACGAGGTTTTAGCCGA
>Ga0316626_10001275_pt1 | contig 11093 bp, 8 predicted proteins | sample OWC_Aug_T1_C1_D5_FD_207656 | JGI IMG/M metagenome (GOLD analysis project Ga0316626, IMG submission 207656) | Wetland soil microbial communities from Old Woman Creek delta, Ohio, United States - OWC_Aug_T1_C1_D5_A | ecosystem: Environmental > Terrestrial > Soil > Wetlands | place: USA: Ohio...
CCACCTCGATGGAGCTGGCCGAGCGCGGGTGCATCCACGGCTCCCCGCCCGCCCTCCAGGCCACGCCCTCGATCCCGAGCGCCTCCAGGGCGCCCTCCAGTGCCGCCTTGAGGTCGGCGAAGTCGAGGGCCTCGTTCCCGGCGGCCCATCCGGCCGGGTGGCGGCGTCCCAGCGCCACCCCGGCGAGCCGCATGTCCTCCGCGGCCGGCACGTCGCTGGTGAAGCCGGGCGGCAGCGATCGGTAGACGCTGGCGATCTCGTAGAGGCGCACGTCGGTCACGCGCTGGCGCAGGTTGCGGGCGGCGTTGCGCAGCAGCGAGGGGACGAGGCTCGTCCGCATCAGCGCCAGCTCGGCACTGATGGGGTTCTTGAGGGCGATGGCGCCGCCGGCCGGAGCCAGCGGGGCGAGATCCCCGGGAGCGACGAAGCTGAAATTCACCGCCTCGCTGAAGCCGCTCGACTCGAGCGACTGGCGCAGGCGCTCGGTGGCGATGGCCTCGGCCGGCAGCGAGGGGTTGGGGCTCGCCACCGGGGGCAGCGTCTCCGGGATGGCGTCGTACCCCTTGAGGCGAATGATCTCCTCGACGAGGTCCTCCTCGATGCCGACGTCGGCGCGCCAGCTGGGCACCCGGAAGACCGCGCCTCCGGGAGTGGCGCGGCGCTCCTCGAAGCCGAGCGAGGTCAGGATGCGCTTGGCCTCCTTGCGCGGGACCGGAATCCCCAGCACCTCGGCCGGCCTGCTCCAGGCCAGCGGGACCTGGACCGCGCGGTGCCTCCGCGGGTGCGCGTCCACCACGCCCTTGCGGACGGCGCCCCCGGCCAGCTCGGCGATGAGCGCCGCGCAGCGGTCGAGCGCGGGGAGGACCGCGCCCGGATCGGCGCCGCGCTCGAAGCGGTGGGAGGCCTCGGTGTGGAGCCCGTGCCGCTTGGCGGTGCGTCGGATGGTCCCGGGCTCGAACCAGGCCGACTCCAGCAGCACCCGGGTGGTCCCGGCCGAGATCTCCGAGTCCCCTCCGCCCATGACCCCGGCGAGGGCGCTCGCGCGGTCGCGGTCGGCGATGACCAGGTCGTCGGCCACCAGCGCCCGCTCCTGGCCGTCGAGGGTGACGAGCTTCTCGCCGGGCCGGGCGATCCGGACCACGATCTCGGCGCCGGCCACCCGGTCGAGGTCGAAGGCGTGCAACGGGTGGCCCAGCTCGAGGAGCGCGAAGTTGGTGGCGTCGACCACGTTGGAGATGGATCGCACCCCGGTCGACTCGAGCCGCCGCGCCAGCCACGGAGGCGCCGGCCCGATCTTCACGCCTTCGATCACGCGGGCCGCGTACCGGGCGCACTTCTCCGGCGCCTCGATGCGCACCCGCACCGCCTCGGCGGCCGGCCCGCCCTTCTGGAAAAGGGCTGCGCGCGGCATCCGCACCGCGCGCCCGAAGATCGCCGCCACCTCGCGGGCGATGCCCACGTGGGAGAGGGCGTCGGGCCGGTTGGGGGTGACGTTCACCTCGAGGACCGTGTCCTCGACGCCCAGCACCTCGGCCACCGGCGCCCCCGGCCTGGCCTCGCCGGGCAGGATCAGGAGCCCGCTCGACTCGGCGGACAGGCCGAGCTCCTTGGCCGAGCAGAGCATGCCGTGCGACTCCACGCCGCGCAGCCGGGCCCGCTCGATGCGGTGCCCGCCGGGGAGCTCGGCGCCCACGGTGGCGAGCGGCACCAGGTCGCCCACCTTCCAGTTTCGCGCCCCGCACACCACCTGGAGCGGCTCGCCGGTCCCGGCGTCCACCCGGGTGACCGAGAGCTTGTCGGCGTCGGGGTGGCGCTCGGCCGAGACGATGCGGGCCGCCACCACGCCGTCGAGCTCCCGCCCCACCCGCTCCACCGCCTCCACCTCCAGTCCGACGGCGGTGAGCCGCCGGGCCAGCTCCTCCGGCGGGGGAAGCGGCACGTACTCGGCGAGCCAGCGGAGGGAGATGCGCATGGGGGCTCAGAACTGCTCGAGGAAGCGCAGGTCGTTGTCGAAGAACAGCCGCAGGTCGTCGATGCCGTAGCGCAGCATGGCCATCCGCTCCACCCCCATCCCGAAGGCGAAGCCGGTGACCTCGGCCGGGTCGAAGCCCACGTTCTCGAGGACCTTGGGGTGGACCATCCCTGCGCCCAGCACCTCCAGCCAGCCGGTCCCCTTGCAGGTGCCGCAGCGCCGCCCCTCCCGCTGTCCCTCCCCGCCACAGATGGTGCAGGAGACGTCGGCCTCGGCCCCCGGCTCGACGAAGGGGAAGTAGCTCGGCCGGAAGCGGGTCCGGGTCTGCGGGCCGAAGAAGGCCCGGGCGAAGGCCGCCAGGGTGCCCTTCAGGTCGGCGAAGGTGATGCCGCGGTCCACGCAGAAGCCCTCCACCTGGTGGAACATGGGCGAGTGGGTCTGGTCGTAGTCCGAGCGGTAGACGCGCCCGGGCGCCACCACCCGAACCGGGGGCCGCCCGGCGCGCTTCATGGCCCGGATCTGCATGGGAGACGTGTGGGTCCGCAGCAGCACCCCGCCCTTCGTCCCCTCCCCGCCGACCCCGCGCAGGGTGGCCTCGTCGATGTAGAAGGTGTCCTGCATGTCGCGGGCCGGGTGGTCCGGCGGGATGTTCAGGGCCTCGAAGTTGTACCAGTCGAACTCGATCTCCGGGCCGGTCGTGACCTCGTAGCCGAGCCGCACGAAGATGGCGGCGATGTCCTCGGCGGTGCGCGTCACCGGGTGGCGATGGCCGCGGGGCAGGAGCCGGCGTCCGGGCAGCGTGACGTCGACGGGCGTCCCGCGGAGCTCGGCCTCGAGCTTCTCGACGGCGAGCCGCTCGCGCGCCCGGGCGAGCCGATCCTCCACGTCGTCGCGCACGCGGTTGGCGACCTCGCCCACGCGCGGGCGCTCCTCGGCCGAGAGGGCCCCCATGCCGCGCAGGACCGCCGAGACCTCGCCCTTCTTGCCGAGGAAGCGAACGCGCAGCTCCTCCAGCGTCCGCTCGTCGCGGGCCGCGGCGATGGCGTCGCGCGCCCCCGCGGCGAGGGCCTCGAGCTGCGCGATCAGGTCGGCCATCTAGGCCTGCGCAGCCTTGACGATCGCGGCGAAGTCGGCCGGGAGCGCCAGCGCCAGGTCGGCGAGCACCTTGCGGTCGAGCGCCACGCCTGCCTTGCCGAGCCCGGCGATGAGGCGCGAGTAGCTGGTGCCGTTCATCCGCGCCGCGGCGTTGATGCGCGCGATCCACAGCGAGCGGAAGTCGCGGCGGCGGCGGCGGCGATCGCGGGTGCTGTAGTTGAGGGCGCGCTCCACCGCCTGGTTGGCGCGCTTGTAGCAATTCTTGCGGCGGCCGCGGAAGCCCTTGGCGAGCTTCAGCACGCGATTGCGGCGGCGACGAGCCTTGAATCCCCTCTTGACGCGCATGGTCCTGCTCCGATGTGCCGGCGGGAGGCCCCGGGAGGACGCCTTGCGGCGGCCGGCCCGGCGGCGCTTCGAGTTCCCCGCTTGGGCGCCGTGGGTCGCTTCCCCTTGGCCCGACTACCGGGCGTAGGGGAAGCACTCCTTGATCTTCTTCTCGTCCTCGGGGCCGAGGTGGTTCGTGCCCCGCAACTGCGACTTCTGCTTGGCGGTCTTGCCGAAGGTGGCCAGGTGGCGCACCCCGGCGCGGCGGAACTTCACTCGCCCGCTCTTCTTCACCTGGAAACGCTTCTTGGCCCCGCTTCGGGTCTTCAGCTTCGGCATGGCTGCTTCTCTTCCTCTCTCGAAATGGTCGCGCCCCCGGGGGGCGCGGGTTCCCGGGCTCCGGCTAGGCCGCCCCGCCGGGCGTCCCCGGCCCGGCGGCTCCCCCCGTCGGACTCGCCTCGGCGACACCGGTGGTCGGCGCGCCTTCGGGGCGCGGCTCCACCGGCGGGCGCGGCGCGGCCGGCTGCGCCTGCGCCTGGGCCTGCGCCCGCGAGCGCTGGGCCTGAAGCATCTTGGGGTTGGGAGCCAGGATCATGAACATCTGCCGCCCTTCCATGCGCGGCACCGCCTCGATGACGGCGGTTTCCTTGAGGTCCTCGATCACCCGCTGCAGCACCTTTTGCCCGAGCTCGCGGTGCGTGATCTCGCGCCCCCGGAACATCACGGTGACGCGGGCCTTGTTGGCCTCCTCCAGGAACTCGCGGATCTTCCTGATCTTGACCTCGTAGTCGTGCTCCTCGGTCCGCGGGCGCAGCTTCACCTCCTTGAGCTGCACCACGACCTGCTTCTTCTTCGCCTCGCTCTGCTTCTTCTTCTCGGTGTACTTGAACTTCCCGTAATCCATGATCTTGCAGACGGGAGGCTTGGCCAGCGGGCTCACCTCCACGAGGTCCATGCCCTCTTCCTGGGCCGTCCTCAGCGCCTGGTCGATCGGGAGCACGCCGAGCTGCTCGCCGTTGGAGCCGATGACGCGGACCTCGCGCGCCTTGATGCGGCGGTTGGTACGCGCGTCGCGGCTGCCGCCGCCACTGCGAGAATCTCGCTGTTGGATTGAGATGGCTCGATGCCTCCGTCAGCGGAGCCCGGCGGGCCGGCTCCAGGTCTCGGTGGTGCTCCAGGGCGCTCCGGCCGCCGCCGCGCCGGAAAAGACGCTGTAGGATAAGGATTTACGCCCGAAAGTCAACGAGCGTTCGGGTCGCTGGAGTCCTTCTTGGCGTCCCGGATCCAGCTCATCATGTCCCGCAGGCGCTTGCCCACCTCCTCGATGGGGTGGGCGCGCTCCTGTTCCCGCAGCTTGTCGAACACCGGCCGGTTGATGCTGTTCTCCAGGATGAACTCCTTGGCGAAGGCGCCGGTCTGGATCTCCTTGAGAATCTTGCGCATCTCCTGCTTGGTCTCCTCGGTGACGATGCGCGGGCCGCGGGTGTAGTCGCCGTACTCGGCGGTGTCGCTGATGGAGTGGCGCATCCAGGCCAGCCCGCCCTCGTACATGAGGTCGACGATGAGCTTGAGCTCGTGCAGGCACTCGAAGTAGGCGCTCTCGGGCTGGTAGCCCGCCTCGACCAGCACCTCGTAGCCGGCCTTCACCAGCGCCGAGGCCCCACCGCACAGCACCGCCTGCTCGCCGAACAGGTCGGTCTCGGTCTCCTCCTTGAAGGTGGTCTCGAGCACGCCGGCCCGGGTGCCGCCCAGGGCCCGGGCGTAGGCCAGCCCCACCTGCCTGGCCTGCCCGGAGGCGTCCTGGTGGACGGCGATGAGGCAGGGGATGCCGCGCCCGTCCTGGAACTGCCGCCGCACCAGGTGTCCGGGGCCCTTGGGCGCCACCAGGACCACGTCGATCTCGGCAGGCGGCCGGATCTGGCCGAAGTGGATGTTGAATCCGTGGGCGAAGAAGAGGGCCTTGCCCTTCGCCAGCCCGGGCCGGATCTCCTCGTCGTAGATCCGGCGCTGGGTCTGGTCGGGCGCCAGCACCATGACGAGGTCCGCCTCCTGGGCGGCCTGCTTCGGGGTGGTCACCCGCAGGCCGGCTCCCTCCGCCTTGGCCCGGGACTTGGATCCCTCCTGCAGGCCGATGCGCACGTCGACCCCCGAGTCCTTGAGGTTCAGCGCGTGGGCGTGGCCCTGGCTGCCGTAGCCGATCACCGCCACCTTGCGCTTCTTGATGAGGTCGAGGTTCGCGTCCTTGTCGTAGTAGATGGTCGCCATGGCGGCTCCGTTCACTCCTTGAGGTTGGGCGGCGCGAGGGTCTTGAAGCCGCGCTCGAGCGCGATGCGGCCGGAGCGGACCAGCTCCTGGATGCCGTAGTGCTGGAGGCGCTCCTCGAGGGCGTCGAGCTTGCCCGCCGGGCCGGTGGCCTCCACCACCAGCGCGTCCGGCGAGACGTCCACGATCTGGGCCTCGTAGGTGTCGGCCAGGGCCCGCAGCTCGGCGTGGTTCTTCTCCGGCGTCCGGATCTTCACCAGCATCAGCTCGCGCTCGATGAGATCCTCCGGCCGCAGCTCGCGGACCTCCACCACCGGGATGAGCTTCTGCACCTGCCGCACCACCTGCTCCACCGGCTTGGAGGAGAGGCGCACCACGATGGTCATGCGGGAGTACTCGGGGTGCTCGGTCGGGCCGACGGTGAGGCTGGCGATGTTGTACCCGCGGCGGGAGAACAGGCCGGCGATGCGGTGGAGCACGCCGGGCTTGTTCTCGACCAGCAGGCTGATGGTGTGCGTGCTTCCGTTCAGCTTCTCTTCGGTCTTCTCCATGTCACTCACCGTCGATCATGTCGTTGAGGGGGGCGCCGGCGGGCACCATGGGGAACACCTTCTCCTGCCGCCGCACGCGGACGTCCACGATCACCGGCCCGTCCTTGTGCGCCAGGGCCCGGTCCACCACCCCGTCCAGCTCCTCCAGGGTCCGGGCCCGCAGGCCCAGGCAGCCGTAGGCGTCGGCCAGCTTCACGAAGTCGGGGCAGTCGGCCAGCGGCGTCTCGCTGAAGCGGTTGTCGTAGAAGAGCTCCTGCCACTGCCGGACCATCCCCAGGAACAGGTTGTTGAGGATGAAGATCTTGATGGGGAGCTTCAGCTCCACCACCGTGGCCAGATCCTGCAGCGTCATCTGGAAGCTGCCGTCCCCGTCGATGCCGATGACCAGGTCGTTGGGCTTGCCGAGCTGCGCCCCCATCGCCGCCGGCAGGCAGAAGCCCATGGTGCCCAGGCCGCCGGAGGTGATGAACTGGCGCGGGAAGGAGGTCTTCCAGTACTGCGCGGCGAACATCTGGTGCTCGCCCACCCCGGTGGTCACGATGGCCTTGCCCTGGGTCTTCTTCCAGAGGAGCTCCACCACGGTCTGCGGCAGGATGTGCTTCTGGCCCTCCTGCCGGTAGCGCAGCGGGTGCTTCTCCCGCCACTCCATCACCCGCTTCTTCCACGGGCCGAGGTCGGGGCGGCCGTGGCCCTCGAAGGCGCGCCGCACGGCATCGGTGAGGCCGGGCAGCATGGTCTTGAGGTCGCCCACCAGCGGCACGGTGGCGGTCACCAGCTTGGAGATCTCCGCGGGGTCGATGTCCAGGTGGACCACCTTGGCCTCGGGGGCGAAGGTGGAGAGCTTCCCGGTGACCCGGTCGTCGAAGCGGGCCCCCAGGGCGATGATGAGGTCGGAGTGCTGCACGGTGTAGTTGGCGTAGCGACCGCCGTGCATGCCGAACATGCCCAGGCACAGCGGGTGCGTCTCCGGGAAGGCGCCCTTGCCGTGGACGGTGGTCACCACCGGCGCCCCCAGCAACTCGCAGAAGGCGGCCACCTCGGCGTGGGCGTTGGAGGTGCGCACCCCGCCGCCGAGGTAGACCACCGGGCGGGAGGCGTTGCGGACCAGGGTGGCCGCGTCCTCGAAGCGGGGCGGCCCCTTGAGCGGCGGGAGGTATCCGGGGATGTGGACCATCTCCGGGTACTCGAACTCCAGCTCGGCGTTCTGGACGTCCTTGGGGATGTCCACCAGCACCGGCCCGGGCCGACCGGTGCGGGCCACGTAGAAGGCCTCCTTGACGATGCGCGGCAGGTCGCGGACGTCGGTCACCAGCCAGTTGTGCTTGGTGATCGGCATGGTGATGCCGGTGATGTCCGCCTCCTGGAAGGCGTCGGTGCCGATGAGCGCGGAGGAGACGTTGCCGGTGATGGCCACCATCGGCACCGAGTCCATGTAGGCGTCGGCGATGCCGGTGACGAGGTTCGTGGCGCCGGGCCCGGAGGTCCCGAAGCACACCCCCACCTTGCCGGTGGCGTGGGCGTACCCCTCGGCGGCGTGGGCGCCCACCTGCTCGTGGCGGACCAGCACGTGCTTCAGCTTCTTCGAGTCGAAGAGCGCGTCGTACACCGGCAGGATGGCGCCGCCCGGGATCCCGAAGATGTAGTCGACGCCTTCGGCCTCCAGGCACCTCACCAGCGCCTGGGCGCCTGTCATCTTTTCCTTTGCCATTGGACCTTCCAGGGTGACGGGTCGATGGGTGCGTCTCGAGACGGTACGGGGAGGTCGGGCGACCCTACACGCCGCCCAGCGCGGAGCGGGCCTCGTGAGCCGCCGTCTCCGGCTGCATCTTGAGGGCGATGCGGTTCACCACGTCGATGAAGGCTCGGGCGCTTCCCTCGATGATGTCGGTGGAGAGCGCCCGGCCGCGGTAGATGCCGGTGTCGTGCTCCACCTCGAGGTTCACCTCGCCCTGCGCGTCCTCGCCCACGGTCACGCTCTGGATCTGGTAGTCGCGCAGCTTCACCTGGATGCCGGTGATGCGCTCGATGGCCTTGAAGACGGCGTCGACCGGCCCGTCGCCGGCGGCGGCCTCCTGGAACTTCTCCCCGCTCGACTTCTGCAGGCAGATGGAGGCGGCCGGAAGGGTGCCGGTACCGGAGGTGGTGGAGAGCGCCACCAGGTCCCACAGGGCCGCGCCCTTGAGCAGCTGGCCGTGGATGACCAGCGCCTCGAGGTCGGCGTCGTAGATGTCCTTCTTCTTGTCGGCCAGGTTCTTGAAGTCGGCGAAGACCGTGTCGAGCTGGCGCTCCTCCAGCTTGTATCCCAGCTCCACCAGCCGCTCCTTGAGGGCGTGGCGGCCGCTGTGCTTGCCGAGGACCAGCTGGGAGCGGGCGAAGCCCACCTCCTCCGGCCGCATGATCTCGTAGGTCTCCCGGTGGGTCAGCATCCCGTGCTGGTGGATGCCGGCCTCATGGGCGAAGGCGTTGGCCCCCACCACGGCCTTGTTGCGCTGCACGTGCTGGCCGGTGACCTGGGAGACCAGGCGGCTCGTGGGGTAGAGCCGCTCGGTCTGCACGCTGGTGAAGGCCTTGAACACGTCCTGGCGCGTCTTGAGCGCCATGACGATCTCCTCGAGCGAGGCGTTGCCTGCCCGCTCGCCGATCCCGTTGATGGTGCACTCCACCTGGCGGGCGCCGACCAGCACACCGGCGAGGCTGTTGGCCACCGCCAGCCCTAGGTCGTTGTGGCAGTGGACCGAGAGCACGATCTTGTCCACCCCGCGCACGTGCTTGCGGAGGTAGCTCAGCGTCTCGGCGTAGGTCTGCGGCAGCGCGTAGCCCACCGTGTCGGGGATGTTGAGGGTGGTGGCCCCGGCCTCGATGGCGCTCTCCACCACCTCGGCCAGGAAGGGGAGCTCGGTGCGGGCCGCATCCTCGGTGGAGAACTCGACGTCGTCGAACTTCTCCCGGGCCATCTTCACGCCCTCCACGGCCCGCTTGACGATCTCCTCCTTGGCCATCTTGAGCTTGAAGTCGCGGTGGATGGGGCTGGTGGCGAGGAACACGTGGCAGCGGCGGCGCGGCGCGTCCTGAAGCGCCTTCCAGGAGGACTCGATGTCCCCTCGGGTGCAGCGCGAGAGGCTGGCGATGATGGGCCCCTCCACCTGGCGGCTCACCGCCTGGATGGCCTCGAGGTCGCCGGGCGAGGCGGCGGCGAAGCCGGCCTCGATCACGTCCACGCCCAGCTGCTGCAGCGCCTTGGCCACGCGAAGCTTCTGCCCGAGGTTCATGCTGCACCCCGGGCTTTGCTCTCCGTCTCGCAACGTGGTGTCGAAGACGATGACGCGATCGGCTGGCGCTGCGCTCACGGTTTTCCTTTCCTTTCGAGGGCTTGGCCGATCCTGCCCAAGCGGGAACCGCGGATTCTAGCAAACGGCGCAGAGAATGTAAGGGACCGGACCACCCGTTTCACGGGTGGCGCGATGCCCCGGACGGCGGCCGCGCCCCCTGATGCCGCAGCGCGTCGCCCTTGCCGGCGACCCCCTCCCTAGTAGGGAGGAGCCGCCTCGCGGCGGAGCAGGTCCACGAAGGCGTCGAGGGGCATGGTCTTGAGGTCGTCGCCGCCGTGGCGGCGCGGCGAGACCCCGCGCGCCTCGACCTCCTTCTCGCCCACCACCAGCGCGAAGGGGATCTTCTGGATCTGGGCGTTGCGGATCTTGGCGCCGAGCTTGTCCGAGGAGTCGTCCGTCTCGACGCGGAAGCCGAGCGCGACGAGGCGCTCCGCCACCTCCCGCGCCCAGTCGTTGAAGCGGTCGGAGACGGTGACCACCCGCGCCTGCACCGGGGCCAGCCAGGCCGGGAACGCGCCGGCGAAGTGCTCGGTGAGGATGGCGATGAAGCGCTCGAAGGAGCCGTAGATGGCGCGGTGGATCACCACCGGCCGGTGCTCCCGGTTGTCCTCGCCGACGTAGCCGAGGTCGAAGCGCTCGGCCGCCTGGTAGTCGAGCTGGATGGTGGCCAGCTGCCACTTGCGCCCGATGGAGTCGGTCACGTCGAAATCGATCTTGGGCCCGTAGAAGGCGCCCTCCCCCGGCTTCAGCTCGTAGGGCAGCCCGATGGCCTCCAGGGCGGCCCGCAGCGCCCCCTCGGCCCGGTCCCAGGTGGCCTCCTCCCCGAGCTTCACCTCGGGGCGGGTGGAGAACTTGGCGGTGTAAGGAAGGCCCAGCGCCTTGTAGACCACGTCGATCTGGGCGGCCAGCCGCCGCACCTCGTCGGTGATCTGCGACTCGGCGAGGTAGATGTGCGCGTCGTCCTGCTGGAACTGGCGCACCCGGGTGAGCCCGCCCAGCGTGCCGGAGGCCTCGTTGCGGTGCAGCGCGTCCTGGGTGTGGTAGCGCAGCGGCAGCTCGCGGTAGGAGCGCTTCTGCATGGCGAAGATCAGGTGGTGCGACGGGCAGTTCATGGGCTTGAGCGACTGGTTGCAGCGCTCGTCCAGGGGCAGCGCGGGGTCGGTCTCGCTGTCCACCACCAGGAACATGTTCTCCCGGTACTTGCCCCAGTGGCCGGAGGTCTCCCAGAGCCGCTTGTTGAAGAGCAGCGGCGTCTTCACCTCCAGGTAGCCGTTCTTGCGGGTGAGGCGCCGCATGGCGTCGCCCAGCGTGTGGTAGAGGGTGGTGCCGTGGGGGAGCCAGAAGGCCGCTCCGGGGGCGTAGGGGTGGAAGGTAAAGAGCCCCAGCGCCGGCCCGAGCTTGCGGTGGTCGCGCTTCTTCGCCTCCTCGATGCGAGCCAGGTAGGCGTCCAGCTCCTCCTTCTTGAAGAAGCTGGTGCCGTAGATCCGCTGCAGCATGGGGTTCTTCGGATCGCCGCGCCAGTAGGCGCCGGCCACCGAGAGCAGCTTCACCACCCCGATG
>Ga0316626_10001276_pt1 | contig 11092 bp, 8 predicted proteins | sample OWC_Aug_T1_C1_D5_FD_207656 | JGI IMG/M metagenome (GOLD analysis project Ga0316626, IMG submission 207656) | Wetland soil microbial communities from Old Woman Creek delta, Ohio, United States - OWC_Aug_T1_C1_D5_A | ecosystem: Environmental > Terrestrial > Soil > Wetlands | place: USA: Ohio...
CCACCGGACCGAACTCACTTATGCCGAACATTGCCGAATCCTCGAGGAGATGGCTGCAGAAGGATGCCTGTGGCTGCTTTACACCGGAGGGGAGGTCTTTGTCCGAAAGGATTTCCTGGACATTTATGCTTATGCCAAAAAGACAGGTTTCCTGATCACTCTCTTCACCAATGCGACTCTCATCACCCCTTCAGTGGCGGAATACCTGGCCACGCGGAGACCGTTCTCTGTAGAAGTCTCCCTTTACGGCTGCACAGCGGGGAGTCATGACGGAGTCACGGGAGTTGCCGGGTCCTTTGACAGAACCATGCGGGGAGTGCGACTTCTCATGGAGGTGGGCTTGCCGCCCATTCTGAAGACCATGGTTCTCAAGCCTAACGCTCATGAGATTTGGGACACGAAGCGTTTTGTCGAAGAGGACCTGGGGCTGGAGTTCCGGTTTGACGCCATGATCAATCCCAGGGTAGACCTGTCGATCTCTTCCCTCAGCCTGAGGCTCTCTCCTCAGGAAGTGGTCGAGCTTGATCTGAAAGAACCGAACAGGAAAAACGAATGGATCAAGTTCTGCGAACATTTCAGAGGACCTGATCATAACTCTGAGGAAGGTGTAGAGCTTTACGCCTGTGGCGGCAGTCACAACGCTTTTGCGATTGATGCTTACGGAAAGCTGAGCACCTGCGTGCTCTGGCACGGCGAAACCTATGACCTCCGCGAAGGCAGCTTCAAGGAAGGCTGGGAGGAGTTCCTGTTGAAGGTGAGCAGGAAGAAGGCCGCTCGAAAGACAAAGTGCCTGGCCTGCGCGTTGAGGAGCATGTGCGGCATGTGCCCAGCAAACGGAGTGTTGGAAGGCGGAGATGCAGAAGAACCTGTGGACTTCCTCTGTCAGGTCGCCCACTTGAGAGCCCATGCTTTTGGGATTCCCATCCCGCCTCACGGCGAGTGCGAGTACTGTCCGGGGGGCACGAAGCACCGGGAAATGATGAAGATGGTGGGAGAATTAGTGATGAGGACTGAGGACTCAGGACGGAGTACCGAGTTATGAGGACTGAATAGTGAGAGCAAAACAACCAAATTGGAGCTCTCAGTCCTCATCCCTCATTCCTTTGACACCGATGGAGGTGTTGGTTCACTTGGCACGAGGGCGGTTGTGGGGACCTTTTCCTGAGGTTTGGCTGGCAATTTCCTAGGTATGGGTGCTTGAACGAGAGACTTAGGACCGAATCCGCAACCCCTTTAACCTAATCGAAAGACGATCTGGAGCTAAGCTTTTGGTCCAGTTCTTAAATTGCAGTATTCTCATGGTATGGAAACCCACGGACAAGCAAAATGCATCACATACGCCTTGTTAAACAGGTTACGGTGTAGTATATTTTGATTTTCAGCCTACCGGACAAGGCATTGCAATCCGTTTCCCGATGATAGGGGTGGGCTAGAAATGCTCGCAAGGCAAAATACATGAGTATGGACCCGGTGAAGATTGTCATACGGTTTGCTGATGGGCGAATCGAAAAAGGCTATTCTCAGGATTTCTTTCCCAACAAGCCTGTGTTTCATCGCTTGAAGAAACTTCCGCCCAGAGGATCTGCAAACGAAAAAGAGATTCGCGTGTCAGACCTTAAGGCGGTTTTTTTCGTCAAGACTTTCGCGGGGAATCCTGATTATAAGGAGCGAAAGAGATTCGTCGAAGGAGATGTTGTTCAAGGCCGAAAAGCAGAGGTTGTTTTTGCTGATGGGGAGATCTTGCAGGGTTCTGTTCTGGGATACGATCCGGAGGTTGCCGGCTTCTTCCTCTTCCCTCCTGACCCAAAGAGCAATAATCTAAGAGTCTTTGTGATCAATAGTGCCATTAAGAAGTTTAGGTTCCTTGACGATGAGTCGGCACAAAAGACGCGCAAAGATGATTACCAGTGCTTGATCCCTGAGACCCGGGGAAAGCTCTTGATGGTTACAGATGAGGAGAGAACTCTGCTGAGATTAGTTTTGGCAAGAGTTATGGAAACGGACGGAGGTAGAGAGTACATCGTCGCAAAACTGGGGGAAGCGTATCTTCAGATTGCAGCAGACTTACTCAAAGCAATGGAGTCAGACTAGAAAACCTTTGAGGTGCAGCTGAAAGACCCTTGGCGTCATGATCCTCCCTGGGGCTGCCGAATTCTCAGCCCCTTCTGCGTAACCCACGGAATACTGCCGGAGCTCCGAGAGACGCCATATCCCCTGACCGGCGAGTTCTTCTGGAATATCTGGCGGGCATCTTTCTGTACTCTGCCCCAATTGATCAGTAGCCTTTTTCAAGTTGCAAAACAATGAATGCCAAAGATGACGGGAAAAAGAAGGAAGATGGCTCTTTTGCTGACAGCAAGGAGCTTTTCAACAGAATCTTCAAACAAGCGACACAAGAAATTAAGCTAGAAAAAGGAGAGAACAAGCACTCACCGCATGTCGTGTCAGCGCCTGCTCCGGGAAGACGGCAACTTCAAACAAAGATACCGGTGACAAAGAAAAGTGCCGCTCCCCCTGCGGAGCCGGGGCCTGACAAAGGTGAAACACCTCAAGCAGCACCAAAATCCATGTCTGAAAGGGCAGAATCAACCCCTCCGCAAAGAGGTACGGCCAAGCCCGACAAGAGAAACACGAAGAGATCCAGTGCGCTCAAGGGTGCTGCTCTCTTAATCCTGCTGGCAATACTTGCCGGGACATTTTCAAGCTACTTGGGGATAATCGATATTTCTTTTCTACTCAATTATTTTGAACCTAGTCGTGAACAGAGGACACAATCACCAATTCGGAAAAAACAACCGGTAAGACCGTCTGAAAAGGATGTCAGTTCTTCACAGCAGCCGCTAGAGCAGGTTACCAGGTCGTCACCTGCGCCAGGTGAGTCAACTCCTTCAGTCCTATCAAAAGAGGAAAAATTCACGGAGTTAGAAAAACCCACCACGCCCCGACAAGCGAAAGCGGACAAAGAGCGAGTCGAGGAAAAAGCGACATCCGTGCCCACAACCAATCATCCTGAGCCACCGGATGTTGCTGTAGTGGAGGAGCCACAGCCCGTCCCTGTCCTGACTCAGCCTTCGGCGAAACCCCCTGTGCCAGAAGTCATGCCGCCACAGGCACGCTCACCTCGATACCCCTATTCTCTTTATCTGGGCTCCTTTAAGACATCTGAAGCTGTTAACAAAGCGCTCATTGAGTATCAGGAGAAAGGACTCTCGCCCTATTGGGCAAAGGTGGATTTGGGCGATAAGGGGGTGTGGTTCAGGTTTTTTGCAGGATACTTCCAAACCAAAGAAGAGGCCGAAAAATTCATTAGGGGCCGCAACATCCAAGGAGCTACTCCGGGGACTACAAAATTCGCCAATCTAATCGGGATTTATTCCACTGATGAGGAAGTTGAGGATAATAGAAGATCGCTTGTGTCTGCTGGCTTTTATCCCTATGTCATTCAAGGCACTGGGGGGGAGCGCTTTTTGTATTCAGGGGCCTTTGATCGAAAGGAGTATGCGGAAAGGGAGCGGACCATTCTCGCTTCGAAGGGTATCAAGAGCGAAACCATAGAGCGATGAGGAATACATAACTGTTTGAAACGGCTAACTTTCTGAGCCGAAGTTGAACTCGGAATATCGACCCATGTACCCGGAGGTGCAGCCCGTGACAGATTTGGTGATCCTCAATGGGCCTGAAATAGGAAGGACATTGCGTATCAGGGAAGGGGTTTCCTATCTCGGGCGCTCACTAGACAATGACATACGCATTGAAGACAAGACCATCTCTCGCAGACACCTGAAGATTGAAAGCACAAGAGGCAAGCTTTTTGTCACAGACTTGAGCAGCCGGAATGGAACCTTCTGCGACGGAAAATACGTGATCCCCGGTCATGAGGTGGAAGTGAAGGAGGGTATACCTCTGGCTATCGGAATGACGGTAATTTGCTTTGGAGAAGGTTGCAAAGAGCAGATAGTGCCCTTCCTGGACACGGTCAGTCTTATCCGGGAAAAGGGCAAAAAGCAAGACGCTGTGGAGGACCGGAGATCCGAGACGGACCAGAAAAGGGAGGAGCTCCTTTCCAAGGTTTCACTTACGCTCAAAGGCAGCGGGCCTCTCAGGATCATTCTCGAAAATGTGCTGGGCCATATTTTCCATCACCTTAAGAGACTCGACAGAGGCGCTTTCGTTCTAGTCGATCCGGAGACACTTCAGGCCATCGAAACCATATGCAGAGTGAACAAATCCAGTGAGGATATCAGTGCACCCTTCAGCCAAGAGGTTGTTCAAAGGGTTGTGGAAGGAGGCAAGCCTCTGATCTTTTCGAAAGGGTATACAGAAGAAAAAAGTGCCCTTGTGGACACATTGAAAGTGCAGAAGATCGAGTCGGTCATATGTATCCCGTTAATCAACGGATCGCGAATTATGGGGGTGATATATGCTGACTCCCTTAAGAGACCGGACGGTTTCAGGAAGGACGACCTCCTGATCCTCTTGGATATTGGGCAGCGTGTTGCGCTGGCTGTAGAAACCGACCGACTCGCCTCGGATCTGGAGGAGGTCGCCAAAAGTTTGGTTGGTGACGGTGAATGATTGAAGGGCTTCGGGCAAGGCAACCGGAGAAAGAAATCACCCCGCAGATATGAGCTGGAAGTCATCTGTTCGAATGCCCCTACAAGCTTCCCCGGACTTGCCCAATGTGTCTGACAAAGCCCGGACGAAACATCAGGAACTGGAGAACATGAGGTGTCAGAATTCCGAGCAGAAGCCTCTTTGTTTTTCTCTATCGTCTTTCAGTCTTTTTGATGCGCCAGGAGGTGCTCTGTGAAAAAGAACGATCAATCTGAATTCGGGATCAGGAGCGAAACAGGTGAGATTTACATGCTCAACAAGAAAGAAAGGATCTTGACGATAGAAATACTTAAAATGACATTGGCCACTGCAGCAGGCAGGGAATTTGTAGTAGAGCGATTCGGTAAAGAGGGTCTAAAGACGGCCGCAGGTCTTTTGGAGGAAATGGGGCTTCAGATCAACACACAGCAAGGGCAGAAGACCGCCTCCTAACCCAGCGCATTAGCCGTGGACCGGGATTTCCACTTCCGCTTTTTTCCGGGGAATGTTCAAGAGACCAAATTTCTCTTTGCAGCGGCGAACCACGTTCAGAGTGAAATCAGATTCCGGGTATCTTTCGGAAAGCAGGCGTTGGCTGTCTGGGATGTTTTCATCGATAACAATCATGGAGCGGGCATTTCCAATGTCAGCTCGGAGGCGTGCATAACCAGTGCTTCACGGGCCAGGCGCACAGCTTCGGCAATCGCTTGTTTGGAGATAACTCCGCGCCATTCGTCTACAATGGCCTCCCAGGCCATGCCGCTGGCAACCTGCTCCAGGACGTCGGAAACAAGTATCCGCGTGCCATGAAAGGTTGGCTCGCCGTGGCAGATTTCTGGATCAGACACGATATACCTTCCAAGAGGTTGCTTTTTCATCAAGACTTCCTTCCTATGCTAAATGACTATTGTTAACCTTTGGGCTCTTCACACGCGCTTTTCATTACACGTGATTACTTAGACCTAGAATAGCATTTAGGGATGTGTTGGGTAATCTGATTCTATATCGCCCTGAGGCAGAGGAGAGTTTGACCTTCCAGGTTGAATCGTCTCGCTTGTTACCGAAAGCGGGCTTGAGCCGAAATCGGTAAGAGGAAAAATGGGACACAGGCCCGCCACAAGGACGGCGGGCAAGCCTTGAGCTGAAATGGGTAACGATAGATTGAGGGTTTGCGGATTGAAGAATTGGGGAATTTAGAATTGAGGAATTAGGGAATTGAGGAAATAGGGAATTGAGGGATTGGGAAATTCAATTCCAGAATTCGCAATCCCACAATTCCTAAATCCAAGGATCTCTCGCAGAGCCGTTGAGACCGCAGAGAGAAGAATCAATCACGAAAGCAGGAAGATACGAAAGGCTGCCATGCCTGACAGAACCATATTGTGAGCCCGTCTTGGCTTCAACGAGATCAAGCACTCTGGCCTGAACAAAGTCGAGCAGAGATTCACGGATGAAAGTGCTCGCGCTTAGCCTTTTCGGCGAACACGGATTTTTCGATCCGTGGCCACAACGAAGCAGCCTTCCCAACTTTCGATCTCTTCGGACTCAAATACCGTTTGAATTCTCCGCAAAAGGGCGTTACGGCCCGGATCACGCAATCGTATTAGAAGAAGACCGTTGTGACCGCCAGGGATATACCTGCGCACGTCTGAAAAGTCCAGGTCTTGCGTAATAAGAAAGCGGCCAGTTCTTTGGGCTCCTTCCCATATGGTGGCATCGTCGCGACCGGTGAGTCCCTCTGAGTTCACTGTGTCAACTTCATGTCCCAGTCTGCCGAGAATGGAAGTGAGTCGGGCGGGTATATTTTCATCGAGCTTTATTTTCATGAGATCTGAGGGAGGCTTTTCAATGGCAAGTCTTCTTCAGCAGAAGCAGCGGCAAAAGCGATGACAGCACGAATATGCTGTTCCGTGAGAGTAGGAAAATCCTCCAAAAGTTCATCGAAACTCGCACCCTCTGCAAGGCTCGCTAGGATCGTGCGCAAGGTCACACGGGTTCCTTTGATAGCAGGCTCACCTCCACAGATTTTCGGATCTCTAATGATGTAATTTTGGTAGTCCATCGTAATATTGCCCCATCTTACGGCAGGAAGGCCGTCGCGCTGAAAGCTTCGTGAGGTAAAGAGCGGAAGTCAGGAATGCCTTATTATTACAGACTCAGCCTAGGCTTTGTCAATTTTATTCCCAAATTGCAGGATAGGTAGAAACTGGGCAACCAATGCTGAGGAATGTCTCACCGTGCAGCCCGGGAAGACCGCAGAGGAAAAAGCAACGACAAATTGAGGGGTTGCGGACTGGGGGATTGTTAAGGATTTCACTGGGTACTCTGTGGCTCATGTCCCACTATTCGCGGGACGGGCAAGAGATAGAAATTGCTGCCCAAAAAGCTCCAAAATGGACAAAAATTGTCATAATTCCTCAAAGTGAATCAGCATCTATTCTAATTAACCGTCTGAAATGACATCGAATCCTCTGTGTCAACTTCATGGCACGCCTCTTGCTCAGAACTGTACAGGGACGATTTTCGTCTGGGAATTGGTGGTCTTGCGCGGTGCAAGTTTACTAAAGGTTTTCAAAGAGATTGCAAATTGAGGGGTTAAGAGATTAGGGAATTGGGGATGGTCCGCAATGCTCACGTAATCCTAATGTGGAGATTGATTGGAGGAAGATCCGGATCTTTACTTGAAGGAAGTTGTTAAGGTGGGAATGTGCAAATATCAGGTAAACTTTCAAGGATAGGGAGAAAAAGGTGAGCTGTCAGGCTGCGAGCGGGAAAGGTAAATTCTCAATGCATCGAGAGAAAAGCTACGGTAGGCCTCCGAGCAGCGGAACACTCCTGCCGCTTTTGATCGCGCTGCCGATCATAGGAATCCTGCTATACCTTGCAACGCCTGCCCGGGCGTCCGCTCCGGTCGGGGAATGGTGGAACGGCAATTACAGTTTCTGCAAGAAAATTACGATTACAGCCGGCTCGACTGATGTTCCCAGTGGCTATTCGGTTTCTTTCAGCGAGAACACCGCAACCCTGATCACCAACGGCAAGCTTCGCACAGATGGCAAGGACTGGCGCGTCGTTTACTGGAACGGCTCCTCCTGGGTCCAACTTGACCGGTGGGTGGACGACATAATTGGGGATGGCTGGAACAGCGCGAACACCATAACGTGGTTCAAGACCCAGACAGGCATCCCTGCGTCATCATTCGACGACAACTACTATGTCTGCTATGGGTATGCAGGCGAAACGCTGGCTGCGCCAGCTTACATGTCAGACTCCATGGGTGCCGATGCTGCCTCAAATGTCTTTTGGTATGCTGACGATTTCGAGGAGCATGCCAGTAGCACAGACCCTGATGGGTGGACTGACCAGGGAACAGAAGACTTCAAGGTTACGCTCCATGGTTCTGAGAAGTGGTTTCAAGCACAAACGTCCAATAATTGGATGAATGGGTCGACCGCCTCAAGCATGAGTAACATCGGGAATGCAGTGTGGAGTGCGAGAATTTATTTTCATCAGAATGGCACCAATTCCTGGGGTGGAATTGGGGTTCATATTGCGAATGGAGGTGTCGGACGCATTGTCGTAGTCCGGGATGGCGCCTATTACCACACTAGTGAAGCGTGGGTTGGCGGAGCTTGGATAGCGAACACGGATATTCATTTCCCACTAGGAACCAAAGGGAGAATTGAATTAGTTGCTAATGGAACTAATCTTGACGCCTATTGGTACAATCCTTCAGGCTACAGCCCGGAGAAAGTAACCCTCTTCACCGGCTACACCATGCCTTCCGGCACCGGCAAATTGGGTGTTTATGTCGAACGTCCCTGGACCAGCCCAGGCAATAATAGGTGGATCGATGCGGACGACATAATTATTCGTCAGTACGTCACCTCCGAACCGACCTCCGGGCTGGGAGCGGAGGAAGTCCCCGCGAAATTCTTTTACCGCAAGACAATCACGATTGATCGCAGCAGGGTGGGCGCGAGCTGCGGGTCCTCTCTGACGGACTTTCCTGTTCTGATCAGCATCCAGAACGACAGCGACCTCAGGACCACTGCAAACGGCGGAGGCGTCACCAGTAGCAACGGATATGACATCATCTTCAGGGGTACCGACTTCAATCAACTCGATCATGAGATCGAGAAATATGATGGGGCAAGCGGAACTCTTGTCGCATGGGTGAGGATCCCCAGCCTTTCCAACAGCGCTGATACGGTCATCTACATGGATTACGGCAACAGCTCCATTACGTCCCCCCCAGCAACTCCAACTCAGGTATGGGATGCCAACTACAAGGGGGTGTGGCATTTAAGGGAAAGCGGGAACGGGACTGCGGGAGAGTTCAAAGACAGCACGGCTAACGCTAACCACGGGCAAGGCGGTGCTGCCGGCTCCACTCCGACACAAACGACGTCAGGGAGAATAGGGAATGCGGAGAACTACGATGGGGGTGACTATATCAGTGTTCCCAGCGCCGCGAGCCTACAGCCCACTAGTGCGATCACTCTTTCCGGGTGGATACAGCTCAGAACCTTTGGCGCTGGCAGTGATGTGGACATCATCATACGCAAAGGTGAAGACAATCCGAACAACTATGAGCTCATGGTGGATGATAGTAAAGCTCAGTTTATACTGAATTCGACTGACGGGCAGCCTGAATTGGGGACCACGACCCTTTCAGCGAACACCTGGTATTATATTGTGGGTACTTGGCAGTCCGGAGGTCAACAAATTGTCTACGTAAATGGAGTTCAAGAAGGGACCGGAGCATTCGCCGGGCCGATAGCCACGGATTCGAGGGCCTTGTATCTGGGAGGAAGAACCGGAGGAACAGATCTGATCGACGGCCTGCTGGATGAGGTCCGTATTTCCACTGTCGAGCGCTCCCAGTGCTGGATTCAGACGGAATATAACAACATGAACTGGCCGAACAAGACGGAGAGCGGGGCCAGCGGATTTGTGACGATTGGTGCCGAGCAAGCGAGTCCTCCTACGGCGGTGGGTCTTCTTTCCCTCAAGGCGACAGGTGCTGAAGGGAATGCCTTGGTTAGCTGGACGACTGCTCAGGAGATCAATAACTTCGGCTTCCATGTGTACCGGTCTGAGAGTGTGGGAGGGCCGTATACGAGGATTACGGACAGACTAATTCCGGGGCTGAGCTTCTCAGTGAGGGGGAGGGAGTACAGCTATGTGGACCGGAACGTGACGCAGGGGAGACCCTATTACTACAAGCTTGAAGATATCGATATGGATGGGACCCGGACGATGCACGGCCCGGTGTGCGTGGACTGGGACGGGGACGGGATACCGGATGACTGGGAGATAAGCTATGGACTGAACCCTGGGGTGAACGATGGGGGATCGGATCCGGACGGGGATGGATTGACGAATCTCCAGGAGTACTACCGTCAAGCCGATCCATTCCGGCTAGACACGGATGGAGATGGAGTTCCGGACAGTGAGGAGGCGCTGAGGAGCGGGAGTGTCACCCAGGGGCTGATGAGGGGAGTGGAGGTGGTTGCTTCCGATGCCGCTGGGATGACCCTTGAGCTTCGGACAGAAAGTTTTGAGGGTGTGGTGGTGGATGTTGGAGGATTGAGTTACCGGCGGTTGAGGGTCCCGGAGTATCTGCATGGGTATACGGATGTGGTCGGCAAGCCTGAGCTGCCGGTGAAGGGCATACTGCTGGATCTGCCTGCGGGCTATGGAGGCACGCTGAGCATCGAGTCTGTGGAGAGCAGGGGGCTGAGCGACTACTGGATTTACCCTGTGCCTGAGAAGGTGGTGAGCGGGGAAGGGGAGTTGGCCACGGTCTCCGAGGTGTTCTTCATTGATGAAGCAGCCTACCGGGTGAACAGCTTCTACCCGGATGTGGTGGCCAGGGCAGGGGAGACGTATGACTATAGGGGGCAGAAGAAACTGCAGGTATTTTTCAATCCCTTCTCCTTCAACCCTGTTACGAAAGAGTTGGTGCATTATACGAGGATCCGGGTGAGGGTAGCGTACGTGGCTCTAGCTGAGGAGGTCCCTATAGTGAGAATGGGAGTTCCCTTGACTCCTGCTCCGAGCGGATTGGCCAGGGCAGTGGCGTGGGTGCCCCCGCCTCCTGCATCGGCGTACAAGATGCCGATTGCAGAGGAAGGGATCTACAGACTGACAAGCGCCTGGCTAAACTCTCAAGGGGTGAGCGTGAGCGACTGGAGCCAGGTGAGAGTGTACAACCTGGGTCAGGAGATCCCGATTTACCAGGGAGCGGATTACGTAGAGTTCTACGGCACACCGCCCAGTGAGGGGTACAGCAAATACACGAAGCACAATGTGTATTGGCTGACCACGAGTGGAGGAAGTGGAGCTCCGTTGAGGATGGCAACGATTGATGGAACTCCTGGGGCAGGCAGTGTTCCCACCACTCACGTTTTCACGGTGCACACGGAAGAGGATCAGGAGTACCTGGGAATGGCCCCTGGGGGCGAGAGCCTGGACCGGTGGGTGTTTGCAGGCG
>Ga0316626_10001277_pt1 | contig 11090 bp, 9 predicted proteins | sample OWC_Aug_T1_C1_D5_FD_207656 | JGI IMG/M metagenome (GOLD analysis project Ga0316626, IMG submission 207656) | Wetland soil microbial communities from Old Woman Creek delta, Ohio, United States - OWC_Aug_T1_C1_D5_A | ecosystem: Environmental > Terrestrial > Soil > Wetlands | place: USA: Ohio...
AGCGACCCAGGGTTGTTCAACGACAAACTGGCGCTTCGCACTGCCGCAACGAACCAACTCGACATTCCACCCGCACTGAAGGCGAAACGACTGTCTTCGGCGAGGGACCAACTGGTCATGGCAGCGGCCACAGGGTATGCCCAGCAGTACCCGAATGAGACGCTGGCTGCGCTTGGAGAGTTCCCTAACTCTCCACACTATGACCAGGGTACGCAGAAGGCTGTTCTACAGGCAATTGTTGAGAACAAAGGAATTCTTCCGAACTCGAACGTCGTTCCTGGAATGGTTAAGTCCGGTAACATCGATATCTCCGATAGGCCGCGCGTAAAGAACTCTGACGGGTCTATCAGCACTGTGCGCAGCATGTCGACCAATATCGACGGGCGCGAGGTGCTTATCCCAACGGTCAGCGATGACGGGCGCGTGATGTCTGACTCCGAAGCGATCGCGCAGTACAAGAAGACCGGCAAGATGCTCGGTGTTTTCGATTCCATCGAGTCGGCTGATGCGTATGCTCAGGCATTGCATGATCAACAGGCCGCAGCACTAGGAGAAGCGACAACGCATCCGGCGCTGGGCATGCTTCCGTTCGATCGCGTTGACGACATCGCCAGGATCGCCAGGGCGACCATCGAGCGCGGGGTGTCTACGCTTCGAATCGACCTGTCAGACCGGGCCAAGGATGTGCAGGCGGCAGTAAGTTCAGGGCTGCCTGTCGGGCCCGCGGATGTTGCCGGGCTGGAGCAGCAGTACGTCCAGGCATACGGTCCTGCCATGGGTCCGAGGCGCTGCAACGATGAAATCGGCGTTCCTCTGGCAGTTGGCGAGCAGATCGGCAAACTGCGCGGCGTCTCTGCGACAGAGCGTCAAGCTCTGGTGGCTCAGTCCGCCCCGAATGGCGTCGAAGGAGCTGCAGATCAAGCCCGCGTGCATGACGCGATGCTCAAGGCCGATGCGATCATCGCCAAGCAGCTCAAGGATGACCCTGCTGGATACGCGCTGACGACCTCGCCTGACGTGAAGGCTGCCTATCAAGGATTGGCCAACGCCACCACGCCAGAACAGATCCAGGCGGCGAACGACGCCTATGCCATTGCCACGCGGGCAGAGCAAACCCGTCTCGGGACTCCGTCTGTCGCTTTGCTGACAGCGTCGCAAACCGACGCCTACGGAAAACGATTCGCCGAGGCCAAGCCGCAGGACATGGTGGATCTGACATCTGGTCTTCAGATGGCCTGGGGCCGCAACTACCCGACCATCTATTCCCAGCTAGCCAGGGAGAACAAGTTGCCTCCTGCGGCGCTTGTCATCCCGAACATGAAGGACGACGGTTCGAAGCTGCGGCTTGCCCAGGCTTCCGGCTTGAAGCAATCCGAACTGGATTCGATGGTAGATCCGTCGACCAAGAAAGACCTTCGCACCAAGCTGCAAGAGCAGTTCGCTCCGCTGGCGCAGACGTTCGCCGCGCAGTCTCTTGCAAGCGTAAAGACTCTTGACACCATCATGAGCGAGGCCGAAAAGCTCGGCACGTACTACATGGGCACCGGCAAGAAGCCGGCCGATGCTGCTCGCCAGGCATTCGATGAAGTGGCCGGGTGGCACTACGAGTTCACAGACACCTACCGGGTTCCGAAAGAGGAGGCGCCAAAGGAAGTGCAGACCGGGGCTCAGATGGCTCTGCGAGACATTGGCCGGCTCAAGCTGTTCGATTCGCCGTATCCAATGGGGGCGGCAAACCGTGCGCGTCAGAGTCTCGATGCGGTGAAGACCAACGCCTTTTGGGCGACGAACGAGGATGAAACCGGACTGGTCCTAAAGGTCAAGGGCAACGACAACGCCGATTACACGGCCTACAAGGAAGACGGCAAGCGCGTCGAATACAAGTGGTCCGAGCTTCGCCGCGTCGGTGCAGACGTACAGAGTTCAGAAGTGCAGATGCGCCAGCAGCAAGGCCGGTTCGAGCTTGAGGCCACCAAGCGCCGCCAGCAGGCCGAGGAGCAGGAACGGCTGCGCAGGCTTCAAGAAGCCGGGATGCGCTGATGCCGTACTACGTCCCCTTTGACGAAGGCCCAGAAGGTCAGCCTCTCGGCGCATTCACGCCTTCTTTCGGCGAGTCGCTACGAAATGCCGTCTCCAGCACGTTCAACGAGAACGTTTCGACGCTGCTCTACGATGCCGACCAACTGGCGGCGGCGAACCGTGCGACTCGTGGGCGGATGTACGAAGGCGCCAGGCTTTCAAGGGCCGACGCCCAGGCGCAGGCTCAAGCTGCCGGGGTTTCGATAGATGTCCCCGAATCTGGTTACACACAGGAAGCGCTGGACATCCTGATTCAGCGCCGGCAGGACCAAGCCGCGCGCCAGTCCATTGACGCGCGCACGCCGTGGGGCTTCGGTTCGGTGGTCCGTGGTGGAGCTCAACTCCTAACCGGGATCGTGGACCCGCTGAACGTCGCCAGCGCGTTCGTGCCTGTCGTCGGCGAGGTTCGCGCGGCCTCTCTGCTGGCTCGGGCTGGCGAAAGCGTGCTCGCTAGGACGGGCGTTCGAGCGGCCATCGGGGCGACTGAAGGAGCTGTTGGCGCGGCAATGCTGGAGCCCATCGTTTTCGCTGCTCACGACTACCTTGGCGACGACTACAGGATGACGGACACGCTCGTCAATCTGGCGTTCGGTGCTGCATTGGGGTCGGTAGTTCATGCTGGAGCCGGGGTGTTGCCGGATATCCGGGCGCGGGCTGTCCGCAGGGAACTTGATGCGTTCCGTGCCGAAGGAGAAGCGGCCTCACTCAGCGCCCAATCCAGGATTGATCTGGCCGGCCCGGAGATCCGAGAAGTCGCTGTCCGGTCGGCCGTGGCTGATGCGATGCAAGGCCGCGCTCCTGACGTTGAAGCGCTCATCACGCGCGGAATCGAGCAGCAGAGCGACGCGAACACCGTGGCGTGGCTTGGTGACAGCAAGGTGGTCGACGAGCAAGGCCAGCCGCTGGTTGTCTATCATGCCGCCGAATTCGACCCGAAGGCTGATGTAGCTGTTGTCACATCAGCGCCTGAACCCGCCATCGCAAAAGCCGGCGAAGCGCCAGAGCCGATGCACGCCAGGATTGAGAACCCGCTGGTTGTCAGAGATGCCAGCGAGATTGCCGCGATTCAGGCATCGCCGGATGCTGTGGCCGGACTGAAGGCGCAAGGGTATGACGGTGTGATCCTAAAGGCTGACGACGGCGCGCCGCAACAAGCCATTGTCTTCGATCGTGGGCAACTCAGGAGCGCGGCCGAAGTCGCAAGAGGCGGCCCGAGACTGACCGATCCCGACCCGAACGGGGCTATCCGCGCTACGGCGGAAAGGCAAACTTCGGCTGAGCGCTTGGCTGTTGGCAGTCCAGACTCCGCTCGGGCGGCTTCTGAGCGTGTCGCGCTTGCGCCAAAGGACAACGGCACCGAGTCCGCAAAGGCACTTCTGACTGACGCCATGGATCAACTAAAGGACGTTCAGCGCGGCTTGGAAGCAAGCGGTGCGCTGACGCCTGAGCAGATCGCCCGCGTGAACGATTCGTTCAAGACCTTCGATGAGCAGATCGCTGATTCGGCGAAGATCAGCGACGCCATCGCCCAATACGCCATTTGTTCGCTTCGCAAATGAACGCCTACTCCGACTGCCTGGCAATCTTCCGCAAGACGGCTGGCCGCGAGGTCCCGGACGACGAGGTGTCGGCGTTCCTGGAAGCTCTCGAAGCGCATCGCCGGTACCTGCTGGCGAAAGACGCGACCCTTAGCGACCGTGACGCTACCCTGCGTGCTGTTGGAGAACTGTCCGACAGGCTCCAGGCTGCGGCCGTGATCGAGAAGCGAAACGCTGCGATCAACTACGTTAAGCGGCTGGAAAAGGTCGGCTGGGTGATGAACAACTTCGGCAAGCGGCCTGCGCTTGGGCTGGAGTCGATCATCGTCGGAACACAGCGGGCCAAGGTCGGAGCCAGGAATGGCGCCATCCAGGCCCAGGCCCAACTGCAGAAGCACTACCTTGCCGGGTTCGCTACGGATCTGGAGCGGACTGGTCATGCGGCCCTGTTCGCCCGAGGTGCGATGGACCGTGACGTTTCCCGTGCTCTGTGGCTTCTCGACCAGGAAGACATGGCGCCGCTGCTGTCGAAGCTGCCGAAAGAGGCCATCGACATTGCGAAGGTCGTGAAGAAGTGGCAGGAAGTCTCACGGGTAGACGCCAATGCGAACGGAGCGTGGATCGGCAAGCGCACGGACTACATCGTCCGCCAATCTCACGACAGCGAGAAGATCCGCCGCGCCGAGTTCGCCGAGTGGGAGGCCATGGCGAAGCGCTCATTCGACATCGACAAGATGCTTCAAGAGCACGGCGTGACCGACGCGAACGCGATGCTCAAGTCGACCTATGCTAACCTGTCGACCGGAAACCACTTGAAGGATGCGCCGGAAGGGGTGGAGGGATTCACCGGCTCAGCCAATCTGGCAAAGAAGGTCAGCCAGTCGCGCTCTATCGTCTTCAAGGATGCCGATGCCTGGTTCGACTACAACGAGCGGTTCGGGACTGGAAACCTGCGCGAATCCGTCGTGTCGGGCCTGTCTCATTCGGCGGACACCATCGGCCTGATGCAGACGCTTGGGACCAATCCCCGAGTGATGTTCGAGAACATCAAGAAGGACATTACCCTTCAACTCAAGGACGCCAACAACCTGGACGCCGTCCGCGAGATCGACGACAAGCTGGGAGAGTTCGATCGCTATCTCGATGTCGCTGATGGAACGATGAACATCGCAGGCAACCCGACTGCTGCGAGGGTGGCTGCAAACACCAGGACATGGATCTCGCTTTCGAAGCTGGGCGGGATGATCCTGTCGCAGCTCAACGATGTCGCGGTCTACGGTTCAGGCGCTCGATACCAGGGGCGTGGCTTCTTCTCTGGCATGCACGAGGCCGTCACCGGATTGGGCAGAAGCCTGAAGCCGAAGGAGACGCGTGAGCTTGCTGCATCGCTTGGGGTGGCGCTCGACAATATGGCCGGCGAACTTGGCCGGATCGGGTCGTTCTCAGAAGCTGGCGGTATGAACAAGGCGATGCGCCTTTTCATGAAACTGAACCTGTCTGACTGGTGGGTGAGCCGCATGCGGACGTCTGCGGCATTCGGGATGTCGCACCACATGGCGCTCCAGGTCGGCAAAGACTTCGCCAGTCTTGGCGCCGACTATCAGCGAGTTCTCGGGCTGTACTCGATCGGTGCGCCAGAGTGGAACGTGATCCGCAAGAGTGCACTGAAAGAGGTTGACGGCAAGATGTACGCCGTGCCTGAGGCGCTTCGTGAAGTTTCCGACGATGTGATGCGCGGCTACGTTGGCCAGGCCGCCAGCGATTCCGCGATCGCACGTGAACGTAGGGCGCTGGAGGACAAACTGCGCACTTTCTACGTCGACCAGACTGAGACTCTTGCGCTTGAGCCTGACAAGAAGACCCGGGCGATCCTCCTGCAAGGCACGAAGCCCGGGACTGTCGTCGGCGAGATGATGCGCTTCATGATGCAGTTCAAGAGCTTCACCGGGGCCTATATGCAACGGGTGATTGGCCGGGAACTGTTCGGGCGCGGTTACGAAGGCAGTTCGGTCATCGGCGCACTTCGAAACGGGAGCGGTGAGTTCCAGGGGCTGGCGTCGTTGATGGTCACCACAACCCTGATGGGCTACGCCTCAATGGCACTCAAGGATCTGGCGAAGGGGAGGACTGTCCGCGACCCGACTGAGTCTCCAGAGCAGGCGTTGAAGGTGTTTCAGGCGGCTTTGCTTCAAGGTGGTGGGGCTGGCATCTATGGCGACTTCCTGTTTGGTGAGGCAAGCCGGTTCGGAAGTGGGACGGTTGAAACGCTGGCTGGGCCAGCCATCAGCACAGGAGCGAAGGTAATCGACCTCTACCACCGTGCACTACAGGGTGACGACGTGGCGGCCAACGCCTTCAACACCGCACTCAACAACACGCCGTTCGCCAATCTGTTCTATACGCGACTTGCGCTGAACTATGCGTTCATCTGGCAACTTCAGGAAACGATGAATCCTGGCTACCTTCGACGGATGGAAAGGCGCCTCGAAACAGAGCAGGCGCAGCACTTCATGATCCCTCCGTCATCGGTCGTGCAGTAATACTTTCAACGTACCGAATCAGAAAATGCAACAGCCATGACAGTCGAATCAACCACCACCCGCGCACAGTACAGCACCAACGGTACGACGGGGCCGTGGACGATCCCTTTCTACTTCCTGGCGAATACTGATGTTTTGGTTGTCTACACCAATTCATCGGGGACTGAGACTACGCTGGTGCACGGTACCACCTGCACAGTTTCAGGCGCTGGCGTTCAAGCCGGTGGAAGCGTCACCACGGCGACGGCCTATGCAGCAGGAGGAACAATTACGGTTACCCGTTCTCCTGCTCTGCTCCAGAGTTCGAACTACAACAACAACGACAGGTTTCCAGCGACTACCGTGGAGAGTGACCTTGATCGCGGGATCATGGTCGACCAATACATCAACGAGCGGGTTGATAGAACGCTGCGGCTTCCTGTCGGGACGACTGGCACCGTTTCGGAGCTTCCTGTCGCTTCGGCACGGGCTTCGAAGGTGCTCACCTTCGATTCGAACGGGAACCCTGTCTGCACGACGCCTTCCGAGGGGACCGCAGGAGCGCTTGCGGCGGACTTGATCGCGACGAGTACGGCGACCAAGGGCGCCGGCATGTCTGGATACGACCGGGTAAACGCATATGCTGCTGACACTGTCGGGCGGAAGCTGCGCGAGACAATCAGCGCGGATGAGTTCGGCGTTGTAGCTGACTCCGCAGCTGCTGCTGCGGCCAACGCAACCGCACTGACAGCGGCGCTGGCTGACGCGGCTACTAGCACCAAGCATGTCATTCTTGCGAGCGGAGGAACCTACTACTTCCCAACCACGTTCAGCCTTGGCGTTGCAGGCGTGACGCTGGATGGCCGGGGCGCGACGATCAAGCAGGAAAGCGGCGCGCAGACCGGCGACTGGCTGTCGATCACCGGGTGCAACGGCTTCAAGCTGCGCAACGTGACGATCGACGGCAATCGGGTTGGGGCGCCGAGCCTGGGCGCTGACAAGTCTCTGCTGCTGGTCCACAACGTGGAAGACGTCGACATCGAGAACGTCACCGTTCATGGGTCGTCCGGGAAGGGCCTGTCGATCACCTCGGGCGTCGCCGGCAGCGGCACGCGGAACATCCGCTGCAGCAACGTCACGGCCTACGATTGCGCAAAGCAGGCGGTGATGACCGACCGCAGCAACGGCGGCACCGAGAACCCGGCTTGCGAGAAGATCATTCTCGACCGCATCTTCGTAACGGACACGGACCACGCTGGTATTGCCATCAACGACGGCAGCCGGCAGGTCGTGCTGTCCAACAGCATCCTGGACGTGAACAACACGACGTGGGATGCGCTGGCCATTCGAGGGTCGCGTGAGGTCACGGTCACCAACTGCATCGGCCGCCGCGGGCGCAACGGATGCCAGGTCAGCGTGCTCGACGCAGCCGCGCTCGCGCGTGGCGAGGACTCGCGCAACATCGTCTTCTCGGGCAACGTGTGGGATCAGAACGACCAGGGCGGGCTGCTGATCGCGGGCGTGATCAACATGACGGTGACCGGCGACATCGCGCGCAACAACAACCAGGGCGTTGCCGGGTCGGGTATCAACATCACCCAGGTGGCAGGAGTTCGCCGTTCGAGTTACATCACGCTGAGCAGCCCGTCCGCGATCGATGACCAGACGGTGGCAACGCAGGTTTCTGCGATCAGCGTGGCCGCCTCCGATGTCGTGCGGATCAATGCACCTGTGATGTTCGGCAACACGACAGACAACCGGGTGAAACTGACCGCCGGGGTCACTGGTGTTCGGGTCACCGCAGACGGCGACGACGGGGCGACCACGAAACAGGTGAGCGGGACGACTGGCAGCATCTCGGCGGCCTCGACGGCAGTTGTGACGCTGAACTTCACCACAGCCTTCGACACGCTGCCGGCGAACTGGTCGGTCGCATCGGTTTTCGTTGGCAGCTCGACCAACTACCTGCGCGTCAACCAAATCGTCGCGGTGACCACGGCGGCAATTCAGGTGCTGGTGGAAAATGTCCACGCCACGCTGGCGCAGACAGGGACGCTGATGGCCGAAGTGCGGTGTGTGCAGTGATTGCAACGGAGAACTGAGATGAGTTTCCTGAAATCCTTGATCGCGTGGTTCGCCGCGCTGTTCGGCGTCAAGCCGCAAGACGGGCCACCTCCTCCCCCCCCTCCGAGGAAGCGTCCGATGGACGGGCCGCCACCGCCACCGCCACCCCGGTGAACGCCGTCATCCTGCTGGCGCTGGCATGCATCCACGAATTCTCATGGCAGGTCTTCCCTTGGGCCTTGCAAGGACAGTGGAGGGCCGTGACGCAGTGGCTCGTTATCGCCTGGCTCGCGCTATCTGTCGCAAGGCTTGGGCGAAACAAGCTGCTGTCAGCGGCGTGCCTAGCGACAACGATCATGTCCAGCACGACGGCGGTGTGCTCAGCGGCGTGGATGATCAATCCGTGGGAACTACAGGCCGGCACGAGCCAGTGCAGCCAGTGGTTGTCGTTCCCGACGATGTTCGTGTCGGTGTTGGTGGCGCTGCTGGCGCTTCGCAGATGGAAAACAGTCAGGGAAGGCTGCCATGAGCGTTGAAGATTTCATGTCGGGCATCAAAGACCCGGCTGTGTGGGGAGGAATCACAGCGGCGGTGTTGGTGAACAACCCGCTGCTGCGGCGCTTTGCTTACTTTGTGGTTGGCGTAGCAACGGCCAAGTTCACCGGGGACGATGTCGCCACGGTGAGCGGAGCAACGACCGCGACCGCTCAGTTCCTCGTCGCCTTCTTCGGGTTCCTGATACTGGAGAAGATCGCTTCAATCATCACGAGCGTCGACCCGAAGGAAGCCTCGAAAGAGGCATGGACGACGTTCCTGGGTTTCTTCAAGCGTGGGTGATATGGACCTTATCTCGTCTGTCTCGCTGTGGATCATCGCCGCAGCGTGCTTCGCTGGTGCCTTGCTTCCAAAGGCGTGGTTCGACGACAACCTGATGCAGCGCACAGGCATGGCCGGCATGGCAATCGCGCTAACGCCCAGGGTACTCGCGAGTCTCGACCTCAACGCGCAGTGGATTCCGCCCGAAAACGAGGCGCTCATTCACGGTGGCCTCGCGCTGTACGTGCTTGGCTCGGCGCTGAAGGTGTGGAAGCACAGGCCAAGGAAACCTCCTTCGCCTCCGAAGTACCACAGGGCTGACTGGGCGGGGTGAATCATGAGCGACGACCTGTACTCGCGGCGGATCTTGTGGGAAGGGTTGCGCAGGACAGGCATCGCCAAGATCGACGAGGTCCGCGTGGTGCTATCGAAGACACCCGCATTTATCGCCCAGGCCATTGACGTCTGGTATGCGCCTGAAATTGGTCAGGCCGAAGTCAGGGAGCGCACAGTAGATCCACGTCGAGACATGACGGCGCAAGAGTACAACGCTGCCAACAACTGGCTTGAAGGCATCCGCGATGCGGTGCGAGGGGTGGTGAGATGAGCGACGAACGAATCGGAACCTACTTCTGGCTGTCCGAGTTCCTGCATTCCGACTACGCCACGCGCCACGGCATCGACAACTCGCCTGGTCCGGACGAACTGGAGAACTTGCGCAACGTGCTCGGCCCGGGTATGGACCGCGTGCGCGACCTGCTCGGCTGCCCGATCTTCATCAGCAGCGGATACAGGGCGCCTCTCGTCAACTCAGGGATTCGTGGCGCCAGGAACAGCCAGCATGTCCAAGGGCTGGCGGCAGACTTCACCTGCCCATCCTTCGGGACTCCACTGGCTGTGTGCTATCGCATTGCCATGTCTGAGATCGACTTCGATCAACTGATCTATGAGGGAACTTGGGCGCACATCAGCTTCACGCAAAGCCCGCGCAAGCAGGTGATGACGGCGCACTTCGGCGCCAACGGCGTGACCTACACCCAGGGGCTTTGATGATCTTCTCAGCCCTTCTGATCCGCCTTGCTGGCGCCGGCCTCATCCTCGGCGCCGCGGCCGCTGGCATCGGCTGGTGGAACCACCACGAGCGCGAGATCGGCCGGGCCGAGGTGCAGGCGAAGTGGAATGCAGAAAAGCTAGCCCAGGCCCAACTCGACGCCGAAGCAGCCCGCGAGAACCAACGCCTGCAAGCCAAGTGGAACACCAAGTCACAGGAGGCACAGGATGCCGCGAATCAAGCCATGGGCCGGGCGCGTACTGCTCGGGATGCTGCTCGTACTGAAACTGAGCGGCTGCGCGACTACCTCGATAGCGTCGAAGCCGAACGTGTCGCAGCCGGAGAGGCCATCTCCTCCAGCGGATCTGATGGTTACGCCGCCGTCAGCCGAGACCTACTCGCAGCGTGCGCAGGCCGATATTCGGAGCTGGCGGGAGAAGCTGGAGAACTCGCAGCCCGCCTCGGCGGCCTCCAGGTCTGGACCCGCGGCGTCTGCACCGAGCCGGTGACCGAAGGCGGGCGGATGGATCGGTGATGCCGGTCAACGCCAAAGGCAAGCCCTGCGGTATCGGCAGTCCGGGCGTCAAGGTGGCCGGACGCAAGATAGCGCTTTACAAGCCGCCGATAGAACTTCCTGAACTGCCCGACAAGACACTGTGGCTGCTGTTCGACATGGCGCTTGCCATGAATCCGCAAGGCGTGAAGCCTGACCGGGGCCAAGCCGTGATGCGCTCGTTTGCATCGCTGATCAGGGCCGAACACAACTACTGGTTGGCGAATAGGTGATGCAGGTTCTGGCTCACGGCTGCTGGGCTCCATGCGGCGACCGATCTTCATAGATCCAGTCCGAGTCAGGCCACTGCGTGTCGCCATTGGCGTCGATGTATGGGCGACGGCTCATCATGCGAGACTTCAGGGCTTGGTCGGCCTGCTTCTGTGCCTCGGTGCGCCAGAACAGTTCAAGGAACTTTGGCCTCAAGTCCTTCACTGCGCAGCATCCGCAGATCAAAACCTTTTCGAGTT
>Ga0316626_10001278_pt1 | contig 11081 bp, 9 predicted proteins | sample OWC_Aug_T1_C1_D5_FD_207656 | JGI IMG/M metagenome (GOLD analysis project Ga0316626, IMG submission 207656) | Wetland soil microbial communities from Old Woman Creek delta, Ohio, United States - OWC_Aug_T1_C1_D5_A | ecosystem: Environmental > Terrestrial > Soil > Wetlands | place: USA: Ohio...
TTGCAGTAAGATTTCTTGCGTTCGTCTTCATCGGATTTCGGCTGGTTCTTGCCGGACGGCGAGCGATCCTGTTGGCAGTCCCGCTGCCCGTTAGCTGCATTCCACGGGTTGCTCATCGGCGACATCGTCGACCGATCCTTCAGTGATCCCCATCTTCATCTCCCACATCCGTTTCGCCAGCTTTTCGATGCTGACCCGGTTCTCGACCGTTTCCCGCCACTGCGAGGGGATCCCCTCGATGCCGTAGCAGGCACCGGCGATGGCGCCGGTCATGGCGCCGATCGTGTCCGCGTCCCCGCCGAGGCTGACTGCATAGATCACCGCGCTCTTGAAGCTCGGGTTCGCGAGGAAGGCATAGATGGCGGTCGGCACGGACTCCAGGGCCGAGCCTCCGGTCCCGAGCTGTTCGACGACTGCCTCTTTTTCAGCGCCCTGCACCAGGAGATCGATGACGGTCTTCAGTTTTTCCTGATAGGGGCCCGGCCTGGCGAACATGCGGAGGGTGCCGAGGAACTCGGTGCGTTTGACGTCCCGGGGGTCCGCAAGCACTGCAAGCGCGACCGAGCAGGCCTGGAGCGCGGCGCCTTCCAGCCCCAGCTCGTGGCTGTGGGTGATGCCCGCGCAGTTGTAGGCGACGTCGCGGAGCATCTCGGGATCATCATGGTACAGGAGTCCTATGGGAGCGACCCGCATGGCGGCGCCGTTCCCGAAGGACCCGTCGGGGTAGAGGTTCCGGTCGATCATCCCGAATCCCAGCTGGCCGTGCCGCATCAGGCGGAACACGCGGGAGATCGTATGGCCGTACCGCCGCCACGGCTCCAGCTCGTAGTTCCTGAGGAACCGTTCGGCCATATGCCAGTAGTGAAAGTCCTTCTGCTCGACAAGCGATTCTGCCACGGCGATGGTCATGGCGGTGTCGTCGGTGTAGCGCGGAGCAAGGTCGGCGATCTCGGCGATCGCGGACGACCCTTCGCGCCGCGCGCCGAGGGAGTCGCCGACGGCGGTGCCTATCATGCAGCCGATGAACTTGGATAGTTTCTGGTCCATGGGAATTCGCGCGGTCACCACGACGGAAAGCCTGAGGGCGGCGGCTTATCCTGCCGCAAACCCGACCGGGCTCATTATAGCGGCATTGCTGCGCAGAGGCAAGTCATTCCAAGATGAGAATGCTGATCATTCGTCGCCCGGAAAAGCGATCCCGAAGTGCTCCGGTCTGCGTCGCTCGAGGGAAGATGATGCTGACGGCGTGCTACCGCACGATCTGGCTGATGAGGTCGTCCCGGGACATCTCGGAGAGGGACGCGGGGGGCGAGAAGCGGCCTCCATACTTTGCCGCGTAGGCATCGAGCCGCTCGACGATGTACTTCGCCCCCAGGGTGTCCGCGTAGCGGAGCAGACCGCCCCGGAACGGAGGAAAGCCGATGCCGAAGATGAGCGCCGCATCGAGCTGGTCGGGACGGTCGATGATCTTCTCTTCAAGACAAAGCGCGGCTTCCTTGATCATAAGGAACACTGCCCGCTCCACGATCTCCTGCTCCGGGATCCATCCCTCGTTCTTCTCTCGCTTCGGCAGCATATGGTAAACGAGGGGGCTGGCCCCGCCTCGTTTTCCGTGCAGGTAGAGATAAAAGCCCCTTCCGTTCTTCTTGCCGTAGAAATTGTTCTGGTAGAGCTTCTCAAGGAGCGGGGATGCTGTTATGCGCTCGCCCAGTCCCTCGCGAAGGATTCCGGAGACCTTGTGCGCGATGTCGATTCCGATCTCGTCCAGCAGGATGAAGGCGCCCATGGGCATGCCGAAGTTCAGGAGCGCATGGTCGATCTCCTCGATCCTGCTCCCTTCTTCCAGCATGCGGAGCGCTTCGCCCAAGTAGGGCATGAGGATGCGGTTCACCAGGAACCCCGGGCCATCGTTCACGACCACCGGCAGCTTGCCGAGCAGGCGGGACAGCGTCGCGACAACGGCCACGGTCTCCGGGGAGGTCTGTTTTCCCCTGACGACCTCCACGAGCGGCATTTTCTCCACGGGGTTGAAGAAGTGCATGCCGACGACGCGCTCAGGCCGATTCGACGCGGTTGCCAGCGCGGTGATGGAGAGCGACGACGTGTTCGACGCGAAGATCGCGGTCTCCCTGGCGGCGTGCTCGAATTCCCGGAGAACGGCCTGCTTGACCTCCATGTTTTCGACGACCGCCTCAACGGCGATATCGGCGCCCGTAAACCCGCTCCAGTCCGATGTTCCGCTGACGCGGTCCATGCCGTCCCTCGCCTGGATCCGATCAAGGAGGCCTTTTCTCGTCCGTTTCCGGAACAGTTCGTCGGCGGCCTTGAGGCCGGCTGACACCGCCTGCGGCGTGATGTCCCGCATCCGCACCGCGATGCCCTTCTCTGCAAAGAGCTGGGCGATGCCGCCTCCCATGACGCCGGCGCCGATGACCCCCGCCCGGGAGACCTTCAGGACCGGGGGAGAGGGGTCCCGTTTGAGCGATTCGCTCAGATAGAAGACATGGATGAGGTTCTTCGATATCCCTGAGGGAATGAGGCTGCCGAGGACCCTTGCTTCGTTCCGGTACCCGGCGGCGAGCCCGTGGGAAAGGCCGTACCGTACCGCCTCGAGCGCGGCGACCGGGGCGGGATAATTCCCCCGGGTCTCCGCGAGCACGCGGCTCATTGCCGAGCGGTAGATGAGGGAGCGGGTCACGGGAGTGCTCTCGAGGAGCCGGGTGAGGACCGGCCGTTTGGCCCGCATGCGCCTTGGTCGCGGCGCTCCGGTCGCCGAATGTGCGATGGCGATCGCGACATCCAGAAGCGTTTCCCTGTGCGTCACCTCATCGGCGAGCCCGATCTTCTTCGCCTTGTTCGCGTGCACGCTTTTTCCCGGCAGGATCATCTCCAGCGCGTTCGTGAGGCCGACCAGGCGCGGCAGCCGCTGGGTGCCCCCGAAGCCGGGAATGATGCCGATCTTCACTTCCGGGAGGCCGAGGGCCGTCCTCGGGTCGCTGCTGACGACCCGGTGGGAGCAGGCCAGCGCAAGCTCCAGCCCGCCTCCCAGGCAGGCGCCGTGGACCGCCGCCACCGTCGGAATGGGCAAGGCTTCAAGCTTCTGAATGACCGCCTGGCCCCTGCGGCTCAGTTCCTCGCCCCGCGGCCCGTCGGTGATGTCCCGGATCTCCGCGATGTCGGCGCCGGCGATGAACCCCTCGGGCTTGCCGCTCCGCACGACCAGCGCCCTGATCTCCCGGTTCGCGGCGATCTCATCGAGCAGCCGGTCCAGTTCGTCCATGACCGGCGTCGTGAGCTTGTTGACCTTTTCGCCCGGGAGGTCGAAGGTGAGGACGGCGACGCCGTCTGGCCGGATATCGAGATGGAAGGATGACATGTTATCCTCCGATTCAAAATTCAACATTCAAGAACCAAGTGAGCGCACTTTTTGAATATTGAGTTTTGAATCTTGAATCGCGCACTACACGCGTTCCACGATCATCGCCCCGCCCTGGCCGCCGCCGATGCACATGGTGGCGAGGCCCACGGACAGGCCCCGGCGCTCCATCTCCTTGAGGAGCGTGATGACGATGCGGAGGCCCGACGAGCCAACGGGATGGCCGACGGCAATGGCGCCGCCGTTCACATTCACGATGTCCCGCCGGAACTCGCCGATGGGCTCCTCGCCGGGCAGGTGCTTCCGGAAGAACTCCTGCGACACCGCCGCCCGCTCGCAGGCGATGACCTGGGCGGCGAAGGCCTCGTTGAGCTCGATGAGCTCCATGTCGCCGAGCTTCATCCCCGCCAGCTTCAGCGCCCGGTGCGTCGCGAAGACCGGCCCGAGGCCCATGCGTGAAGGATCAAGCCCGGCAAAGGCGAAGGCCCTGATGCGCCCGAGCGGCCGGTAGCCCAGCTCCTTCGCCCGGCCGGCGCCCATAATGAGCGCCGCCGCTCCGCCGTCGGTGATGGGCGAGGAGTTCCCCGGCGTGACCGTGCCGTACTTCCTGTCGAAGTACGGCCTGAGGCGGGCCAGATCGTCCAGGGTCTCGTGCTTGCGCGGGCCCACATCCTCCTCGACGGGATCGAACCGCGGCGGCGCGTAGAAGGGCGCGATCTCGCCGCGGAACTTTCCCGCTTCGTTCGCCGCTGCCCACTTCTGATGGCTCAGGAGCGCGAATTCGTCCTGCTCCCGCCGGGTGATGCCGAAGTCCCGCGCGAGGTTCTCCGCGGTCTGGCCCATGTTCAGTCCCGACACCGGGTCCGTGAGGCCCAGGGTGAGCCCCACGACCGGAACAATGTCCTTCGGCCGGATGGCGAACGCGGCCGCGGTTTTTCCCCAGAGCGTCTTTGACCTGCCGATCCTGATGAATATCTCCTTGAGCCGTTTGGTCGTGTAGAAGCCGAAGCTGGACATTGACTCCACACCCGCGGCGAGCACGATCTCGGAGAGGCCCGCAGCTATCTGTGCGTAGGCGCCGGCGACAGCCTGCATGCCGGACGCGCAGTTCCGCTGGACGCTGTAGGCGGGGACGCGCTGCGGGATGCCGGCGCGGAGCGCGATGACCCTGCCGATGTTCGCCGCCTCGGCGGGCATGCCGGCGTTGCCCACAATGACCTCGTCCACCAGCTCCGGGTCGATGCCGGTTCTGGCCACGATCTCCCGGATCACGAAGGCGCCCAGCGCGTCGGCGGGAACGTCCTTGAGGGCCGTTCCCGCCTTCGCGTATGGCGTCCGAATGCCGTCTATGATGACGATGTCCTTCATAGTAACCACGATCGTGAAACGTGAGAGGTGAGAGGTGAGGCGTACACCCCTGCGCGACCGTGCAGGTCTTGTCGTTCGCGGTGCTTCGTCTACCTTTTACGTCCCCTGTCTCACGTGGTCCTCAGATCTTTTCCTTGATGCCGAGCTTTTTCCGCTCTTCATCGCGCAGCACCCGCCGGAGCACCTTGCCGACCAGGGTCTTGGGGAGCTGGTCGCGGAACTCGACCTCCTTCGGACACTTGAACTTCGACAGTTCGGCCTTGCAGAAGTCCATGATCTCCTCCGGCGTGGCGCCCATGCCCTCCTTCGGAACGATGTAAGCCTTGATCTTCTCGCCCATGAACTCCTCGTGGGGCACGCCCACGACCACGGCCTCCTTCACCTTCGGATGGGTGTACAGGACCTCCTCCACCTCGCGGGGATAGACGTTCTCGCCCACGGTCTTGATCATGTCCTTGATTCGGTCCACGATGAAAAAGTAGCCCTCCTCATCCCGTTTGGCGATGTCACCGGTATGGAGCCATCCGCCCCGGAGCGCCTGGGCGGTCTCCTCGGGCTTGTTCCAGTAGCCTTTCATGACCTGCGGTCCGCGGACCACCAACTCGCCGGTCTCGCCCACCGCCAGCTCCCTCAGGCCGGTCTCGAGGTCCACGATCCTGGCATCCGTATCGGGCCAGGGAAGGCCGATGGTCCCGGTCTTGCGCCTTCCAAAGATCGGATTGGCGTGCGTGACCGGGGATGCCTCGGACAGGCCGTATCCCTCGACGATGCGCGACTTCGTGAGGTGCTCGAACCGTTCCTGGACCTCGCGCATGAGCGGCCCTGCCCCGCTGATGGCCGCTTTAATGGAGGTCAGATCGAACTTCCCGACCTTCGGAAAGTGGCCGATGGCCTGGTACATTGCCTGGATGCCGGGGAAGATGGTGGGCCGGCGCTTGGTGATGACCTCCAGCACTTCCTTCGTGTGGAACTTCGGCAGGAGAATGAGCTCGGCGCCGATCAGGATACCGAAGTTCATTGCGGTCGTCATGCCGTAGACATGAAAGAAGGGAATGACGGCGAGGATGCGCTCCTCTCCCTCGTTCCGGACCGTGAGCCAGGTGCGGCACTGCACGGCGTTCACGACGAGGTTGCGGTGCGTCAGCACAGCGCCCTTCGGGATGCCCGTCGTGCCGCCGGTGTACTGGAGGATCGCCGTGTCTTCGGGCGTGACGATGATAGCGGGCCGCGCGGCGGGCGCATGCTCAAGGAGGTCCAGGAAATCATGGATGGGCGGAACCCGCTTCACCGTGACCCACTGCTTCTCCAGACGGGCCTTAACGGGGTACAGCAGGTTCAGCGGGAAGGGGAGATAGTCCTTGATGCCGCAGAGGATGAGGTTCCTGACGGACGTCTTCGGGAGCACGGGGGCTATCACGGGATGGAACATGTCCACGGCAACGAGGGCAACGGCGCCGCTGTCCGTGAGCTGCACCTCGAGCTCATGGGAATGATAGAGGGGATTGGTAGCAACGGCGATGGCCCCGGCACGGAGCGTCCCGTAGTAGGCGATGACCATCTGCGGGATGTTGGGGAGCATGAGCGCAACGCGGTCCCCCGTGCGGACACCGAGCCCGAGCAGGCCGTTGGCGAAGCGGGAGGCCAGGCGGTCCAGTTCGGCGTAGGAAATCGTCTTCCCGTAGAAGAGCAGTGCGGGATGGTCGGGGAACTTGCGCGCGGTCTCTTCCAGGATGCCGCCCAGGGTCAGGCCCGGGTAGTCCAAGTGCTCCGGCACGCCCGGCTCGTAGAACGTGACCCAGGGACGAGGGGGATCGGCGACGGTGCTCTTCATGACGGGCCTCCTCTCCGGCCTTCGGGGCGGCCGCTGGGGTTGACAACCGCTTATTGAGGATGGAAATTATCCTCGATTATCCCTCTTCTATTATAGCACAGTCGGGGATGGGGAAGGTCATCGACGGGGCCGCGGCCGGTCCGACGTTCGGCGCTTGCCGGGGTGGGGAGGGCGCTCGGCCCGTTCCCGCTCGCTCTTCAGGCGCTCCTCGTGCGTGCGGCGGACCTCTTTGACGAACAGTCCCTCGTCGGCCCACTCGACGGGGATCTTCTGGCCGATGTACGTTTCGATGGCCTCAAGGGAGAACACATATTCCTCGTCTGCGAGGGTCAGGGCCTTGCCGGCGGCTCCGGCGCGGCCGGTGCGGCCGATGCGGTGCACATAGTCTTCGGCGTCCTGCGGGAGGTCATAGTTTATGACATGCGTGACGTCCTTGACATCGATCCCGCGGCTCGCGACATCGGTGGCGACGAGGAGGGGGAGCCGGCCCTCCTTGAAGTCCGCAAGGATGCGGAGCCGCTTCTTTTGTTCGATGTCGCCCGTGATGGCCTGTGCCTTCCAGTTGTTGCGGTTCAGGCGTTCCACGACCATGTCCGCCGCCCGCCGGGTGTTCACGAAGATGAGGGCACGGGCGGGAGTCTCCCGGGCGAGCAGGCCGAGCAGGAGCGGCACCTTCTCATGCTTGCCCACATGGTAGAGCACCTGCTCGACCTTCTCGACGGTGACCTGCTCGGGTGTGATGGAGATCTTCTCAGGCAGGTTCATGTGCTCGTAGGCAAGCTCCATGACGCGATAGGAGAGGGTCGCGGAGAAGAGCATGGACTGGCGCTTCGTGTAATCAGGGAGCTTTTTCAGGAGGTACCGCAGATCGTCGATGAACCCCATGTCGAACATGCGGTCCGCCTCGTCGATGATGAGGTAGCGCGTCTTCTTCAGACTGTACACGTGCTGCTTGTAGTAGTCGATGAGCCTGCCCGGCGTTCCGATGAGCACATCGACGCCCTTCGCAAGCGCCGTGCGCTGCTTCTCATAATCGATGCCGCCGTAGACCGCCAGGGCGCGGAAGCCCGTGAACTTGCCGAGCCGCTCGGCCTCATGGAAGATCTGGTCAGCGAGTTCGCGGGTCGGCGCGATGATCAGCGCCTGGGGGGAGTTCCCGAGGTCAACCACCGGATTGCGGACCATGCGGGTCAAGAGGGAGATGAGGAAGGCCGCTGTCTTGCCGGTGCCGGTCTGCGCCTGCGCGGCAACGTCCTCGCCCCGAATCGCTCGGGGGAGTACGGCTTCCTGCACCGGCGTGCAGATCGTGAACGCGCAATGCTCGATGCCCTGCCGGACCTCATAGGGCAGGTCAAGCTCACTAAAATTCATGGTGCTCCGTTCCTGATGAAGACATATCGTCAACGAAATTTCTTCACTACTATACCATAAGTGCGCAGCGCGGAAAAGGGAAAAGAGCGGGCCACGCAGATCCGTCGATGGTCGTCTGTTGACAGAAACGCGCACGCGAACGTGGACGGAACGGTATGCGCTCTCGCGGCTGCCGGCGCGCCACCGCGGGAAGCGCAATGTCCGTTCGTGACGGAGCGGTAGCGTGCAGGAAAAAATACCTTCCTTTTGGCGGGAATTCGGTGCACTGTTGTGCGTTCGCAGCGATGGGTGGTGCTTGTACGCGCAAGAGGGGGCGCGTGCTCGCGTCAAACGCGATCGGACTGCCATCCAAAAAATATTAGTTAATTAAGCTATATAACAAAAAAGTTTGTTCGCAATAATTATGGTTTTGAAATCGGTGTTGACAAATTGTCTAACTCAATGAATAACAATTTCTTATTTTTTTCTGTTGACAAAACGTACACTCTTGTTGTATATTTGTCTACGAGGTGAGGGAAATTGCTATCAAAACTCTTCTCTTCCACGAGAGCAGAGCTGCTGAGCTTGTTCTTTAACAATCCGGACGAAAAGTTCTATCTCAGGGAGATCGCCCGTCACATTGGGAAGGATGCAGCAGGGATCAAGCGGGAGTTGGACAGCCTGCTGAAGATCGGCCTCCTGGGAGTGGAGAAGCGGGGCGTCCAGAAATACTATTACGCAGACAAGGGCTCGCCGATCTTCTCCGAGATGAAAGGGCTCATCTTCAAGACCACCGGGGTCCAGGGATCCATCAAAGCGGTGCTCTCGAAGCTCAAAGGGGTCCAGGCGGCGTTCATCTACGGTTCCTATGCGAAGGGCTCGGAGAAAGAGGACAGCAACATCAACCTCATGGTGATCGGCCAGGTGAACATCACGGAACTGAACGACACGGTGATGGGCCTGGAGGAGAAACTGAATCGCGACATCGACTATCTTGCCTTCGACGAGCAGGAGTATCGGAAACGGAAGGAAGCGAAGGACCCGTTCATTCGGGAGATCTTGAAAGGAAAAAAGATATTCCTGCTGGGTAAGGACGATGACGTATGAAGCGCTCCAAGAGATGGGTCTGGAAGAGCGGCCGGCCGAGGCCCAGGAAGTGATCGGGCTCATGATGCGCGCGGAACGCGATCTTTCGACGGCACGGCTGCTGCAGGACAAGGACGAGGAGTGGTCCTTTGCCGCCGCCTATCAGGCAATGGCCAGGTCCGGCAGGGCGCTCGTCCTGTCCGAGGGCTACCGGCCCAAGGGTTCGCGAAGCAGGGATACCCACAAGTCCGTGGTCACCGCGTCGGGGGTCATCCTCGGCGTCAAGCAGAAGAGCCTCATCAACAAGTTCGATCGGATGCGGAGGAAGTACCAGAACTTCACCGTGGAGAGCGGAACCGTGGTCTCCCGGTACGAAGCGGGGCAGGCCATCAGGGATGCGGAGGAGTTCTTCGGCCTGGTGGGGGCCCGGCTCAGGGAAAAGTACTCGCAGCTGTCACTGCTGAACGATGCTCCTCAGCTTGTTTCAAGATAAGACCGCCTGATTGATCGCGGTAACCGAAAGGGGGTGGAAACTCAATGCCGGCAAAGAAGAAGGCTGCCAAGAAGAAGGCAAAGAAGAAAGCGAAGAAGAAGTAGTTTTTCTCCTCTACCCCACCATACATGGGGAGCGCCGGGGGATTCGGTCCCCCGGCGACATTCACCAGGCAATCCGTTGCCGGCCAGCCGGAACGGACACCGATAGCTGCCGAACCATCCTCGAACAGAAAGGAAGGTGATCACCACATGCCAGCCAAGAAGAAAGCCCCGGCCAAGAAGGCCAAGAAGACCGCGAAGAAGAAATAGCCGCATTGAATCGAGAGGTTGACATCCAGAAGCAGTATCAACACTAACCACGAGGATTCTCTTCGTGGTTTTGTTTTTCACGGCGGACGGCGTCGCTGATCCCGCCGCTGCGTGACGTAGCGGGTCCTGTACCCCGATGGCCGGACCGCGGGAGGGCTCCCTGATCTACTTGCATTCCTGAAGGAACCCCGTCATAATCTATCCATGGCCAGACGGAACTATCTCAAGACGCGAGCGACCTCCCGGACAGCCTGGACCAAGCGGCTGCTCGTGGCATTGGTCATCGCCGCCGGTCTCCTGTTCCTCTGGTCCCTGATCGTCGGCGAAATGGGCGTGGTGAAATATTACCGAATGAGCGCCCATGCGCGCTCCCTCAGGAGCGAGATCGACCACCTGAAAAAGGACAACGCGAGGCTCTCCCAGGAAGTGTCCGCGCTCCGGTCCGATCCGGCCTACATCGAACGGGTGGCCCGGGACAAGATCGGGCTTGCCCGTCCCGGCGAGGTGGTCTACTTTTATGGCGACGCACCGTACTAGCCGTCCGTCATCGCCGGGCCCGCCGGTCCTGCCCAAATTTCGTTTGACATTGCCCTGCCGCTCTTTTATGATGATTCGGGTCTGACGTCACGCCGATGCCCGCCATGTCCGATCATCCCCTTTCCATAGCGTTCGTCTGGCACATGCACCAGCCGTATTACCGGGACGACCTCACGGGCACCTCCATCCTTCCCTGGGTCCGGATGCACGGGATCAAGGACTACTACGACATGCCCGCGCTCCTCACGGATTTTCCCGCAATCCACCAGACCTTCAACCTCGTCCCCTCCCTCCTGAAGCAGATCCAGGATTACGTCTCGAACGACGCCTCTGACAAGTTCCTCGATATGACCCTGAAGCCCGCCGAAGGGCTTACGCACGACGAGCAGGTCTTCCTCCTGAAGAACTCGTTCATGGCGAACTGGGACACCATGATCCGGCCCTATCCCTCTTACTGGATGCTGCTGCAGCGGCGGGGGAAGAGCGCTTCGCCCAAGGACCTGGAGAACGCGACGCGCTACTTTACCTCCCAGGACTACCGCAATCTCCAGGTGTGGTTCAATCTCGCCTGGTTCGATCCGATCTTCAAGCAGAACGACCCGCTGGTCAAGGGGCTGATCGAAAAAGGATCGGGCTTCTCCGAAGAGGAGAAGGTCCTCCTCATCAGGAAACAGCGCGAGGTCATGGCCCTCATCATCCCCGAGTACGCGAACCGGGCCGGGCAGGGCA
>Ga0316626_10001280_pt1 | contig 11079 bp, 7 predicted proteins | sample OWC_Aug_T1_C1_D5_FD_207656 | JGI IMG/M metagenome (GOLD analysis project Ga0316626, IMG submission 207656) | Wetland soil microbial communities from Old Woman Creek delta, Ohio, United States - OWC_Aug_T1_C1_D5_A | ecosystem: Environmental > Terrestrial > Soil > Wetlands | place: USA: Ohio...
ACGCCTCCATCTTTTGATGTTCAGGTGTACCAGCGTCTTCCCCTGTATGTCCGGCGACGCATCCTGGCCGAGGGCAAGGTCTTGTATTGCCGCGGCGAGGACGCACTGTACGATTTGGCGCGTCAAACTATACGGGAATTCGAGGACTTTCGCCCTCGGTACCAGTGCTATCTCGACGAGGTGGCGCATGGTGGATCGTGAGCGCGTTCTGGCCAAACTTGACGCGCTGCACGGGTACGAGCGCGAGTTGGGCGTGGTGTTGCCAGCCAGTTTGAATGATTACAAAGCATCACTTGAAAAACGGCGGGCCACCGAGCGCCTCTTGCAGATCTCCGTTGAGTGCGTACTGGACATCTGTGGACTTCTCGTTGCGGGATTGCGTCTCGGTCTGCCGGCAGAGGAGGAAAATCTCTTCGACCGGCTGGAACAGGCATTGGTGTTTTCCCCGGATTTGGTGCGGACGCTGCGCGCGATGCGCCGGTTCCAAAACATTCTGGTCCACGAACACGGCGCCGTAGACGACGAGATTGTCTTCCGGTTGGCGTTTCGGCTCTCGGGTGATGTAAAGCTCTTCACAACAGAGGTGACACGGGCACTCTCCCCGCCTCGCGCGTAGAGGTACCCCCATCTTCATAGCGCCAAGCGCATAGCGCAGAGCGTCGGATCCTCGTCTTGGCGCTTTGCCCTATGCGCTTAGCGCCTTGCACGTATCCCGCTTCCCTTACCGCCTGCGCATAGCGCATAGCGCCAAGCGCATAGCGCCGGACCCTGCTCTTGGCGCTTTGCCCTATGCGCTTAGCGCTCTGCGCACTTCCTGCCAGCTGCCCCCTGCCAACTGCCCCTTACCACCCGCGCATAGCGCCAAGCGCATAGCGCACAGCCGCGCATAGCGCCAAGCGCATAGCGCAGAGCGTCGGATCCTCGTCTTGCCGCTTTGCCCTATGCGCTTATCGCTTTGCGCATATCCTGCTGCCCTCGCGACCCGCATAGCGCAAAGCGCATGGCGCAGAGCGTAGAAACCTGCACTTCGCGCTATGCCCTATGCGCTTAGCGCTCTGCGCACTTCCTGCCATCTGCTTGCTGCCCTTACCACCCGCGCATGGCGCCAAGCGCATAGCGCACAGCCGCGCATAGCGCCAAGCGCATAGCGGAGAGCGTTCCTCCAATTGCCGAGTTGACCCGTCGACCAGTCTCTGTCGGTTTATCCGTGTATTCCGCCCCCTGCCAGCTTTCTTATGGCGTCGGCCCTTCCACGCTTTCTGCCGCCTGCCCGCTGCCAGCTGCCTTCTGCTTTTACGTTCGCCGCATTCCTCGCCCGGCGCTCTGCCCTACGCGCTTTGCGCTTTGCGTCTCCTGCCCGCTGCCACCTGCCAGCTGCCTGCTGCTTGCCGCTCGTCCCGCGGATAGCCCCGTCGGGCTATGACTTCTAGCCCTTCTTTTCCGCAGAAACGTGCCTGACGGGTGATGGATTGCTCCCGAGGGACGGCCTATCTTGCGTATATCTCGATCTCCCTGTGGAGTTCTCGAACGTCATGAACAGCACTTCCCCCTGTCGAGCCTACATCGTGTACCGCCACGCGCTATTCGCCTTGGGGGTGCGCAGTGTCTTGGAGAAGGAGAGCGGCGTCCAGATCGTGGGCATGGAGGAGAACATCGGCAGGGCCCTGAAGGCCGTGCGGTCGCTCCAACCCGAGGTCGTCATCGTGGAGGAGCCAACCGAGAAGAACGCGCAGTGGCCATTCCTCAAGTTGGCTGCCGCCGCGCGGGTCGTCACCCTGAGCTTGGATCACGCGTTCGCGACCGTGTATGACCAGCGCCGCATCCCAGCCTCCGACCCTGCCGAGCTGATCAGGGCGATCCAGGGAGGCGGCAGGCAACACATCCCGGGGCCGGATCAGCCTCATCCGAAGGCCTCGATGCCTTTTCATCCCGAACCGGGTCGCAACCGCGACGAGGGCCGATCCGGGAAAAAGTCGCGGGAACGGCGCACCCGCAGGCAAGGAACGCACGTCTCAGACAAGCCTCGTCGCGCGTCGCGCGGGAGCCAGAAGAGGGGGTGAGAAGGCAACGTGCAGCGCGGAACTGATCCATGGCAACCGAACCGAACGAACTGCGAAGGAGGGTTGGCATGAAGGTCACCAGACGGCAATTCCTGAAGGCCACCGCGGCGACGGCGGCGGTGGCGAGCGTGGGGGGGTTCCTATCCCCGCGGAGGGCGCACGCCTTCGTTCAGAGCCCGAGCATCCCGCTCTGGGGAACCAATTTGCGAGGTGTGGGCCCCGGCGGGATCCCGGTCGCGCTGCCGACTCCCGGAGTACATGCGCCGGTTACGGGCGTGACCCGGTACAGAATCAATATTCGGCAGTACAGGGACCAGATCACCGGTGGGTTCCTCGACCCAACCACCCTCTGGGGTTACAATCCGACCTATGGCTTGGGTGATAGACGAAGCATCATTGACGCGTGTGATGAAGATGACGTCACCAGACTGATCCCGAAGCACCTGGGCGGGATCATGATCGGGGAGAGGGGACACCCAATCCAGATCAACTTCAAGAATTTGCTCATAGGTGCGGCGGGAAGCCAGCACATCATCCCCCTAGACACGACCATCCCGGGAGCGAACCAGGCACCCAACCGGACAGCCGTCCACTTCCACGGCGGCCTGGTCCCCTGGATAAGCGACGGTGGCCCGTTCGACTGGTTCAACTTCCGGGGATTGCACGGGTCGAGCTTCCTGAACAACAAGGTCTTGAACCCGTTAGCCCCAAGATATTCCGCCGAGTACTACTACCCCATGAACCAGAGCGCCCGCTTCGGCTGGTATCACGACCACGCGGTCGGCATCACCCGGATAAACGCCTACGCCGGGCTGGCCTCCGGCCTCCTGATCCGCGACAAATTTGAGCGGGACCTCATGAACCTGGGGCTTCCGCAGTTCATCGAGGCCGGCGGCAACGAGCTGCCTCTCATCATCCAGGAGAAGGTCTTCGTCGGGCCGGACATTGCCACCCAGGACCCGACGTGGCTCAGCATCAACCTGCAACAGGTCACACGGAACCCGGGCAGCCTCTGGTATGCCCACGTCTACGATCCCGCCCGCTGGGAAGTCGGGCCGGGCGGTCTCGCGCTCCCGGATCCATCGGCCATCCCTGAGTTCTTCGGCGACACGATGCTGGTGAACGGCACGACCTACCCACAGGTCACGGTCCAAGCTCGCCGCTATCGCCTCCGTCTCCTCAACGCAACCAACGCTCGGTTCCTCAATCTGCAGCTCTATGTCGCTGACCCCACGAGCCCGAACGGCATCACGCTGGATGCCGCCGGCTTCCCCACCAACGCGGCATTCAACAACGCAGCTGCGGGCGGTCCCTACTGGCTCCAGATCGGCACCGAGGGGGGCTTCCTGGCGAATCCGGCGCTCGTCCCGTCCGATAAGCCGTTCGATCTAAATGGGCAAAATCCGGAGCAGGTCGACCCATCGCAACTGATCAAGTCGCTGATCGTGGCGCCGGCGGAGCGGCCCGATGTCATCGTCGACTTCACGGGGTATGAGCGGGAGAGCATCATCCTCTACGCTGACGCACCTGCCCCGTTCCCCGGCGGCGGCCCCGAGACCGACTTCTTCCCTGGCCTGGTCAACGGCAACCCGGTCAACGCGAACACGCCGGACGGCTTCGGACCCAACAGCCGGGTGCTCATGCGGTTCAACGTGGTCCCGGCGCAGGGTTCAGACTCATCGCTGGGCATCGGTACGGGTACGGACCTGACAGGCGGTATCGATCGGACCCTGCTCCCAACTTGGGGCTGGACGGACCACTCGGCTCTGCCGTTCCCGACGCGCTTCCTGACACTGAACGAGTACTTCGACGAATACGGGCGGCTCATCCAGATCCTCGGCAATCAGGCAGCGCCCTACGGCTCGCCCTACTTTGGGATGGCGACGTACCTGGACTATCCAGTGGGCACGAATCCAGCGTCGGTTGGGTACACTCAGGAGAACGTCGACGCCGGCGCCACCGAGGTGTGGGAAATCTTCAACCGCACCGGTGACGTGCACCCGATGCACTTCCACCTGGTGAACGTCCAGGTCATCAACCGGCAGTTTTTTGACCCAGCGGCCTTCCCCGCTTTCAAACCCGCCGGGCCCGTAATCCCGCCTGATGGCAACGAACTTGGATGGAAGGAGACGGTCGCGATGTATCCCGGCACGGTGACCCGGGTCATTATGAAGTGGGACCTGGCGCCGATCGTTGACATGAATGGCAACCGCATCACCACAAAGGCCAGGCCGATAATCGGCCAGTTGCCCATCACGGACGGAATGCCGCCCGTGAGCCCACGGACCGGCGGCCACGAGTACGTCTGGCACTGCCACATCCTGGAGCACGAAGAGCACGACATGATGCACGCGCTGGTCGTGACGTAGGGAACTTCGGATCACAACGAGGCCGATCGTTCGCGTGTAGCTCCATCGATCCCGGCGTCAAGATGCCGGGGCCAACCCACCAAGCCCCGCGGACCGCCGCGGGGCTTGGTGCTTGATCCAGACAACGCACGACTTCTCACAATCGGTTGACTCTGCGGGGAACCGTGCGTACAGTCCTTCTTGAGAAGAGCGCTGATGCTCTGACTCTGCAAGAGGACGTGAGCATGAAGAAGGGCGCATACGCTATTTTGCTGCTGCTGGTGCTTGGCGGAGCCTACTTCCTGGGGGCATGGTCCACCGGTCGGTCAGCGCCCACGCAGAGCACTATCGCCGCACGCAAGATCCTTTACTACGTGGATCCTATGCATCCGGCGTACAAGTCTGACAAGCCAGGTATCGCCCCGGACTGCGGAATGGAACTGGTGCCTGTCTATGAGGACGGAAGCATGGGTGGGGCCACTGGCAATCCTGGGATGTCGCCCGGCACCGTGAACGTGAGTTCAGAAAGGCAGCAACTGATCGGCGTCAGGGTGGCAATAGTGAAGAGCGCTCCCGCACAGCACACCCTCCGGGTTCTGGGGCGGGTCGCCCCCGACGAGACCCGCATCTACCGGGTCAACTCCGCCACCGACGGCTGGGTCAAGGAGATCCTTCCCTTCACCACCGGCAGTCTGGTGCAGGCGGACGAGCTGCTGGCGACGTTTTATTCGCCGGCGTTCTTCTCGGGGATCAAGGCCTATCTCTATGGCATGCGATCGCTGGACCGGTTCACGGCGAGCCGCAAGGAGACCAAGGAGCAGCTCGAGCTGACCGGGGACAACATCGAGGGCTACCGGAACACCCTCCGCAACCTGGGGATGACCGACCACCAACTGGACGAAATCGCCCAGACCCGGCAGACCCCGGACACCATCGAGATCCGGGCGCCGGCGGCAGGTTTCATCCTGGCCCGGAACATCTCGCCCGGCCAGCGCTTCGAAAAAGGGACGGAGCTCTACCGGATCGCCGACCTCGCCACGGTCTGGATCGTGGCGGAGACCTACGAGACCGAAGCCTCGTCCTTCAAACCCGGGATGCAAGTGCGGGTGACCGCTCCGCACGTGAACAAGACCTTCTCTGCCCGCGTGGCCAAGGTCCCCCCCAGGTTCGACCCGGCCAGCCGCACGCTGCAAGTTCGCCTCGAAGCGGACAACCCTGGGCTGCTCCTCCGACCAGACATGTTCGTGGACGTCGAACTACCGGTCAAGTTGGCGCCTACCATGACGGTGCCCGCGGATGCGGTCGTGGATTCCGGAGTCAAGACGATAGTTTATGTGGACAAGGGCAACGGGGTCTTCGAGCCGCGCAAGGTCGAGACCGGGTGGCGGGCCGGCGACCAGGTGGAGATCGTGAAGGGCCTGATGGTCGGGGAGAAGATCGTGGTCTCAGGGACGTTCCTCATTGACTCCGAGAGCCGGATGAAGGCAGCGGCGGCGGGGATCTACGGGGAGACGAGCGAGGATCCCGTCTGCGGGATGGAAGTGGATCAAACCAAGGCCAAGGCGGCCGCCCGGATGAGTGATTTCCGGGGGCAGAGCTATTACTTCTGCTCCGACGAGTGCAAGGTGGCCTTCGACAAAGAGCCGATGCGCTACGCAGCGAAGGTCAGCAAGGGGGCGGCGACCGAAGCCGGCAAACGTCTAGAGCACGTTCAGTGGGCGGACAGCCAGGAAAAGCCACACACAGACGCTGCCCACCAGGGCCGTGCCCACCCCACCGCCAACCCGGCCAGCGGCGTGAGCCACCGGTAATCCACCTCCCGCGCATGGCGCTAAGCGCCAAGCGCCAAGCGCATAGCGTCGGCTCCCACACTTCGCGCTTTGCCCCATGCGCTTAGCGCTTTGCGCATATCCCGCTGCCCTTCCCACCCGCGCATAGCGCCAAGCGCATAGCGTACAGCGTCGGACCCTGCTCTTGCCGCTTTGCCCTATGCGCTTAGCGCCTTGCACGCATCCCGCTGCCCGCTGCCGGCTGCGTCACCCACTTTCCCTCCACCCACGCGCCCTTGCTCTCACTTCCTCCTTGTGCTACGGTGCTTCCTAATGAACCCGGACGTGGACGAGCTCTTTCTATGGAGAAGACGCTCCAACTTCTCAATACCCTCGAGCATGACGGCATCGTCAGACGCTACGCCATTGGCGGCGCCATGGCCGCGACTTTCTATGCGGAGCCAGCGTTGACGTTCGATCTCGACATCTTTGTCCTTCTACCGCAGGCCCAGGCGGCAGGCAGGTGAAATGGAAACAGTGGACACCCTGAGACCCGAAATCGCCCGTCTCTTCGCCGCGAAAGAGCGGCGCCGACAGCGGTTGGCTGCGCTTCCCTTCCCGCACAAGGTTCGCCTGGTGGTCAAGTTGCAACAGATGGCGGCCCCGATCTTGTGTGCGCGCGGCCGGCTCGTCCGCGTGTGGCCGCTGGACGCGGGGCCGTCCGTCGAATAGCGATCACGGACCTCCGTCTGCTCACTCCGCGGACTGTTTCTCTTGACGCCTCCCCATTCCGCATTCCATGCTCGTCCTCTGCCACCTGTTCTATTTCCCTTTGATCGTCGGCCATCCGATTACTGCCTGCTGTCTGCGGTTCTCGTCCCTTGAGTTGTTGAGTAATGGACTGGTGACGTCCGCTTTCTCCTGCCCACAGCCATCTGCCGACTGCTTCCCCCGTAACGCTTGCTGCTCTCTGCCAGCTGCCTGCTGCCCTTACCACCTGCGCATAGCGCCAAGCGCATAGCGCAGAGCGTCGGACCCTGCTCTTGCCGCTTTGCCCTATGCGCTTAGCGCTTTGCGTGCATCCCGCTGCCCTCGCGACCCGCATAGCGCATAGCGCAGAGCGCAGAGCGTAGAAACCTGCACTTCGCGCTATGCCCTATGCGCTTAGCGCCTTGCGCATATCCCGCTGCCCACCGCCCTTCGGCGCTCTGCGCTACGCGCTTTGCGCTATGCGTCTCCTGCCCCCTGCCCCCTGCCAGCTGCCTGCTGCTTGCCGCTCGTCCCGCGGATAGCCCCGACGGGCTACCGGTTCTAGCCCTTCTTTTCCACGGAAACGTGCCTGACGGGTGATGGACGCCTTCCGAGGGACGACCTATCTTGCGTATATCTCGATCTCCCTGTGGAGCACTCGAACGTCATGAACAGTACTTCCCCCTGTCGGACCTACATCGTGTATCGCAACGCGCTATTCGCCCAAGGGGTCCGCAGCGTGCTCGAGCGGGAGAGCGCTGTTCAGATCGTGGGTATGGAACACGACGTAGCTAAAGCGACCGAGGCCGTGCGAGCCCTGCATCCTGAGGTGATCCTCGTGGAGGAGCCAATGGAGAGCGGGGTTGCCTGGCCCTTCCTGGAGTGGGCCAACGCCAGCCGCATCGTGACCTTCAGCCTGAACCACGCCTACGCGACTGTATATAGCCCCAACCGCACCGCGGCGGTTGAGCCAATTGATCTGGTCAAGGCGATCCAGGGAGCCGGAATGCCGCGTATCCCGCGGCCGGATAAGCCTCCCGGGAAGGGTGCGATGGCTGACCTGCTCGAATCGGGCCACGGGAACGACAACGATACGACTGACCATGAATGACGAGTAAGGTAACCGGAACGAGTAAGAGAACAAACCAGAAACCCAACGTAATGGAGTTCCCACGCCGGATGCACCGGGGGAAGGAGGCGGCAGGGACAAGAGATGGAAGTTCTCGAGGCAAAGACGGAAGGGCTGTTCGCATGAAAACAAGGAGGACAGTGATGGCCAGACGATGGTTTTATCCGTTCATGGGGGTGCTACTCGCCGTAGCTACCCTTTCTTGGGGGCTCGACCAGGCCCTCGCGGGGACCCCGAAGAAGGAGAACAAGATAACCAAGCAAAGGGATCTAAATGCTGCGAAGAAAGCCGCAGCAAAGCAGGCCGCCAAGCGCGGGCTCAAGCCCGGGATCGCCGGGGTGACGGCGCTGGACGTTGGAATCAGCCCTGGAGGAGTTCAGGTTCCCGACCCAGGGGGAGTGCCGCACTATTTCGGGCCCTACGGCAACTGGGCGTTTAGCCCGCTCCCGGCGGGTCCCATCGCGACCGTCAGTGTCGTGGCCGGAGGCACGGGGTACACGGCTCCCGTCGTCAAAATCGACGATGCGTACCTTCCGGCGACGGGCATCACCCCTGCTAACGTTACGGCTACGGTTGATGCGACTGGCGCCATTACCGGCTTCACGATCGTGGACCCAGGCGCCGGGTACATGGCTCCCGTCGTCACCATCACTGACCCTACGGGCACGGGCGCCCTCGCCGACGCGATCATCGGCGGCGCGCTCACGGGCGGCATTCGCAAGTTCGTTGACGGTCTGCCTCAACTGGGGCCCGGAGGAGCAAACAACCTCGGGCAGTACATCCCGGTTGCGGTTCCCGAGCCGTGCACTTATAGCGGTCAGGCAGCGGACTGCTACTCGATCGCTCTGGTCGAGTACGCGGAGCAGATGCACTCGGACCTGCCCGCGACCAAACTCAGAGGCTACGTGCAGTTGTCGACAGCGGCAGTTCCTGGCAAACAAGTACCCCTTGGCGCCATGATGCCTGACGGCGTCACCCAAGCGCTTGGTGTGGACAATCCACATTACCTCGGGCCTGTCATCGTGGCCCAGGGCAAGGTAGCCGGTCTTGCGGCAACGAATCCGTTGGCTGCCCCGAGGCCGGTTCGCATCACGTTCTACAACCTGCTTCCAAATAGTGCCTCCGGCGGAAACCTCTTGCTGCCGGTGGACGAGACGGTTCCGGGCGCCGGGATCGGGCCCGCGCTGCCGGGCGTGGCAGGCGACAAGTACCCGCAGAACCGGGCGACCATCCACCTTCACGGCAACAACACCGTGTGGATCAGCGACGGCAACACCCACCAGTGGATTACGCCGGCAAGTGAAACCACACCGTACCCGGCGGGCGTCAGCGCGCGGAACGTGCCCGACATGGGCACGGGTTGCGACGCCAATCTAGCGGCGCCCGGGCTTCCCGGCGACAGTGCTGCCAAGAAGAGCAGCGGGTGCATGACGTTCTTCTACACGAACGCCCAGAGCGCCCGGCTGCAGTTCTACCACGATCACGCCCACGGCATCACGCGCCTCAACGTGTATGCGGGCGAGGCGGCGGGATACGTGGTCACGGACGCCGTCGAGGCGGACATGATCGGCGGCACCAACGTTACCGGCGTCAATCCCGACCTGAAGGCAGTCCTGCCTGACCTCGGCATACCCCTGGTCATCCAGGACAAGACCTTCGTGGACCCCGCGACGATATGGGCCCAGGACCCGACGTGGAACTGGGGAAGCACGCCTGGGACCGCTGTCGCGGGCGATTTCTGGTACCCCCACGTCTACATGACGGTCACCAATCCGTGGGATCCGACCGGAACGAACGCGTTCGGCCGCTGGTTCTACGGGCCGTGGTTCAACCCCCCCACCCCGACGTGCGTCAACGGGGGCCCGGTGGGATGCATCGAGGTCGGCCCCGTTCCGAACCCCTACCATCAAGCTGACTGCGACCTGGTTCCCCCTGGCCCTGGCTGCACTGCGCCCTGGGAGCCGCCGCTCAATCCAGGCGTGCCGAATCCCTCCATCCCGGGCGAGAGCTTCCTGGACACGATGATCGTGAACGGTACCGCTTACCCGGTCCTGAAGGTGGACCCAAAGGCGTACCGGTTCCGCATCCTGAGCGCCGGCAACGACCGGGCCCTGAACCTGCAGCTCTACGTGGCTGCGGACAAGAAGGCGGACACCACGGCGACCGCAGCGGTGCCAGCACCTCTCTGCACCGGCACCGTCCCGGTGGGCGACTGCACCGAGGTGAGGATGGTCCCGGTCAGCGTCGCCCCGGCAAACCAGTACGCCGACACGCCGAGCGGCATTCCCGATCCGACGACGGCAGGACCGCCGTGGATCCAGATCGGCACCGAGGGCGGCTTCACGCCGGCGCCGGTCGTGATCCCGCAGCAGCCGATCGGGTACAACCTTGACCCGGCCTACTTCAATTTCGGCATCGTCAACCAGCACTCGCTGTTCCTCATGCCGGCGGAGCGCGCGGATGTCATCGTTGACTTCAGCGCCTTCGCGGGCAAGACGCTGATCCTCTACAACGACTCCCCGGCGCCTGTCCCGGCCGGCGCCGCGCCGTACGACAACTACACCGGAGACGGGAACCTGATGGATAGCGGCGGCGCGCCCAACACGCAGCCAGGTTACGGGCCCAACACCCGGACGATCATGCAGATCCAGGTGGCGGCCGGGTCAGGCGTCGCCTATGACCTGAATGCCTTGAAAACCGTCTTTGCCAAGGCCGCTGGAAAGCGCGGCGTCTTCGAGGTCAGCCAGGATCCCATCATCATTCCGCAGGCGGCCTACAACTCCGCCTACGAGAGCACGTTCCCGTCGGACGCGTCCCAGTACATCCTCGGTATCGGGGACACGCAGAAGGCCTTCCAGCCGCTCGGCTACAACAGCGTCGCCAACGCCTGGAACCTCCAGCCCGCCGTCACCATCCCGTTCGAGATGAAGGCGATGCACGACGAGATGGGCGGCGTCTACGATACGGGGTTCGGCCGGATGAGCGGCATGCTCGGGCTCACGAACCCGAGTTCGGCTCTTGGG
>Ga0316626_10001282_pt1 | contig 11077 bp, 14 predicted proteins | sample OWC_Aug_T1_C1_D5_FD_207656 | JGI IMG/M metagenome (GOLD analysis project Ga0316626, IMG submission 207656) | Wetland soil microbial communities from Old Woman Creek delta, Ohio, United States - OWC_Aug_T1_C1_D5_A | ecosystem: Environmental > Terrestrial > Soil > Wetlands | place: USA: Ohio...
CGTCCCCTCGAGGCCTTTAACCCATGAGGTGACCAACCCTCCCCCCAGGATGATTTTCAGTCCTGGAAATTCGCGGCGTACGAACCCGATCATCGAAAATGTTGTCAGCGCCTGACTGAGGTAATTGAGAGATATGCCCAGCGCTGAAGGCTTTTTCCTGTCTAAGAGCTCCCCCAGCCTTCTCCGGAAATAGGGATAAAACGGATTCATATCAGGCCGTTCAGATGCGGCCAGGAGGTCACTGCTCCGTACCGGTGAAAGACCTTTCTGTGCATAATCAGCAAGCCCGATGTTTATGCCGGGGTGAGATGCCCTGGCAAGGACCCTGCTGATATCCTTAACCGTCCTGGTGTAACGGTCTACATGAAGATACCGGTCTTTCTCTCTTAAAGCTGCGAGATTTCCGCCACGGTTTTTGAATGCCCTTCTTGTCCATGCGTCAGTTGACACGGCAGAAGAAGGCGGCAGTCCAACAAGATGGAGCAATCCCTCGATATTGGCATCGAGGAGATGATGCTCTGCTCCACGCCGGCTCAGCATGCCGGAAAGTCTCGCGATTCCCGCAGGAGATTCGCAGGGTTTGGCTACAGGAGGAAATATGAGGAGTATCAATGTCCCTCACTCTACCAGATATGCTTTTTAGCTTTCAAGCAGGAGGATGTCACGACGTTCAGAAGGCCGAATGGCCCGCCCGATAACGCCCCTGCCACTTGTTATCCGACAAATGCCCGTGTGACATGGGGCATACTTTCCAAGCGCCTTTTTTGCCGAAAAGACACTCCTCCCGCACGCGGCACTGTGCCGGGACTGCTTTCCTGTATCAGCAGTATGGACGATCATTCCTGCCCTGGCGATTCATGCAGGGCACTTGCATATTCACTCTTTCATCATTATGATGTACATATATATACTTCATGATGCGGGTGACTTATGGATACGTATAATCTGGAGAGCACACATAATGAAATTTGCGATGAGGACGTGGCGGCTGCTGTCAGGGACCTGAAGCTCAATATAATGCTTTCTGCAGATAATCTGCAAAGGATATTCACCTCTGCCTGCAGACATGCGCAGGCACGCTGTGCTTCAGCGATGCATGTCCGGGATGCGATGACGAGGGACGTTCTCTCTGTCAGCAAATTTGATGATATCAGCCATGCAGTAAAGCTCCTGGCGGAAAAAAATATCAGCGGACTTCCCGTTGTCGACCGGGAGAACCGCGTTGTCGGGATAATCTCCGAGGCGGATGTGGTCTCCATGGTAGGTTCACGAAGAGCCCATACATTCAAGGAGCTGTTGCGGTCTGTTGTAGGCCATCCGCTTCCCGAGCGAAAGGTCGGCCACCTGGTGGGTGATATCATGACGTCACCGGCAATCACGGCGAATCTTGACATCGAGATCAGCGAAGCGGTCAGGCTTATGGATGCCCGCAGGATTCGAAGACTGCCGGTGGTCGACAAGGAGCAGAGACTTGTGGGTCTCCTCTCACGGTCGGATATTGTCAAGGCCATGGGGAAAAAGCTTATGGCTGCGGATAAAGGGCAGAGCTGATACCGTGCATACGGCCAAGAGAATTAACGCTCTTTCATGGGCAGTCTCCTCAGGCTGTCCGTGGAGAAGAGCTGATACGCGATGAAAGAAGTCATCATCGCAGAAGATGTGCATGCACTCCTCCAGAAAGAGCAGAGCTTCCTCGGCAGGGCCGACGTCAGGATCCGGACCGCAGACTCGAACAGCCGGGCCCTTGAACTGCATAGGGCCAAGCAGGCCGACCTTATCGTCGCACATCTTGATGCCGGCGAGGTGAGCGGTGAGGAACTCTGCGGACAGATTCGGGATGATGCCGGCCTGCGCAGTGTCTCGATACTTCTTGTATGCGGTACGGATGAGTCTGAAATAGCCCGCTGCATGAGCTGTAATGCCAACGCATACGTATCTTTGCCTGTCCCTCCCGCAGTCCTCCTGCAGGAGGCCCATCGGCTGCTTCACATTGCGCCGCGGAAGACATGCAGGGTCCCGGTGAAGATCAGGGTCGCCGGCAAGGTGAGGGGGCGACGTTTCACCGGGGCGGTCGAAAATATCAGCACCGCGGGCATGCTCTTCCGGTCGTCAGACGTTTTACTGGAGGGAGACAGTGTCGAGTGCTCGTTTTCCCTGTCAGGCAGCAGGCAGGTGACGGTTCCGGGTGAAGTGGTACGCGTCCTTTCCGGAGGGGGAGCAGAATTCGGGTATGGGGTCAGCTTTGCCGATATCAGTACCGAGGCGGTTTCTGCAATCAGGCGGTTTGCCGGAGAGGAGGCAGCGGACTGCGCGTAGGGAATAGCTGCGCATGCAGCTGATATGCATCACGGAAGCGTCCTGAACATCGAGGGATATATGGAAAACTACAAGCTGGTTCTCCCGGAGCACCTTAACCATTACGGTTTCCTGTTCGGCGGCTATCTGCTGAAGTGGGTGGACGAAACTGCATGGATTGCTGCAAGCCGGGATTTTGCCGGCTGCAATTTTGTGACCATTGCCATGGACACGGTAGAATTCAGGAAGAGCGTCAGGCAGGGGACTATTCTCCGGATGAGCGCGGAGAGGGGAAGAACAGGAAACACATCAGTTCAGTATGCGGTTACGGTTTTTGCCGAAGATGTCAAAGCCGGCACGGAAGAGGCGGTATTTTCCACGAACATCACCTTTGTGAGGGTCGATGCAGAGGGAAGAAAGACGGGCCTCCCGAAAATATAGTCAGGAGCGGATATCAGGGTCAGTCAGCGAGAGCATATTCCTGACGCCAGCAGACCAGCTGACCCGCACAATCCCCGGATGGTTTGATAGAATACCTGCATGAAGAACGCTGGATACTTTCTCTACCTGCTGCTGCTCGGTGCATGGACGGGCGGGATGTTCATGTTCACCTTTGTCGTCACCCCTGTTATCTTCAAATCCTTTGACAGGGATCTTGCCGGAAGCATCGTGGGAAGGCTGTTCCCCGGTTATTTCTTCTTTACGCTTGTCATCGCCGCGCTGGCTGCAGCACTCCTCTTCTTTGCCTGGTCAGCACGCGCAGGAGCTGCATTCCGTGCATCTCTTGTCCTTGTCGTAGTTGCCCTTCTCATTGCGCTCTACACCAATTTCAGTCTTCATCCCCGGATGCAGAGCGTAAAGCAGGAGATCGCTTCTTTTGAGCGGATTCCGCCCGATCATGCATCACGTCAGGCGTTCAGGAAGCTGCATATTCAGGGCGCTATCCTCAATCTTGCGCTCCTTGTCGACGGCGTTGCCCTTCTCGCCCTTGCCACACTCTCCCGAAAGTAATCCCTGCCGGCCCTTTTGGTCAGGGGACACGGCTCCCAAGATAAATGACCGCTGGAAGAGTAAAGAACGAAAGCACCGTTGTCACAACAATCACAAAGGCAGCAAGGGAGACATCCAGCCTGAAGCGAGCGGCAACCAGAAGGGAAAGTACCATGGTAGGCATGGCACCCTCGATGCTGCATGATGTCAGGGCAACACCGGTAAGTCCAAGCATCCGCGCAGTACCATAGGCGATCACAGGGCCTGCGATGAGTTTGATGACTACGGCAGGGATAATGGCATAGGCATGGTTTACTTTCGGAAGGGAAAGGGCAAGCCCTATGCTGAAGATCATCAGCGGTACGACGAGGCTGCCGAGCATGTCGAGTGTCTTCAGGACGAACAGGGGCAGGAGGACGTCCATCTGATGCAGTGCCATGCCGATGAAAATACCCCAGACAGGCGGAAGAGAAGCTATGGTCTTCCCTGACTCCTTCAGATCAAATTTTTTTCCTTCACCATATCTTGATGCGAGCGCTGCTCCTGCAAGCCAGAGGAGCGGCGTCGTCGCAAGCAGGTCATAAAAGAGCGCATATTTTGCGGCGATGCTCCCATAGAGGTTGGTAAGCACCGGCAGGCCGAGGTAGGTCACATTCCCGAATGCCGCCGCGATAAGAAGCACGCCTCTCTCCTTTGGTAAGAGGTGCATCTTTTTCCCAAGGGCTGCGTATATGCCGGCAGCGAGCAGCAGAGAAGCCCCTGTTGTTATCCATGCAGTTGCCGGTACCAGCAGGGTCTCAAGGTCGACCGGTGACTGGTAGAGTGTCTTGATGCAGAGCGCGGGGAGAAACAGGTTCAGCACGCAGGCATTGATCGCCGTGCGCAGATCATTGGGATCGATCCCCGCCGGCCGTATGCGCCGGAACAGAGCACCCGCGATGATGATAAGCCCAAATGATAAAAGCACATCCTGCATACGGATGATTATACGTGAGTTACGGAATCTGCAAAAGCAGAATCGTCGCTGAAATTAGCCTTCTTTATTTATAGATATTCGGGAACTCGGTGCAGCATAAGGCGGGCTGTGGTGTTCGGGCGCTTTCTTCTGCCGACCTGCCTGCCGGCAGGTAGTCCGGCAGTATGCTCAATTCATTAATAAAGAGGCAGAATCCGTCAGAGGTCGATACGACCGAGCATGAGCCCGAATACTATAGCCCGCCTTTCTTCATGCCTGCTTATGAATTATGCGGGGTAGAGGATATCGGGTCTGTCAGTTGCGATGCCGTCAACACCTTTGGCAACGAATTTCATTGCTTCTTCTTTTGTGTTGATCGTCCAGACGATCACTTTCAGTCTGTTCTTGTGGGCCTTCTCGACATCCTTTGTATGCACAAAGCGGTATAGAGGCAGAAGGTACTGGGCATCCAGCTTGAGGGCCGCTTCGACAGGGTTTTTGAATTTCGCGTAGATGAGTCCGGTCTCGATCTTCGTGTCCAGTTTTCTTATTGCAGCGAGGGCCCTTTCGTGGAACGACACAACAATGACCCTTCCTGCCAGCTTTTTATTCAGGATCCGGTCAAGGACCTGCCTTTCGTACCCGGGCTCTTTCAGCTCCACAAGGATTCTTTCTACCCTGGTGCCGATAAAATCCAGGCTTTCCTCAAGGGTTGTGATCTTCCCTCTGGTCGCATCCTTCAGCTCATTCAGAGACGCTTGTCCAACCGGGAGGTCGATGCCGAATACTCTTTTCAGATTGTCGTCATGGATGACGATCAGATTGCCATCCTTCGACTGCCGCACATCGAGCTCAAGTGCATTAGCGCCAAGCGTGATCGCTCGGGCGAAGCTTTTGAGGGTATTCTCCGTCTCATATGCCCTGGCACCGCGGTGACCTACGGTGAGAAACATGTCAACCATTCCCTTTCTTTTTGAATCAGTATATCATCAAATGTCCCGGGCGACGAGCATTGCCCCCATGCCGGCGTAATATTGCTGCAATATAAGAAGCGGCAAATCCTTGCCGGCTTTGACACCAGCTCCTGGGCGGCATATAATGAAAAAGATAGATGTTCAAAATTCATTCGGACTGATGTCCGTGGAACGAGGTGGACAATGAAAAAAATCATTTGGCTGAGCATGGCATGTTCTTTTATTCTTCTGCTTTCGGTCTCATATGCCGGATGGGACCCGCGGGACAAGGAGGAGGAAGAGCGGGCAGTTAACGAGACGATCAACAACCTGTTGGGTATCGATCCGACCCTGAAGATATTTTTTGATAAAGCCTACGCATACGCTGTTTTCCCGACAGTCGGCAAGGGTGCTTTTATCGCAGGCGTTGGGTATGGAAGGGGATGGTACTTTGAGAACGGCAAACCCCTGGGAAAGGCGACCATCGCCCAGCTGAGCGCAGGGGCCCAGATCGGGGGGCAGGCATACAGTGAAATCATCTTCTTCCGCGACAAAGAGATAGCAGAACTTTTTAAAAGCAGCCTGTATGAGTTTGGCGCCCAGTTAACGGCGGTTGCCGTCACTGCCGGCGTCGGCAAGGCAGGGACCTATACTGATGGAGTGGCGGTCTTTGTCCTTCCCAAGGCCGGCATTATGGCGGAGATGAGCTTAACAGGACAGCGGATCGCGTTTGAGCCATTTTAAGAATGTCTTACGGCAATAGGTTGAAGGCGAGCGGTTGCGGGCCGAACGCCTTCAATGCCTTCAGGAAGTCACGAATGCGGCGGACATTGACCCCGCTGCCCGGACTATTGTCAACAACAAGCTCTATATCAACCTGAACAAGGATGTCCAGGGCCTCTGGGAGAGGGACAGGGATGCTCATATCCGAAATGCGGATGAAAACTGGCCGGACCTCCTGAGAGGTAAATAGCCGTGACGTATGACGAAAAAACCGCTGCACGCGTAAAAAAGATCGTGGGCAGGTGGAAGGGCATATCATCAAGGGGCATGTTCGGCGGTGTCTGTTATCTCCTGAACGGGAACATGTTCTGCGGCATTTACCAGGAATACCTTATTCTCAGGCTTGGGGTCAAAGGTGCTGCCGAAGCCCTGCGATCATCCCTTGTCCGTCCCCTGGACATAACCGGCAGGCCGATGAAGGGCTGGATCATGGTGAGCCCCGGGGGTTTTGCGGAAGACGAGATGCTTTCTGCATGGCTTCTCGAGGCAAAGCAGTTTGTTGCGACCCTTCCGGAGAAATAATGACAATTTGCACAATCGCGTATCCGACTATACTGCAACATGGACAGCGCCGCTGAACTGAAAGAATTCTGCAAGGCATCCGGCGCGGACATCGCGGGCATCGCCGACCTCGTCCCGTTCAAGGAAGGGTGGGTGACCATCCCTGCCGGTATCCTGCTTCCCTATATCCGGGCTGTCTCTGTTGCGATACGCCTTGATGGCGATATCATGGATGCCATTGCCGAACTGCCGACAGAGCCATATGCCGATCACTACCGCGCAGTCAATGTGGCCCTTGACCGTTTGACCGCACGTATCGAGGAATGGATCACCTGCAGGGGAAATCGGTCCGAGGCGGTCCCCGCATCAAAGATCGAGGAGACGGAAAAACTGCTCGGCGCAGTGTCTCACAAGGCTATCGCACGCATGGCAGGGATCGGGTGGCAGGGCAAGAGTCTTCTTATCGTCAATCCTGAACACGGCCCGAGGATACGGCTCGCGACCGTGCTGACGGATATGCCGCTTGCCCCTGATATGCCGATCAGACAGAGATGCGGTTCCTGCGATGAATGTGCCAAAGCCTGTCCGGCTGAAGCGATCAGGAATGTGACCGCGAAGGGAAGGTACAAAAGCAGGGAAGAGGCGCTGGTGTTCAACAGGTGCGCGGACAGGACATATGCGAACAGTTAGCTGCCCGGCATTGGAGCACGCATATGCGGGGTTTGCGTCCGGGCATGTCCCTACGGAAAGCCAAAACGTATTGAGAGAAAGCGATAACCCTGCCGTGCTCTTTTGTCTGCAGGCAGTTCTTCATGGTATCCTATACACGTTTTTTGTTGAGAGCGTGATCATATGAAAAAAGCGGACTATCTTATATTGCTCGGAATTGCTGCTGCGGCCGGCACAACGCTCGGCATGCTTGCCGACCGGAGACATCCTGCAAAAGGCGGGCTTCTCGGCGCAACTGCCGGTGTTGTCGCAGGTTCTGTGGCGGCCGGGGTCTACCGGTATATGGAAGTGAACAGAATCCCGTATTATTCATCGGCGTCATCTCTGTACGAAGAACTCGATTTGATCTGAAGAACGGGCAGCAGTTGTAAGGGTCCCCTTGCCCGGGCAAGATCGTTTACCCAGGGTATCTGATCTCCTGATGCCGGCCGTCACGGACAGATTTAACGATACAGCTGTAATGACGACGCAGACAGAGCAGTGATCAGGCGCCGAGCGCACGCAGGACAAGCAATGCCAGCAACGTAATGATGCCTGCCCATACGGACGCAATAGCGATCACCATTGTTCGGCTGCGGGGGAGGGCTGACGCCAGACGATCCCCTGCTTTCTTCCTGCAGTCCTGCCAGATGTCCGGTGGTATGCACCGTATCGCAAGCGCCATGCCCAGCGGGACCAGCACCATATCATCCAGATAGCCCAGCACCGGGATGAAGTCAGGGATGAGGTCGATCGGGCTCAAGACGTAGGCGACAACCAGTATCGCGATAATTTTTGCGACAAGCGGGACCCGCGGATCACGTGATGCCAGATACAGGGCGTAGGTGTTTTTTTTGAGTTGTGTGACCCATGCCTGCCATCTGTTTGCCACGATCACCTCGATGCCTGTCTGGAAAGGTTGCCATGTATGCACATGGATTGCTGTGCATTATAGGTGGCGCAGATGCGTCAGGTCAACGGCTTTGATCAGTGGGGCAGCGGACAGCAAAAGCCCTTTGCGACAGGGCACTATGGAGCGGCAAAATGATGTTCGAAGGATTGTCGTACATGTATGAAAAGAGCGCCGATGTCCGGAATGGTACGCGGATAACGGCAGAGACTCCGGTATTATTCAGGGGCCTCTGCCTGGTTAGTAAAGAGATCTATAGGTTCAGGGAGATGGGGATATACCCCTTCAGGAGCAGTTCTCCGAGATAGGAACTCGACTTCTTCTCGAACCCTTCGATCAGGTTCTCATCGGTTACGCCGAATCCCGGCATGAAGGCATGGCAGACATAGAACTTGACGCCAAAATCTATCAGCAGATCCAGCATCTCCTTGAAGTTGACCTGTTTGCCCTCGAACTCGATCGAGATGTTATCGACAACGCCCTTCTTGGCGAGCTGCACGCCTTCATTGAACAGGAAGATGACTACCTCGGCATCATCCGAAAAGGCCTTGATATTCGAAGCGATCTTCATAACGCCGAGCACTTCAATAGGATTTGTCGTGGTGTGAGAGAGCATGAAAACAAACTTTTTGTTATCCATCGCGTTCCTCCTGGAGTTTCATTGTTGCGCTGTTTAGATATTATAATAAAGGTCTTGTGATTGTCAACCGGTTGATTCATATTGATGTCCTACAAAACTTCCAATTAAAAACCAGGAGCGATAACCTTTCTTGCAGCAGCGTTCTCACAGGAAGACCATCACCCCTAAGCTATCGCTAACCTGTGATTACGCAATTGCCAGAGAGTTGTTAATTGGCCGGTGACTGCTGGGAAGGCCGCGGCTTTCTTTTCCTCCGGCTTTTATCGAAAGAACCGCGCTGTATTTGAGTAGCGGATGCTTTTCCGGGTGATGTTCCCCTGGTCTTCCCCGTACCGGCTGTCCCTCTTCCTTGCCGCATAAGGTCCTTTGCGCGGTAAGTGCCACCTTGAACTTTCTTGTAGCCGGTGACTACCAGCTCGTCGGTCACAGGCAAAGTCGGTATCTTCTGCTTGATAAACTCTTCGATATCAGGGAGTGAAAAGACATAGTCCTCGCAGGCCAGGCTGATGGCTTTGCCGCCGGCCCCTGCGCGCGCAGTCCTCCCGATACGGTGGACGTAATCCTCCGCGTCCTGCGGCAGATCATAATTGATCACATGGGTGATGCCATCCACATGAAGCCCTCTGCTTGCGACATCCGTTGCAATAAGTATGGACAACGAACCGTCTTTGAAGCGGTTGAGCACCTTCATCCTTTTTTCCTGAGGGATGTCGCCGGTAATGGCAGAAGCGGTGAATCCGTTTGCATTCAGGTGAAGCTTCAGCCTGTCCGCAGTTGATTTCATGTTGCAGAAGATGATGTAGTGCCCGCCCGCCTCGCGCTTCAAAAGGCCGAGCAGCATGCCGAACTTCTCGTCCTTGCTCACATGGTAGAGCTCCTGATCGACCACGTCCACGGTCATCTTCTCGGGAGTCGCGGAGAAGCGTTCCGGGTTGTTCATATGCTCGTAGCAGAGCTCCATAACGCGGGTGGACAGTGTGGCGGAAAAGAGCATGGACTGCCGCTGATCGTACGGTGACATCCTCCTGAGCATGAAACGAAGGTCAGCGATGAAGCCCATGTCGAACATGCGGTCTGCCTCGTCGATCACCAAAAAGCGTGTCTTCTTCAGGCTGTACACCTTCTGTTTGAGATAGTCGATCAGTCTGCCGGGTGTGCCGATGAGCATGTCAACGCCTCTGGCGATATCGTCGCGCTGTTTGATATAGTCCATGCCGCCGAAGGCGGAGACGATCCTGAAGCCTGCTGAGCCGCTGAGCAGTTTTGCCTCTGCCTCTATCTGCACCACGAGCTCGCGCGTCGGAGCAATGACCAGCGCATGCGGCGAAGGGCCGTAACCAGGGGAAGGGGTGACGAGCATGCGGGAGAATATTGCGATAAGAAAGGCCGCGGTCTTTCCGGTGCCTGTCTGCGCCTGCGCAGCGATATCCCTTCCCCTTAGCGCTTCAGGCAGGGTCATTGCCTGAATAGGGGTGCATTCCGTAAAACCGGCTGCCTTTATGCCTTCATGTATGGGGGCAGGGATATCAAGATCTTCAAAACGCATTCTTTATACTTTACCTAAACTCGGCCCGAAATGCACAGTAAAGATGTAAAAATGGAGGACAGCGCTTTTTTTCGAGCCTCCTCTGCCCTGTTTTTGTTTATAATTGTAGCAATACCATGAAACATGTCAGCCCCCCGCAGATACTGATCCTCGGATTTCTGGCCTTTATCCTTGCGGGGGCGTTGCTGCTTATGACGCCGCTGGCAACGGTCAACGGCATCTCGGCCGTCGACGCTCTGTTTACAGCCACCTCCGCAGTCTGTGTGACCGGCCTTATCGTGAAGGATACCCCGCAGGATTTCACCTTTTTCGGCAAAGTGGTCATCCTGCTCCTGATCCAGCTCGGGGGATTGGGATACATGACTTCTGCGACGATCATTTCGCTGGTCATCGGGAAAAAGATCGCTCTCTCTGAGCGGCTCATCATGAAGGAGGCGCTGAATGTACTTTCCCTCGAGGGTATCGTGAAGTTCACCAAAGTGGTGCTCCTCGTCACGGTGGTGATCGAGGCGCTTGGCGCCCTTGTCCTGACGGTGAGGTTTCTGCCGGATATGGGCCTTGGACAGGCGGCATGGTTCGGGATATTCCATGCCGTATCGGCTTTCAACAACGCGGGGTTCAGCCTCTTTTCCGACAATCTTATCCAATACCGCGGCGACTTCGTGGTCAACCTCGTCATCACGACGCTGATCATCATCGGCGGCATCGGGTTTCTTGTCATAAGCGATATCTATGGTTACTGGCGAAAGCATCTCTTGAAGGTGAGCGTCCATACCAAGATCGTTCTCTCGACGAC
>Ga0316626_10001284_pt1 | contig 11074 bp, 11 predicted proteins | sample OWC_Aug_T1_C1_D5_FD_207656 | JGI IMG/M metagenome (GOLD analysis project Ga0316626, IMG submission 207656) | Wetland soil microbial communities from Old Woman Creek delta, Ohio, United States - OWC_Aug_T1_C1_D5_A | ecosystem: Environmental > Terrestrial > Soil > Wetlands | place: USA: Ohio...
ACGCTGCGGGGCATGATGCAGGAGGCCGGCCTCGAGGACTGCAGCTACCACAACCTGAGCGGCGGCATCGTGGCCCTGCACAAGGGCTTCCGTTACTGACATGCTGCTCGAGCGCCTCGAATCGATCCTCAACCGCAACGTCGCGGAGTCGCGGCGCGCGCAGGCACTCGCACGCCAGCTCGACGGCCGCGTGATGTCGCTGACGGTCGAGGGGACGCCGCTGGCGTTCTTCTTCCGCGCCGACGGCGGCCGGCTCGCGATTACGTCGCGCCATGACGGGCCCGCGGACGCAAGCCTGTCCGGTACGCCCATCGCACTGCTCTCGCTGGCGGGTCCGCGCGCGCAAGGTGCGCTGCGCAGCGGCGGCGTGCGCATCGAGGGCGACGCAGAGGTCGCGCAGAGATTCCGCGACCTGCTGGCACAGGCCCAGCCCGACTTCGAGGAAGAGCTGGCGCGGGTCGTCGGTGACGTTGCGGCGCGGCGCGTCGCCAACGTCGCGCGCGGCGTGCTCGACTGGGGCCGCAAAGCCGCCGGATCGTTCACCGGCAGCGTGGTGGAATACCTGCAGGAGGAGGGCCGCGACCTGCCGACGCGCGTCGAGGTGGACGAGTTCCTCGAGGGCGTGGACCGACTGCGCGACGATGCCGAGCGCCTCGAAGCCAGGCTGTCGCGCCTCGAAGCCGTCGGCGCACGCGCAACGAAGTAACCGCAGCGCGATTCGGCTCAGACCACCATCCCTTATCCCCCATCCCGCCGCCCTTCCCATGCGTCTGCGCGTCATCGGTCGCCTTCTCCAGATCCAGCGCGTGCTCGTGCGGCACGGCCTCGACGAGATCATCCTCGCGACGCACCTGTTCCGGCCGCTGCGCTTCGCCTTCTACCTCTCGCCGGCGACCTGGTTCGAGCGCCGCAAGGGCGGCACGCGCGGCGAGCGCATCCGCCTGGCGCTGGAGGAACTGGGGCCGATCTTCGTCAAGTTCGGCCAGGCGCTCTCGACGCGACGCGACCTGCTGCCGCCGGACGTCGCCGACGAACTCGAGAAGCTGCAGGACCGTGTGCCTCCATTCCCCGGCATCGAGGCACGCGCCATCGTCGAGCGCGCCTACGGGCGCTCGGTGACGGAGGTCTTCGATCAGTTCGACGAGACGCCGCTCGCCGCCGCGTCGATCGCGCAGGTGCACGTCGCGAAACTGCGCTCGGGGGAGGACGTGGTCGTCAAGGTCATCCGGCCCGGGGTGCGCTCGAAGATCGAGCGCGACCTCGAGGTCATGCACGTGTTCGCCAGGCTCGCTCGCGACTATGCGCGCGAAGGCCACCGGCTGCGGCCGGTCGAAGTGGTGCAGGAATATGAGAAGACCATCCTCGACGAACTGGACCTGATGCGCGAGGCGGCGAACGCTGCGCAGCTGAAGCGCAACTTCGCGGACAATGACCTGCTGCACGTCCCGGCGGTCTACTGGGATTACTGCAGGCCCGAAGCGATGGTGATGGAGCGCATCCGCGGCGTGATCATCAGCGACCTCGACGAGTTGCGCCGGCGCAACGCGAATATCCGGCGCCTCGCTGAAAACGGCGTCACGATCTTCTTCACGCAGGTGCTGCGGCACAACTTCTTCCACGCCGACATGCACCCCGGCAACATCTTCGTGCAGCTTGATGATCCCGAGTATCCGAAGTACTGCGCGGTCGATTTCGGCATCATGGGCACGCTGACCGCGCGCGACCAGCACTACCTCGCCGAGAACTTCCTCGCCTTCTTCGAGCGCGACTGGCGGCGCGTCGCACAACTGCACGTCGACTCGGGCTGGGTGCCGGCGGACACGCGCGTCGACGAACTCGAGACTGCGGTGCGCACGGTGTGCGAGCCGATTTTCAACAAGCCGCTGTCCGAGATCTCCTTCGGCCAGGTGCTGCTGCGGTTGTTCGAGGTGGCGCGCCGCTTCCAGATGACGGTGCAGCCGCAGCTGATCCTGCTGCAGAAGACGCTGCTGCAGATCGAGGGCCTCGGCCGGCAGCTCTATCCCGACCTCGACCTGTGGCAGACCGCGCAGCCGATCCTGCGCGAGTGGGCGGCCGACCGCCTTAGCGGCCGTAACCTCGCGCAGCAACTGCGCCGGCAGCTGCCCGACCTGAGCGAGGCGCTGCGCATGCTGCCCCAGATCCTGCAGCAGGCCGTGCAGGCCGCCTCCGATGGCAACTTCCGCCTCAGGGTGGAGCAGCCTGGCATCGAGGAGCTGCGCGCCGAGCTCCGCGCCAGCGCGCGCCGTCGCGATGCGACGATCGTCGGCGCGGTGACGCTGCTCGGCGGTCTCGTGTGGCTCGCCGTGAGCTTCAATCCCTGGCCGGGAACAGTGCTGAGCGCCGCAGGCGCGCTCGCGATCGTGCTCGCGAGGAAGTGATCACTTCAGCTCGAGCCACGTCGCCCGGCCCCGGGCGCACAGCTCACCGTCCTCGTCGAAGATCGCCGTGCCGGCCTGGTGCTTGCGGCCCTCGGCACCGATCTTCCAGCCGATGACGGTGCAGGGTTCGCCGACGTGCACGCGGCGGTCGATGTGCGCCTGCAGTTCGCCGAGCAGCATCACGCGGCGGCCGCCGGATACGGCGAAGTAGCCCGGGCAGTCGAGCGCCGCCCAGTGGAATTCCACCGCGACCTTGCCGTCCCCGGCGTCCAGAGTGTCGGGCGGCAGCCACGGCGCGGCGACGATGCCCGTGTCCAGCATGCCCGGGAAGATCCGCATCCCATCGCCGCGCCGGCGATGCGGTCCGCAGACGAAACAATCCGGGAAAGCGTGCTCGCGGAAGCCAGGGTAATGCTGGGAGGCCCAGACTGCCTGCACGTAGCGCGGCGGGCTGGGTACGTCGAGTTCCAGCAACCCGGCCGCCCCGCGCGCCACCGGCCCTGCGGCCGAAGCCAGCACCCAGTCCCCGTCGCCCTCGCGGACCAGCCCGAGCGGCGTATCGAGCGGAGGAGGCATCAACAGCCGGACCTTGAGGTCGGCCTGCACCGTCGCCGCGACCAGGCCGCACACGTAGCCACCATTGCCCGAGTTGGGCGGGCCCTGGAAGCGGCCGGCAATCGATAGTGTCGTCAACGCTCTTGCTCCGGCTCGGCGGCACAGCGCCAGCACTGCGCGAACTGCGGCTCGATCCTCTCACCGCAGGCCGGGCATTGCCACGGTTCCGCAGCCGTCGGCGGCCGCAGCGCCTCATCGATCAGGCCCCGTGCGCGCAGTACGTCGCCGGCATTGGTTACCCACAGCTCCGGCCAGCACTCCACGAACGGGATCTCGCCCACGACGCCGCCGAGGCGATCGTTGCGGACTTCGCAGGCGATGCCGTCCGACTCGAGGAGGTTGCGCAGGTGCGCGATCTCGATGACCGATTCAGCCGTGTAGACCTTGCGCACGATGGGCCCGTCGCAGTTAGCATGACGCGATGAGCGAGACACAGGCTGCAACGATACTGTCCCGGCGCTTTCCCGCAAAGCGCGCTTGCATCACCGGTGCCGGGAGCGGCCTCGGCCGCGCCATCGCGACGGAACTCGCGGGTGCCGGATGGCAGCTCGGGCTGCTGGAGCTTGCCGCGCCGAGACTCGCCGAGACGCGGGCCGCGCTGCGCAGCGCCGGCGCCACGACGTTTGCTTACGCGGGCGATGTCGCGGACGAGGCATTCGTGGCGGAGTCCGTCGCGGACTTCGCGCAGCGCGCCGGCGGGCTCGACCTGATGGTCAACAACGCCGGTGTCGCGGCCGCGGGTCCGGTGGAAACGACGCCGGCCGCGGACTGGCGCTGGATCACGGACATCAACCTGCTGGGCGTCGTGTGGGGCTGCCAGGCCGCGGTGCCTCGCATGCGCGCCGCACGCTCCGGCCTGGTGCTGAACGTCGCGAGCTCGGCGGGGTTCGCCGCCGCGCCGCAGATGTCAGCGTACAACGCCACCAAGGCAGCGGTCATTGCGCTGACGGAGACGCTCGCGGCGGAACTGGAAGGTTCCGGCGTGCAGGCATCGGTGGCGATGCCGGGATTCTTCAGCACGCACCTGCTGAGCACCATGCGCGCCCCGGCGGAACAGCGCGCCACGGCGCGGCGGGTCATGGAAAGCTCGGGGCACGATGCAACGGGCGCAGCGCGTGCGATCCTTGGCGCGGCCGCCGTCGGCCGCCTGCACATCGTGTGGCCGGACAGGTACCGGCTGGCGTGGCGACTGAAGCGCCTGTTCCCGGCGTGGTTCGTCAAGCGTGTCGCGCGTCTGAGCGACCGGCAGCTGCCGCGGACGTGTCCACCGCAAGGATGAATCGGGTGTAGATCTCGGGCAGCCGCTCCAGCACCTCGTCCCTGCCGAGGATGGCGCTGCCTGCGAGCGCGCGACGCAGCACAGGCAGCGTCAGCCGCTCCAGCGCTTCGTCGGCGACCGGCCAGTAGCTCAGGTGCCAAGGCTCCGTGCCGGCACCGCAGTGAGCCGACGCGTACGGGCGGTAGAAGCCGAAGCATGCCATGTTCTCGTCCAACCACGACGTGAGGCGCCCGAACAAGCCGCCAGGCGCGTATTCCTCGGATACGAGTTGCACGCGGTACCCCTCCGGCATCGCCGCCGCGTCGATGACGTCGCAGTCCGTGCCCCAGTGGTGGCGACTGCCGCCGGGCAGCGCGGACCAGCACAGGATCGCGTCGATGCGCGCGGCCTCGCCGAGCGACGCAGCGTCCAGCGGGCGCCCTTCCCGATCGAGCAGGGGCCGCTCACCGCGCCACTTGGCATTCCAGATGTGCAGCTGGCGCTCGAAATCGCGGAAGCTCGAGGCCGCGACCAGGTCGAGGCCAGCCTCGGCAGCTGCATCACGCATCGCCAGGAATGACGTCGCCGCGGCGAAGTGCAGACCGCAGCGCGGACGCTCCAGGTCGACGATGTGGGTCCGGGCGCGCCCGGTGAGTTCGAGTTCGTTCATGGCGGCCAGGCTCCGGGCGCCAAGCATACCGGACATGCCGGCATCGGCGGACCAGGCAGGGCAAGGCACGGCGCACGGCCGGCAACTGTCGGAGAAATTTTCACGATTACCGCCAAACACGCTGCAAATGGGCTCGCCGGCCCGGCAGCAGCGGGACTATTATGGCCCGCAGGTCGAGAGACACCAGAACAACCAGGGCGCGCGACCAGGCCGCCATTCGGGCAGACAGACCGGGGATGAGCACCATTCGCCTCAAGACGCGCTACGTGCTGACGGCGTTCGTCGTGGGCCTGCTGCTCACCGGAACGGTCGCACTGACCTTCGTGCTGGGCGAGCGCCACGAGTTGCGGCACCTGCAGGCGCTGCTGCAGAAGGCGACGGAGCTCCAGGGCGGTGATCCCCGTGCGGCGTTCGAACTGCTGCGCGATGGCGTGACGCAGCTGCTGCCGCACGTCTACAGCGCAAGGCTGACGCTGATCTTCGGCATCGGTGTCGTGCTCTCGTTGCTGGCGGCATGGCTCACCTCCCTGCTGGCCAATCGCATCGACCGTGCGGTGGCTGCGCTCATGACGAGCACCGATCGCATCGGGCAGGGCCGGCATTCCGAGCCCGTGCCGCCGAGCGGCGTGCCGGAGATCGCGGAACTCGAGACCGCGCTCGAACGCATGCGGCAGGCGCTCACCGGCACGACGATCTCCCGTGACTACCTCGACACGGTGCTCAACAGCATGCGCGACGCGGTGCTCGTGACGACACCTGACGGCCGCATCCGGACCGTGAACGCAGCCGCCTGCGAACTGCTCGGCCATACGCCCGCCGAGTTGATCGGCGTCGAGTTCGAGTCGCTCGTCGCCGATCCGCATCGACAGGTGTTTTCCATGGCACGGGTGCTCGCGGCGCCAGGCGAAACCGTCGTCAGCACAACACGCGGCCAGACGATCCCGGTATCGGTGAGGGCGTCGGCCATCGCGAGCGCCGACCCGGCTTTCCAGGGCAACATCTTCGTGCTGCGCGACATTACTGAGCGCAAGCGCGCCGAGCGGCGCATTCGCTACCTCGCGCGCTTCGACATGCTCACCAAGATGCCGAACCGCATGCAGTTCCAGCACCTGCTGCACCAGGCGATCACGCGCTGCCTGCGGCAGTCGCGCGGGCTGATGCTGCTGTATATCGACGTGGACAACTTCAAGGAGATCAACGACACGTTCGGCCACGCCGCCGGCGACCGCGTGCTCGAGACCCTGAGCGAGCGACTGACGCGCGCGCTGCCCAAGGAGTCGGTGGTCGGTCGCCTTGCCGGCGACGAGTTCGCCGTCTTCCTGGAGACCGCCTCCGGCCCGCACGACCAGCACGAGCAGGCCGCGTCGCTGGCGCGCCTGCTGCTCGCGGCCGTGTCCCGCCCGCTGCACGTGGGCGAACATGAAATCGAACTGACCGTCAGCATCGGCGTCGCCACCTGCCCGCAGGACGCGGACAACGTCATCGACCTGATCCGCAACGCCGACGCGGCCATGTACCACGCCAAGCGCGCCGGCCGGAACTGCCACGTGTTCTATGCACCGGAAATGAACGCGGCGGCAGTCGAGCGGCTGCTGCTCAAGAGCAAGCTGCGCCGCGCGCTCGAGCGCGATGAGTTCGTGCTGCGCTACCAGCCGAAGGTGGATCTCGCCTCGGGCAAGGTGGTGGGCTCGGAGGCGCTGCTGCGCTGGCGCCTGCCCGGGCACGGCGAGATCGCGCCCGCGCAGTTCATCCCGCTCGCGGAGGAGTCGCACCTCATCCTCGACATCGGCGCCTGGGTGCTGAACCAGGTGTGCAGCGACTATGCCGCCTGGCAGAAGCAGATCGCGGACCCGGGGCTGGTCGCGATCAACCTGTCGCTCAAGGAACTGAGCCAGGCGAGCTTCATCCCGCGCTGCCGCAGCGTGTTCGAGAAGCACGGCGTATCGCCGGGCCGCGTCGAGCTCGAGATCACCGAGACGACGCTGATGCTGGATGCCGAACGCACGCTGCCGCTGCTCGACGAGCTGCGCGCGATGGGAGTGCACCTCTCGATCGACGACTTCGGCACGGGCTACTCGAGCCTGAGCGCCCTGCAGCAGTTCCCGATCGGCACGCTGAAGATCGACCAGTCCTTCGTGCGCAATGCCGCGAGCGACCCGGACGATGCCACCATCGTGCGAACCATCATCGAAATGGGCCGCAGCCTCGGCCTGCAGGTGCTGGCGGAAGGGATCGAGACCGAAGAGCAGCGCAGCTTCCTGCTCGTGAGCGGCTGCCAGTTCGGGCAGGGACGATTGTTTGGCGAACCGGTGTCTGCCGACGAGTTCCTGGAGATGGTGCTGCGGCAGGCGACGGGGCAGCACCCGATCCTGCGGCTCCCCGCCTGAATCCGGACCGGAGTGCCGGGAGAAAAAAGAAGGGCGGGGTTCATCCCGCCCAAACGGGGGTCATCGTTGACGGGTGAAACCGTATCCGCCCACCCGCGAACATGTCAATACTTTGTACAGCTTGATATCGTAAATTACCTTTACACGCCGTCCCGGGCGGCTATCATCTGGCCATGTATTCCATCAAGGCCGTCGCCCAGGCCACCGGCCTGACCGTAGAGACGCTGCGCGCATGGGAGCGACGTTACGGCCTCGTCGTGCCACAGCGGGACGAGGGCGGGCGGCGGGTGTACCGTCCGGAGGACGTGCTGCGCCTGCGCCGGCTGCGCGAGGCCACCGAGCGGGGGCACTCCATCGGCCGACTGGCGGGGCTGAGCGACGACCGCCTCGCGAGCCTGCTGAACGAGTCGTCCGATCGCCGCGCGCAGGCGACGAGCGGTGCTTTCGTAGGGCGCATCCTCGAGTCGGCGAGGCAATTCCGCTCCGCCGAGTGCGAGCAGGCACTGACGCTGGCGATCGCACTGCTGCCGCCGCCGCAGCTGGTGAGCGACGTGCTGCAGCCGCTGCTGCGCGAGGTGGGCGACCGCTGGCACCGCGGCGAACTCGCGATTTCGCAGGAGCGGCTCGTCTCGACGATCGTGCGGCGCCACGTCGGCCTGATGCTCGACGCTTACGACCGCAGCGCGCGGCGCGTGCCCATCGTGTTCGCGACCCTGCCGGGTGAGCGTCACGAGCTCGGCCTGCTGGCCTCAGCGATGGTGTGCGCCAGCCGGGGCTTCAAGTCTCATTACCTCGGTGCCGACCTGCCAGCCAGCGAGATCGCCCGCTTCGCGCGCGAAGTGCAGGCGGCCGTCGTCGCCGTGAGCGTTGTGCTGCACGACAGGCTGCCCGAACTCCCTGCACAGCTTGTCGAGCTGGTCGCCGGCCTGCCTGAAGCCACCAGCGTTTGGCTGGGCGGAGCCGCGGCACACGGGCTGCGGGATTCGTCGCTGCCGGCACGCTGCGTCGTGCTGGTTGACAACGCCGACCTGGAACAGCGGCTCGAGATGCTGCCGGCCTGACCGGTTGGCCGCCAGACCCGGTCAGCGCGGCGCCGCGGGCACCGCTCCCCTGACTCCGCCGACCGCCAGGCGCGTCGCTTCACTGGCAGCTTGCTCGAACGCGGCAATGACGGGCGCGCGAAGATTGTCCTTGGCGACCGCCGAGCCGGCTGCAGTGAAGCTCGCCACGCGCCGAGCCTGGCGCGGATCGACCACCGAGACCTGCATTTCCACGCGGATCTCCGGTGCGGTTCCGGCCGCCGTGTACGTTGCTTCGAAGCGGCGCAGTTCGACATCGAGCAGGAGGTCCACCGGAACCCGGCTCGGGGCCGCCACAACCGCGGCGAAGCGTCCATCCGCCGCCAGGGCGCGCACCAGCTGCTGCTGCAGCATCTCAGGTACCGGTTCGGACCAGCGCACGCCGGCGAAGTAGTCGAAGCGATTGTCCGGATGGACCACCGCGATGCGCACGCTGTCGAGCGCGGGCGACGCGTTCGGGCGCGCAACCGCAAGCGCGAGCGGCAACTGCCCGCCGCCGTCGGCTGGCGTTTCGCCCAGCAGCCGATACGTCTCGGGCGCCTCGGCGCTCGACCCGAGCAGGGCGCCGGTGCAGCCCGGCAGCGCAAGCACGACAGCGAGCAGCAGGCCAGCCCGTGCGTTCATTTCGCGATCTCCACGCCGTGTTCCTTCGACTCGCGCACCAGGCTCGACGGATTCTCACGCAGCTCGGACGCCAGCGCGCGCACCTCGGCGCTCGCATCGCGGACGTCGATCACGAGCTGCTGGAACTCCGCTGCGCCGGAGCCGGCAAGTCCCGCCAGCGCAGCTTCGTTGCCGGCGACGATGCGCTCGAGGCTCTCTGCCGTGTTCGCCAGTTTCTCGGCGGCAACCTTGACGCTCCCGAGCGCACCCGCGAGATCCGGCTCCGACCCGGCGACCACGGCATTGAGCCGCTGTACGAGGGCCGTCGCCTCGCTCGACGTGCTGCGCAGTTCGGCGGCGAGCAGCGCCGCGTTCTGCGTGATTGCCGGCAGTTCGGCCGAGGCTGCGCGCACGCTGCTCAGCGACTCGCTCAGCGCCTCGAGGTTCTCGTCGGCAAGCAACTTCTCGATGCGCGCCATCACCGCGGCAGCGCGCCCCACGAGGTCAGGGAGCCGCTCGAGGAACGCCTCGATGTCGCCCTTGCGCGACTGAATGACCTCGTAGATCTCGCCACGCTCCAGCGGGCGCGCCGCGTCGGTTTGTGGATCGAGCTGCAGGTCGATGTAGAGCAGGCCCGTGAGGCCGAGCAGGCCCAGCCGCGCACGAGTCGCTCCGGACAGCGGCGCCGCGGAGTCCACCTCGGCAACGACCTTCACGCGGCCCGGATCACGGCGGTCCACGGCGAGGGTCTGCACGCGCCCGACGTCCACGCCCAGGTAGCGAACAGGGCTGCCCTGCGAGAGACCGCTGACCGACCCGTCGAAGTAGATTTCGTAAAGCTCGTAACTGCGCCGGTCGCCCCGTCCCGAGTACCACCACACGAACGCGAACGCCGCCACCGTCGCGGTCAGCGCGAACAGCGCCACGGCGGCGTACCGCGCGTCACGCTCCACGCTCATCCTCCTCGTGGCTGCGCGCGGCGCGTCCGCGCTGGCCGTGGAAGTAGTGGCGGATCCAGGGATTCTCGTTGGCCACGATGCCCTCGAACGTATCGGTGATGACCTTGCCTTCCACCAGCACGGCGACACGATCACACGTCCTCGCGAGGGTGTCCAGATCGTGGGTAACCATCACGATGGTGAGGTGCAGCGTATCGCGCAGGTACAGAATGAGCTCATCGAACGCGGACGCGGCGATCGGGTCCAGCCCGGCCGTCGGCTCGTCGAGGAACAGGAGCGACGGATCGAGTGCCAGCGCCCGCGCCAGAGCCACGCGCTTGACCATGCCGCCGGAAAGCTGTGCCGGATACTTGCTGGCCGTCTCGAGCGGCAGGCCGACCATGCGCAGCCGCAGTTCGACCAGGTGCGTGAACGAGTCCTCGTCCATCTCGAGCGCCTCAGCCACGGGCAGCGTGAGGTTCTCGGCGACGGTCAGCGACGTGAACAGTGCACCGTGCTGGAAGGTCACTCCATAGCGGCACTTGACCTCGCGCAGCTCGCGGTCGCTCATCGCCGTGACTGCGCGGCCCTCGATCTCGACGCTGCCGGCATCGGGGCGCCGCAAGCCGAGCAGGGTCTTGAGCAGCACGCTCTTGCCGCTGCCTGAGCCGCCGACGATGCCGAAGATCTCGCCGGGCAGGACATCGAAGCTCACGCCGTCGTGCACGACCTGCGCACCGAAGCGATTGACGATGTCGCGCACGACGATGACAGGCGGCGGCGTGGACATCAGAAGTCGATCTCGAGGAAATAGATGGCGAACAGCGCGTCGGCGAAGATGACCAGGAAGATCGACTGCACCACCGCCACGGTGGTGAGCCGCCCGAGCTCGCGCGAGGATTCGCGCACCTGCAACCCGCGCAGCGCCCCGGTGAGCGCGATCAGCAGCCCGAACACGGGCGCCTTGACGAGGCCCGCCCAGAAGGTCGTGTCGCTGACCGAGGAATCGAGACGCATCACGAACTGCGACCACGGCAGGTCGAGCAGGTAGCTGGTCAGCAGGGCGCCGCCCGCCAGGCCCATGAAATCCGCCACCACCGTGAGCAGCGGCATTACCAGCACCAG
>Ga0316626_10001287_pt1 | contig 11057 bp, 6 predicted proteins | sample OWC_Aug_T1_C1_D5_FD_207656 | JGI IMG/M metagenome (GOLD analysis project Ga0316626, IMG submission 207656) | Wetland soil microbial communities from Old Woman Creek delta, Ohio, United States - OWC_Aug_T1_C1_D5_A | ecosystem: Environmental > Terrestrial > Soil > Wetlands | place: USA: Ohio...
CGCGCCTTACCTGGACTCCGGGAGACTTCATGTTCCGTGTGGGGAAGCAGATTGTCTCCTGGGGGGAGTTATTGGGTTTCCGTATCATGGACCAGATTAATCCTTTGGATCAGCGACGAGGGTTTTTAGATGTTGAGTTCGAAACAACGATCATCCCTATTTGGCTTTTCAGGGCTGATTATTACCCCAAAATAAAATCGAGCTGGCTACAGGATCTTGGGTTTGAATTTGTCTGGAACCCCAATGCGGATTTTATTCCCAATCAAGATATTATGGCAGGAAATGCGGATGGAGGCATCTGGGCACCCAACGTCCGGCTTCCCGGGGCTCATTTGGCTACGGCGTATGGGAATATTAGTACCCCAAAGAGATGGGAAGAGGGAAATGAATTCGGTTTCAGGGTTAAAGCAAACATGCTTGGTGCTATGACAACATTTAACTTCTTTTATGGTCGGGACAACAGCGCTGTGACGAAGTTGATTCCTCCTTTTATGACTCCAGCTCCACCCGATATTTTTGCTTCTGATGGGAAAGTGCTCCTCCATCCAATTCAGGAAGGTAAGTACCCCCTTTTAAAATATGTGGGGGCTACATTTGCTAAGGAGCTTACTCCCTTGCGGGCCTCCTTCCTGGGAGACGTTGCACCAACGATCTATTGGGAAGCACTTTACGCCTTTGACAGAACGTTTACCTTCACAAATACCTTATCTCCCTTCCCCGACCAAAGATTTGGAAAATCGGACGATTTTCGCACGGGCATTGAATTAGGTTGGAAGGTAAGGATTCCACCTTTGAATGCCAGGACCTATTTCAACATCACCGGAGAATTCTTCTATCAAAGAATCATGGATTATCCATCCATAGAAGAGATAGCAGGTCTGAAAAAGAACAACTATCAGACCTTTCTCTCGATCAATACTTCATACTTCCACAATAAATTGACCCCGTCTTTCACCTGGATTCATGATATCAACACTAACTCTAATTATTTCATTCCAAAGTTAGTGTGGGACCTTGACTACCATTGGCATTTCACGCTGGGAGGGCAGGTATTCAGTGGGTCGAAGCCAGGGAAAGGGTTAACGCTATTTGACGACAAGAATCAGATCTATTTCAAGGTTGCTTACAAGTGGGGTTAAGAAGGTTGATGGCAACCCTGAGATCAATAGAGAAGGGAGGAGAAAAAATGAAACAAGTAAAAATCTTTGTCATATGTTTTCTGGTTTTATTCTTGGCACTGGGTATCATGACGCCGATCCTATGGGCTGCAGAGGAATATAAGGTCACAGCCCAGGACCTTGAACAATACAAAAAGATAGTCGATGACCCGCGGCCTTATTTAAAAGAGTTAACTTACAAAAAGATCTTACCTCCGGATGTCTATGCCAAGTTGACTTTTGACGTGGAAGAGATGAAGGTGCAGTGGGCCGAAGTTGTTGGATTCAGAGCCCCTGATGAAGTTGGTAAAATCGCCCCGGAGATTAAGCCGGGAACTTATTCCTATAAGGATAAAGCTAAGTACCCTGGCCTTAAGGAGTTGATGATCCCGCTTCATTATGAGGAGTTCTTCAAGCCCGGTGGACCTCCCTTTGTCGGCTGTTTCCCTGAGATAAAGGTTGTTCCCACCAGACAGTACTATTTGGCCTTACCCATTGCTAAGGCGACGAAAGAGAATATAGGTCGCACCAAGCTAGACGATAAAGGCCTCATCAAAGAGGAAACATACATGGCTGGTGTTCCATTTCCTAAGCCAGAAGGAAAGTTTAAGGCCAATCAGGTTATCTACAATCTTTTAAAGCGCTACATCGGCCATGAAAACCAGTACTTTACTGCAACCACCCGAGGTTTTACACGTAATTTGAGAATAGATCAAGACATGGTTAATGAGGCTTGTTGGATAAGATTTAAAGGACGGGTCTTTATGGAACCTTATGGTTGGTATGACGAACGAGCTAAAAGCGTTGGCGAAGAATTTAGTTTTAAGTTCTTCTACCTGTCGCCGCGGGACATGTTCGGCAACGTTATGACCAGTATGAAATACTTGGATCCCGACAAATATGACCAGATGTTGCTGTACATAAACGCTCTCAGGCGCGTACGCCTGATGTCGGCCACCGATATCCAGGATTCCATAGGAGGCGCGGATGTTATTTATGCCGATAGTTTTATATATTCGCAAAAATTGTCTTCTACAATTTTTCCGTATAGATGCGAAGTAATTGCTGAGCGGGAATATCTTGTTCCATTCGCGATCTTGGATGGGTCAGGGTATATGAGTTCGAAAGGAATGGAACTCCACGATTATGAATGGGAACGGAGGCCTATGTACGTGGTCAAGATGACGCAGCTCGATAAAAACTTCGTATACAGTTACCGAATCCTATACATTGATAAGGAAACGTTTTACCCCCTTCTTATATTAAACTACGATCAGAAGGGGCGTTTATACCGCAGTGGACTGGTTATATCAGCCTACTTCCCCGAGATGGGAATGTTTAATTATACTAGCGACGTAATGATGTATGATCATCTGGATATGCACTCGTCTTTCAGCCGTACTTTTGTGATACCCGCGCCCTGGGTAGGCCGAAAGGATATTAACATGCGCGGTTTGGTTGTCAAGGGGAAGTAATTGACGGATTACTATTAGATGCTATGAATAGGATTTGGACATAACAAAACAATATACACAGAGTTGGGCTGCTAAATTAAGAGGGGGGGAAGATGGGATAATATGACAAGATTCTATTGCCAAATGCACATAAGTAAATATAATTTGAATTCTAAATCAAAGATTTATTCGGACATCAGGAGGGCAACGTGATGGATGTAAATGTATCCCCCCGATATTTTCTTAGCAAGAGAATAACCAGCATTTTAAACATTGTGGCGATGATTTGTTTTATCTCATCTTTGGTTTCTTGTGCCCAGGTTGCTCAGCAGAAGAAACAGCAGGGGATGAGTGAAGATCTACTCTCTGCCAGCTTTCCAAACGAAAAGGAGGGCTGGGCATGCGGCCGGTGGGGGGTTGTTTTTCATACGGCTGATGGTGGAAAAACGTGGTTGCTTCAGCCAAGTGGCACCGAGAATACCCTGTGTTCGATCCATTTTGTGGACCCGCAAAATGGTTGGGCAGTGGGCGAAGAAGGGACGATCCTCCACACAGCCGATGGGGGAAAGAGTTGGGAGAAGCAAAAAAGCCCTGTTCCCTATTATTTGATGAAAGTATATTTTGTAACGCCTTTGAAAGGTTGGATCGTTGGGGAACGGACACATATTTTATCTACAGTTGATGGCGGTAAGACATGGAATATCCAGTTTAAGGATGAAGATTTTATTCTTAAGTCCGTTTCATTCTGTGACCCGCTTCATGGTTGGGCTGTGGGTGAGTATGGATACATCTATCATACGAAAGATGGCGGAGCAACCTGGAAAAAGCAGGCTGGCCTTTTTGACATATCAGAGGATACGGGTGCTGTAGAGGGAGGAAACTTTCTATTCGATGTCACAGCCGTTGATTCCCAGACCGCATGGGCAGTAGGTATTGATGGTTATGTCATCAGGACACTCGATGGGGGAAAGACGTGGAAAGGAGTTAAGACAGATGCGCCCAAGACGCAGCTTTTTTGTGTCGCTTCCAATCCGGGAGGTACTGTCTTGATTGGTGGAAACGGTACATTTTTGATCTCCACGGACAATGGGAAGACCTGGGAAAACCCTAAGTTTGAGCCGCCCATTATCTATGGCTGGCTTTATGGGATTGCTCGACGTGCATCTAATGAATTTGTTGCAGTAGGGTGGGATGGGAGTATCTACCTCAACGATGGTAAAAACCCTTTGTCCTCTTGGCATCGGGTTAAAATGTAAACCCATGAAGATGAGAGTTGGATTGCAAACAGTCATGGAGCGGATGTTGATGAAAGAGTAGGGGGAGTCCTCTGAGTTTGGATTGTAAATTGGCGGGGTAACAATGAAAAAGAAAATGAGGAGGCTTTCTATAACCATTTTTGTTTTGTTGGTTGCGCTGGTAATCAGCACTCCAGAATTATTATCTTCAGAAGCTAAAACCGGAAAAGTTAGCCGCCCCTTCGAATATGCCGGTTATTCCTTCCCTCAATATAAAAGTTACACGCGGTCGTCTCATTTTGTTTCGATGTTCGATGGGACAAAGCTTGCGGTGGATGTCTACCTGCCAGTGGAAGGATCAAACAGTGGTCCGTTCCCCGTTTTATTTAATTATCATCCCTATAGACGGGCAACGATTGATCCGAAGACTGGCCAGATAAGTGGAACACTCCCTGGCATGGAAAAATTCATCAAATTCTTTACATCGTATGGGTATGCGGTTGTTATTGCAGAGATGCGTGGGAGCGGTGCATCCTTCGGTTCTCGACTGGATATGTCTCCTCCGCTTGCGAGAGATGGAAAGCAGTTGATCGATTGGATAGAGATGCAGCCATGGTGTAATGGAAATGTTGGCATGTATGGGGCGTCATATATGGCTTGGTCCCAGTACCCTGTTGCTGCTCAAAAGCCCAGAGCCCTCAAGGCCATTATGCCAGAGCAGATTAATTTTGACATGTTTGCAGGCTGCCTTTTTTACTGTGGGGGAATGTTTAATAGAGGACTTATTGATACTTGGGGCACCTATATGCATCTTCTTGACAGGGCCGCCTACATCCCAGTGTCACCTGTACTTCCCGGTCCAGAAGGAGCACTTTTTCCAGATGTCCCAGTAGTGGATGAGGATGGCGATGGAGAGCTTACTGACGAGATTCCTCAGTACACAGGTGGAAAGCCCTTTTTCTTTGATGATCCGCCTACCTACAGCGATGGAAAAAAACGCCAAAACATTTACTATAATGCTGTGAGAGAGCATCTGAACAATCTTGATGCTCGCCAATGGGCACCCACTGCTCCATATCGCAATTCTCGAATCGGCGGCACACAATTTACGTGGACAGACCTCGGTCCGAGTGATTGGCCAGACCGTCTTTCGGAATCAGGAATAGCAATCTATAATGTAGGCGGTTGGTTCGATATCTTCACCCTCGGAACTACCCGCTGGTATGCCACACTTAAGGGAACGAATCCATCGAAAATACTCATACACCCATCCTTTCATAGTGGGTTGGCCCTTACAGAGACTTGGTGGGCCGGGCCATATTGGAAGTACTTTGGAGAAGATGTGGAACAGGCTGATCAGGGGATGTTGAAAGAGAGGTTGCGCTTTTTTGATCGCTACCTCAAAGGAATAAAAAACGGGATCGATACCGAACCCCCTGTGTTCATCTATATTATGAATGGCAAAAAGTGGCGTTTCGAGAAGGAATGGCCCCTTAAACGGCAAGCATTGGCCAAGTACTACTTTGAAGGGGGGAATACTCTCTCCAAGTCAAGAAAGACGGATGGATCTGACAAATATAAGGCCGATTTTACCCACGATTCAAGGTATGGGGCACATAAGGCTACGCGTTGGAATGCTGCTGATCTGCGGGAAGGACCGATGAAGAGGACGGATAAAGGTCGGCAGTGCCTCACTTATACATCAGGCCCCCTGGAGCAAGATACTGAGGTAACCGGTCACCCAGTAGTCAGTTTTTGGGTGTCCTCAACGGCTGATAATGGAGATTTCTTTGTTTATCTGGAGGATGTGGATGAAAAGGGCGAGGTTTATTATGTTACCGAGGGGAAACTGAGGGCTGGGTTTGCAGGACTTGTTCCACAGGAAGATATGTTAGCTTCTCATTCACGCATCAAGGTTCTTCCCAATCTTCCTTATCATGGTTACAAAGATACTGATTATGTGGATGGGATTTTTTCAAAGGATAATATTGTGAAACTTGTCTTTGATCTGTTTCCTACATCCTGGGTTTTTAAGAAGGGGCATAGAATTAGAGTTTCCATAGCAGCTGCGGATTGGCCAACGTTTGATTTACATCCAAAGTTATCTCCCAAGAATAATCCCAGTGATCAAGCAAACACAGTTCCGACTATTACGGTTTACCGTGATGCGAAACATCCTTCCAGCATTGAGTTACCAATAATCCCTCCGAAGCCCAGAGGGACCTTTAAATAGGAAGAGTAGTTATATACTGAAATAACAAAAGCTTCGATATAGGTTACCAATTTTGTATTTGGAATGTTTCAAACCATGGGTTACTGATTCTCAAAATCTGAGGAGATCCATATAGAGGGGGGTACCAAAAGAGGAGGTAAAGATGCTTCTTTCCAATAAGGTAGCTATTATAACCGGAGGTGCGAGGGGAATTGGGAGAGGAATTGCCATGAAATTTGCTGAGGAAGGGTGCTCCCCTGTAATTGTTGATGTTCTGGCGGCGGAGGGGAGAAAAACTGCAGAGGAGCTCTCGAAAAAAGGGGGGAATGCAGTTTTTATTAAATGTGACATAACGGACAGCAGCCAAGTAAAAGAGATGGTCGATCAGGTCATCGGGAAGTTCGGGAAAGTGGATATCTTGATCAATAATGCAGGAACTGCAGGCCTTCCAAAATCTGTTACTGATATAACCGAAGAAGAATGGGATAAGGTTTTAGGCATAAATCTGAAAGGGATTTTTTTATGTTGTAAGGCAGTTGCTCCCCATATGAAAGAAAAAGGATATGGAAAAATAGTTAATATATCATCTTTATCGGCAATTTATCCTGTTGCTTCGAATATCCATTATTCTGCTTCTAAGGCAGGAGTTTTAGGATTGACACTTGATCTGGCTCTTGAATTGGCCTCGTTTAATATCTGCGTGAACGTAATTCTCCCAGGGCCAATTCCTTCGGATATGTGGAACACGCTTATCCCTCCTGGCATGAATAGAGAAGAATTTTTTGCAGAGATAGGAAAAGCGGTCATGCCTCCTATGGAGAGGTTGGGTACGCCAGAGGATATCGCGGGAGTTGCGTTATTTCTGGCCTCAGATCTTTCAAGGTATGTAACCGGAGATCGGATTATTGTTGGAGGAGGTGCTCCATATAAAAAACTCCATTAAAGCAACTGGTTAGATGATTGAAGACAAAGAAGGAAGGTAAAAATGTGACTGACTAAAAGAAGGATGCGTCATGAATAGATTGGGAACAGTTGTGGAAAAGGTATCGATGGGAGGGTAGAAAGGAATTCTTCGGGCCTGGATTGTATATTGGCGGGGAAAAAATGAAAAAGAAAATGAGGAGACTTTCTATAGCCATTTTTGTTTTGTTGGTTGCGCTGGTAATCAGTGCTCCAGAATTATTATCTTCAGAAGCTGGAACCGGAAAAGTAAGTCGTCCCTTCGAATATGCCGGTTATTCTTTCCCCCAATATAAAGGTTACACGCGGTCGTCTCATTTTATTTCGATGTTCGATGGAACAAAGCTTGCGGTGGATGTCTACCTACCAGTGGAAGGACCGAGCAATGGTTCTTTCCCTGTGTTATTCAATTATCATCCATATAGGCGGGCAACGATTAATCCGAAGACTGGCGAAATAATAGGAATATTACCTGGAATGGAAAAATTCATCAAATTCTTTACATGTTATGGGTATGCAATCGTTATTGCAGAGATGCGTGGGAGCGGAGCTTCCTTCGGTTCTCGATTGGATATGTCTCCTCCGCTTGCGAGGGACGGAAAGCAGTTGATCGACTGGATAGAAATGCAGCCATGGTGTAATGGAAATGTTGGTATGTTTGGGGCGTCATATATGGGATGGTCCCAGTATGCGACGGCGGCCCAAAAGCCCAGAGCCCTGAAGGCCATAATGCCAGATGTCATAAACTTTGACATGTTTTTGGGTTGCCTATTTTATTGCGGAGGGATATACAACAGAGCGCTTGTTGAGACTTGGGGTAGCCTTATGTACCAATTTGACAGGGCCGCTTGCATTCCGGCAGCAGGTCTTCTTCCCGTTGCGCCTGTAATCGATGAGGATGCTGATGGAGAGCTTACTGACGAGATTCCTCAGTACCCAAGCGGAAAGCCTTTTTTCTTCAATGATCCTCCTACATATAGCGATGGGAAAAAACGCCAAAACATATACTATAATGCCGTGAGAGAACATCTGAACAATCTTGATGCTCGGCAATGGGCACCCGCTGCTCCATATCGGAATTCTCGAATCGACGCCACACAATATACATGGACAGACCTTGGCCCGAGTGATTGGCCGATCCGTCTTTCGGAATCAGGAATAGCTATCTATAATGTGGGCGGTTGGTTCGATATCTTCACCCTCGGGACCACCCAATGGTATGCTACATTGAAAGCAAAGAATCCATCAAAAATGCTCATACACCCATCATTTCATACCATGCCAGATATTTCACCTGAAGTCGCAGGGCCATATTGGCGTTACTTTGGAGAAGATCTGGAAAAGGCAGCTACGGGGATGTTGAAAGAGCGGTTGCGATTTTTTGATCGCTACCTCAAAGGAATAAAAAACGGGATCGAGACCGAACCACCGGTGTTCATCTATGTTATGAATGGCAAGAAGTGGCGTTTCGAGAAGGAATGGCCCCTTAAACGGCAAGTATTGGCCAAATACTACTTCGAAGGGGAAAATAGTCTCTCTAAGTCAAGAAAGACGGATGGATCCGACAAATATAAGGCCGATTTTACCACCGATTCAAGGTATGGAGCAAATAAGGCTACTCGTTGGAATGCTGCTGTGCCACCGGATGAGCCGATGAAAAGGACAGAAAAAGATCGACAGTGCCTTACTTATACATCTGGTCCTTTGGAACAAGACATTGAGGTTACCGGTTACCCTATAGTCAACCTTTGGGTCTCCTCAACGGCTGATAATGGAGACTTCTTTGTTTATCTGGAGGATGTAGATGAAAGAGGAGAAGCTTATTATGTTACTGAAGGAAAACTGAGGGCTGGGTTTGCAGGCCTTCTCCCACAGGAAGATATTTTAGCTTCTGATTCACGTATCAAGGTTCTTCCCAATCTTCCTTATCATGGATTTAAGGATACTGACTATGTAGAGAAGATTTTTGCGGGAGGCAATATTGTGGAACTTGTCTTTGATCTCTACCCGACATCGTGGGTTTTTAAGAAGGGGCACCGAATCAGAGTTTCCATAGCAGCTGCGGATTGGCCGACGTTTGATTTACATCCAAAGTTGTCTCCCAAGAATAATCCCAGTGATCAAGCAAACACAGCTCCGACTATTACGGTTTACCATGATGCGAAACATCCTTCCGGCATTGAGTTACCAATAATCCCTCCGAGGCCCAAAGGAACCTTTAAATAAGGAGGGGTAGTTATATAATGAGAGAGCAAATGCCACAATATAGGTTACCAATTTTGCATTTAAAATGTGCCAGTCCATGGGTTACTGATCCTCAAAATTCGAGGAAACCCATGTGGAGGAGGTATCCAAAAGGGAGGTAAGAATGCTTCTTTCTAATAAGGTAGCTATTATAACCGGAGGTGCCAGAGGAATTGGGAGAGGAATTGCCATAAAATTTGTTGAGGAAGGATGCTCCCCTGTAATTGTTGATGTTCTGGCGGCGGAGGGGAGAAAAACCGTAGAGGAACTCTCGAAAAAAGGGAGGAATGTAGTTTTTATTAAATGTGACGTAACGAACAGCAGCCAAGTAAAAGAGATGGTCGATCAGGTCATCAGGAAGTTTGGGAAAGTGGATATCTTAATCAATAATGCAGGAATAACAGGTCTTCCAAAATCTGTTGCTGAGACAACCGAAGAAGAATGGGATAGGGTTTTAAGCATAAATCTTAAAGGGGTGTTTTTGTGTTGTAAGGCAGTTGTGCCATATATGAAAGAAAAAAAATATGGTAAGATCGTTAACATATCTTCTTTAGCTGCAATTTCCCCTGGCGCCCCTATGATTCATTATTCTTCTTCTAAGGCAGGGGTTTTAGGATTGACACTTGATCTGGCTCTTGAATTGGCTTCATTTAATATCTACGTGAATGCAATTCTCCCAGGGGTAATTCACACGGATATGTTTGACCAAATTATTCCTCCCAGCGTAAACAAAGAAGATTTTTTAACAGATCTGGGTAAAATGGCTGCACCTATGGGGAAAGTAGGTATGCCAGAGGATATCGCGGGAGTTGCATTATTTCTGGCCTCAGATCTTTCAAGGTATGTAACCGGAGATCGGATTATTGTTGGAGGAGGCGCTCCATTAAGATATATGGTTAAGTGATCGAATAAGATGAAATTATAAGGGAAAAAGAAATGGTGGATAGAGGGTAAAAATAAGACTTCACAAAAGGAGGTTTTCATCATGAAGATGAAGGTTGGATTAGAAACAGTCGTGAAAGAGATGCCCGAGACGGTTAAAAGAGGAAGTGATTATTCTTACTTAGAGTCTTTCATTCCTAAAGATATTCAGGGGAAGTTCAGGTTTCCAGATGAAATTAGAAGGTTCAGACATGATGATGCTGCAGAAATTTTGGCAGAAAGGGTGGCCAAGAAGGCTTTGGACCGTGCTGGATTAAAAACATCGGATATTGACTATATCATAGCGAACAACTGCGGGGGCAAATATACCGTACCTATGGTTGGTACGTACATCCATCATAAATTAGGTTGCAGCAAAGAGACACCTGTATTGAACATATCAAACGCTTGCGCAAGCTTCGTTGATGGCTGCCAGGTTGCCTGGAATATCATTCTTGGCGGTAGATATAAGAGGATCCTTGTGGTAACGGTATCAGCTTGGGAAACCACTGGAGGACAAATGAGAGCTGACCTAACGGACTTTTTGAGTGTTCTTATGGGTGATGGTGCTGGTGCGGGAGTTGTCTCATCTCAGAATCTGAAATGTGAGTTTCTTTCATACTATAACTGGACCTCAAGCGAGGTCTACGACTGGTGTGGTGCAACCCCCAGTAAATGTGTCCATCCTCAACTTAAGCAAGCTAATGATCAACCTACAATTAGTAATTATCTTTTTGGTACACCTGGTTTATTCGGGTGGTGGAAAAATAATGGAGAACGTTATGGTATAGAGTGCATCAACAAGGCCTTGGAAATGGCAAACTTATCATTATCGCAATTGGATATGGTTGTTTTCCATCAGCCCTCGGACCTT